>ENA-OWPP01002811-OWPP01002811.1-human-gut-metagenome-genome-assembly--contig:-NODE-2811-length-11247-cov-9.790207_pt1 | contig 11247 bp, 10 predicted proteins | sample MGYA00248265_ERZ651848 | MGnify/ENA primary metagenome ERZ651848 (study PRJEB26924, sample SAMEA4378233) | human gut metagenome | biome: human gut; feature: human-associated habitat; material: faeces... | reverse complement strand
GCATAAAGTAGATTCATGCAATACCGATTTACACAAACTATTTTACACTCCCTTTGGAAGCCTGTAATGTTTCCAGTTCCATGGATGGTGAACAAAGAATTGGTATAAAAGAAATACTATCTAGGGTAACCAAGGTAGATGAGTTACAACCACAGTATCCGATTTATTATGATGCTTGGGAGCATGATAATGACATTGATCCTATTTTATCATTAATTTATAGTATAGTAGAAGCATATGATTATTTTAAAACTTTCGGTACAAAGTCCAAGAAAGTGGTATTTGATGTTGGACAAAAAATCATTGACAAAGTGGTACCTGGAAGTGGGTTAGTATTAACTGCATTGTCAGAATTATTTAAGACGTCTAATATATTAGATGAACAAAAAAATAAAGAAACTTTGCAGGAAAATATTCAAACTTTTTTACAAAGCTTAATTAATGAAAATGGAAACAGACTTGTTATTTTTATTGATGAGTTGGACCGTTGCAGACCTGATTTTGCTGTTAAATTATTAGAACGTATAAAACATTACTTTGTAGATGAACAAATTACATTTGTATTCTCTGTAAATCTCGAAGAATTATCGAATACTGTTCGACATTTTTATGGAGAATCATTTAATGCTGGCAGGTATTTAGGGCGCTTTTTCGATTTAATTGTGAAATTACATCCAGTGGATTTAGATAATTACTATAGTAAAATTGGATTAAAGGACTATTCTTATTATGATCATGCAGTCCGCACAGTCATTGGTTCTTTTCAATTTGAATTACGTGATATTATTCGCTTTATTAGTGCCGGCCAAATTATAAAGGACACTATCAATAAAATTCCCAATATGGTTCATTGGGATATGAATCAAAGAGATGCATTAACTTTTTGTGGATTTTTTGTGGTCCCTATTATGTTGGGGATTAGTATTATTCAGCCCGAATTATATGGAAAATTCATTCGAGGAGAAGAGGCACAACTTTTTGTTAATGCAATAAAGAATATGAATCAGCATAATATGCTAGAAATGATTCTATTAAGCAGCAAGGAAACTTTTTCACGAGCTGACACTGGTAGAACCTTTATTGATATAGAAACAAGAGCAAATTTGTTATATAATGCATTGTTTGGCAATGAAAATGGTGATGAAATAGTTGTCGGAAAATTAACTATTAATCAAAGGGTAAGGAATCAATTATTAGAAATTTCATCATTATTGTCTAATTTTTCTGATTTTGAAAAATAGGAGTAGGTATTTCCATGGACAATCCATCCCCTTTTTTTTCAGTTATTATGCCTGTATATAATTCTGAAAAATATGTAAAAACAACGATTCAATCTATTTTGAATCAATCATATTCAAACTTTGAACTTATCATAGTGGATGATCAATCAAACGATAATAGTTATTTTATTTGTGAGAAAATAGCGTATCACGATAATCGGATTAAGTTAGTGCAAGCTAAACAAAACAGAGGGGCAGCGGCAGCACGTAATTTAGCGTTTGATTACGTTCAAGGTCAATATATAGCTTTTGTTGATAGTGATGATACCATTGACCAGGATTTCTTGGTAATTGCTTATTCCTACGTCAAAGATAATCAGATAGACTGCGTGAAATTTGGTTGCATTGAAGAATATTTCAATTCTGATGGGAAAAAGGCTTATTCCCAAAAATGCTGCTTAACTGAGCAGGTTTATGACACTCCAGATACTATCCGCCAACAGATGGTTCGTATGGAAATGGTTCCACTTTTTGGGTATCTGTGGAATACGATATACAGAGCTTCAATTATTTTAGATAAAGGTCTTTCATTTAATGACCAGTATCGAGTTAATGAAGATTTTGATTTTAATATCCGCTATTTTAAGTATGTACGGCGACTGCAATGCAGTTCCTATTGTGGCTATCATTATGCCAAAAGGCTGAATAGTCTCAGCTTATCGACGAAAAATAATGATGAATATTATGAGCTGCATATGATGAAAATCAGAGAATTCCTGCAGAGTTTCCCTTCGATAGAAAGCATCGATGCTCAGACGATGAGTAATATTTTTTGGCTGTATACCCGTTTTGTATATTCTGCTGTACAGCGTAAGGCGGCAAATAACGAGCCCATTAATACTTTTATTAAAGCTATTCGAAGTAGTGATTTGTTTGCTATTTATCAATCCGTTCATTTTGTAGGTCTTAACGCGAAACAAAAAATCATGATTTCGATTTTGCGTTCGAAATATGAAGTCTTATTCCATAGCTTGATTCATGGAATAAGTTTTGTCCGGATACATTGTCCATTTATTTTTGTAGCATTAAAGAGGTGAGTGGAATGAAGAAAAAGACGCCAATTCGAGTGTTACAAATTGGCATGACTAAAAATGTTGGTGGTTTAGAAACTTACTTGATGCAACAATTTGATTATTTGGACAAAAGTCAGGTTACATATGATTTTGTCAATATTACAAGCGAGGATGAAATCGTTTTTAAATATAAAATTTTGCAAGCAGGCAGTCATATCTATGGTGTGCGTTCTAGACATTCAAACCCTATACGCCATTATTGGCAATGGATTAAATTACTTCATAATATAGCTGGAGAATATAAGGCTATCGTTTTAAACTCTAATAGTATTACGTATGTTTTCCCAATTTTTATTGCAAGATTTTTCGGAATACCTATGAGAATTATGCATTCTCATAATTCTGGATTTGAACAAAGAATCGGCTTTATAAAAAAAATTATTATAGCTATAAATAAGCAATTATTGAAATGGGGAGCAAGTGATTACTTTGCTTGTTCTCAACTAGCGGGAAGATGGATGTTTGGAAAAGACGCTTCGTTTAAAGTCATTCCCAATGCCATTGAATGCGATAAATTTAAGTTCGATTCTTCAATTCGTGCTAAGATGCGAAAAGCATTGCAGGTAGATGGGAAGTTTGTCGTTGGCCATGTAGGGCGATTTACATATCAGAAAAATCATACTTTTTTAATAGAAATTTTTCGAGAAATTCATAAAATGAATTCGCAAGCTGTTTTGTTACTTATTGGTGACGCTGTAAACGATATGTCTTATTATGAGTCGGCTAAAAAACAGATTGCTCAAGAGGAGTTAACTGGATGTGTTAAATTTTTAGGTATGAGAAATGATGTGCCTGATTTAATGAAAGCAATGGATTGTTTTATTTTACCATCAAGGTTTGAAGGGTTACCTGTAGTTGGAATAGAAGCACAAGCTGCAGGATTACCGTGTTTTTTTTCGGATACCATTACACGGGAAGTGGGAATTACGGATTTAGCTGAATTTATATCGTTTGATAAATCGGCTCAACAATGGGCTCAAATTATAAATCAGGAAAAATATATAAATAGAGCTTTTGCAGCTGAAAAGGTAGCAAATGCTGGTTATGATATAAGTAATGTAGCAAAAAAAATACAACAATATTATTTATACGAAAAGGATTAAGCACCATGCAGAAAATTGAAATTTTAAAACATCAAATTGATCAACATAAAGTAATTTTTTTTGATGTTTTTGATACTCTGATAAAACGTACTGTCCCTAAAGGAACAGATGTTTTTAGATTAGTTGAGATGCGTTATAATAAGATATTTAATACTAAATGTCAATTTTTTCAAAAAAGGCTCATTGCTGAAAAAAAGGCTAGAGCAAAAGGAAAATATAGGGAAGTAAATTTCGATGAAATTTATGATTTTTTTGATGCTGATTCGGAAACGAATAATATATTTAAATCAATGGAGATAGAAGCAGAATTTGATGTTTGTGTGGCTAATCAGCCTTTATATCAGATATTTCAATACTGCTTAGCACAACATAAGCGTATTGTCCAATGCATTGGGCGTCAATGCCTGTTACGATGATTTCAAAGTCAAGTATTTGCGGCTCCCTGATTTGTTTGCTAGTTTCCAGGATGCCACTCTTAAAGGCAAACGTGAAGAATTCATGAAAAAATGTAGAAAAACAGCTGTACTTATTCTGGATGAATTCTTACTCTATACAGCTTCTGAAGAAGAACAACAAATTTTACTCGAAATCATGGAACGGCGTGTTAATCGTGCTACAACTATCGTATGCTCTCAATATGAACCAGAAGGCTGGTTCGAACGATTAGGAGGCACAGCTGTTGCTGATGCCATTCTCGACCGCCTTATCAGCAAAGCCCAGACCATTAAAATTGATGGAGATATTTCCATGAGAAAACGACACTCAGCAGACTAAATATTCATTCAGTCCACTGGTCAGAACCATCCACTGTGTACTCATAGTGGATGGCTCTCACGAGCGGATTGAAAAAATATTTTCATACTGCTGGGTGGCTCTGGCGAAGAGATTGGGTGGCTCTTGTTCGTCGGTATATTCAAATGTAAGGTGAAATGCAACAAGTAATGTAACATTATATGTATTAATAGCTGTTTATTAAGTTTGGATTGATACTAAGGAAAAATTAATGTCTATTATTTTTTATTTTGTTTATAAGATGAACGAAATGAGGAAAGCGTGTCTAAATGCTAATTAGTGTGATTATACCTGTCTATAATGTAGAGAAGTATCTTAAAAGATGTGTAGAATCTATTATGTTACAGACATACGGTGACTTTGAGATTCTTCTTGTCGATGATGGAAGTACAGACGGAAGTGGACGGATTTGCGATGAGTTGGCTTTACAGGACAGACGTATCCACACATTTCATAAAAGAAATGAAGGGGTTAGTAGTGCCAGAAATTTAGGAATTAGAATAGCTTCCGGTGATTATATTTGCTTTGTGGATAGTGATGACTGGTTGGATATTGACTATTTCGAGAAGGTAGTGCCTGTTTTAATAAAAGAGCATCCTATGCTTTTAATTAATAATTATGTAAAGGATGATGGTAAGGGACATACTTTTTGCAAATTTGCTCCTTCTTCTTTTCGTCGTTTTATTGCTGAGGAGGCATTTTTTGAGATGGTAACTGGGTTCCATTTCGGATGGGAATCAGTTGCTTCATTTTATGAAAAAGCGGGTTGCAAAAAAGTTGAATTTGATACTCATATTGACTTTGGCGAAGATTTATTATTCCGTTTTCAATTTACCAAGGTGAATAAAGGACTTTATATTTATCAGTATCTGCCAAAGTATCATTACTTTACTCGAATAGACAGTGCTGTTAATAGTTATGCAATTTATAAAAAAATAGATGACCTGAAAGTGTTTAAGCAGGTCATGTTCAAAACCGATGACAAAACTCGACGTTTGCTTTTTGGTAAGGAGTATATTCCAAGGTTAGTACATTATTTTATGTTAGGAAACCAAAGTAAGGACTATCGCGATACAATTGCTGCTAAAGAATTACAAAAGGAAATACGTCGAAATATTTGGCAGTTTTGTAAGGAGGATACTCTTGGATTATTCATGAAGTCAAAATTGATTGTTTGTCTACTTCCCCAAACAATATTAAAATTCATATGGCGGGGATACCATGGTTTAAAAAACATTTTCTAAAGAAATGTTTAGCTTATATAAATAAAAAATTTACTTTTCGCCTTTTTCGCTTTGTTTTAAATTTGGAGATGAGTATGAAAAGCTTTAGTACCAAGGATTTCTCTTTCTTTTTTCGAAATATACTCTACAAGAGTTGTTAGATGATTTGGACATGAATCGATGCTTCTGCGAGCCTAGCAGGGCACGCTGAGTGAAGTGTAAAAAAATCACTGTATGTGGCTATGGAAGATATCTCAGTATATGCCAAACCTAGTTTGGCGTCGACGGGAATCTAAACTGTAAGTGTATGAATCCCACAGTAGACCGCTTGATTATCGAAAATTTTATAATCCTGATTTTGTTATTAAAAATATTAGGGTAAGTCAAACTGCGATTTTCCATGAAGTAATTACTCGTATGAAAAGGATGATACAATTGCTTGATAAATTAAATTTGAGACAATGGCAAGATAAATTTTTATTCTTGGCTATTATATTTTTAATTTTTGATAATATTCCTAAATATTTACAACTTAACTTTTTAAGTAATGGGCAATCTTGTAAATTGACGTGGTATTGTTTGTTTATTTTCTTGTTGCTTTTTGGAGTCAGAAAAGTTAAAGAAAATCTATTTTTTACGCATGAAGAAAGAAAGTTCCTTATATATATGTTACTATATTTTTTGCTGCTATTGGCTAGTAATATAATGGGGATCATACAGTATCCATTTTATGATGATTTGCTTTTAGGACCTGCAAGTCAAATCGAAAAGTTGCCTAATGTAATTGCTTTTCTTCAATCTTTTAAAATTGATGTATCTTATGAAACTCTTTTACTTTCGTGGATTGATTTACGTAGCATCAAGCTGGGAATATTTACTGTGATTTATACTTTCGGCTTTTCTTTTGCTATTTATTATTTTATAAAGAATAATTGGAAACAGTATATTACATTACTGGAAAAGGCCATTTTCATTTCTTTAGGAATAATTTGTCTTTATTCGTTGGTTGAAGTTTTTTACTTAGCTGGTAATGAAATGGCTACTGCTATATTGAGCACTGTTAATCCATTTTTGCACCCGATTGCGGTGGATCATAACTGGTGGCCTCCTTTGCTTTGGAAAGGGCAATTGCGTTCAGTTTTTTCGGAACCTTCCAGAATGGGAAATTATGCTGCATTTATCCTGCCTTTCTTATGGGGGAGATTAGTGGGAAAAGAAAAAATGCAATGGAAAATTTTAGTTGTAACAGTGTTGTATACGTTCCTTATTTTCTTAACAAAGGCACGAACTCCCATCGGCATATATTGGGGAATGTTAGTACTTTTTTTTGCTTTTGGATTCGGCTTGGGAAAGAAAAAATTTTTTAAGAAGGCACTCATCATACTATGTATTAGTGCGGCTTCCTTTAGCGCATCGCTATTTTTTATTAATTCTTTTATGGTTTCAAAGTCGCAGGATACTGTAACAGCTAGCGAATATCTGGAAGATAATATAGGATCACTTACAAGTTCAAATAAGAGAAGTAATGGTGCTCGATATGCGTTGATTCGTTCCAATTTAAAAACGGGCATTGAACATCCTATTCTGGGGGTAGGAGATATATTGACTCCTTCATATACTGTTGCTAATTTTACTGAAAATGATTTAAATAACAGAGAAGTTAGCATGTGGGTAAATGATTACTATGAACAAGGACCGTTAAAATACGATTTGGATGGCATGAATGAATATGTTAGTCAATTTGCTAAACATGGGTTGGTGGGGTTGCTTTTATTTTTATTCCCAGGGATTTATGCAATTTTAGGATTATTAAAAAAGATAAAATATGCATCTGGAGAACAACAAAGAAAAATAGCAGTTGTATTGATGTCTTTGATAGGGACCTTGGTTGCTGGATGTAACGGATCCCTTACATTGTTATATACATATTGGATTATTTTAGCTTATTCCTATGCTATTATATTTGGTACATATCAAGATTCTTCAGTGGAAGAGTTAAAAAAGGGAGCTTCATGAACCAGCGTAAATTAGGTATTTTACTGAGTTATGTCAATATCATATTGCATGCAGTGATTGGGTTTCTGTACGTACCCATTTTGCTTCATTATATTGGAAAAAGCGAGTACGGACTCTATCAATTGATAGGGTCCTTGATTGCGTATTTCAGCATCATGGATTTTGGCTTGACGGCTGCAGTGATTCGGTTTTATACAAAGTATAAAGCCCTTGAGGATGAGCAGGGTATGGAAAATATTTTAGCCATCTCGTTGCGTGGTTACGGCATCGTTACTTGCCTGGCATTAGCTATTGGGGGAGTTTGTTACTTTTTCCTCGATACGGCCTTTGGAAATTCTATGAATGCCGTTGAATTACTTGAAGCAAAGGATATGTTCCTTTTGCTTTTGTTCAATATTGCTATTACCTTGTCTACGATGATATTCCGGGCTGTTATTAATGCGCACGAACGGTTCTTTTTCCTGAAAGGGCTGGAAACGTTGCAGCTCATCATGCAGCCGATTCTGGTCGTATTGGTTTTGCAACGTCATCCGAGTGCTTTTTCTGTGGCTGCTGTACAGACGGGCATCAATCTGTTTTTGATTATGTCCAGAATCTACTATTGCTTTTTTAAATTGCACATCAAAATCAAGTATCATTACTGGAATTCAGAGCTATTCCATGAATTTAAGCGCTTAGCGTTGAGCGTGTTTGCTGTGTCATTGATTGATCAGGTATTTTGGAAAACCAATCAGGTTATTTTAGGGATTGTCAGTGGGACCGTAGCTGTAGCTGTTTATTCTATCGCCTCTTTGATTTATATGAACTATATGGCTCTTTCGACAGCTATTTCTGGTGTGTATTTACCTCACGTTACAGAGATTGTAGCCAAAAGAGAGCCGATTCAGAAATTGTCTGATTTATTTATCCAAATTGGCCGCTGGCAGTATTATCTGTTGGCTTTAGTCGCAACAGGGGTTATTATCTTCGGTAAGCAGTTTATTCAAATTTGGGCTGGTAGTGGTTTTGAAGATGCCTATTGGATTACTCTTTTGATTATCCTTCCCTTCACCATTGATTTGATTCAGAACATCGGACTGGCTATCTTGCAGGCCATGAATCAATACACATTCAGGGCGCGGATTTATTTTTGCGTCGGTGTCCTGAACCTGTGCCTGGCGATTCCCCTGGGCATATATTATGGTGGTATCGGATGCGCGGTGGCAACGGCCATTGCTATGATATTGGGAAATGGACTAGCCATGAACTGGTTCTATGCCAAACAAATTCATCTGGAAATACGTAGGTTCTGGAATGAAATAACACGGATTTCTATTCCCGTTGGAATCTGTCTGGTGGTTGGCTATACAGGAAATACTTTGTGGATATCTGATAAAATAGCTATTTTTTTGGTGAAAATTATGATATATACAGCTATTTATTTTGGTAGTATATATTTGTTTGCTATGTCGAACGAGGAGAAAGATAAAGTTTCAAGAATTTTGCATAAGATTATTTGATTTTAACCTGATTCTGCTTTAAGGAGGCTGGTATTATGTACGACTATCTTATTGTTGGCAGTGGTTTGTTTGGTTCTGTTTTTGCTCATGAAATGACGAAGGCTGGTAAGTCTTGTCTAGTCCTGGAACGGCGTGATCATGTGGGTGGTAATGTGTATTGTGAAGAAAAGGAAGGTATCCGGATTCATAAATATGGAGCACATATTTTCCATACTTCGAATAAGGAAGTTTGGGATTATGTGAATCAGTTTGTGGAATTCAATAATTATGTCAATTCGCCGGTAGCCAATTATAAAGGTGAGCTGTACAATCTGCCTTTTAACATGAACACCTTTACCAAGATGTGGGGCGTCGTCACGCCGAAGCAGGCGGCTGCCAAGATTGCCCAGCAGCGCCAGGAAGCGGGGATTACGGAGCCAAAGAATTTGGAAGAACAGGCCATATCCCTTATTGGTACGGACATTTATACGAAGCTGATTAAAGGGTACACGGAAAAACAGTGGGGACGGAGTTGCACAGAACTTCCGGCTTTCATCATCAAGCGCCTGCCTGTACGCTATACGTTTGATAATAATTATTTCAATGACCGTTATCAGGGCATTCCCATCGGCGGCTATAATGTATTGATCAACGCCCTGCTCGAAGGCATCGAAGTGCGGACTGGCGTCGATTATAATCAGGCTCGCCATGAATATGAAGGTCTGGCAAAGACGGTAGTATATACTGGCTCGATTGATGAATACTTCGACTATAAACTGGGACGTCTGGAATACCGCGGCCTTCGTTTTGAAACGGAACGGATGGAAGAAGAAAATTATCAAGGCGTAGCTGTTATGAACTATACGGATCGGGAAACGCCCTATACGCGCAGCATCGAACATAAGCATTTTGAATTCGGCGAACAGCCTGTTACTTATGTTACGAAAGAATACCCGGCAGATTGGCATCCTGGCGAAGAAGCCTATTATCCGGTCAACAATGAACGGAATCAGCATTTATATGAACAGTATGCAGCCTTAGCAGCGAAAGAAGAAAACGTCATCTTTGGTGGCCGCTTAGCGGAATACAAGTACTATGACATGGATGACGTTATTGCCAGTGCCTTGGAGATGGTGAAAAAATATGAAGCCCATTCGTAAAGCCGTTATCCCGGCGGCCGGTTATGGGACGCGCTTTTTGCCGGCGACTAAATCAATCCCTAAAGAGATGATTCCCATTGTAGACAAGCCTGTCATCCAGTATGTCGTAGAAGAAGCCATTCAAAGTGGTATCGAAGAAATTTTGATCATCACTGGTCATGGGAAACGGGCTATCGAGGACCATTTTGACACCAATGTAGATTTAGAATACCATCTGCGCCATCATGGGAAAGTGGCGATGCTGGACATGGTACAGGAAATCTCCAAGATAAATATTCATTACATTCGCCAGAAACATATACGTGGCGTGGGGGATGCTATCCTTTGTGCTGAATCCTTCATCGATAACGAACCCTTTGCCGTACTCCTCGGCGATGATATCATCTATCATGAGCCGGAACCCGCTATACACCAGCTGATGCGAACGTTTGATGCATGCGGTGCAACCATGGTGGGATGCCAGACATTGAAGGAAGCGCAGGTCGTTCCGCGGAATATCATTCAAAGCGTCGCTACGGAAGAAGAAGGAATTTCCCGTTTCCTCGGTGCAGAAAAAGCAGTCGGCCTTGAAGCCGATGGCAAATCAGCCATGCTGGGACGCTATATCCTAACACCGGACATCTTTGAAATACTGCGCCGTGTCCAACCTAATAAAAAAGGGAAAATCAAATTATCCGACGCCCTAAAACTCATGGCCAACCGCCAAGCCGTCTACACGTGCGAAATCAAAGGAAAACGCTACGACATCGGCAATAAATTGGATTACCTCAAAGCAACCGTAGAATATGCCTTGCGGCGTCCTGAATTAAAAGATACTTTTCGGACTTATCTAAATCAGTATAGGTAATGCGGTAAAAGCCATGAACTTTCTAGGTTCGTGGCTTTTTCAAATTTCGGGACATTGTGGAAGGTCATTGAATATCTTGCGAAATTACCGTCAATATGATATATTAAAATTGGAATATTTGTTCGGGTAAAAACTAGAGTGCTAAAATATTTTTACTTAATGAATTGCGATGGGATTAATCTAGCGAGAGCATGAAAATTACTGGTTTATCGTTATAGTATATAATGGGCCTGTGAATTCAGACCAGTACTGAAAATTTTAAGAGTGCATGATAT
>ENA-OWPP01002805-OWPP01002805.1-human-gut-metagenome-genome-assembly--contig:-NODE-2805-length-11278-cov-2.736078_pt1 | contig 11278 bp, 10 predicted proteins | sample MGYA00248265_ERZ651848 | MGnify/ENA primary metagenome ERZ651848 (study PRJEB26924, sample SAMEA4378233) | human gut metagenome | biome: human gut; feature: human-associated habitat; material: faeces... | reverse complement strand
CCCACCGAGACCGTGGACGGCCTGTTCCGCCGGGTGGCCAACGCTGTGGCCGAGGGTGACCGCCGCTTTGATTCCAAGGCGGACGTGGTGGCCACGGCGACAGGCGGGAAAAACGTGGTTAATCGCCAGGCGCTGGAGCGCGCGAAAGCGGGCGTCTTTATCCTTAACGTCGGCCACGTGGCGGAAGAGATCGACGGCGAGTACCTGCGCCAGTACCCTCAGGAAGAGGTGATGCCGTATATCAACGCCTACCGCATGGCCGACAAAACCATCTATCTGCTGGCCAATGGTTCGATGCTCAACCTGACCGCGGGCTTCGGCGACAGCCTGAACGCTTTTGACGTCACCCTGGCGGTGATGGCCAGCGGCATCCGCCATATTGTCACCGACGGCATGCGCGCCCCGGCGCAGGTTTACCTCCTGCCCCAGGCGATCTGGCAGCAGGCGCTGTAAACGCAGCGCATCGTCCCCCCATCGTGGAGACGATGCGCTCTACCATCAGGACGACGGCGCGGTATTGGGCAGCACAATGTTGCTCTGCGCCAGCGTTCCCATCTGGTTGTACATCACGCTGGCGGCCTCCAGCAGGTGCATGGCCAGCGCGGCGCCGCTGCCCTCTCCCAGGCGCATGTCCATATCGAGATAGGGCCGCAGACCCAGCGCGTCCAGGGCGATCTGCGCCCCTTTCTCCGCCGACAAGTGCGAAGGGACAAGATAAGGATGCGCCGTCGGGGCCATGCGACACGCCGCCAGGGCAGAGGCATAGGAGAGGAAGCCATCCAGCACCACCGGCAGGCCACAGGAGGCCGCCCCGAGGATCACCCCGGTCATGCCCACCAGATCGTAACCGCCCACCTTCGCCAGGACATCCAGCCCCTCTTCCGGGTTCGGCTGGTTAAGGGCTATCGCCTGGCGCACCACCGCCACCTTATGGCCCCGCTGCGCCAGCGGCAGATTGGCCCCACAGCCCACCACGGCGTCAGGATCGCTGCCCGTCAGGACACTGATCACGGCTGCGGCCGGGGTGGTATTGGCCATTCCCAGTTCGCCGACGCCAAAAACTTTCACCCCGTCGGCGGCGAGCTGGCGGGTGAGATGCATGCTGGCCAGCAGCACCGTCTCCGCCTGCTGGCGACTCATCGCCGCCGTCCGGGCGATATTCCCGCTACCGCGGGCCACCTTGAGGTTAATCAGGCCCGGCAGCGGGTCGGCATCGATGCCGACATCAACCACCTGCACCCTGGCCCCGGCCTGCGCCGCCAGCACGCAGACGCCGGTGTTGCCCCGCACCATATTGCCGGCATGAATGGCCGTCACCACCTGCGGCGAAGGCGTCACGCCTTCATGCCAGACGCCATGGTCGGCGCACATGACCACTATCGCCTTCTCCGCCAGCGCCAGCTGCCCCTGCAGTCCCGGCAGACCAGCCAGTTGCACGGCCAGGGTCTCCAGACGGCCAAGGCTACCGGGCGGCTTTAACAGGCCATCAATATGCTGCTGAGCGCGCGCCATGCCCGCCACATCGGGCTGCGGAATGGCAGCCAGTAACGCAGAAAGTGTTTCCATTCTGTTCCTCATCGTTGGCGCCAGGCCTTACAGCAGCGCCAGTAAAAAGAGTAATTCACCCAGCTCAATCGCCGCCCCGAGAGTATCCCCGGTCTGCCCGCCGAGGGTTCGCTTCAGCGCCCATCCCAGACCCCAGATCAGCACCAGGGTGATCAGCGCGGCGCGCAGGCCCTGCAGCCCCAGCAGGACGGTGGCCAGCGCTACCCCCATCGCCATCGTCACCAGCGTCTGCTGCAGGCTAACTTTGCCAATAAACAGATTGCCCAGCCCCTTTTCCCGCGCGTAGCGATGACGATACATCAGCAGCACCGCCATTCCGCGACCGACGGCGCAGGCCGCCGCCAGCGCGGCGATGGGGTGGGTATCGCGCAGCAGCAGCTCGCCGACCACCAGCACTTTCGCCACCAGCACGAAGATCAGCGCCAGCCCGCCGTGGGTGCCCAGCCGGCTGTCGCGCATGATCTCCAGCATCCGATCGCGGGTGCGGGCGGAGAAGATGCCGTCGCAGGTATCGGCCAGCCCGTCAAGATGAAATCCGCCGGTGAGCAGCGCCAGCGCCAGCACGCCGAACAGCGCCGCCAGCGGGACGCCGCACCACGGCTGCAGGAGGAGCGCCACCGCGCCGGCGATGGCGCCGAGCAGTAAACCGACCAGCGGAAAGGTGACGATACTGCGCTGGTACTGTTCGATCTCCAGGCCCTGAGATAACCGCGCCGGGACCGGCAGGCGGCTGATAAACGAGAGTGCAGCAAAGAATGACTTAATCACGTGAGGTTGACTCCTGTCGGCGAAAGCAGCGGAAGAGTTCGGTCGCGCCCGGCCAGCACCTGAGTTTGTCTTCTGGCGAATCGATCGTCGGAGAGGTGAGAGGTGTTGAGATATCGCTCTGACGCCGCTGCGTCAGATGCCCGGCCAGGATGAGAGAAACCTTTCCGATATCAATACGTTTTCGCGGGGCAGTATAGCAAAGAGTCGGTGAGGAGAGTCAGTTGCCGGGACAAAGTTTTGCAGAAAAAGAGACGAATGGGGAGGTAGAGCAGAACAGCCCGGCGACGTCGATCGCCGCCGGACCGGCAGGGATTAGCCTTCGACTTTGGCTTCGCCCATCACTTTCAGTTTTTTGGAGATGTCGCGGCGCTCTTTGGACAGCTCGGCATTTTTGATGATGTAATCATCAACGCGATCTTCGTAATCGCTCTTCATGCTGGCGATGATGCCCTGGATAGCTTCCACGCTCATGCCCGGTTTGATGTAGTCGCTGAGGTTGTCCAGCAGCAGAACGCGCTTCTGGTTATCACGGATCTTTTTCTCAACGTCCTGAATTTCACGCTGCAGTTTGTTCTTACGACGGTACAGACGAACAAACTCCAGTACGTCCTGGAAAGAAGGCTTAGTTGTTTCCATTTTTACACCCCTAATAATTGAGATTCGGATTCGTAAAGCGACTGCGTTATAGGGCTAACATAACTGCTAGCAGTCGCTGATGACAATGTTTTTTCCTTTGCGTTTATCATAACCCTAAACGCTGCTGAATCGAAACAACCCATGCAGTTACCCGGTGCATCTGGTGCTTATTTGCGCAACGCGCGGCAGATCAGATGCGACAGCAGCTCCAGCTGACGCGCCAGTTCAATCGAGAGCCAAACATAGCCATGAATTGGGGTTTCCGCCAGGCTGTCGTCCCCCTGCTCTTTCATCAGCTGGCGCAGTTCGAGGACGATCTCAGTCAGCTTTTCATTGTTGGCGCGCACAGGCTGAGGGTTCCCTTCATACAAGGCGTGGGCGATGGCCAACAGCGTCTGCTGGGTCATCTGCTGCGTCTCCCGCAGGGTGTGCGCATTGAGCATCACAAAATGACCCGGACGGGTGGCCCACCAGGCGTTGATCTGCAGCTCCAGCATGCAGACGAGGTTGCGGCTGACGGTCTGGATAGCCTCGAAGATCGCCTTCTGGATGTGCGTCTCTTTGCTGGCGGGGGTGATCAGCCCGCGCATTTTGACGACGTCGTTCAGCGCCTGTTGGAGATGCTTTTCCAGCCGCGGCCGATCCACCAGATTTGGCGAGAAGCCGGCCTGGTAGAGGCGGTTAAAGTTGGTGACATAGCTGGCCATCTGGATGCGCCAGTGGATGAACGCCCGCTGCGGCCAGATACCGGTAAACAGCATCGCCAGCAGCGAGCCGAAGATCACGTCGCCGCTTCGCCACAGCGCGGTATGCATATCGCCGGGCGGCGCCCCGACCACCACCGACAGGGTAATGCCGATCAGCAGTGCCTGATAGGGTTTCTTGCCCAGCGCCAGCCAGCCGCAGAGGAACATCGCCGCCGCGCACCAGAGGACCATCAGCGGCAGGGAGATGAGCTCAAGCTTCAGCGCCACCAGCCCCAGCGCCGAGCCGAGGATCGTGCCGCCGATGCGCTGAAACGCCCGCGGCACGACGTTGCCCCAGAAGGAGATCGGACCCATCACCACCACCAGGGTGATGAGAGGCCAGGTCCCCTCAGGCACGTTCAGCAGCCGCACCAGCAAAAAAGTGAGCACAAAGGCCAGCGCAATCCGCACGCCATGCACCACCCGATAATGGCGATACAAGCGGATCTCAAATGGCTTGAGTGATTTATCAGCGCGCACAACCCTCTCCGGCAAAACGAAAAGGCCAATTGTAACTGCTTTTTCGCCCGGAGCGTGCCGGGAATGTAAAAATCCTTGTCCGGAACAGGGGTAAACCGCTACGACGCTACGCGCTCAACGGGGACATACATGTCGATATCCCAGTAGCCGTCGTGGTTGCCGTCGTTGAGATAGATCTCAAAACAGGGCCTGGGGGCCACGCGATACGTTGTGCTCTGCAGCAGGCTGTCGAAAAACTGCATCCACGGGGTGGCAAAATCGTAATCCACCACCCGCGCGCGGGCGCAGGCGTAATCCCCGCCGGCAATCGCCGCCAGTATCACCCCTTCGCTGTTGGCGGGAATGACGTAATCCTCGTCAACGGCGACCACGGTGGCGCAGCGCAGTTTTTCCGCCGGCACTTCCTCCGGGTTATCGTAGTAGACGGCAAGCCATTCACGGGCGGGCACCTGATGGTTCTCAACCCACATCATCAGTTGCTCAAACCCCTGCTTGACCGTTTGATCCCAGGGCCCGACCAGATGGAAACCGGCAATGGTTTTCTTGCCGAGGGTGGTGATGCTGTAGTTCATCTTGCCTCCTTTGGGGATAAATGACTGTATGAATATACAGTTAATTTAACAGGAGATCCCCCCTCAGTATGTGCGCGAATTCACAGAGTCGCCATCACACTGCTGAAAAAACAGGCGCCCCGCCAGCAGGAGCGACAGACGAAAAAAAACCGCCTGCAAAGAGGCGGTTATCATGGTTACAGCTCGTGGTGCAGGTAATCGCTCATTCGCGAGAACACCCCGCCTTTATTGATGCTTTCGAGGGTGACCAGCGGATAGTGCCCCACCACCTTGTCGCCGTCATACAGCGAAATCTCGCCGACCCGCTGGTTGGCGGCGATCGGCGCCTCCAGATCCTTCTTATCCAGCACATATTTCGCTTTAATCCGCGACACTTCCGCCTTCGGCAGCGCTAACCAGAAATCCTGATCGGTGCCGAGCTTAATCTGCTCTTTATCGCCGTACCAGATGCGTTCGGTGCCGACCTTCTGGCCTTTCTGCAGCACCTGCACGGTGTCAAAGTTCTGCTGCCCCCAGTGCAGCAGTTTAGCGGCCTGCTGCTCGCGGCCTTTCGGACTGTCCGCCCCCATCACCACGGCGATCAGCCGGCGCTGGCCATCCACCGCCGAGGCGATCAGGTTGAACCCGGCGCCCGATGTGTGGCCGGTTTTCAGGCCATCGACGTTCATGGTTTTATCCCACAGCAGACCGTTACGGTTTTGCTGGGTGATCCCGTTCCACGTCAGGCTTTTCTGGCTGTACATGTGGTAGACGTCAGGTTCGCCATGAATAATCGCCCGCGACAGCACCGCGAGGTCATAGGCAGAACTGTGCTGGCCCGGGGCGTCGAGGCCGTGGACGGTTTCGAAATGGGTATCCCGCAGGTGCAATTTTTCGACATACTGATTCATCAGGGCGACAAACTGCGGCTGGCCGCCGGCGACATAGTCGGCCAGCGCGACGCAGGCGTCGTTACCGGAGTCGACAATCAGCCCACGGCTGAGGTCGCGGACGCTGACCCGATCCCCTGGTTTTAAGAACATCAGGGATGACCCGTCGAACACCGGGTTGCCCTTCGCCCAGGCGTCTTTACCCACGGTGACGATGTCGTCAAAGGTGATACGATGGCTGTCGATGGCGCGGTCGACCACGTAGCCGGTCATCAGTTTGGTCAGACTGGCAGGATTGCGCTGCTGATGTTCGTTACCCGCGGTCAGGACCTGACCGGTGGTGTAATCCATCAGCACCCAGGAGCCAGCCTGAATAGCCGGTGGCGCGACCGTAGCAGGGAAGTCGACGGCAAATGCGCAGGAAACGCTCGAAGCGAGCAAAGATACAGCAATAAACAAACGGCCTTTCAACGGCATATCCTCTAGATTTACAGATCCGCCGTCCTTTTTACGGAACTTCGCGTTTCATATCAGGGTTTAATTGCAAGAAAATATGACACAGCAGAGGAAGTTGCTTGCCGTTACCCTTCTGATGACCGGGCAAATCGTTTACCATACCGGTCGCACGCCACCACGGATAATGAACAGACTATGCAAGATAGCGTCAACCAGCCCGGATTTTTATTCCACGATTATGAAACCTTCGGCACCAGCCCTTCCCTCGACCGGCCGGCGCAGTTCGCCGCCATCCGCACCGACGCGGAGCTGAACGTGCTCGGCGAGCCCGAGGTGTTTTACTGCAAGCCCGCTGACGATTATCTGCCGCAGCCGCAGGCGGTGATGATCACCGGGATCACGCCGCAGGAAGCGCTGGCCAAAGGGGATAACGAGGCCGCGTTTGCCCGCCGCATCCACGATCTGTTCACGGTGCCGCAAACCTGTATCGTCGGCTATAACAACGTGCGCTTTGATGACGAAGTGACGCGGAATATCTTTTATCGCAACTTCTATGACCCTTATGCCTGGAGCTGGCAGCACGATAACTCGCGCTGGGATCTGCTCGACGTGATGCGCGCCTGCTATGCCCTGCGTCCGGAAGGGATCACCTGGCCGGAGAATGACGAGGGTTTGCCCAGCTTCCGGCTTGAACATCTGACCGTCGCCAACGGTATTGAACACCAGAACGCCCATGACGCGATGGCCGATGTGTACGCCACCATCGCCATGGCGAAGCTGGTGAAAACCCGGCAGCCGCGGCTGTTTGATTATCTCTACAGCCACCGCAATAAGCGCAAGCTGGCGACGCTCATCGACGTGCCGCAGATGAAACCGCTGGTGCATGTCTCCGGCATGTTTGGCGCCGCGCGCGGCAACACCAGCCTGGTGGCGCCCCTGGCCTGGCATCCGGAAAACCGCAATGCGGTGATTATGGTCGATCTGGCGGGCGATATGGCGCCGCTGCTGGAGCTCGATGCCGATGCCCTGCGCGAGCGGCTTTACACCCCGCGCGCCGAGCTTGGCGATCTGCCGGCGGCGCCGATCAAGCTGGTGCATCTCAATAAATGTCCGGTGCTGGCTCAGGCCAATACCCTGCGCCCGCTGGATGCCGACCGGCTGGGGATCTCCATTCAGCGCTGTCTGGAGAATGCCCAGCTGCTGCGGGCGAATCCGCAGGTGCGCGAGAAAGTGGTGGCGGTCTATGCCGAAGCCGAGCCGTTCGTGCCGTCCGAAAACGTCGACGCCCAGCTTTACAATGGGTTCTTTAGCGATGCCGACCGCGCGGCGATGAAAATCGTGCTGGAAACCGAACCGCGCAATCTGCCGGCGCTGGATATTACCTTCGCCGATAAGCGTATCGAACGCCTGCTGTTTAACTACCGGGCGCGCAACTTCCCCGGCACGCTCGATGAACATGAGCAGCAGCGCTGGTTAGAGCACCGTCGTCAGGTGTTTACGCCAGAGTTTTTGCAGGCCTATGCCGATGAGCTGCAGATGCTGTATCAGCAGTATGCGGATGATAAAGAGAAGCTGGCGCAGCTGAAGGCGCTGTGGCAATACGCACAGGATATTGTCTGATTGGCTGACATTCCCGGGTTGCGGCTAACGCCTTACCCGGGCTACAAACGATGGCTGGACTCGTAGCCCGGGTAAGACGCCTCGCGTCGCCCCCGGGAACGTTGCTTAGCTTTTCGCGCGGCTGGCGATGATTTCATCCGCCACATTACGCGGCGCTTCCGCGTAATGGTGGAACTCCATGCTGTAGGTTGCCCGTCCCTGAGACATCGAGCGCAGCGTGGTGGAATAACCAAACATCTCCGCCAGCGGCACGTCGGCGCGGATGATCTGGCTGCCGAAGCGCTCTTCCATCCCCTGCACCATCCCGCGACGGGAAGAGAGATCGCCCATAATATTCCCGGCGTACTCTTCCGGCGTCTCCACCTCGACGTGCATCACCGGCTCAAGGATCACCGGATCCGCTTTGCGCGCGCCTTCCCGGAAGCCAAAGATCGCCGCCATGCGGAACGCCATCTCCGAGGAGTCCACGTCGTGGTACGACCCGAAGGTCAGGGTCGCTTTCACGTCAACCACCGGATAACCCGCCAGCACGCCGGTGCCCATCGCTTCGCGCAGCCCTTTCTCCACGGAAGGGATGTACTCGCGTGGCACCACGCCGCCTTTGGTGGCGTCCTCGAAGACGAAACCGCTGCCCGGCTCCAGCGGCTCCAGGGTCAGCACGACGTGCCCGTACTGTCCTTTACCGCCGGACTGGCGCACAAATTTGCCTTCCACGTCCGTCACTTTCTTGCGCAGGGTTTCGCGGTAGGTGACCTGCGGACGACCAATGTTGGCCTCGACGCCAAACTCGCGCTTCATCCGGTCGACAATGATCTCCAGATGCAGCTCGCCCATACCGGAGATAATCGTCTGGCCGGACTCTTCATCGGTATGCAGACGGAACGAGGGATCTTCCGCCGCCAGCCGCTGCAGCGCGATGCCCATTTTCTCCTGGTCCGCTTTGGTCTTCGGCTCAATCGCCAGCGAAATCACCGGCTCCGGAAACTCCATCCGTTCGAGGGTAATGATCGCATCCGGATCGCACAGCGTATCACCGGTGGTCACATCCTTCAGACCGACGCAGGCCGCGATATCCCCGGCGTGCAGTTCGTCAACTTCGTGGCGGTCGTTGGCCTGCATCAGCACGATACGCCCGATGCGCTCTTTCTTGCCCTTCACCGGGTTCCACACCGCATCGCCTTTTTTCAGCGTCCCGGAGTAGACGCGGATAAAGGTCAGCTGGCCGACGTAGGGGTCGGTCATCAGTTTGAACGCCAGCGCCGACAGCGGCTCATCGTCGCTCGGATGGCGTTCCGCCGGCTGGCCTTTCTCATCAACGCCCTGTATCGCCGGAATATCCAGCGGCGACGGCATCAGCTCCACCACCGCATCGAGCATGCGCTGCACGCCTTTGTTTTTAAAGGCGCTCCCGCAGAGCACCGCCTGGATTTCCCCCTTCACCGTGCGCTGGCGCAGACCGGCAACGATCTCCGCCTCGTCCAGCTCGCCGGTTTCCAGGTATTTATCCATCAGCGCGTCGCTGGCTTCCGCCGCCGCCGAGACCATTTTCTCCCGCCACTGCTGTGCCGTCGCCAGCAGATCGTCAGGGACAGGCCCATAGCTGAAGGTCATGCCCTGGGTGGCGTCATCCCACAGGATGGCGCGCATTTTCACCAGATCGACAACGCCGGTGAAATGCTCTTCGGCGCCAATGGGGATCACAATCGGCACCGGGTTGGCCTTCAGGCGGTCGATCATCATCTGCACCACGCGGAAGAAGTCCGCGCCGGGGCGGTCCATCTTGTTGACGAAGGCCAGCCGCGGAACGTGGTATTTATTCGCCTGGCGCCAGACGGTCTCCGACTGGGGCTGCACCCCGCCGACGGAGTCATACACCATCACCGCGCCGTCGAGCACGCGCATGGAACGTTCCACCTCAATGGTGAAATCCACGTGCCCCGGGGTGTCGATGATATTGATCCGGTGCGGCTCGAAGCTGCGGTCCATACCCGGCCAGAAGCAGCTTACCGCCGCCGAGGTAATGGTGATCCCGCGCTCCTGCTCCTGGGCCATCCAGTCGGTGGTTGCCGCGCCATCGTGTACTTCACCCAGCTTATGGCTCATCCCGGTGTAAAACAGGATGCGCTCGGTGGTGGTGGTTTTACCGGCATCGATATGCGCGGAGATACCGATGTTGCGATAACGTTCGAGGGGGATGGGTCGGGGCATGATGCGTCCTTAGTCGTTTTGACTGTCAGTCTGCGGTCGGAATGATCCGCAGTTCATTTAACTGCGTCTATCATAGTACAACTGTACGAGTATATTCGAACTATTTTTGCTATTATTACGATTGGTCAGGTTGCGGCGGCGCGCGTGGCATCAGAACCGGAGTTTGGGTATAGTAGCCGCCAGCCGCCGATATGGGCTGCGGCTGCCATGCGCCGCGCCACCGCCGACACAGGATTATTATGATCGCCAATCACCCCGAACGAGAACAAATTCGCCTGGAAAATGTCCTTTCCGCGCTCGGTAACCCACTGCGACTGGAGATCATCCGCACGCTGGCCGACGGCAGCGAGCTGAGCTGCAACGCTCTGCGCCAGGAAGAGGTGGCCAAGTCCACCATGACCCACCACTGGCGCGTCCTGCGCGACAGCGGTGTGATCTGGCAACGGCCTCAGGGACGGGAGAACATGATTTCGCTGCGCCGGGAAGATCTGGACGCCCGTTTTCCCGGCCTGCTGGATACGCTGCTGAACGTCATGCAGCAGCCGTGAATCGCTAACCCACAGCCTACTCCTCTCCCGCCAGCCGCTGATACTGCCTGAAACGGGCCCGGGCATCGTCCTCCGTTTGCCGGAACAGCGCGTCCGCCAGATCCGGCGTGGTTTTATGCAGCGCGGCATAGCGCACCTCGCCGAGCAAAAAGTCGCGGAAACTCTCTTCCGGCTCTTCGGAGTCCAGTATAAACGGCGTTTTGCCTTCGGCTTCCCGCTGCGGATGATAGCGCCACAGGTGCCAGTATCCCGCCTCCACCGCCCGCTTCGCCTCGCGCTGACTGCAGCGCATCCCGGCTTTCAGGCCGTGGTTGATACAGGCGGCATAGGCGATCACCAGCGACGGTCCCGGCCAGGCCTCGGCCTCAGCGATGGCCCGCAGGGTCTGATCTTTATCGGCGCCCATGGCGATCTGGGCGACGTAAACATTGCCGTAGCTCATCGCCATCATGCCGAGATCTTTTTTGCGCGTGCGTTTTCCCTGAGCGGCAAATTTGGCGATCGCCGCCACCGGGGTCGATTTGGACGACTGGCCGCCGGTGTTGGAGTAGACCTCGGTATCAAACACCAGAATATTGACGTCTTCCCCACTGGCCAGCACATGATCGAGGCCGCCGAAGCCGATATCGTAGGCCCAGCCGTCGCCGCCGAAGATCCACTGCGAACGCCGGACGAAATAGTCGCGGTTCTGCCAGAGCTGCTCCAGCAGCGGGACGCCCTCTTTTTCCTCCGCCAGCAACGCACTGAGGCGGTCCGCGCGCTCACGGGTCCCCTCCCCCTCATCCTGCTGCGCCAGCCACTGCCGCATC
>ENA-OWPP01002797-OWPP01002797.1-human-gut-metagenome-genome-assembly--contig:-NODE-2797-length-11303-cov-4.960171_pt1 | contig 11303 bp, 8 predicted proteins | sample MGYA00248265_ERZ651848 | MGnify/ENA primary metagenome ERZ651848 (study PRJEB26924, sample SAMEA4378233) | human gut metagenome | biome: human gut; feature: human-associated habitat; material: faeces... | reverse complement strand
ATAAGAGAATAAGTAAGAAAAAGGCCAAAAGAATTTTAAAAAATATAAATGGGGCCTGTTACTATACATTAGATAAATTCCATGTTAAAAATAATAAAGTAGATAAAGTATATCTTCTTTGGTAAAGAATATTATATGAAAGACAGAACATTTCCAGGTTTTCAAATTAAAAAGTTGACTTTTACTTGTAAGTGTGTAAATATATAAACATAAATCTGCCAAAGCAGAATTTTCGGTTACTGACGGATATGTGAAGAAACACAGTGTAGCCGGAGAGATGGAAACATCTTATTTTAGCCGACCGTCTGGGCAGCTTCTTTTGAAGTTGCCCTTTTTGTTTTTGTATTTAAGAGTACAGAAACAGAAGAGAGAGTGTATAAACTTTGATATACGCAAAGGAAAGGAAGAGGAATATGAAAACAGATATTCAGATTGCACAGGAAGCGACAATGCTCCCAATTAAAGATGTAGCTGCCAATTATGGGATTACAGAGGATGATTTAGAGTTATACGGAAAGTATAAAGCAAAATTTTCTGATGAATTCATGAATAGCTTAGATGAGAAGCCAGATGGCAAACTTGTTTTAATGACAGCGATTAACCCGACTCCTGCCGGAGAAGGAAAGACAACAACAAGTATCGGTCTTGCACAGGCATTTGAAAAGTTAGGAAAGAAGTCTGTTCTTGCACTTCGTGAGCCTTCTCTTGGACCTGTATTCGGAATCAAAGGCGGTGCTGCCGGTGGCGGATATGCGCAGGTTGTACCAATGGAGGATATCAACCTTCACTTTACCGGAGACTTCCATGCCATTGGGATTGCCAACAACCTCCTTGCAGCCTTGATTGACAACCATATCCATCACGGCAATGAGTTGGGCATCGATTCTCGTCGTATTACCTGGAAACGGGTGGTCGATATGAACGACCGTCAACTCCGTCATATTGTCGATGGCCTTCAAGGAAAAACAAACGGAGTTCCTCGTGAAGATGGCTTTGACATCACCGTGGCTTCTGAAATCATGGCCATTCTCTGTCTCTCAGAAAACATCCTTGATCTCAAAGAACGTCTTGATCGCATCATTATCGGCTACAACTACCAAGGACAACCGGTCACAGCCAAAGACCTCAAGGCTGGAGGTGCCATGGCAGCTGTCCTCAAAGATGCCATCCATCCAAACTTGGTGCAAACCTTGGAGCATACTCCTGCCATCATCCACGGCGGACCATTTGCCAATATCGCCCACGGCTGTAACAGTGTGTTGGCTACTAAACTAGCCCTAAAATATGCAGACTATGTTGTGACAGAAGCTGGTTTTGGAGCAGACCTCGGTGCTGAAAAATTCATCGACATCAAGTGCCGCATGGCCGGACTCAAACCTGCTGCCGTTGTCCTCGTCGCAACCATTCGTGCCCTCAAAATGCATGGTGGAGTTGCTAAAGCAGACTTGGCTACGGAAAATGTCCAAGCCGTTATCGATGGTCTACCAAACCTAGACAAACACTTGGCCAACATCCAAGAAGTCTATGGTCTACCTGTGGTCGTTGCCATTAACAAATTCCCACTGGATACAGAAGCCGAACTAGAAGCTGTCTATGAATCTTGTAAGAAACGCAATGTAGATGTGGTCATTTCAGATGTCTGGTCAAAAGGTGGAGCTGGTGGTCGTGACTTGGCTGAAAAAGTCATTCAACTGGCTCAAGAAGAAAACCACTTCTCTTATGTCTATGACGAAGGAGACAGCATTGAAACAAAATTGACCAAGATCGTCACAAAAGTCTATGGTGGTAAAGGCATCAGCTTAACACCAGCAGCCAAACGAGAACTCAAAGAATTAGAAGCTCTTGGCTTCTCAAACTACCCAATCTGTATGGCCAAAACCCAATACTCCTTCTCAGACGATGCGAAGAAGATGGGAGCACCAAAAGATTTCACAGTTAAAATCAGTAACCTTAAGGTGGCTGCCGGAGCTGGCTTCATCGTAGCTCTCACTGGTACCATTATGACCATGCCTGGCCTACCTAAAGTTCCTGCTAGTGAAAAGATTGATATCGATGCCCACGGCAATATCACTGGTCTCTTTTAAGAAAGAAGGCGTCCTATGGTGACTCTCCTTCATCTTACCCCCGCAGATTATCAAATTTCTACCTGGTCCGGTGGCCAAACCACCCAACTCTTTCTCTCCCCAGAGGGAGGAAGCTATCCAGATCGGACCTTTGACTTCCGCCTCTCTACTGCAACGGTAGAGGTTGAAAAAAGTAACTTTACCGATCTCACGGGCTACCACCGAATCTTGATGCCCTTGAATGCCTCCATTAGGCTCACCCATCACCATAAAGAAGTGGTTTTGAACCCCTTTCAAAGCTACTTCTTTGATGGGGGAGATCCTGTATCTAGCCAAGGGACTTGTCAAGACTTTAATTTGATTTACAAACCTTCTTATCAGGGGCATATGAGTGCTATATCCCCAAAAGAGAGTGTCAAAAGTCAGAGTCGCTATCAATTGATCTACGCTCTCTGTCCACTAACACTCGAATGGGGAACCAATCATTCTCAAACCCTCCAAACTCACGAGCTCCTGGTGATCGAACAAGCATCTCCTCTTCAAGAGATGACAATCACGTTTTTACCCCATCAGTCTGGGGAGCAACCGATTGCTATCTGGACTGGACTACAATAATGTTCACAAAGGAGAAACATTATGAACGGAGCACATAAACAGTCGATTGAGGAACAAGAAAAAGCGAAATTCAGCTTTAGCGGTGCCACTCTTTACGGTATCAATGCCGTGATCGGATCTGGTATCTTCCTCCTCCCTCAAAAAATTTATTCCGGCCTCGGACCAGCTTCTCTAGCTGTCATGTTCGGAGTTGCCATTCTCGTCATGCTACTATCAGCCTGTCTGGCTGAAACAGCTGGCTACTTCGACAAAAACGGTGGAGCCATGCAATACTCAAAAGCCGCTTTCGGAGACTTCGTTGGCTTTAACGTTGGGATTCTCGGTTGGGCCGTTACCGTTATCGCTTGGGCTGCCATGTTAGCCGGCTTTGCTAAGATCTTCATCATCACCTTCCCAGCATTTGAAGGCTACAACCTTCCGATCAGTATCGGTATGCTGATTCTCTTGAGTCTGATGAACATTGCCGGTCTGAAAACCTCTAAGATGTTTACTCTGACAGCTACTGTTGCAAAATTAATTCCAATTGTCCTCTTCTCACTCTTTGCCATCTTCTTCATTTCCGGTGGCGTGAGCAAAGGCAACTTCACACCTTTCCTTCAATTGGAAAGTGGAACAAACCTCTTCAGTTCTATTTCTAGTACAGCTGTCTACATCTTCTACGGTTTCATCGGATTTGAAACCATGTCTATCGTTGCAGGGGAAATGCGCAACCCTGAAAAGAACGTTCCCCGCGCTATTCTAGGTTCTATCAGTATTGTATCTGTTCTCTACATGTTGATCATCGCAGGAACAATCGCCATGCTTGGTGGTCGCATTATGCAAACCGGTGCACCGGTACAAGACGCATTTGTCGAAATGATTGGCCCTATCGGAGCTCCACTCGTTTCTTACGGAGCCCTCATTTCAATCGCCGGTCTAAACATCGGTGAATCCATCATGGTCCCTCGTTTTGGTGCCGCATTAGCAACTGAAAAACTCTTGCCAGAAGGGCTTGGAAAAACAAACTCTAAGAATGCCCCTGTCATTGCCATTATCATTTCTGGTATCTTCGCCTTCTTACTCTTGTTATCTGGCTCTTTCGAAACATTAGCAACCTTCAGTGTTGTCTTCCGTTTCTTCCAATACATTCCAACTGCTTTGGCAGCCATCAAACTCAGAAAAATGTACCCAGACAAAAAGGTTACCTTCCGAGTACCATTTGGTCCCGTTATCCCAGTTCTAGCCGTTGTGATCAGTATCTTGATGATTGCAGGGGACAACATGATGAACTTTGTTTGGGGTGCCATCGGCCTAGTGATCGCAAGTGGACTCTACTTTGTTTTCCACGGTGATAAACTACACAAATCTAAAACCCTTCCTCACTAATTTTCTTTACACAGTAGATGGGAACAGAGACGGGAGCGAAGCTCGGTTTTGCTCCCTAACCCATCTAGGACTCCACGAATATCAAACCTGAGCCCTTTTCTCTATGACTCTTTTCAATTTTTTAGATCAATAGACAATGGGCCCATGTTTGGTATTCAAACCGAAGTAAACAACACTACTTCCACAGAACAACTATTCATAATCGGAGGTTTTATATGACTCAATTGATTCATTTAGATGGTAATAGCTTAACACTCGAAGAAGTCATCGCTGTAGCTCGGCACGGTGCCCAATGTGAGCTTGATGAACAAGCCAAAGAAGCCGTTATCGCATCCCGTAAAATCGTTGATGACATTGTCCGGGAAAAACGAGTCGTCTATGGTGTAACCACTGGCTTTGGTTCCCTCTGTAATGTCAGCATCTCTCCAGAAGATACTGTTCAACTTCAAGAAAACCTGATTCGAACTCACTCATCTGGCTTCGGTGATCCACTTCCTGAAGATGCCGTTCGTGCCATCATGCTGATCCGTATTAACTCACTCTTGAAAGGTTATTCTGGCATTCGTCTGTCAACCGTTGAAAAACTGTTAGAATTGCTCAACAAAGGAGTCACTCCTTATATCCCTGAAAAAGGCTCTCTCGGAGCTTCTGGAGACCTTGCTCCTCTTTCTCATATGGTTTTACCAATGTTGGGTCTTGGACGTGCCTATTACAAAGGAGAACTTCTCAGTGGTCAAGAAGCCCTAGATCGTGCTGGAATTGAAAAGATCCAATTGGCTGCCAAAGAAGGGCTTGCCTTGATCAACGGTACAACCGTCCTAACGGGTATCGGTGCTCTTGCGACTTATGATGGTATCCAATTGCTCAAACTCTCTGATATCGCTGGTGCTCTCTCAATGGAAGTTCACAATGGAATTACCAGTCCATTCGAAGAAGACCTTCATACCATCCGCCCACAAAGTGGACAATTGGCAACTGCTCGCAACATCCGTAACCTTCTTGAAGGAAGCAAGAATACCACTGTTGCGACTCAACAACGGGTACAAGATCCTTATACACTTCGCTGTATCCCTCAAATACATGGAGCCAGCAAGGATTCTATTGCTTACGTAAAAGAAAAAGTTGAAATCGAAATCAACTCTGTAACAGATAACCCAATCATCACCAAAGAAGGCCACGTCATCTCAGGAGGTAACTTCCACGGTGAACCGATGGCGCAACCATTTGACTTCCTAGGAATCGCCCTTTCTGAAATTGGGAACGTATCTGAACGTCGGGTGGAACGCTTGGTCAACAGCCAACTCAGTAAATTACCATCCTTCTTGGTCAAACACCCTGGACTCAACTCAGGCTTCATGATTACCCAGTATGCTTGTGCATCCCTTGCATCGGAAAATAAAATTTTGGCTCACCCTGCTAGTGTCGATTCTATTCCATCTTGTGAAAACCAAGAAGACTTCGTCAGCATGGGGACGACTGCAGCTCGTAAAGCGGCTGAAATTCTCAAGAACTCCCGTCGCATCGTTGCTACTGAAATCATGGCAGCTTGCCAAGCCTTGGATCTCAAACCAGAAAATCATGAACTTGGTAAAGGTACAAAACCTGCCTATGAGCTGATTCGCCAAAAACTGAACTTCATTGAATTTGACAAAGATATCGAAATCTTTGAAGAACTCAATAAAGCATCTGCTGTTGTAGAAAGCGAAGAATTCTTAGCGACCATCGAAAAAGCAGTTGACTTAAGCATTCAATACTGATACAGTAAGAATAAAGCAAAACAGAGGCTGGCGATCTTCTCAGCCTCTGCCTGCTTTCAGAAAAATAAGGGAGGCGACAGGCTTGCTCACAAACTACTATCCAATGACCTATAGCTACTACCAAGGTAGCATCGAGGACAATCCCTACACTGCCAAATGGGGAATGGTCACCAAATTTTTAGACCTAAACGATGAGACCCTCACTCCATTTGAGGGGATGACCTTTGGGATCATCGGCTTTAAGAGCGACAAAGGAGTCTATATCAATAATGGGCGTGTAGGAGCAGTCGAGGGTCCTACAGCCATCCGTTCTCAAATCGCTAAACTTCCATGGCACTGGGGAACCAATGTGACAGTGTATGATGTGGGAAATATTGACGGGCCAAACCATTCGCTAGAAGAACTCCAAGAAAGTCTCTCACAAGCGATCCAGCGCATGTACCAATTAGGGATCCAACCTATTGTCCTAGGAGGCGGTCACGGAACTGCTTACGGCCACTATCTAGGGATTCAATCCAGTTTAGAAAAAGATGAACAACTGGCTGTGATCAATCTGGATGCCCACTTTGATTTGCGACCTTACGACCAAACCGGTCCCAATTCTGGAACAGGTTTTCGTCAAATGGCTGATCATGCTAAAGAAAAAGGTCAGGACTTCCCTTACCTCATCCTGGGGATCCAAGAGCACAATAATAACCTCTTCCTCTTTAATTACGTTGCTAAAACACCAAGCATTGATTTTTTAACTGGCCAAGATCTCTTCCAGATGAGCCACCAAGCCATTCTGGATCGAATCGATCAATTTTTAGAAAACCAAACCGCGATCTATCTGTCTATTGATATGGATTGCTTTGCGGTCGGCTCTGCTCCTGGTGTTAGCGCCATCCAATCACTTGGTGTCGATCCTAAACTAGCCCTCCTGCTTCTCCAACACATTGCTGCTAGTGGTAAGCTAATCGGATTTGATGTCGTGGAAGTTTCTCCTCCTCATGACATTGACAATCATACTTCAAATCTAGCTGCGACCTTTATCTTTTACTTGACCCAAATATTGGCGCAACAAAAACTGAACTAAGAAGATTTCTACACACGTAAAAAGCATAGAAACACTCATTGCTTGGGTATTTCTATGCTTTTTCTTCATTTTCAGACACAATGATCTTTGCCTGAAAGGAGGCATGGCCTCTTATCCTTCACTTATGATTTAGATAAGAGACACTACAGGTCTTTTAATTTCTTAAGAAACTGACGATCTCTGTAAGGATTCAAGTGTTGTTCTGCCACCTTCTTGTAGTAATTCTTATCTTCTTTCAAGAAGGTGCTCAGGGCAGGAGCGAGCTCTTCTCCTTTCTCCTTTTGATCAGATAAGTAAGCTAATAGATAATGAACCATTCCCTTATCCCGAGAATTGGCAGATGGTTTCATCGTCCTTTCTTTTCGAGCCAGATAATCCGCAACCTTCTCCTGATCCCCTTGCTGACAAGCAATCAAGGATTGGTAAAATTCGAGCAATTCTTCCTTCCAAGGGAAACGAACACTGGATAAAATCTTCTGAGCTCTGTCAAAACAGAGGCGAGCTTGGATCAAATCTCCCTTCCAATAATAGGCGATCCCAAGATCAATATCAAATACGACACGGACGGAATCAACAGCCTGATCTCCCACCAAACGCAGAACCTCTTCTAAGTGGGTGACAGCTACTTGGAAATGGCCCCTAATTTGCTCGATTTCAGCGAGGTAGGCCAAAGAAGCCGCAATTTGAATGGCATACTTGGCCTGCATGCTATTGGTCAAACTAAAGCAATCAATGGAGCGATACAGATGCCGGGTTGCCTGCTCCTCATCCCCAACCATCAGGTGATACAAGCCCTTCAAACGCAACTGGATCGCGATGACCTCATGATTATTAGCTTGGATGGCATCTTCCAAAGCTAAATCTGTATAATAGGCCATCTCAGAGATATTTTCCGTTTGAATGCAATAATAAATGATTTGCCGATAACCCTCTAAGAGGAAGCCTAACTGTTTGAGTTCCCGCGCATAGGAGATGACTTTTTGGATATCATGAATCCCCTTTTGATACTCCCCACTTCGAATAAAATAGCGACCTTCTAGGTACAAGTAACGCAGTTGTAAATGCTTGTATTCTCTATCTCTTTGGTGCCTTGAAAAGAGGTTATCTAATTCTTGGCGAATGCGGGATAGCTCTCCAAAAATGTCCAAATGGCTATTTGTACCATCTGATAGGAACCCCTCATCTACCTTGGAATAAATCGGAAACAGCTCATGCTCCAGCTGAAGGATTTCTTCTAAATAGGTCAACTCAAAAGATATGGAACGCAAAAGATTTTGGGATTGCTTGTATTGGTAGGCAATTTCCTTATAAAGAAGAAGGTCCGTCGAATCTTCTAAGCTTTCTTCCAATTTTTGCGCAATTTGTTGGTGGAAGAGCCGCCGTCTAGCTGGCGAAAGAAGATGGTAAAAGTACATGGCTACCAATTGCTTGCAGAATTGAACCATGAGAGCCTCTCCTTCTTCTACGATTGAGACGATCGCTCTTTCAGATAAAGGCTCGATTAATTCTGTCAAAACAGGAAGCTCTGTAGCCGTCAATTCTGCTAAGATAGACAGAGAAATTGGCTTATGAAAACAAGATAGGTAGTGTAGAAGAGCCTCTTCCTCACTACTCATATCCCCAAGCTCCTGAGAAAGATAGGCTTGAATGATATCAGGCAAGGGTTCTAAATTTTCATTTTCTTTCCACTCTTCGATATAGCTGGACAGAAAGAACGGACTGCCTTCACTCCATTCGACCATCTGCTCCATCACTGCAGGCTCTATTGCTCCCAGTTCCCCTTTCAAGAGAGCACGACTTTCACTTGGATCAAAATTGGTCAACTCTAGTTGAGACAGCCTTTTCTCTACCTTCAAGCTCCCCAAGAAGTTGACGAAGGAAGCTGGCAGAGGCTCTTCAGCTGTAAAAATTAGTTGCCATTTCTCCTGGTTTCTTCTTTCCTCTAGTTGTTTCACTTTTTCTAGAGACACTGCATCAATCCACTGGGCGTTTTCAAGCAGAATCAGGAGCGGTTTTTCTTTGCTAAGGCCTTGAAGCTGATTCCATACAGAAATGAGATCATCCTCCTCTTCCAGAAGGGAAATCCCCATCTCATCCCCCAGTTTCTCTAGCGCTTGTCTGAGATCATTCCAGGTGCTTCCTTCGTATCGTTGACTAGTAGCTTTTCCTTCCACCTTGATAAAATTAAAACTGCGATTGGACATCAAGACCAACTGCCGCAACAGACGTTTCTTACCTGTTCCAGATTGCCCCATCACGAGAAAAGGGCCTACCGCCTCACCCGTCTCGACTAAGGAAAGGTATTCCTCGAGTTGCGAGAGTTCTTGTTTCCGACCAAAGAAGGAAAGTTCACGAATATTCAAGCGATGACTCAGTTTATGAGTTCGTTTGGCTTCCAAAACCGAGTGATAAAGTTCCTCAATTGCTCGACTGGGACGCACACTGAGCTCGCGATCCAATAAATCGACTAGCTTATAATAGGTTTCAAAAAATTTTCCTAACTGATGATGGAAGCTATAATACTCCATCAAGAGCTGGTAGTTTTTCTCTTCAAATTCATCCAGCTCTACCAAATGATGGAGCAAGAGTTCTATACTAGGATCTGCAAAACCGACTTGCTCAATTTTTTGATAGCAACTTTCAACATAGAGCTTCCTATAAGCATCTCGTTTACGAGAAGCCCACTGATCAAAGTCTTCATCATCCTTGACATAGAAGCCCTCTAGAAAGTCTCCCCGATAAAGAGCCAAGGCACTTAGTGGATCTCTTTCAAAGAGCTGAACATCCAACGAAAGATTCAAGTCAGGATTAAGGGCCAAACTGCTCCGGCTTGGTGAGACAATGATATCTCCTTCAAAAATTTTATTGGCTTGATAAACCGTATTCCGTAAGTTTTTGCGAGCTACTTGGTTTTCCTTATCTCCCCAAAGAATACCGGCGATTTCATCGCGGTTGACCTGGCCCATGACTGCCAAGTAATAAAGTAAGGCCTCCATCTTCGAAAAAGAAAACCGAATAGTTTTCTGATTGAAAACAACCTTAGGGGGTCCAAATAACTTTAACGTGAGATCTTTCTTCATTGCAAGCGCCTCCAAAATCATCATAGTTATACTATAAAAAAAAAGTTGGCTTTTAGCAAGTGATTTATCCAAATAAAAAGAGACTGAGAAATTTTCTTTCTCAATCTCTACACTTCCTACTAAAAGTGTTGATTAATTCACTTCAAAATTCGGTTGATGATCAAATAACGCCTTTGTTGCTTGGTAGACGTGGTAAGCGACATCTTCATTGTTCATGGTGTAAAGGTGGACACCTGCCACATCTTGAGTGACCAAATCAACGATTTGATCGACTGCATAGGCAAGTCCTGCTGCTCTGAGTGACTCAGGATCATGCTCATACTTGTCCAGAATGGCTTTAAACTTCCGTGGGATATGAACATTTTCACAAGTCTTAAGGAGACGAAGGGCCTGATTGCGATTAAGAATCGGCATCACTCCTGCATGAATAGGAACATCGATCCCAGCCAAGGTACACTTATCCTGAAAATCATAGAAACGCTCATTGTCAAAGAAAAGTTGAGTGACCAAGCTAGAGCACCCTGCATCTACCTTCTTTTTAAGATTTTGAATATCTGAAATTTGGTTTGGAGAATCCGGATGTCCCTCAGGATAGCAAGCACCAATCACCTCAAAATGAGGAGCTTCTGTTTTAATAAATTCAATCAGATCCGTTGCATAACGAAAGTCTTTTAAAGGTTCCACACCAGGGATAATATCCCCACGCAGAGCCAAAATCCGATGAACTCCTACTTCATCTAACTCATGAAGAGTATCGGCCACTTTTTCCTTGCTCAAATAAACAGCTGGCAAGTGAGCAATCGTCGGAATAGACAATTCATTTTGAATGTAATTGGCTAAAGCAACCGTCGTCTCTTTGATATTGTATTTATTATTGCTAGCGGTCACACTAATAAAGTGAGGAGCTAGCTCCTGCATATTTGCCAAAGCACGTAAGAGTTTGGCATTGCCTACTTCAGGATTTGGAGGAAAAACTTCAAATGACAGAGACGGTGTGTGTTGTGACATATTCTATCCTTTTCTTTTGTTTCTTTGATCAAGAACTCTGAGCCACTATTTCTAGGATAAGGGAACGATTCGAAAACCCTCTACACGATGATAGAAGGTCCTCGAAACATTTCTTACAAGTGTTCACGCGCTTCTTTAGCAGCATTAACGAGCTTGATCAAGCTTTCTTTTGTTTCTTTAATTCCGCGAGTCTTCAAACCACAGTCAGGGTTGATCCAAACTTTGCCACTTGGTACTTTGGCCAAGATCGCTTCGATAGTGTGATCAATTTCACCGTCTTGTGGAACACGTGGTGAGTGGATATCGTAAACCCCAGGTCCAACTTCTGTTTGGAAGTTTT
>ENA-OWPP01002796-OWPP01002796.1-human-gut-metagenome-genome-assembly--contig:-NODE-2796-length-11304-cov-3.827274_pt1 | contig 11304 bp, 10 predicted proteins | sample MGYA00248265_ERZ651848 | MGnify/ENA primary metagenome ERZ651848 (study PRJEB26924, sample SAMEA4378233) | human gut metagenome | biome: human gut; feature: human-associated habitat; material: faeces... | reverse complement strand
AGACATAACTTTAAGTTTTTAATTAATAATTAGTTTTATTTCTTTAAATTTGCGGGGCAAAGGAATAAATATTTATCGTCACTCGCAAATATTTAGGGAATTAAATGCAATGTTTTGCACATTTTTCACGGTTTTGTGCACTAAAAAGAAGATTTATGAGGAAAAAGATCGCGGTTTTAGCATCGGGAAGCGGAACGAATGCAGAAAATATCATTCGTTATTTCCAGGAAAAAAGTTCGGCTTGTGTGGCCTTGGTTTTAACTAATCGTCAGAATGCGTTCGTTTTAGAGCGTTCTCGTGGGCTGGAAGTGCCTTGCTTTTATTTTCCGAAGAGTGACTGGGAGAATGGAGAGGCGATTTTATCGGTGTTGCGGGAGCATAATATTGATTTTGTAGTGTTGGCCGGATTCCTGGCTCGCATACCGGATACTATTTTGCATGCTTATCCTAATAAAATGATAAATATACATCCTTCGTTGTTGCCGAAGTTCGGCGGAAAGGGTATGTATGGCGACCGTGTACACGAAGCGGTGATTGCTGCGGGCGAGAAGGAAAGTGGTATCACTATTCATTATACTAATGAACATTATGATGAGGGTGCCATTATTTGCCAGGTGAAATGCCCGGTGTTGCCGGAAGATACGCCGGATGATCTGGCACAACGTATTCATGCGCTGGAATATGACACTTATCCCAAAGTGATAGAAAAATTGCTTGAATCCGAAGGCTAAAACTTTATAACTTTATCATACCCGGTTCTGTTCTGAGCCGTATCTGCTCCGTATTATCTCCGTGTCATCTCCGTGTCTTAGAGTATGGAGCTGGTACGGACTTACTACGGAGCTGGTACGGAGTTGTTACGGAGGACTTACGGAGATGCTACGGAGTTATTACGGAGAATGCTGTCTTTTCTCTCCGTAGCGGATAATCTCCTCTTAACTTTTCAAATAGTTCGGGATGAGCTCTCAACGCTTCGCAGTCTTTCCGCGGATCATACATTTTTAAATAGGCTTCTGTAGGGGTAGATGCTATGATGATCGGATTTTCCGGTTCGGGTGGAACAATTCGATAATCAGCCTGTATGCCAAAGTGCTGGCAAAGAGAATCCAACGACATGCGGGTAGCGTTCGCTTTTCCATCTGCCGAATATCCGGCAATATGCGGCGTTCCGATGAATACCTTATTTAATAAGGTGAGATTAATGTCCGGTTCGTTTTCCCATACATCGATGACGGCATCTGAGATTAACCCATTTTCGAGGGCCTCCAATAAAGCTTTCGTCTCAATAACCTCTCCGCGGGAAGTGTTGATGATGATAGGTGCACGTTTCAGTGAGCGAAAGAATGACTGGTCTGCCAGGTGGAAAGTCTTATATTTCCCTTCTTTATATAAAGGTACATGGAAAGTGATAATATCGCATTTTTCGGCTATGCTTTTTAAAGAGGCGAACATTGTACTTTCTTCTCTTTCTTCTCTCGGAAGGTCATTCAGCATCACTTGTATTCCTAATTTTCGGGCTACATTAGCTACTTTGCTTCCTACATTTCCCACACCTACAATACCGATGGTCATTTGATTCAATTTCATACCACGGGTCTGCTGTAAGATAAATAGTGCGGATTGGATATACTGTGCTACGGAAGCCGAATTACATCCCGGAGCATTAGTCCATGTGATGCCGGCTTCACGGCAATAAGCCGTATCGATGTGGTCGAATCCGATCGTGGCAGTTGCGATGAACTTTACTTTGCTTCCGGCAAGCAGTGAACGATCACAACGGGTGCGTGTACGGATGATTAACGCATCGGCATCTTGCACTAGTTCAGGCGTAAAATCTTTTCCGGGGGCGTATATCACTTCGTCCGCTATTTGTTCGATAGCTTCTCTGATGTAAGGTATTTTGTTATCTACAATTACTTTCATGATTGGTTAGGGGTTTGCATGCAAAGGTAGGAAATAAAAAGCAGGAAAGATTGGCTATATGGAAAATATTGCATAGATTTGCCCGGTAATGCGCATTACGATAAGTTTGAACTTAGACAATTTATATTCATAATGAAGTGTATCCACATTTTTACTCCGGTAAAAGATTCTATCGAGTTGACGTTGCAAACGGCTGAAGCTATTTTAAAATCAGATTTCACCGTTCCTTTTCATTACACTATTTACAATGACTTCAGCACCGATGAAAATACGAAACAATTGAAGGAGGCATCCCTTAAGATGGGATTTGAATTGGTCAATCTGTCCGAGATCACTTCTCATCCTTCTCCCAATTATTTGCTGGTGCTCCAGATGGCACAAGAGAAGGCCATTGCCGCCGAAGCGGGATTGTTGATCGTGGAATCTGACGTGATTGTGAAGAAACATACTTTACAGTCTCTTTTTGATGGTGCGCAGGCTCGCAAAGATTGCGGTATAGCTGCCGCGGTGACAGTAGATGAACATGAGGCGATCAATTATCCCTATTTATATGCAAAAGGCAAAGAGAATCAAGTCTTCCCGGAGAAGAAGCATCTTAGCTTCTGCTGCTCTTTGCTGACGACTGACTTTTTACGTGCTTTTGATTTCCATTCTCTGAACCCGGAGAAAAACTGGTTTGATGTGACCATTTCTCATCAGGCTCTTGAAAAGGGTTTTGTTAACTATCTGTTTACTACCTTGACTGTTTGGCACCGTCCGCATAGTAGCCGTCCGTGGAAACAGTTGAAATATACTAATCCGCTTAAATATTACTGGTTGAAATTTACTAAAGGATTAGATAAAATTTGATGGTATGACAAAGAGGCTGACGAAAATTGGTGTAAACCCTGATTTTCAGGAATTATCTTCGTTTGTACATGAGCTCCCTACTGTATTCGAAACAGGGGGTAAAGTGATTTACAAAGGACGTAACGAGCTTAAAGAGTTTGATGTAGAGGGTAAGAAGCTGATTGTAAAGTCCTACCAATTACCTCATCTGTTGAATCGTATTATCTATAATTTTTTTCGTGCCTCAAAGGCCAAACGTTCGTATTCCTATGCTTTGATGCTCCGTAAATTGGGTATCGGATCACCGGCGCCTGTGGGATATTATTCTACAGGTTCATGGCTTTTGTTCGGTAGAAGTTATTTTGTGTGTTTGAAGTCAGATTGTCCTTATACATATCGTGACTTTGAAAAAACGGTGTTTCCGAATCAGGAGCAGATCTTACGTGCCATAGCCCGGACTACAGCCATGTTGCATGAGAATGGACTGTTGCACAAGGATTACTCTGCCGGTAACATTCTTTTTCGAACAATTGATGAAAAAGTAGAAGTGGAGATCATCGATTTAAACCGTATGCGTTTTGGAAATGTGGGTATAGAAGCGGGATGTAAAAATTTTGAGCGTCTTCCCGGTACTCATGAGATGTTTGCCATATTAGCCGAAGAGTACGCCAAAGCCCGTGGCTTTGACGTACAAACTTGTTTGGAACTTATTGAGCAAGCTCATAGTCTTTCAGATTAATATATTTTGATTTTTTTATTCCTGTTATGTAGAGGAGTCTTTTGAATCCGGTGATGACACGTGTCTGAAAGTCAATAATAGGGCGTGTTCCTTTCCATGGTGTCATGTCGAGGTATTTAAAATATTCTTGTTTCAAAGGGTGCATACTGTCATAATTCCATGGCTTTTTATTGGTATAATGAAGAATTGCCGGGTGCAGTAAAGCTTCTTTTAAGCCGCTATGCTCTTTCACCTTGTGACTGTAAGTTCGGCGGTAGAACGTGTCTTGCACATTCCAGCGGAAAGGTACGAATAATTTGTCCTTATACAACAGTGCATTGAGAAGATCTTGATCATTGAACCGGATACGATCGGAATGTGCCAGAAAATACTGTTCACACATTTCGTCTATTTTGTGTTCCCTCCAATACTTCAGGTTGATCAATAATACTCCGGCATTAAAATAAGAGTACTTCTTGTCGTATTGCAAACGGGAATAGTATTCCTCTTCGTCACTACCGATATCTTCTATACATCCTATTGCATATTGCGTAATATCTGTATTCCAGAATTCACTTATATCATTCAGGACCACAATGTCACAGTCTATATATAGGATTTTGTCAATATTTACAGGCAGTATCCGGGATAAGAGACAACGATAGTATGTTGCAATCGAAATTCTGTTTCCACTTTTCTTGATGGAAAAATTGTTTAAAAGATCTTTTTCCGGGAAATAAAAACAGATTTTGTTTCCGTATGACTCTGCAATGCTGGAAAGTGCTTTTTGATCGGCCTCCGGCAAAGTACTGGCTATGATATGAACACAAAATTCAGAATTACGATTGTTGGCGAACAATGAAGTCAGGGTTACAGCACAGTGAATCGTAAAGTTAGAGTCGATGTTACATGCAATGTGTATCATGGTGATTGAGTTTATGGTTTGTAGTTATTACATTTCTCCGCTTTGTCCAGTCGCTTTGAAATATTTGTCTAAAACAAGAAGTGAAATGAGTCTTTCCCGTTTCTTGTTCTGGAACTGTTTTATATATTCGTGGGCATGATCGATTATTTGTTGAGCCTTTTCCGGATGGTTTATGTAATAAGTGAGTTTCTCTTCAAAATCAGAAAAATCATTCTTGATTTCGATGTAATGGTAGTCGGGAATTAGTTTTCCTTCCATAAACCAGGTTTCGCAAGTAGGGCGGGTCATCACCGCAATAGAGTTGGAAGACATGACCCATTTCAGGTTAGATGCAACATCGTTCCCTTCAAGTGACAGAATAAATTTGTATTCCAGATGTTCCCGGATCGTCTTCTTGGCAACCATCCATTCCTGAGGTATACCTGTTTCGTGACCTACTACTCCGCAGTCGCATAGAGGATGATTTATATACATTTTTATAAATTGAGTCCGGATACGACTGTCACGGATCTTACCACGAAAAATAGCACAGTCCTTTTTGGTTGTGAAAGATCTTTTATCATTTACAAACATAAAATGGCGAAGTGCATCTAATTTTAGGATAACGGAGTTTTGGTTATCACCGGCCAACAATCTGCTTTTTACAATGGTAGGTGAATCCGGTGTGAAATAAACATCTCCCGGACAATATTGCCATCTTAAATCAGGACTGAACCAACGTGTATATTCTCTGGCATCAAAAAAGTAGGCCTTGTGAAAGTATGACATTTTGTAGTTGCCTAACTTTCCTCTGTATATCAGATACCTGATTTTATTTTCTACATGCGTTCCCTGCGGGATGGGATGATTATTTCCGGATAACCTGTTATAATAACTAACACGCTCTTCAATATAGGCCCTGTCCGGACGTTTTGATAGTTGGGCGATTGTTCTCTTCAGCTGCATTCTATAAAAATAGGAGGGAATAGCCATCTTCAACATATCATAAGCGAAGTAGATGAATTTAGGCGGTTTCCCACTACGCAATTTATATACCAGACTGTCACCCATTTTTATTCTTGTTTTAAGTATTTACTTACTCCGTTTTCGCAGTAAACTATATTTTTTTCATTGTTTTTCCGGAAATATTCTGCATTCTTCTGGTCACTTTCCATGCTTTCGTGTCCATGCCACAAATGATATACGATGCCGGCGAACCTTAAAGAACGTTTTTTGCAGCCTTTCCGTTGTAAACGGTGAGTCAGGTCATCATCTTCTTTTCCCCAGCCTTCAAAAAATTCATCATATCCGTTAATTGCCAGAAAATCGGATCTCCAGAAAGACATGTTGCATCCTAGTCCGGAAGATACGTTCTTTTTGTATCTGTCAGCAAAGAAATTAGAAACCGGTGTAGAGTGAATTGCTGTCTCAGCCCTGTTTTGTATACCGATTGTCCAAGGATAAATTCTTCGGTTTACTTTTGATTTACAGATTTCTTCTGTTAGTTTCTGCCCCAGATTCACTCTGGTTCCCCTCAAATAATGTCCTGGTTTCGCTAATCGTTTGTGGTCTTCTACAAATTTGTTGTGGAGGAAGATATCTCCATCTATTTCAATGATATAATCTCCTGTTGCTGCCGCAACAGACTTGTTGCGCATCATAGCCAAGCGAAAACCTTTGTCTTCTTGCCATAAATGTATAAGAGGCACCGGAAAATCTTTTTTGAAAGACTCTATTAAATCTTTGGTTTCTGAAGTGGAGCCATCATCGCCAACAATGACCTCGTCGGGCATAACGGTTTGGAAACGAACACTGTCCAGGCATACGGACAAAGCCTCCGGTCGATTGTAAGTAGAGATAATAAGAGTTGTTTTCATCTTAGTTCAGTTATTATTTAAAACCGGAAAAAGCTTTATGTTACAGCTTCTTCCAAGGTGAGGATGATACAAATGTAATACTTATTTTGAAATAAAGGACTTTTATATTGCTCTTATTGTTTAGATATAAAGAATTGATCTCATAGCCGTAGCCAAAGAGGTTGCCACTCGTCTTACAAAGAAGAATTCTGTTGTCGATTTTACCGTTCTTGCCGGAATATATTTTCTGTAGGTGATAATTACTGAGGCATACGCATTAAAATAATTATATACGAAAAAGCGTCTTAGGGTGGCTGCAACTCCTATTTCCCAATTCCTTAAATAATCATAAGTATGTGCTATTTCGAAAGCATCATTGATATACTTCTTCTTTAACGAAGAAGGCGGCAAAATAATAATGTGATTAATAAAATGAAACGTTTTTTGAACCAACTTTTTGGGCTTCCTTACTTTTATGTTATTTTCGGCAGCAAACTGAAATTGCTCATGTAACGCTTGCAAATATTGAAACTCTTTGAGCGGATTACGTGCGCTGTTTGTAATGCTGCCCGGTCGGGTTCGATAATGGTATTTAGGAGTCTGCAATAAAACGATTTTCCGGGCTTTATGAAATATTTTATAACATAAAGCTATGTCTTCAAAACTCCATCCTACCGGAAAACGGAGTTCTGTAAACAATTCACGTTTGAATAGTTTCTCCCAGATATAATTTTGGATTATTTTGTCTTCAATTAAAGTCGCTATTGCTTTTTGAGAACTAAAAATCTTTGTCTTTTTTGATTTATATTTTACTTTTGTTCTGTTGGGCAGTTCTGTATAGTGTGTACAAATTGAAATATCAGCTTGATGTTCGTATATCAAGTGATATAGAGTCTCGTACATATCCTCATCAACCCAGTCGTCACCATCAACAAAACCGATGTATTCTCCCGTAGCCACGTCTAACCCTGCATTACGTGCATCGCTGAGTCCTCCATTTCTTTTATGGATAACTTTAATCCGTTCGTCTTGTTCGGCAAATTCATCGCAGATAGCAGGCGAATGATCGGTTGAGCCGTCATCTACCAAGATGATTTCAATATTTTTGTAGGTCTGATTGATTAAGGATTGTATGCATTCAGAAGCATATTCTGCTATATTGTATATAGGCACAATGATGCTAATAAGCGGCAGAGGTTTATTTACTTCCATTCTTTTAAGCAGGTTTAGGTAATTGCTATATTCTATATTTTATATAGTTTGTGCAAAGATAGAACGTTTATATTAGAATGTTACTAAAAAATGGAGAAAAGTGGGATACTTTTATAATATTTAGAGGTTCTAAAACTAAATTGGGGTCTAAATGTAAGTGTAACAGCACTGTTTGTTCTTGTCGGCGAGTTATAATTTTTGCTATATGTGACTTTGATCGGAATTAATAGGGGGGATAGCTTTTGTGGTGGAGAGTGATTGAAAATGGAATGATCTGTTTTAATATATTGGTTATTATTTCGATAACAAATGTTAGTTATTGGGCTTGAAGTAAGAAATATAGTGTAGGTTTATGCGATGATTTATAAATTCACTAAAGATTTTCTGTTATCTTTGTGCCCTAAACATAAATAAGATATAATGAAGGAATTCTTTCAACTCATGCGGCGGTTTGTGTCGCCTTACAAGAAATTTCTGGGATGGGCTGTATTCTTAAACTTGCTGTCGGCTGTTTTTAATATATTTTCGTTTACTTTATTGATTCCGATTCTTCAGATTCTTTTTAAGATGGACAATAAAGTCTATGAGTTTATTCCTTGGGATGCTGCGGGAGAGGGCTTGAAGGACATCGCTGTGAATAATTTCTATTATTATGTGACTCGGATGATTGAAATAAACGGTCCTTCTCTTACATTGCTGTTTTTGGGTTTGTTCCTGGCATTCATGACTTTATTGAAAACATCGTGCTATTTTGCTTCTTCCGCAGTGATGATTCCTTTGCGTACGGGAGTCGTTCGTGATATCCGCATCATGGTTTATTCTAAAGTGATGAGTTTACCATTGGGTTTCTTTTCAGAAGAGCGCAAGGGAGACATCATTGCCCGTATGAGTGGTGATGTGGGTGAGGTTGAAAACTCGATTACAAGTTCATTGGATATGTTGATCAAGAATCCGATTCTGATTGTCATGTATTTTGGAACGTTGATTATCACCAGTTGGCAACTGACTTTGTTTACATTGTTAGTGGTTCCGGGTATGGGATGGATCATGGGTAAAGTAGGTAAAAAATTAAAGAGGCAATCACTTGAGGCGCAGGCTAAATGGAGTGATACGATGTCTCAACTTGAAGAAACTTTGGGGGGACTCCGTATTATTAAGGCTTTTATCGCCGAGCAAAAAATGATAAATCGTTTTACGGAATGCAGTAATGAGTTTCGTGACGCTACCAATAGGGTTGCCATGCGTCAGGCATTAGCGCATCCGATGAGTGAATTCTTGGGCACATTGCTTATTGTGGTTGTATTGTGGTTTGGCGGATCACTGATATTAGGAAATCACTCTTCCATTGATGCTCCTACATTTATCTTTTATATGGTAATTCTTTATAGCGTTATCAATCCCTTGAAGGAATTTTCGAAAGCCGGATATAATATCCCTAAGGGACTGGCTTCTATGGAGCGTGTCGATAAGATACTGAAAGCAGAAAATAAGATTGTGGAGATTCCGAACCCGAAACCGTTGAATGGGTTGGAAGAACAAGTTGAGTTCAAAGATATTTCTTTCAGTTATGATGGGAAGAAAGAAGTACTTCAACATATTAACCTGACTGTACCCAAGGGTAAAACCGTTGCTTTGGTTGGGCAGTCCGGTTCAGGAAAGTCTACGTTGGTAGATTTATTGCCACGCTATCACGATGTGCAGGAAGGGACGATTACTATAGACGGAGTCAATATCAAGGATGTTCGTATCTCTGATTTGCGCAGCCTGATAGGAAATGTCAATCAGGAAGCTATTTTGTTCAATGATACATTCTTCAATAATATTGCTTTCGGCGTTGAGAACGCGACTATGGAGCAGGTGATTGAGGCCGCCAAAATAGCCAATGCACACGATTTTATCATGGAGAAAGAAGACGGTTACCATACTAATATCGGTGACCGGGGCAGCAAGCTCTCCGGGGGCCAACGCCAGCGCATCAGCATAGCCCGTGCCATCTTGAAGAATCCTCCCATTTTGATTCTTGACGAGGCTACTTCCGCTTTGGATACTGAGTCAGAGCGTTTGGTACAGGAAGCGCTGGAGCGTTTGATGAAAACACGTACGACGATTGCTATTGCCCACCGCCTCTCTACCATCAAAAATGCAGATGAAATTTGTGTGCTGTACGAAGGGGAAATTGTAGAACGCGGAAAACACGAAGAATTATTGGCTAAAAACGGATATTATAAACGACTGAATGATATGCAGTCACTATAGACATGACAAAAAAATGGCAATATTTATGTAGATGCCTTTTAGTATTAGTTTTTATAGGAGGAGTTATCCCCGCAAAGGCGCAACTGGTAGAGCGAGTTTGCCGTACCGATTATAAAATAAGCCCCGAACGAAAAGGAGAACTTCTTCTGGAGTTGGACAATATCAGCTTTTTCAAAGACAATGAATTTGCCGGTACAGTGATAAAAGGCTATTCATTGCCGGGACTCTGGATACAACCCAAATTTGTATATTATCCTTTGAAGAATATCAAATTGGAAGGAGGAGTCCATATGTTGTGGTTTAGTGGGGCTTATCGATATCCGAGTGTTTCTTATCAAGACATAGCACTGTGGAAAGGTGAACAATATCAGAAAGGTGCTCATCTTTTGCCTTTTTTCCGGGCACAAATATCGATGAAATCAGTAGACTTGATTTTAGGGAATATATATGGAGGCTCCAATCATGGACTGATTGCACCTTTGTATAATCCGGAGTTGAATTTGACTGCCGATCCGGAGACGGGTTTTCAGGTATTGGCAGGTGCTCCCTGGATCGATCTGGATGCTTGGATTGATTGGCAGAGTTTTATCTTTCGGGATGATACTCATCAGGAAGCTTTTACTGTCGGATTATCTACACGGTTCAAGTTGAATGCCCCTTCTTCGACTTTCCATTGCTATATTCCTTTGCAAATATTGGCGCAACATCGCGGAGGCGAGATCGACACGATTCGTGAGAGTTCAGTACAAACGTTGATGAACGGTGCCGTAGGGGCAGGAGTGACGTGGAACATCGATCGCCGGATTTTGAAGCGTGTTAATGTAGAACTTGATGCTGCCGGTTATTATCAACAGAAAGGTGAGTTATGGCCTTATCATAAGGGCATTGGAGTCTATAGTAGTGCTTTTGTTGATTTGGGCAACTTCCGCGTAAAGATGGGGCATTGGATCTGCAACGATTTCATTACGATGTTTGGAATTCCCTATTTCGGAACAGTATCTACCAAGAAAGAGGGTATAACTTATGATAAACCGCAAACTCTGCTCTGTTCGATAGAGTATTCCCGCATGTTCGGGAAGCATTATGCACTGGGATTGAAGGCCGATGCATATCAGTTTTTCCCGGGGACAATGCGGAGTGCCAATGGAGAATTAACTTCTCCCGGTAGCACTACCAGTTTTTCTGTCGGAGTCTATTTCCGGATTAATCCATCATTTTTATTGAAGAATTTTTAGAGTCTATTTTCTTCCGAAGTCTGCCGGGATTTCTCCCCATTCTCTGGTTTCCCATTTCAATATGGGAGTGGTATACTTATTTTCTTTAAGCCATTTTTCTGCGCGTTCTATCAATACAAACAGGGCTTCAGTTTCTGCCGTACGGGAGAGTTTCGTCTTGCATTTTTTTTGTTTCACCCAACTGATTGCGTTTGCACTGTCGCTATAGATTGGCATGTCGAACCCTTTCTGCTTCAGCAAAGCAAGACCGTGTACGAGTGCCAGAAACTCGCCGATATTGTTGGTACCTTTCATCGGGCCGAAATGAAAAATTTCTTGCCGGCTTGCCACGTGGACACCACGATACTCCATCGGGCCCGGATTGCCACTGCA
>ENA-OWPP01002790-OWPP01002790.1-human-gut-metagenome-genome-assembly--contig:-NODE-2790-length-11325-cov-6.625555_pt1 | contig 11325 bp, 9 predicted proteins | sample MGYA00248265_ERZ651848 | MGnify/ENA primary metagenome ERZ651848 (study PRJEB26924, sample SAMEA4378233) | human gut metagenome | biome: human gut; feature: human-associated habitat; material: faeces... | reverse complement strand
CTGCCGCACCTCGCTCGCCGTATCGGCACTTAGAATTATGCGGTATTGCCCTAACAAATAATTCCATAGTTTTTGCTTCCTAATGATTGTCTTGATTTAGTAACTTCATGGAATAATCGTAAAAATCACTCAATTCCTTATATGTCTGTATCTTATTTTTGCGTTTTAGATAATCAGCATAAAAGGCAAAGAAGCAAGCAAGGGCAGCACCAATCATCATCAATCCGTATCCCCATAGGGTACTTCCACCATTTAGCGTAATGATAAGACCAGTTACCGCAATAAGCAGTCCTATAATCATAACCAGGCCGCTTTGGATCAGTTGTATTGCATCTTGGGGGGATTTATTTAGAGTTGTGTTGGCCACTTCTTTTTTCATCGTTTCTATATCTCCTTTCATAAGGTCATCCAAAGAAACGGAATAAATGTCGCAGAGCATAATTAGATTGTGAACATCAGGATAGCTCCTTTCATTTTCCCAACTTGAAATTGTTTGCCTTGAAACATCGAGGAGCTCCGCAAGTTTTTCTTGGCTAAAACCGCTTACGGTTCTCAGTTCTTTTAGTCGTTTACTTATGTACATCGCATTTGTTCCTTTCTTCTGTATATTCTTTATAACACATTTCCGCAAAAATACGATCAAGTTTACTTTCCAACCACCGTCAAAATCTCTTTACATAGGTGTTTGAAACGCAGAATCAACCATGTTTTTTATACCACCAGAGCGCCTATAACACCGTGGGAAAGCAGGCGGCAGCCTTTATTGCAGACTTTTTTGATAGCGCTTCCTGCTGAACATGCCGCCAAATTTTTTCAGCCTTTCTTCCTGCCGGGTCTTGCAGGCGCTCTTTTTTTGTGGTACCATGCCCTACAAAAGCAAAAATGGCCGCAAGCGGCAGGGGAGCCCCCCCTGACCATGCAGCCAACAACAGGAAGGGCACATCATGAAATTTTTCAGTCTCGAAAATCCAATCTGGAAGTTTATCGGCAATTTGGCGGATTTTTTCCTTTTGTCCTGCCTGTGGTATCTCTGCTGCCTGCCGGTGGTAACGGCGGGTGCGGCCACAACGGCGCTGTATTACGTTACCTTAAAGATGGCTCGCGGGCAGGAAGGCCAGCTCATTCCCGCGTTTTTCCATTCTTTTAAGCAGAACCTCAAGCAGGCAACCGCGCTGTGGGTGGGGTACCTGGCGGTTGGCATCCTTCTGGTACTGGATCTGGTGATCTGCCTGCAGACCAGTTCGGTGTTTGCGGGGGCAATGTTTTTTACCAGCGTAGTGCTGCTGGCCTGTTGGGCGCTGTTTATCACCATGCTCTTCCCGCTGGTTGCCCGGTGCGATAACACCATCGGCGCGCTGTTCAAGATGGGCATTGCCATGGCACTGCGCAATGTAATGCCTGTTCTGGCCGCGCTGATGGTTACGGTAGCATTTTTTGCCGTTGGCGTTTTTGTATTCTGGCCGGTGCTGCTGGTGGCGCCGGGGCTGGCGAGCTACTGCAACGCCTTTTTGTTCAACCGCATTTTTGATAAATATGGCATGACGCTGGAATAACTGCACAATAAAATACGGTTTGGTTACGGCACTCCGTGCGTTACCCGTTATCCCGCAGGTGGGGGTGGATGGGCAGCCCGGAGTGCTTTCTGTATTCACGGGGGGAACGCCCGGTGCTGGCGCGGAACAGATCCTTGAAATAGTTGCTGCTGCCAAAGCCGCACAGCATGGCAATTTTGGTGATGGAGTTATCTGTCATCAACAGCATCTGGGTGGCCTGGCGCAGCCGGATGTAATTCACATGCTCTTTGAACGTCTGCCCGGTGATCAGCCTGAACTTGCGGGAAAAATAGGTGGGGCTCAGGTTGCAGTATCCGGCCACTTCTTCCAGTGTTAAGGGCTGCTGGTAATTCAGCGCAATGTATTTCAGCGCGCGCTCAATGTCGGCGCTGTAGCCCTCTTTGGGAGACATGGTTTCATGGCTGAAAATGCCATTCCGCAGCAAAAGCAGCACCAGATGCAGCGATTCCAGCTCCAGCACCTGCTCCGAATATTTGCGCGGCAGGTCGTTTTCCAGCAGCATCTGGTCCAAAAGAGCTTCTACCATCATGCGGGTCTCGGCGTTCAGGATCACCTTGCAGGAACGCTCCAGCGCCTGCTGTACTTCGGTCGGGTCGCCACGCATCATGCCGGCAAGTACATCTGATTTACAGAACACGATAATGCGCTCGCAGCTGGTTTTGCCCTCGTAGCGGGTGCTGTGGGGGTCGCCCGCAGCCACAATAAACAGGTCGCCCGCTTCCAGGTGCCACTGGCCCTGGTTGACGGTGTAGGTGCAGGTGCCGCTTTTCAGGTAAAAAATTTCGCAATAAGTGTGGGTGTGCTCGTAAGACATGCGGAACACCGGGCCGTGCAGAGCACGCTCTACATAAACATCAACAGTTTGCTGCTCCAATTCTTCCGCCGTGCGGGAGTTGGAGTCGTTCTCCATCGGTTCGCGTTCGGGACTCATTGGCAAAGACGTCCTTTCATAAAGTTGTAACTTTTAGCATTGTGCATAAATTAGCGAAAATTGGTTTATGTATTATGGATATATATAATACACTGTTTTTGAGGAAAGTCAAGAAAACTGTGCTTTGTAGCAAAAACTGCATATTTTTTTAGTATTTTCGGTGCTTTCCAGCAGGTATAATGACAGTGTTGAAAGAAAGACGGGGTGCACACCGCCTGAATAAAAAATGTTAACGGCAAAGCTGGTTCATCGCTTGCCCAGCCGCCGTTCCACTGCTTGACATGAAGGAGAACACCATATGAAAAAGAAAATTATTGCAGCCACAATGGCCGCCGCTATGTGCGTAAGCCTGGCAGCCTGCGGCGGCAGCACCGCCTCTTCCTCCGCCGCTGAAAGCACCGCTTCCTCCACTGCCGAAAGCACTGCATCCTCTACTGCAGACGCTGCTTCCACCGGCGATGAAGAAGTTGACCTGCGCATGGCATGGTGGGGTTCTCAGGACCGCCATGACCGCACCATCAAGGCCATCGAGCTGTATGAATCCCTGCACCCGAACGTAAAGATCGAGTACGAGTATTACTCCTTTGATGACTATTTCACCAAGCTCAAGACCCTGGTTGCTTCTGACCAGGTGTGGGACATTTTCCAGCTGGGCGGCAACTTCCCCATGTACATGGACAAGATCTATCCGCTGGATGACTACATCGCTTCCGGTGTTGTGGATGTTTCCGGCATCGGCGATTCCAACCTGAAGACCACCCAGGATACCGAGGGCCATCAGCTGGGTATCTCCAACGGCCTGAACTCTTACGGCATTGCTTACGATCCCGACATGTTCGCTGAAGCCGGCGTTGCCGAGCCCACCGATACCTGGACCTGGGATGACTACGCAAACGCTGCCAACACCATCCATGAAAAGCTTGGCATTTACGGCTGCTCCTCCATGCTGACTTCTGAATTCATCGCTGGCTGCTCCGTTTACGTTGCACAGTATGGCGATGTTGGCCAGTACAGCTTCTTTAACCTGGATCTGACCGGCATGGGCTTCGATGACCCCCAGATGCTGACCCCCTACATCCAGATGCGTGCTGACTCCATCAAGAACGAGGTTTACCCCGATGCCGGTGCTTCCGCTGAGATCACCAACATCGAAAACGACTTCTTGGTAACCGGCGAAGCTGCAATGGCTTGGGTTGCTGCCAACCAGTTCCCGACCATGTACAATGTCTGCCAGGAGCAGGGCCGCACCCTCAAGCTGGCAACTCTGCCCCGCATCACCAGCGATGGCCCTTCCGGCGCTGTCATCCAGTCCTCTCAGATGCTCTGCGTTTCTCAGGACAGCCAGCAGAAAGAAGAAGCTGCTAAGTTCATCAGCTGGTTCGAAAATGACCCCGACTGCAACAACATCCTGCAGGGCGAGCGCGGCATTCCTGTAAACGCTACCGTTCGTGAGACCCTGTCTGCCAACGCTACTGAAAGCCAGCAGATCATGTACGACTTCATGGACAAGGTTTCTAAGTTCAAGATGCCAGACAAGGTCAACGTGCTGAGCCCCGATGGCCAGGACGAGGTTGTTGATAACTACCGCAACTACATCCAGCAGGTTGTTGACGGCCAGATCACCGCAGAAGAAGCTGCCCAGAAGACCTATGACGATGCAGCTGCACTGTTCACTAAGTAAGCCTTAACACAAATTCATAATGCTCCGGGCGGGCACGGTCAGGAAGAAAGGGCTGTGCCCGCCCTTTTTTGAAAGGGAGGTATTCTTTCGTGAAAGGTCAAACTTCCACCTCGGCACTGAAAAGGTTCATGAACAAAGATAATACCGTCGGCCATGTGTTTGCGTTCCCGTTTATCTTTGGTTTTGTCTGCTTTTCCCTGATTCCGGTGTGCATTTCCTTTTATTATGCATTCACCAACTACTCGCTCGGCTCCAAAACCGCAGCATTTATCGGGTTCAAGAACTTCCTGCGCCTGTTCCAGGACGAGGTTTTCCTGAAATCTCTGGCCATCACCTTAAAATACGTTTTGATCTCTGTGCCGCTCAAGCTGACTTTCGCTTTGCTGGTGGCGTACCTGCTCACCCGGCCCAGCCGCATGGTTACGTTCTACCGTTCACTGTACTACCTGCCATCCCTGGTTGGCGGCAGTGTGGCCGTTGCCCTGGTGTGGAAACAGCTGTTTGCCCGCAAAGGTCTGTTCAACAGCGTGCTGGCCAACATGGACATGAGCACCATCAACTGGTTCGGCAACCAGAAACTGGCGCTTTACCCGCTGATTTTGATGTCCGTCTGGCAGTTTGGCTCTTCGATGATTATTTTTGCCGCTGGCTTAAAAGAAATCCCTGTCAGCTATTATGAAGCTGCCAGGATCGACGGCGCACGTGGATACCAGTCCTTCTTCCGCATCACGCTGCCCTGCCTGTCTCCCATCATTCTGTATAACCTGATTATGCAGACCATCTCTGCTTTCATGGCATTCACCCAGGCTATGATCATCACCAACGGCGGCCCCAACAACAGCACCATGCTGTACGCCCTGTACGTTTACAACCAGGCCTTCAAGTACAATGATATGGGTTACGCCTGCGCCATGTCCTGGTTTATGCTGGTGGTTATGGGTCTTATCACGTTCATCATCTTCAAAACATCCAAGTTCTGGGTGTTCAGCGAAGCAAACTAAGCAGGGAAGGAGAGTACGGTTATGCATAACAGAAAAGCAGTCACCAAAGTACTGTATCACGCATTTGTCATTTTGTTCGGCTTTATGATGGTTTATCCCGTATTGTGGATGATCAGCGGCTCGTTCAAGGGCAACGCCGAAATTCTGCGCGGCACCCTGTCCCTGATCCCAAAAGAGCTGAAGCTGACAAACTATGCCACCGGCTGGAAAGGCTTTGGCGGCACCACCTTTGCAACCTTCTTTACAAACTCCATCTTTATCACGGTTATCGCAACGTTCGGCACCGTCATCAGTTCCTCTCTGGTGGCCTATGCTCTGTCCCGTGTGCGGTTCCGCGGCCGCAAGTTCTGGTTCACCTGCATGCTGGTCACCATGATGCTGCCCACCCAGGTCATCATGATTCCCCAGTACCTGATTTATTATCGCCTGGGTCTGGTTCCCGGCTATGTGCCCCTGATCCTGCCTTACTTCTGCGGCCAGGCGTTCTTTATCTACCAGATGATGCAGTTTATGCAGGGCATCCCCAAGGATCTGGACGAAGCCGCTACCATTGACGGCTGCAGCAAATACCAGATTTACAGCCGCATCATCCTGCCGCTGATGAAACCCTCCATCGTAACCACTGTTATCATTCAGTTCTACTGGAAGTGGGACGACTACATGGGCCCCCTGCTTTACTTGAGCCGCCCGCAGTCCTATACTGTATCCATCGCCATCAAACTGTTTGCCGACTCTGCTTCCACCACGGACTACGGCGCAATGTTTGCTATGTCCACCCTTTCGCTGATCCCCGTGTTCCTGATCTTCCTGTTCTTCAACCGCTATCTGGTTCAGGGCATTGGCACCAGCGGCCTGAAAGGCTGATGTTTGTATGAAAACCATCCAGAACCCCATCCTGCGCGGCTTTTGCCCGGACCCCTGCATGATCCGCACCGGGGACGATTATTACATTGCCACATCCACCTTTGAATGGTGGCCCTGTGTCAACCTGTACCATTCCAAAGACCTGGCCCACTGGGAGCAGCTGCCAAGCCCGCTGCGCGAACCCGGCCAGATGGACCTGCGGGGGGACCCCAACTCCGGCGGTATCTGGGCCCCGGACCTGAGCTGGGATGGGCAGTATTACTACCTGCTTGTCACCAACGTGACCACCAAAAAGGGCCGTTGGTACAACACCCATAACTATATGAGCCGTGCCGCTTCCATCACAGGGCCGTGGAGCCAGCCGGTGTACTTGAACAGCATCGGATTCGACCCTTCGTTGCTGCATGATACCGACGGTAAGTGCTACCTGGTCAATATGGTCAACGGCTTCAAAGGCGTGCTGGTGCAGCAGATGGACCCCGAAACCGGCGCCCTGCTGGGCGAACGCCGCAAGGTATACAGCGGCTCCGGCATCGGCTGCACCGAAGGTCCCCGCATCTATCACATTGGCAGCTGGTACTATCTGGTTGTGGCCGAAGGTGGTACTGGGTACTCCCATTGTGTCACAATTGCGCGGTCGGACAACGTGTTCGGCCCCTATGAGACAATGCCGGACAACCCGCTGCTGACTTCGGATCAGAACGATCTGACCGCTATCCAGAAATGCGGCCACGGTTCCTTTGTGGAAACGCAGAACGGTGAATGGTACATGGCACACCTGTGCTCCCGCCCGAACTCTGCCCGCGGCAGCCTGCTGGGGCGCGAAACAGCGCTGCAAAAAATCACCTGGCAGGATGGCTGGCCGCGGCTGGCCTGCGGCGGAAAAATTGCCCAAAACGCCGTGCCCGCCCCAAAAGATTTGCCAGAAGTGGAGCTGCCCGCAATGGCGGAACAGGATGACTTTGACGTTCCGGCCCTTGCCCCCGGCTATGCCACGCCGCGCACCCCGCTGGGCGATTGTGTGAACCTGACCGTCCGCCCCGGCTGGCTGCGGCTGACCGGGCAGGAATCCATGAACTCGCTGCACCATGTTACCCTGGTGGCCCGCCGCCAGCAGGAGCACGAAATGCAGGCCGAGACCCGCATGGACTTTGCCCCCGTCTGCCCGGAGCAGATGGCCGGTTTTACCTACTGTTATGACAGCATGAACTTCTACCTGCTGGGCAAGACCTGCGCCGAGGATGGTACCCCGGTGCTGGAACTGTTAAAAAGCGATACTGGTGTGGTGGAAGATGTGTGCGACCCTGTTCCCGTGCCGGATGGCACGCTGGACTTTAAGCTGACCACCACCCCGGACGGCGGCATGGCGCAGTTCTATTACCGCCAGCCGCAGGGGGAGTGGCAGTCCATCGGCCCGGCCTGCCCCACCGATATTTTGACGGACGAGCACTGCCGCGGTTTTACCGGGGCGCATGTGGGTGTGTATGCCCACGATATGGCAGGGCTGCATAATCATGCCGATTTTGATTATCTGAACGTACATTTTGAGAGGTGAGCTCCCATGATGCAGGCAAACACCGGCGTCCGGTTTGAAACCAAAGACCCGCTGCTTTCCCAACTGGTCAAACAGGCGGAAGAAAAGTGCCGCCTGAACATTAAAAACTTTGGCGGCGACCCCGTTCTGGTTGAGGGCGGCGGCTATGAAAAAATCTGGCTGGAAACCCAGCCCATGGGCGGCGCAATGTATGCCAGCCGTGATTTTGCCACCGGCCTGAACAACAGCCTGATGTTTATGCGCCACCAGCGTGCGGACGGGCGGATTCCCGGTAGCATTGCGGTGATTGATGGCAAAGTGGTGCCGCAGTTCAACAAGTTCCAGGGCTTCTGCTTCCCGGAACCGGCGCTGGATCTTTACTATCTGGGCGGCAAGGATGCCGAATACCTGGCCCAGCTGGCCAAAACGCTGGAAGCGTTTGACGCCTACCTGTGGCGTGTACGCGATTCCGATGGGGACGGCTGCCTGGAGACTTGGTGCAAGTACGATACCGGCGAAGACCACGCCATGCGTTACGCCGATGCCCCCGACCCGTGGGAGGAGGAAACCCCGCCCCAAGGCTGCACAGCGGTGCCCATTGCCTCGATGGATGTGATGAGCTACTCATATGCCTGCCGCGAAACATTGGCGGAAATTACACGAATCAGCGGCGATGCCGAGGCACAGGCCCAGTGGGCCGCCAAGGCCAAAGCCGTGCAGGATAAGATGGTGAGCTACCTGTGGGACGATGCCCGCGGCGCGATGTTTGACCGCGACAAAAACCACAACCAGATGCCCACCCTGATCCACAACACGCTGCGCTGCATGTATTGGCACAGCCTGCCGGATGCTTTGGCGGAGCGCTTTGTCAAGGAGCACCTGCTGAACCCGCAGGAGTTCTGGACCAAAATGCCGCTGCCCAGCGTGGCCGCCAACGACCCGCTGTTCCGCAACGTGACCACCAACAACTGGAGCGGCCAGGCTGAAGCGCTGACCTATCAGCGTGCCATCCGTGCGCTGGAAAATTACGGCATGTATGAGCTGATTCCCCAACTGGGGCAAAAGCTGATGCAGGCCATTGGCCCCCAGTGCCGCTTTGTGCAGCAGTATGACCCCTTTACCGGCGAACCTTCGGTCATCTGTGAACCTGGCCAGCCCCCGCAGGATGCTTACGGCCCGGCTATGCTCTCGGTGCTGGAATACACCGCCCGCATGTACGGCGTAAGCCTGGTGCGGGATACCGTAGTGTGGGGCACCTGCCCGCTGGAATGCCGCTATACCCAAGCCCTGAACGGCCGCAGCTGGGAGATCGTGAACAGTGGTCACGAGGCGGAAGCCTTTGTGGATGGCCGCAAGGTGTTCACCGCTGGCCCCGGCCTGCGCCTGCTCCCCCCCCTGGTCATCACCCAGGAGGAGATGGACAAGGGCCTGGCCATCCTGAAAGCAGCGCTTTCTTAACTTCATCGCGGAGGGCAGGCCCGCTCCCTCTGTCATCCTCACTCTGAACATCGGGGGTTTTTATCATGCAGAAAGACTTACTCAAGCTGCTGGATCTGTCCAAGGAGGACATCATCAAGATCCTCAACGTGGCCGACCAGATGAAGTACAACCAGAAGCACGGCCTGACCCACAACTATCTCCACGGCAAGACCCTGGCCATGATCTTCTCCAAGAACTCCACCCGCACCCGGGTCTCCTTCGAGACCGGCATGTATCAGTTGGGGGGACACGCCCTTTTCCTCTCCGGCAAGGAGAGCCAGATTGGCCGTGGGGAGCCCATCGAGGACACCGCGCGGGTCCTGTCCCGGTACTGTGACGGCATCATGATCCGCACCTATTCTCATGAAGCGGTTAAGGAACTGGCAGCTTATGCTTCTGTTCCTGTCATCAATGGACTGACGGACTTGCTCCATCCCTGTCAGGCCCTGACGGACCTATTTACCATCATGGAGTACAAGGAAGTCCTCAAAGGCCGCAAGCTTGTCTTTGTCGGTGATGGCAACAACATGGCCCATTCCCTGATGTATGCCTGCGCCAAGGTGGGGATGAACATGGTCTGTGCAAGCCCCAAGGGGTACTACCCTGATCCGCAGGTCCTGAAACAGGCCCAGGAAGATGCCGCGCTGACAGGTGCTTCCATTACTGTCGAAGAAGACGTCATGAAAGCGGCTGAAGGGGCCGACGTCCTGTACACGGATGTGTGGGCTTCCATGGGCGAGGAGGCAGAGCACGAGGAAAGGGTAAAGAAGTTCCAGGGTTACCAGATCAATCAAGCCCTTCTTGATGTGGCTCGCCCCGATGCCATGGTGCTCCACTGCCTGCCGGCCCACAGGGGGGAAGAAATTACCGATGATGTCATTGAAGGACCACACTCTGCTGTCTTTGATGAAGCTGAAAACAGGCTCCACGTCCAAAAGGCCATTATGGCTTTGCTGATGAGCGATGAAGTCCTCTAATCCCTAGAAAGAAGGAGAACCCGATCATGAAGAAAAAAGACGAAATCAAAAAAGTTGTTCTTGCTTATTCCGGCGGTCTCGATACGTCCGTCATCATTCCTTGGCTGAAGGAAAACTATAATAACTGTGAAGTCATTACCGTAACGGCCGATTTGGGACAAGGCGATGATATGAGCTTTGTTCATGATAAGGCGTTAAAGAGCGGGGCTTCCAAGGCTTATGTTCTTGATCTGCGGGATGAATTCCTTCGCGATTATGCTTGGCCCATGGTCAAATCCGGCGCCGTTTATGAAAAGAAATATCTCCTGGGAACGTCCATTGCCCGTCCGGTCATTGCAAAGCATCTTGTTGAAGTGGCCCTGAAGGAAAATGCCGATGCCATCTGCCATGGTGCTACAGGTAAGGGCAACGATCAGGTTCGTTTTGAACTGGGCATCAAGGCGCTGGCTCCGCAGCTCCAGGTCATCGCCCCTTGGCGGGAATGGAACATCAAATCCCGTGAAGATGCTATCGATTTTGCCTCCGCCCATAATATCCCGGTTCCGGTCACGAAGAAAAAAGACTATAGCATGGACTGGAATATCTGGCATCTTTCCCATGAAGGCAGCGACCTCGAAGATCCGGCCAATGAACCCAATCCGGATATCTATATCTTCTCCGGTACCCCTGAAGGCGCTCCCGATAAGGACGAATATGTGGAACTGGAATTTGTTGAAGGGGTTCCAGTCGCCGTCAATGGCAAGAAGATGGAACCGGTGGAACTTCTCACCACCCTTAACGAAATCGGCAAGCGCAACGGCATTGGGATTGCTGACATGGTGGAAAACCGGCTGGTTGGCATGAAGGACCGCGGTGTCTATGAAACGCCGGGCGGTACCATCATCTATTATGCCCATAATGAACTGGAAAATATTTGCCTTGATCGGGCCACCTACAATTATAAGGAACAGATTGGCATTCGTTATGCAGAACTTGTCTATGACGGCATGTGGTTCTCCCAGCTGCGGGAAGCCCTCCAGGCCTTTGTCGATGAAACGCAGAAAACGGTGACCGGTACGGTCCGTCTGAAGCTCTATAAAGGCAATATCATTTCTGCCGGCACGACGAGCCCTTATTCCCTTTACAGCAAGGAATATGTCACCTTCGGCGAAGACGATGTATATGATCAGACCGATGCCAAGGGCTTTATCACCCTTTTTGGCCTGCCGTTGACGGTTCGGGCCCTCATGAAACAGGGGAAACTGAAATAAGATGGCAAAGTTATGGGGTGGAAGATTCAGTAAG
>ENA-OWPP01002789-OWPP01002789.1-human-gut-metagenome-genome-assembly--contig:-NODE-2789-length-11327-cov-9.114620_pt1 | contig 11327 bp, 6 predicted proteins | sample MGYA00248265_ERZ651848 | MGnify/ENA primary metagenome ERZ651848 (study PRJEB26924, sample SAMEA4378233) | human gut metagenome | biome: human gut; feature: human-associated habitat; material: faeces... | reverse complement strand
ACAGCTTTCTGAAATTTGCAGATTTCTTCTTTGACGGCCTCTTTGCAGACTGGGCGGTTCTGGATCACATCAATCAAGCACAGAGCAGGGTGGAAAACACCAAGGATCAAATCAAGCGAGTCCTTGCACTTCTGAAAAAGATGCGCGAAGATGTTGATGTCCAAATCGCTGACGAAAAAGAGAAGCAGGAGCAGCTTGCAGTGGAAACCGAGCTGTAGGGTTGGAGTGTTCGCTTATGTAATATGCTCAACTCAATAAATCGGAATCGAGGGAGTAGGAGAAATTGAGATTGGAGGATAAGTTGGTGAACAAGATTTTCAAAGGTCTTATTCGATTTTTGATAGAAGTGATAGTTATGACTGTTTTGATTGTTGGGATCAACATATTTACTAATGGTATGTATCTTTGGGGATTGCCCCGCATAAATGATATTCAGTCTGTAAATATCACGTATCCGAGTGTCACGGATGATGTTAAAGAAATTTCGAGCAGTGAGGACATTGAGTTAGCCTTAAAGCTAACGGGATTTCTGAAATATGATTTATTTGGGGAAGTGAATAGCGAAGAAGAACCCGCTATTACAATTACTTATTTTCTCAAGGATGGAACAAGCAAAACAATCTCCGCTAATAACACTACTGTCTGGTGGAACAATAAAATTCATGTAATCAAGGACAAGGAAATGTTTGTCAACCTAACAGAGGGAATTTTCTTTCTGGAAGATTTACAAACAAAGTAAATCAATTCCTGTTTGACGGACTATCAAATTATTACACACCTTCTGCGGGCGACCCTCAAAACGGTTGCCCGCTCTTTTTATACCCTAAAATCCGAAAAAGGAGGAACGCTATGCCAAGCAAAACCGAAGAATATCTTGCCCTTGCCCAGCGCACGGCCAACGGCTTGACCCGGTACTGGGAAAGCTGGACGGACTACCTGACCACTGCATCCCGGTTGTACAAGTACCCCTTTGCAGACCAGTTGATGATCTACGCTCAGCGGCCCGATGCCACCGCCTGCGCCGAATTTGACATTTGGCGCAACCGGATGAACCGCTATGTCAGGCGTGGCTCTAAGGGCATCGCTCTGCTGGACGAATCCAGCGGATTCCCTCGACTGCACTACGTTTTTGACGTAAGCGACACCGGGGTGCGCCGCAATTCCCGTGACCCGGAGATGTGGCAGTACAATGACGACCTGAAACAGCCGGTTTCGGAAATGTTGAGCAAGACCTACGGCATCAGCGGGGAGCGTGTCAGCCAGCAGCTTGCCGATGTTGCCGGGAAACTGGTGGCGGATTACTGGGACAACAACGGCGAGGACATCCGTGCCATCGTTGACGGCTCGCTGCTGATGGATTATGATGAAGCCGGGGTGGAGATGCAGTTCAAGTCCGCCGCCGCCATCAGCGTCACCTACACGTTGCTGGAACGCTGCGGCTTTGAGCCTGCCGGGTGGTTCGACAAGGACGATTTTCAGGCAATCTACAATTTCTCCACCCCGGATAGTGTCTACGCCCTCGGTGCAGCCGTCAGCGACATGAGCCGGGAGGTGCTGCGGAACATCGAGCGCACTGTGAAAACCACCATTCGCCGCCGCAATGCAGAAAGGAGCCAATATGAATATGAACAGCAGGAACGTGACTTACTCGACCGTCGGGGACTACCAGCTCCCGAACCTGATTCTGAACCAGCCCCGGAAGCCGCTGGGCAAGTACGGCAGGCTGCGCCGGACCTACCTGAAGGAGCAGCGCCCGGTGCTGTACCACACGATGCTCCTGTCGGGGAGCCTGTACCCGCACCTGATGGAGGTGGAGCAGACGGCAGAGAGCCGGATGCGGCAGATGATGACCGAACTGCTGGCGAAGAACCCGGCCCCGGACAAGGAGCAGAATCAGATGGCATGGGTGCAGCACATGAACAGCCTGAAAGCACAGGCCGAGGAACTGGTGCTGAACGAACTGATTTACAGTTGAGTTTCTTCGATGCCCACATTCCCACCGAAGCCAAACAAATTGAATCCATCGACCAAGCGGAGAGCGAAAAATCGCCCTCCGCTTTTGTTTTGTCGCAGGCGGAGATTGAAAATGCGCTGCGGAGAGGTTCCAATGTTGAAGGCAGCAAACTTCGGATATGGAAAATTTATCAGTTGCAGCCTGACCGAAAACTCCGGGCAAAAGCTCTTGCCAACGAATATGCACCGTATGGCCCCGGCGGTTCTTCACACACTTATCTAGACGGAAGCAGTGGTTGGCTTGACCATGACAGCAAGGGTCTGATGTTTGAGCATTATCCCGACCATCAGAAAGTGCTTCTCCGCTGGGATCGGGTCGAAAAATATATTGACCTGATGATTCAGTCTGACCGCTACCTGTCGGACAAAGAAAGAAGAGCCATCGACTTTCCCCTTGAACTGAACGCCGCCAGTGCAGCCGAATACACTGCATTAAAGGCGCAGCACTCGGATACTCTGGTTGGATTTGAAGCTGGCGGCAATTTTATGTTCTATGGAGAAGATGCTGCCAAGGTCGCAAAAGTTCTCAACAGTGCTTTGTTTACGAGAGAAACAGCACTGGGCGAAGTTCAGGTCACAGGCTTTCCACCTAGCTTATGGATAAGAAAGTCAAAAGAATTGTGGTCTGCGGGCAATGATGTTTACCTTGCCGGATTGAACGAAGATGGGACTCATCACCAGACTAAACATCTGCACAAAGAGGACTATCTGCCCATCGGCTCCATCATCAATATGGATGGCCGGAAATTTCGGATTGACGGAGTGGATTTTGATAAGGGCAGCGTTACCCTGCAGGATGTGGCACTGGCAGAAATGCGGATGCCAGTTTTCCGGGAGGAACCGCTGGCTCTTGTCCGGGAGTTGTACGAGGAGCAGGATATGATGGGACACCCCCTGCCCGATTACAAGGTCGGTGACAATGCTATCGTTGACCTTCCTACCCGAACCATCGAGGGGAAAATTGGCTATGTAGGTGAAACGGATGTTCGCATCGACACCAGTGCGCAGGGGCAGTCATGGGATAACGAAGTTATCAACAAACGACAATTCGAGGATGGCTTGCGGCAGAATGAACAGGTTACTACGCAGCCAGATGATACTGTAAAAACGGTTGCCATATACCCTGCTGAAGAAAACCGTATGCCTTATGATATTGTGATCCAGACGATTGGCTCAAAATCACCTACTCTGGATGCAGTTGAACCGGAACAATCCACACTTGAACTTGCCGGGAACTTCCACATCACGGATGATGATTTGGGTGTCGGAGGCCCCAAACAGAAATTCGCCCGGAACATCGAAGCCATCCGTACCCTGTTCAAGCTGGAAGAGGAGCACCGGGGTGCCACCGCCGAGGAGCAACAGGTGCTTTCCCAGTATGTGGGCTGGGGCGGTCTGGCGGATGCCTTTGACCCCAGCAAAGATAGTTGGGCAAAGGAATATGCAGAGTTGAAAGGACTGCTCTCCGAGGATGAGTACGCCGCCGCCCGTTCCAGCACCCTGAACGCCCACTATACCAGCCCTACCGTCATCCGTAGTATCTACGATGCCGTGGAGCGCATGGGTTTCCGCAGTGGTAACATTCTGGAACCTAGTATGGGCGTGGGCAACTTCTTTGGAATGCTGCCGGACAGCATGGCAGACAGTCGGCTGTACGGTGTAGAACTGGACAGCATCACCGGGCGCATCGCCAAAAAGCTGTACCCGCAGGCTGACATTACCGTGGCGGGCTTTGAGACCACTGATCGCCGTGATTTTTATGACCTCGCTGTCGGCAACGTGCCTTTCGGTCAGTACAAGGTCAACGATAAGGCGTACAACAAGCTGGGATTTTCTATTCACAACTACTTTTTCGCCAAGGCCATCGACCAAGTGCGTCCGGGCGGCATCGTGGCGTTTGTGACTTCTCGCTACACCATGGACAGCAAGGACAGCACCGCCCGCAAGCACATGGCAGAACGAGCCGATTTGCTGGGGGCCATTCGTCTGCCCAACAACGCTTTCCGTGCCAACGCTGGCACGGATGTTGTCAGCGACATTATCTTTTTGCAAAAACGTGACCGCCCCATTGACCATGAGCCGGACTGGGTGCAGTTGGGCAAAACAGAAGATGGCTTTGCTGTCAACAGCTACTTTGTTGAGCACCCGGAGATGGTGCTGGGCGAACTGACCGCAGAAAGCACCCAGTATGGACGAGAGGAATTGACCGTTGCTCCCATCGAGGGTGCAAACCTTGCAGACCAGCTTGCAGAAGCGGTGCAGCATATTGAGGGGCAATACACCGAAGTTGAGGTGGAAACACCAGATATTGCGGATGCCGAAAATGAGAAGCACATTCTCCCGGCTGACCCGGAGGTCAAAAACTTCTCCTATACCGTAGTGGACGGCGAAGTTTTCTACCGGGAAAATTCCGTGATGACGCAGGTAGAACTTTCCGACACCGCCAAGGGGCGCGTCACCGGCATGGTGGAACTGCGCCAGATCGTCAACGACCTGATCGACCAGCAGTTGAACGACTACCCGGACGAGGATATCAAGGCAACACAGGAGCGTTTGAACGCCGCCTACGATGCCTTTACCGCAAAGTACGGCTTGCTGAACGACCGCAAAAACGGGCGGCTGTTTGAGCAGGATTCCTCGTATTATCTGCTGTGCTCGCTGGAAAATCTGGACGAGCAGGGACAGCTTAAATCCAAAGCGGCGATGTTCACCAAGCGCACCATTCGCCCGGAGCGCACCATCACCAGCGTGGACACCCCCAGCGAAGCGTTGACGGTATCTATTGGTGAGCATGGCAAAGTAGACTTGCCCTATATGGCAGAGCTGCTGGGAACCCCCGGCGAGTACGAGCGCATTACCACCGAACTTTCCGGCGTGATCTTCAAAGACCCTGCCGCCGACCCTACCGACCCGGAAGCAGGCTGGCAGATGGCAGACGAGTACCTGTCCGGTGATGTTCGTGCTAAGCTGCGGATGGCGCAGTTTGCCGCCGAAACGAACCCGGAATTTGCTGTCAATGTAGATGCACTGACCAAGGCACAGCCCAGAGAACTGGAAGCCTCCGAAATTGACGTGCGTTTGGGTGCCACATGGCTTGCACCTGAGATCATTCAAAAGTTTATGACCGAGACCTTCCAGATTCCCTACTATCTGCGCCATGCAGTCAAGGTGAGATATTCTCCTTATACCGCAGAGTGGCGCGTGGAGGGCAAAACTGCCACCGGGCGGGGCGATATTATCTCCTCCGAGACCTACGGCACGTCCCGTGCCAACGCCTATAAGATTCTGGAAGAAACGCTCAACTTGAAGGACGTCCGCATCTACGACACCATTGAGGATGCCGAGGGCAAGCCCAAGCGTGTACTGAACAAACGGGAAACCATGCTGGCGCAGCAGAAACAGCAGGTCATTAAGGACGCTTTTGCCAATTGGGTCTGGCAAGACCCCCAGCGGCGCATTGCGCTGGTGAAACAGTACAATGAGTTGTTCAACAGCACCAGACCCCGTGAGTATGACGGTTCCCACATTCACTTTGTTGGCATGAACCCGGAGATCACCCTTCGGGAACACCAGCGCAACGCCATCGCTCATGTGCTTTATGGCGGTAATACGCTGCTTGCGCACGAAGTTGGCGCGGGCAAAACCTACGAAATGGCTGCATCTGCCATGGAAGCCAAACGCCTTGGCTTGTGCCAGAAATCGTTGTTCGTAGTGCCCAATCACCTGACAGAGCAGTGGGCAAGCGAGTTTCTGAACCTCTACCCCAACGCCAAACTTTTGGTGGCACGGCGCAAGGACTTTGAGACCGCCAACCGCAAAAAATTCTGCGCCCGCATCGCCACCGGCGACTACGATGCGGTCATCATCGGGCATTCGCAGTTTGAGCGCATCCCGCTGTCTTTTGAGCGGCAGGAGCGCATTATTCAGGAGCAAATTTATGAAACGCTTGCCGCCATCAACGAATTGAAAGCCCACGCAGGCGAGAATTTCTCCATCAAGCAGATGGAAAAGACCCGGAAAACGCTGGAAACCAAGCTGGAAAAACTGCGCTCCGATGAGCGCAAGGACGATGTGATCACCTTCGAGCAGTTGGGCGTTGACAGGCTCTTTGTGGATGAGTCGCATTTTTACAAGAACCTCTTTTTGACCACAAAAATGCGTAATGTCGCAGGATTGTCCACCAGTGAAGCCCAAAAATCCAGCGATATGTTCGGCAAGTGCCGCTATCTGGACGAGATCACCGGCGGGCGTGGTGTGGTGTTTGCCACGGGCACGCCCGTGAGCAATTCCATGACCGAACTGTACACGGTCATGCGGTATTTGCAGTACAGCACTTTGCAGCAGAAAAAGCTGACCCACTTCGACTGCTGGGCATCTACCTTTGGCGAGACCACCACCGCCATCGAACTTGCCCCGGAAGGTACAGGCTATCGGGCGAGAACGAGATTTGCCAAGTTTTTCAATCTGCCGGAACTGATGTCCATGTTCAAGGAGGTTGCGGACATTAAAACATCTGACCAGCTTCATCTGCCTGTGCCCGAAGCAAAGTTTGAAACGGTGGTGGCAAAACCCTCGGAGATTCAAAAGGAAATGGTGCAGGAACTGAGCAAACGTGCTGCAGAAATCCACTCCGGTGCAGTAGATGCCTCCGTGGACAATATGCTCTGCGTCACAAACGATGGCAGAAAGATCGGCCTGGACGTTCGCTTGATGAACCCCATGCTGCCGGACGACCCCAACAGCAAGCTGAATGTCTGTGTGCGGAACGTGCTGAAGATCTGGGAGGAGGGCAAAGACCAGAAGCTGACCCAGCTCTTGTTCTGCGACCTCTCCACCCCAAAGAACGATGGCAACTTCAACGTCTATGACGATATTCGCAAAAAGCTGGTTGCTGCCGGTGTGCCGGAGAACGAGATCGAGTTCATCCACAACGCCGACACCGAAGCGAAAAAGGCAGCACTGTTCTCGAAAGTGCGCTCCGGCGATGTGCGCGTCCTGCTGGGCAGCACCGCAAAAATGGGAGCGGGCACCAACGTGCAGTCCCGACTTGTGGCGGTGCATCATCTGGATGTCGGCTGGAAACCCAGTGATATGACCCAGCGCAATGGTCGCATCATCCGGCAGGGCAACATGAACAAGGAAGTCAAGGTGTTCAACTACGTCACCGAAGGCACATTTGATTCGTACCTCTTTCAGACCCTTGAGAATAAACAGCGATTCATCTCGCAAATTATGACTTCCAAATCCCCGGTGCGTTCCTGCGATGATGTGGACGAACAGGCATTGTCTTATGCGGAGATCAAGGCGTTGTGTGCCGGAAATCCTCTTATCAAGGAGAAGATGGACTTGGATGTGCAGGTCGCCAAGCTGAAGGTGCTGAAAGCCGACCACCAGAGCCAGAAATTCCGCTTGCAGGACAAACTGCTGACTAAATTTCCGGCAGACATTCAGGAAGCAAACGCCCACATTGCCGGGCTGAAAGCCGATGCACAGCTTGCCGCCGCCCATCCGCAGGTGCAAGAGGGTTTCTGCGGCATGACCATCAAGGGCGTGACCTACGATGAGAAAAAGACCGCCGGTGAGCGTCTGGTGCTTGCTTGTTCTGAACTGCCAAACGCCGAAGAAAAAGTCATCGGCAACTACCGGGGCTTTGAGCTGTCCCTGCGGTTCGACACCTACCGCAGTGAATATCAGGCGCTTTTGAAGGGGCAGCGAAAGTACACGGTGCCCTTGGGCACCGACCCGCTGGGCAGCATTATCCGTCTGGATAATTCGCTGAACAACTTCCCGGAGCGCATCACCGCTGCCGAAAACGAGCTGGACACCCTGCATCAGCAGCAGGCGGCGGCGCAAATTGAGGTGGAAAAGCCCTTCCCGCAGGAGGAAGAACTGGCAGAGAAGTCGGCTCGCCTTGCAGAGCTGAACGCCCAGTTGGATGTGGACGAAAAAAGCCATGAGCCGGAACAGGACGAGGAGGAACAGGAGGATGCACCTCGCCGCCCCTCGGTGCTGGCGGCACTGGAGGAAAAATCGGATAAGCCGGAGCCGGTGAAGCCCTTCAAAAGCTATCTGGACAAGGATGGTGATGCCCGGTGAAAGAAAAGCGGGACGAGATCATCATCCTGAGAACCACAAAAACCGAGAAGAACCGCATTTATGAAAAGATGCTGGGCATGGGCATCCGCAGCCTGAGCGCCTATATCCGCAAGATGGCACTGGATGGCTACTGCCTGAACCTTGACCTGCCGCAACTGCGGCGCATGGCATATCTTTTGCAGATGTGCAGCAACAACCTGAACCAGTACGCCAAAGCCGCCAATGAAAATGGTCGGGTCTACGCCGCCGACATGGAGGACCTGCGGCAGCGGTTGGATGAGCTGATTGAGATTGGTCGGCAGATCCTTTCCCGGCTGGCAGAACTCTAAAATTTCACCCCGCAGTTGGAGAACTGCGGGGGTACATAGACGGCAACACCATTGACAGGCTCATGCTCTATCCATATACTGAAAGCAGAAAGGCGGTGTCAATATGAAATTCGTAGCAAGAGTTCTCCTATTTCCTGTGGTTCTCCTGAGTGCATTTCTGGTACTGATGCTGAAATGGACGCTGAACCTGTCGGCGTTCGTGCTGGCGCTGCCCATGCTGTATATTTTCGGCTGCGGTCTTTATACGCTGTACTGCCGAGAGTGGCTGCAGTTTTTGATCTTGCTGGTGGCAGAGTTTGGCTGCTTCCTGCTCCTCACCGCCGGAACGGTCATTGTAGAAGCCGTGGAATGGTTCAGCGGCTGGATTGCAGAATTATAAAATTTTTATGCCGCCACTGTGCGGCATTTTCTTTTTGCCGGGAGGTGGTCAAACTGGCTGCAACAAGATTGATTGCACTGCACAAAAACAAGGGGAAATCCGTTGCGGCCTGCCTGAAAAGCCGCACGGATTACGCCCAGAACCCGGACAAGACACAGCAGGGCGAACTGGTCAGCAGTTACGAATGCAGTCCTTTGACGGTGGATGAAGAATTTATGCTGTCCAAACGGCAGTATGAACTTGTCACTGGGCGCAGACAAAAAAGTGACGTGATTGCCTATCAGATCCGGCAATCGTTCAAGCCCGGAGAAATCACTGCCGAGGAAGCCAACAAGGTCGGTTATGAGCTTGCCATGCGGTTTACCAAGGGTAAGTATGCGTTTATCGTTGCCACCCACACGGACCGGGAGCACATCCACAACCACATTATTTATAACTCCACTGCGCTGGACAGTACCCGGAAATTTCGGGATTTTTTATTGTCCGGGCTGGCTGTTCAACGGTTGAGCGATCTGATCTGCTTAGAGCATCAGCTTTCCGTCATTGAGATAAAACCCTATCGGGAGCGGCAGAAGCGCACACTCTACCCGCCCAAAGAAAGCAATCGTGACCGTCTATGTGGCGTGATTGACACTATTCTGGCGGAAAAGCCCAAAGACTACGAAGATTTTCTACAAGGACTGGAGCAGCAGGGTTATGAGGTCAAGCGTGGAAAATACACCTCCGTCAAAGGCGCACGGCAGAAGCGATTCATCCGGTTCCGCACTTTGGGCGCAGGATATAGTGAAGAAGAACTGAAAGCTGTTATCTCTGGGGAAGCCGAACACCATCCCCGGCAGAAGCAGAAGCGCATCGTACCGGAACAAAAGTTTCAGATGCTGGTGAACATTCAGGCAAAGCTGGCCGAGGGCAAGAGCATGGGGTATGCTCACTGGGCAAAAAGGTACAATCTAAAAGAAATGTCCAAAACGCTGATTTTCTTACAGGAGAACAAAATCGGAAGCATTGAAGAAATGCAGGAGCGTGTGGATGCCGCAACTGCTCGCTATCACGAACTGGGCGATTCAATCAAGGCAGCAGAAACGCGCATGGCCGAGATTGCCGTGCTGCGGACGCACATCGTCAATTACGCCCGGACACGTCCGGTTTATGATGCCTACCGCAAAGCCGGGTACAGTAAGAGATTTCTGGAAGCCCACCGGGAAGAAATCACGCTGCATAAGGCTGCAAAAGCTGCTTTTGATGAAGCTGGATTGAAAAAGCTGCCAAAGGCTAAGGACTTGAGCATCGAATACGCTGAACTTCTGAAAAAGAAGAAAGAAGCATACCCAGACTACCGGAAGGCACGAGATGAGATGCAGGAGTTGATGAAAGCTCAGAAAAATGTAGAGATGTTTTTTGCAGAGGAAAAAGACACAGCCGAAAAAGAGCCAACACGATAAACGAAATCCGCCGAGGATTCTTCCCGTTTTTTTCGGGAGGATTCCTCGGCGGATTTTTGCTTTTTAGCGAATCATCTTATAACCATTACCAATTCAAAATACTTAACGGATGGCAAATAACTTCTTATATTGCCTTATTCATTTATCGGACTTTTCCACAGTTTTTGCAAAAGTTCGTAAGAATCATTTAAGTTCCCACAATCCGGGCAATACCATCTTCCGTCCGGTATCGGATCAACTGGCGAAAGTATTTGACTTTGAAATTATTTTTTTGAAAAATCTCTGTACTGATTTTCGTTGATTGTCCAGTAAGGATCACCTCCATTTTTAACAATTTCTTCAATGAAATTTAGTATATTTCCAACACATACAAATTCATCTGTTGAGCAACAGTCCCCCGCATAAAGATACTCTTTTTCTATGTCATCCACGTTAATGACAATATCATATCCCATCCAATATCCAATTTTCCATGCCGACCGACATAATAAATTATCATTACTAAAATGGAACGAAAGAATTTCCTGAGCATCAAATAAGCAATAGTCTCCGCTGTGATAAAGCGTCAGTCCATTACATCGCTTCAGAAATTCAATATAATCAGCTGGAATATGTCCCATTTCTTTTTTTAAGTGTTCCAATATCATATCATCGGTTGGTGGATTTAATAGAGCATCTAAATGCGCATGATTCAGATGCTCTATAACTTTATCTAAACCATTCATTCCAGTCTACCTCTTTTTAATATTGTGCCCACCATGTAGTAAATTGAGTGTGAATTGCTTTTGGAAGGGGAATCAAATTGCTATTCACACTTTTCCCACCATATTTCAAGGGCTTTATATGATGAATTTGAATTGGAGTTGCTATAATGCTATAAATTAGAATATTATGAAAGCTCGCCAGACATAAAATCTGGCGAGCTTTCACTTTTCCGTAATGGGATTAGATTGCTGTAGAGCTTGATACAAAAAGATAGATAATGAAAATGCACCACAAAACAACTTCAGCGATTATCAAATACTTCAAGTGTTGCTGCAATTTTTCAGGGACAATTTTTCCCTTTTT
>ENA-OWPP01002788-OWPP01002788.1-human-gut-metagenome-genome-assembly--contig:-NODE-2788-length-11333-cov-2.676804_pt1 | contig 11333 bp, 10 predicted proteins | sample MGYA00248265_ERZ651848 | MGnify/ENA primary metagenome ERZ651848 (study PRJEB26924, sample SAMEA4378233) | human gut metagenome | biome: human gut; feature: human-associated habitat; material: faeces... | reverse complement strand
ATTTTTAGAGAAAATGGTTTCATGATACTAATTGGATACTTTATCGCATGTTATTCATTTGTCTTGTACGAAAAAAGAAGAATACACTTTGGAGATATATTTATATTAGCCGGTTATTTATTTTCAATGTTCATATATCCTTATATATCTTATTGTCTATATAATAAAATATTAGATACTGGATATGAAACTGTATACTACATTTGTGCAGGTATAACTTCTAAATTATTTTTAATACTTGTAACCTGTTGGTTACTTAGCCATTTAAAGTTCACATTTCCTGTTCCTAACAAACAATACTCATTAGTAATTATCACAGAAGTTGTTATTTTAAGTATTTTTGGAATGATTAGCTATGATAATGTAGAAGTAACTGCATCTTATAGTCCTGTTATTATTTGTATTTTATTATTGATTACTTTCATTCTTATTATAATTAATGGTATTTACCTAAATCGAATATACGCAGAAAAGATGCAGTATGAAAAACAATTACAAAAAGAAAAATATATAAAACAAAGCTTACGTCTCATACAAAACATTAGTTATGATATTGATGATAAGAAACATCGTATTCATTGGATATTAGAACACATTAAACACTTAAACAACGATACAAACACTGAAATATCCAAAGCTATTGAACAATATCAATCTAAAAACACTTACCAAAAATTAGTTGCATCTAAAAATCCGGTATTTGATATTTTGATTTCTGTAAAAATCAATAGGTTACAAGATGATAATATAAGTATTAAACCTTTCTTTGAAATTAGCCAAAATGAAAAATATGATGATTTAGATTTTATTGATGTTATTTCTGAAATATTAGATTATGTTAAAAGACATAATGAAATAACTTTGCACATCAAAGGTCAAGGTATTTATACGTTAGTTGAGCTTTATTCAGAAAATGATTTTTATGATTATGATAGATGTAAAATTGAATCTGATTTAATTGTTAAGAAAAAGAACATTTATAAAGATGGTATTTATTACATGAAATTTTTATTAAAAGGAACAGATGATGATGTTAGAGAAAATTTATGATAAATATGATTTTGATCAAGATTATGAAGTATATAAGTACGGTCAACAAGTTTTAATATTTAATTCAATCGTTAATATATTTATGTTTATTCTAGGATTATGTTTACATGAAGGATTTATGACACTAGTTTGGATGCTTTCATTTTCCGGATTAAGAGTGAATTTAGGCGGATATCATTGTGATAGTCCTGTTAAATGTTTTGTATCTTCCAATTTAATATTTTTTCTATCCATGCTTTCTTATAAATATTTAAGTTCGTATTTCTTATTATTATTTATTCCACTTGGAATACTATTTATGTTATTTTTTAAATATATTCCATTTATAAATAAAAAAGCAAAAATTACAATATGTATAGAACTTATTTGTTTACTTATTCCAAAAATAAATATGATTGTTATTCTAGCTTTATGCGAAAACATCATTTTATATTTAATGACAGCCAAAGAAAAAGTCAATTCGTAATGTGAATTGACTTTTTAAATACTATTTATTTTGTAGATATTCATCCATTGCCTTAGCTGCTTTTTTACCAGCACCCATAGCTAAGATAACTGTTGCTGCACCAGTAACAACATCTCCACCTGCATAAACACCATCTTTAGATGTTTTCATTGAATCTTCATCAACGATAATTCCACCCCAAGATTGGCAATCTAAACCAGGAGTTGTATGTCTAATTAATGGGTTTGGACTTTGTCCAATAGCAACAATAACTGTTCCTGTTTCAATTGTGAAGTTAGATCCTTCTTTAGCAATTGGTCTTCTTCTTCCAGAATAGACATAAATTCCTGCGTCTCTTCCAGGCGTTCCCGGATTTCTGTCGGTTCAGTAGAAAATTTCATCGCTTCTACCAAATCTCTGCCCATATCGCTCAGACAGTTTTTTTGAACGAATTGCCTGATCTTATCAAACTTAATCTTGCTTTCGAAATTTTCCGGATAAACCATTTTGTGCATTTTATTCTTTATTTAACGTTTCCGCTTATTGTCAAGGTGTTTTCCGGTTGAGAGGGATCGTTGGTGATGACTGTGATCGATTTATACTGACGTCCGGATTTGCCGGTAGAGTCGAAAGTGGCCCGGATGGTTGTCGATTGGCCGGGCTGAATTTCTTTTTGTCCCAGGGTAACGGCAGTACACCCACAGCTGGCTTTCGTTTTCCGGATGAACAGGATACTTTTCCCTGCATTCGTTAAAGTAAAATCACAACTGGTTTTTTCTCCCTGTTTGATTTCTCCGAAATTACATTCTTTTTTATCGAATTGTGCTATCGGCGCATTGGCTTTGTCTTTTGGGCTCAGTTTACTGAAATCTTCACTAAGTTCCGCGGTAACGGATAAACGGTTGCTATATTCTTTAGAACCGTTGACGGACAAGATGAGGCTTTCGTAAACATAACCGTAGTCATTGGCTTTGGGAGCATCGAAAGTGACGATAATCTTTCCTTTTTTGCCCGGAGCTACTTGTGCGGGTTCGAAAGTGGCCTGCAAATGGTTGGATTTATAAATGACTCCTAAGCTGACAGCGTCTTTGAGGGTATTGTAATATTCCAGCGTATCTGTAGCGACTTGCCAGGTATATACTTTCTTGAAGTTGATATTGTTGTTTTTGAATTTCAAACCATTCATATTATATTTATACAATAATTCCGGTTTGGAAGGATTATCGACCAGATTTCCTGTCAGAATCAATTCTTTACGTGCTGGATTTGCATTGGAATAAACCAGAATCCGCATGTTGAAATTTTCCAGTAATTGCATCGGAATAAACGTGATTTTTATATCACAACTTTTACCGGGGAGAAGCGGACTTTTGGGCCAATCGGCTTTCAGTAAACTGGTCATGGGAGTGACGCGGGTAATGATGACCGGTTGAGTACCTGTGTTTTGAGCCGTATAAACCACTGTCATCGGCTGATCGTCTGCCAGAAGGTTTTTTAAAGTTTGCCGGGATTGCTTTATTTCAAGAACTCCCTGGGCAAATACGGTAAACGTGAATAATAAAGCGGATATAAGTGAAATAAAATATTTCATGACTTCGGATTTTTAGTATTCTTATTTCAGATTACCGATCAATTTATAAGTCATAATCGGATTGTGAGGATCGTTGGTCGTGAACTGGATGATTTTAATTAATTTTTGGGCATTTCCGGTTTTTACACTCAGATTAACTTTGATTTTTTTTCCTGGTTTGACCGTATCTCTGGAAGCTGTGACCGAAAGATTGGAATCTGAAGTTTTTATTTTACGAATGACCAGTTCCGATTTTCCGATGTTTTGAATGGTGAATTCATGGGTGTAGGTACTGTTTTTATCCAGATCGTTCAGGGTGTATTCCGTTTCCGATAAAGAAATTGCAGGAGCCTTTTCAAAATTACCGTTATAGTGGGAGAAATCTTCGCTGATCGTTGCTGCAACGGTAATGTCTCCGGTTGTTTTATCGTTTACCTGCAGTTGAATTTTATCGGTAACAAATCCCCAGTCGTTCTTCTTGGTGGCATCGTATTTGATCGAAATCGTGGCTTTTTGATCTTTAGTCAGGGTCGTAGGACTGACACTTACTGTCAGATGGGGATGTTCACTGATTACCTGAAGTCGGGCGGGTTTATTTTCACTATTGATCACCTCTATCTTCCGTTCCAGTACCTGGTTGTTATTGATCGCCCCCAGATCGTGTTGCTCGTTAATTTTAATGCCCCTATATTGAATTTATACTGATCGTACGGGCCTAACGGTTTCCGGGTGACATTACCCCGTATCGTTAACGATACGACCGAATTGGAAGCATTGGAATTGACTGTAATGCTTTTAACGAAAGCACCCGGACGGTTGCGTGGATCGAAAGCCACTTTGATGCTGCCTGTTTGACCGGGAGCTACCGGTTCTCTGCTCCATACCGGTGTTGTACAACCACATCCGGCCCGTACGTTGGTCAGGATCAAAGGAACATTTCCTGTGTTTTTAAATGAAAAATCAAAAGTCGCTTTACCGGCATTTTCATTGATCGTACCGAAATTGTGAGAGGTTGTTGTAAAATCGATTTTAGCTTTCTGAGCAAAAACCAAAACAGGCATTAGGGCCACCAACAAAAAAATAAATCTTTTCATCCGTCGTAATTTTATATCATCTTCTAAATTTCATACACAATAAATAGGGAAGATTTTCCCTATAGGCTATAAAAACCTACAAATGTAAAAATAATTTTCAAGTTGTACCAACCCCGTTTTGAGAATTCCTTTCTATGATCTAAATACCTATATTTTTATTACGAATTACTGTCGCATTTCTTTGTAATTCCGGGAATAAAGCCTATCTTTGCGGCGTTTTAACGATATTAATCATTTAAAGAATTAAAAACCATGTATTTATCAGCAGAAAAAAAAGAAGAACTTTTTTCTCAATACGGGAAGTCTAATAAAGATACGGGTTCTGCGGAATCTCAGATAGCTTTATTTTCCTACCGTATCAATCATTTGACCGAGCATCTGAAAGCCAATCACAAAGATTTCGGTACTCAGAAAGCATTGATCAAATTAGTTGGAAAACGCCGGGCATTGCTTGACTATTTGAAAGACCGCGACATTGAAAGATATCGTGCTATCATTAAAGCTTTGAATATACGTAAATAAAAATACGTTTTCCCAAGCCCGGCGACAACCGGGCTTGTTTCTATCCTCCCTCCTCCCTCCGAAAAAGAATTCCGTTAAAACATTTTATTTTTAACCGTTAAGTTATTATGAACGTTATTGAAAAGAACATTACTCTGGCTGACGGAAGAGTAATTACGCTGGAAACCGGCAAATTGGCAAAACAGGCAGATGGTGCTGTGATGCTGAAAATGGGCAATACGATGTTGCTCGCGACTGTGGTTTCTGCTCAGGATGCAGGTCCTGATGTAGATTTTATGCCCTTGTCTGTAGATTATAAAGAAAAATTCGCCTCTGTCGGACGTTTCCCGGGAGGTTTTACACGGAGAGAAGGAAAATCTTCGGATTACGAAATATTGGTATCCCGTTTAGTCGACCGGGCATTGCGTCCTCTGTTCCCGGACGATTATCATGCAGAGACTTTTGTACAGGTGACCCTGTATTCGGCCGATGAAGAATCGATGCCGGATGCATTGGCCGGACTCGCTGCATCGGCAGCTTTGGCTGTCAGCGATATCCCTTTCCATGGTCCGATCTCCGAGGTACGGGTTGCCCGTATCCAGGGAGAATTTGTGATCAATCCGACGGCTTCCGCTTTGAAAGAGGCCGATCTGGATATCATGGTCGGAGCTACCTATGAAAATATTATGATGGTAGAAGGCGAGATGAACGAAGTTTCTGAAAAAGAAATGCTGGACGCCATCAAGTTTGCACATGCAGCTATTAAAGAACAGTGTGTAGCTCAGCAAGAACTGGCTGCTGCTGTCGGAAAAGAAAAACGGACGTATTGTCACGAAGTGAACGATGAGGAACTGCGTAAGGATATTTGGGACAAGTGTTACCAAAAAGCCTATGATGTGGCACGGCAGTGTAATGCAAACAAACACCTGCGTGGCGAATTGTTGGACAATGTACGGGCCGAATACCTGGCTTCTCTGCCTGAAGAAGAGCAGATCGAAAAAGCCATGTTGGTGGGACGTTATTACCACGATGTGGAAAAAGAAGCGATGCGCCGGATGATTTTGGACGAAGGGGTACGTCTGGATGGACGTACTACCGAACAGATCCGGCCGATCTGGTGTGAAGTAGGTTATCTGCCCGGACCTCACGGATCTTCGATCTTTACCCGCGGTGAGACACAGTCTTTGTCGTCTGTTACCCTGGGAACGAAACTGGATGAGAAAATTATCGATGAGGCTACTATTCAGGGAAAAGAAAGATTTTTATTGCACTATAATTTCCCGCCGTTCTCAACCGGAGAGGCTAAAGCTTCACGGGGAGTAGGACGTCGTGAGATCGGTCACGGGAACCTGGCTTTACGGGCATTGAAACGGATGATTCCGGAAGATTTCCCTTATACGGTCCGCGTGGTATCCGATATTCTGGAATCCAACGGTTCGTCTTCTATGGCTACCGTATGTGCCGGAACGCTGGCTTTGATGGATGCCGGTGTACCGATGAAAAAACCGGTGACAGGTATCGCTATGGGATTGATTACCGATAAAGGGTGTGCTAAATATGCTGTATTGTCCGATATCCTGGGCGACGAGGATCACCTGGGCGATATGGACTTCAAAGTAACAGGAACCCGTGACGGTATTACCGCTACCCAGATGGATATCAAGGTAGACGGACTTTCTTATGAAATTATGGAACAGGCTTTGGAACAAGCGAAACGAGGACGGATGCATATCATGGATATCATCACCGAAACCATGCCGGCTCCGCGTGAAGACCTGAAACCGCACGCTCCCCGTATTGTTACCGTTACTATCGACAAAGATCAGATCGGTGCGCTGATTGGTCCCGGAGGAAAGATTATCCAGGATATTCAGGAAAAATCAGGTGCTACCATCAATATTGAAGAAGTTGGTAATAAAGGTATTGTCGACGTTTCGGCTACCAATAAGGAATCGATCGATAAGGCGCTGGCACGGATTCGGGCTATCGTCGCTAAACCGGAAGTTGGTGAGGTGTACGACGGTATTGTAAAATCGATTATGCCTTTCGGTGCTTTTATTGAAATCCTGCCGGGAAAAGACGGTTTGTTGCATGTCTCTGAAATTGATTACAAACGGATCGAGAAAGTAGAGGATGTATTGAAAGAAGGCGATCATATTCAGGTGAAATTACTGGAAGTGGATCCTAAAACCGGAAAATTACGTTTGTCACACAAGGCATTGCTGCCGAAACCGGAAGGTTATCAGGAAAGATCAGAGCGTCCGCGTGGTGATAGAAATGACCGGGGTGAAAGACGGGAACGTCCGGAAAGACACGATCGTGGCGAAAGACGTGAACGTCCCGAACGTCGTGAATCACGGCCTGAAAGAACAGAAGACAATCAGGAAACCGGTAGTGAGGAATAATGGATACGAAGTGATTTATCGCCCGGAACCAGTCTCGGTTCCGGGTTTTTTTATCGGTGTTTGCCGCGGAGGTATTGCTCCAGTTCTTCGATTTCCGGCAAAGTGAGCGGGTTGTAATTCATGCCGCTATGGATCATGATTTCACAGGCCATTTCCAGAAATTCAGCTTTTTCAATCGTACTTTTCAAATCTTTTCCGGCGTATACTTGTCCGTGTTTTTCCAGAAGTGCAGCATCGTGATTGAGCAGGGCTTCGCTGACAGCCTTCGCTAATTCGGCCGAACCGGGACGATAGTAGGGGACGATGGCTATTTCTCTCCCGCAATAACAGGGGATTTCTATACTGACATTGAAATTATCGGGTTTCTTTTTCATGCAGGCAATCGTCGTGGCATAAATACTTTGGCAATGCAATACGACATTTACATCAGGGCGGTTTTGCAGGATTTGTAAATGAAAGCCGCTTTCCATAGAAGGGCGGATACCGTTTGTGATTTCACCGGTCGCGACCCGGCAAATGGAGATTTGGCCGGCTTGCAGTTCGGGAAGCCAGGAGCCTGTTGCCGAGATCAGGGCGAATTCGCCGATACGCCAGGATAGATTACCACTGCTGCAACGGGTCAACCGCCGTTCGCCGGTTTGATGTGCAGCTGCCAGGAATTGTTCAATGTGTTTATCTGTAATTTCCATAAATCCGGTTACTGAAAAGGTTTATTTATCGATGGGCTAAGTTAAGCAATATGTCTGAATTCGGCGGTTGTTTTTCAGAGAATAACTCATTCCTGAATGAAGGCTGTAACAAAACAAAAATAAATGGAATTACTACGATCGGGTTTGCCCAGTTATTATTATATTTGTAAGCTACAAACAGAGTATGATATGGAGAATAGACTTACAGTAGGATTTACTCATGGAGATGTCAATGGTATTGGCTATGAGTTGATCATTAAAATGATGGCAGAAAACCGGATCTGCGAAGTATGTACCCCGGTATTGTTCGGATCCTCGAAGGTGGCTGCTTATCATCGGAAAGCTTTAAATATAGAAAATTTCAGTTTGAATAGTATTCAGAATGCCCGTGATGCGAATCCGAAAAGGTGTAATATCGTCAATTGTGTCGACGATGCGATCAAAGTGGATTTGGGCCAGGAGACGCCGGAATCGGACGATGCGGCGGTGCTGGCATTGAAGGCTGCTCTGACTGCTTTGGACCGGAATGAGATCGATGTCCTGGTAGGAGCTCCTCAAGGGTGCAATTCCTTTAAGCCCGCAGCGAGTTGTCCGGTATTTTTTAGCGAAAGATATGAAACCCGTAATGTCATGCCGCTGTTGGTGGGTGAAAAGATGAAGATGGGATTCGTTACCAATCATCTGCCGTTCCGGGATATTGCCGGAAATATTACGGTCAACAATATTTACTATAAACTGAAGTTGCTGGATGCTTGTCTGAAGAAAGATTTTACCATCCGGAAGCCCCGGATTGCCGTGTTGGGACTCAATCCCCATTCCGGCGAGAACTGTATGTATGGGGAAGAAGAGAAGAATGTGATTATTCCGGCGATCGAACGAGCCCGGGATAATGAGATCATGGCTTTGGGACCTTATGCGCCGGACGGATTGTTCAGTGGTGTAGAATTTGAAAAATTCGATGTTATTCTGGCCATGTATCACGACCAGGGGATGATTCCTTTCAAAACGATAGAGGGTAATGAAGGAGCGGTGTTATTGGCAGGATTACCTATTGTATATACCTCTACGGTGCATGGTATGGCGTATGATATTACCGGACAGGGTATAGCGGATGAATCGGGTATGCGCAATGCGCTTTATCTGGCTATCGATGTGTATAATAACCGGCAGATGAATGCCGAGTTAGCCCAGAATCCCCTGAGACATTACGACATCGCTTCCAATAGTAACGAAAGCGATTTGAATGTCGAGCAGATTGCCGGAATTGAAAAAGAGATGGAATAATACACTCCCAAGTTTTGACGCTGATTAGCCAACTAATTCACAAAGAATTGAACATGAATTGGTTGGCTGATTTTGTGTTATTTCCCGAATGTCCCTATTTTGTAAAAAGTTTTCAATATTCTATGATATACCCGAAGAGTATTTTTGCAGCATGCTGTTGTATCGAGAGCGATATAGTTTCCTTGTCGGGGTATGTAGCAGTCCCATTTTCCGAATATTCCAATTCAGGCGGAAATCGAATAGAAATCCACAACAAACAGCTTTAGGATAATGTGATTGTCAGTGAGAGGACGATTACCATCAGGTATTGGAAAAGGGTTTTGAGGAGTTTCTTCATGGAAATTTGAATTTAATTTGAGTATTTACATTTTACTGAAATAATTGTTCTTTATTTTTTTTAAATAATTTCTCAATGACTCTGTGTCGTCTTTGTCTGGAATGAAAATATTTTGCACAGTATTGTTTGAATCTATTGTAAACAATAATGGAGTAGTATATTTGCTTAGTGGAATTTTTTCTTTTTTTAATGAAGTAGTTATTTGTTTCCCTAAAAAGTTTTTTCTTAATCTGTTTTCAATATCATTTGAAAAAAATATAATATATTTATTTTTTGTATAGTTGGGAAACTCTGATTTGATGGTTTCACTTATTTCCTCGAGACACGGTTGACAAGCTTCCATTGAGAAATGGAAAACTAAGATATTTTTTGCAGATATATTTATCTCTGGATCTGTACTAGTATAGAAGGGGGTATTTTCTATTTCTTTGATTATTTTTGCTTTGATTGTTTCAATATAGTGTATATAATTGGATTTCCGAGTATGATATTTCTTATATTGTCGAGATATAAATATGGATAAACATACTAAGTTGAAAACGATTGTGGGAATAATAATATATTTCATTTTCATAACTATTCCTTTTTTAAAATATATTCGATTAGAATAGGATTACTATCTTCTGTCAGCTGATTTAATATTTGATTGTTTTCGTCGTCGAGTACTTGTTCATTCAGATATTCTTCTTTTTTTCTCCAGGGTTCGATGGGACCGAGAGCAATGGAATCGTTTAGAACATAGGGAGTGAAGATGACTCCTTCTTTGGTTTTGTGAAATACAATATTCCGCTGTGTCTTTTTATTGTGTAGAACATTTACATATTTTTTGCCGGATCGGATAGAGAGACAAGTATAACGGTATAAATCGGTTTCCAGGTTATTGACATGCGTATAGGGGAGTAATTCCTGTATGGCAAAATAATCTTTTCTATTATTTCGGTCGTATTCGGGAATCACTTCGTTCGGGTCGTATTTGTGTCCCGGGAAAAACCATCGATAGGCAGGAGCTATGTTTGTCGGGGTAATGGCGAATACATCATCGTATAAATAACGGGAAAAATATACGGTGTCTCGGAAACGGTAAAAACTGCTCAAGGGCGAGTTTATGGATAATTTTTTTGAACTTTTAAAACCACTGTAAACGATTTTTGAAGTAGTTCGGGAATAAATATTTAATGTAGAAGGTTCTGATAGACTATAAAAGGCAATACTGTCTCGGCTCAAAGGAATGAATTCATCGTATGCATGCAGGTCTTTGGGTAACCTGAAAGAATGGAGATATTTACCGTTTAAATCAAAAGCAAGCAGTTTTCCCCAGGGATCGAGTATCTCCAGGCATCCGTTGAAAGGATTTATGGCTAAATCTGAAATAGACATATATTCTTCGGGGCCTCTCCCTTTTCGGTTTATTTTAGAAATAAACTGTCCTTCTCGGTTGAAAATGAAAATTTGATTCTGGATACGATCGTAAATAAAAATCTTGTCTTTAGAGGTAATAATTTTAGTAATATGGGCGACTAATGAAGAATCTGTCGTTTCCAAAGGAATCAGACGGACCTGGGAAACGAAATCGAACAGGGATATCTCGTCTTCCTGTTCGATAGAAGCGGTGATAGTATCTACTTCTTCGTTAACGGTGAGTGAGTCTTTACAGCTGCCGATAAATAGGCAGAGAACTAATATAAGAATGGTATTTTTCATTTCAATGGTAGTTATTAAATAAATAATTTGAGGAATTTGTTTTCAAATTTTGTTGAAACATGATGAAAACAAATTCCTTTTTCATTTTACATATAATCGAAAGGTTTATCGCAATAATTACTTAGAAAACCTGTCTCTTTACACCACCAATAGTGGGCAGAACCTATTGGTTCATAACAACGTCCCCATCCTTTGCCGCTACAATTAACGTCAACAGGAGGTAAAGTCTCTCCTGCTGCAAATGCTTCTTCTTTATC
>ENA-OWPP01002784-OWPP01002784.1-human-gut-metagenome-genome-assembly--contig:-NODE-2784-length-11341-cov-2.300815_pt1 | contig 11341 bp, 9 predicted proteins | sample MGYA00248265_ERZ651848 | MGnify/ENA primary metagenome ERZ651848 (study PRJEB26924, sample SAMEA4378233) | human gut metagenome | biome: human gut; feature: human-associated habitat; material: faeces... | reverse complement strand
TCAGCGGAGCCAGCATGGCATAGAAGAACTGGGGCAGGTAAGCGCCAAAGTAAGTTTCCAGCTGATCCACGCCTTCCACCGCCACCTGCACCACTTCGCTGGTCTTTGCCTGCTCTTTGTAGGAGGCGCCCAGCCGCAGCAGCTTTTCATAGATTTTCTCCCGTAGGGTTTTCTTGACCGCTTTGGAGGAGAGGTAACTCATCCGGCTGGCCCCGGTGGTACACAGGAACCGGATGAGGAGCGCCAGCGCTACCACAGCCGCCGTCGCCCACAGGGAGGCGGGGCTGGTGCTTCCGTAGTAAAGCCCGGCAAACAGGTTTGTGATGCTGAACATCATAGAAATGTTCGCCGCCAGGGAACACCACTGCAAAACAACGTTCCCGGCGATGTATTTTTTGCTCTCAGCTACCGTGCCGATGAGCCGTTTATTGATCATCATGGTTTTGTCCGCCTTTTAATAATTTTTTCATCGCTGCCTTGACGCCGGAGCACAGCGCTGCGATGGCAGCCGCAAATGCAATAGACGCAAAGCCGTATCACAGGGACTGCATCGCCTCGCTATTCACGACTACTCATCTTCTTTCTTTTTGCCAGCCCCTTAATGGACTGTCCTCGTAGCTTTCCGGGCTGACCGCGTGCTCCATTAGGCTGGCGTCCGCCGCGGCTGTTTTTCCGTCTACGCCCAGTTCCTCCAGCAGCGTCTGAAAGGTCTGGTGCCGTTCGTAGGTGGCTTTTGCGATTTTCAATCCCGCTTCCGTCAGGCAGAAGGTGCGGTTTTCGTCCCGCATCAGGTAGCCCTCCTGCTCCAGTGCTTTGAGAGAGATGGAGACCGTCGGCTTGGACACCCCCAGCGCCTCCGCAATGTATGTGCCGTGAACTTCTGTCTTTTGGGACAGCAGGTAAATGGTTTTCAGGTAATCTTCCGCTGTGCGTCTGAGCTTCATCGAAGCCGCATCCTCCTTTCTTTCCGCTATACTGGAATCACGAACGGCTTGCCATCTACGCTGCGGATATCCAGCTCCACGTCGTATACCTCTTTTACCAGTTCGCTTGTGAGGATTTCTTCCGGCAGGCCGTGGGCGATCATCTTTCCGTCCTTCATAGCGACAATTTCATCGCTGTAATACAAAGACTGGTTGATATCGTGGAGCACCATAACAATGGTGATACCGTATTCTCGGTTTAACTGTCGGATGAGCTTTAAGATTTGCAGCTGGTAGCGGATATCCAGATAGGTGGTTGGTTCGTCAAGGAACAGCACCTTGGTATCCTGGGCCAGCGCCATAGCGATCCACACCCGCTGCTTCTGCCCGCCGGACAGTTCGGAAACCGGCTTATCTTTATGCTTGTAGGTATGGGTGATCTCCATGGCCCGGTGGATTTTTTCCTCATCCTCCTTCGGATCAGGGGACAGCCCCATGGTGTGATAGGGTGTTCTTCCGTAGCCCACCAGCTTTTCTACGCTCAAATCCACCGGCGCGGTGTTGTACTGGTGGACGATAGAGACTTCTTTTGCAAAGTCTTTGAGCCGCATCCCGACAATATCGCCGCCCCGCAGGAGGATTCCCCCCTCGTCCGGGCGGAGATTTTTCGTCATCAGGTTGAAAAGAGTACTCTTTCCGCAGCCGTTGGCGCCAATCAAAGTAGTGATTTTTCCCTCGTGTAGCTCCAGGTCGAGATGTTTCAGCACCTGCTGCTTGCCGTAGGCAAAGGAAAGGTTTTTGACAGTAAACACGTTATTGTCCATAGCTTTGCTTCGACCTCCTAAGCAGCAGGATAAAGAATGGGCCGCCTATCACCGACATGATGATGGCCGCGCTGATCTCATAGGGCGCCGCGATGGTACGCCCCAGGGTGTCCGCCAGCAGCAGGGTGAACGCTCCCAGCAGGATGGAATACGGTACCAGCACCTTATGATTGCTCCCCACCAGCAGTCTTGCAATATGGGGGACAATGAGCCCTAGGAAGCTGATGGGGCCGATGACGGCGGTGGAAATGCTCGCCAGCAGCACTGCAATCACCGAAATGACGATACGGCTTCTTGTGACGTTCACGCCCAGAGAACGGGCCGTTTTGTCCTCCAGCGCCAGCAGGTTGCATTGCCCCATCACAAAGACGGAAGCGATCAGACCGATGACCACATAGAGCAGAAGCGTCTGAAAATCATCCCAGGTCTTCATGGTGATGTTGGCGTTGACAATGCTGGCAACGCCGGAATAGTTGCTCCCCGTGCCGGAGTTGAAAGCGCTCATGAGCCCGGTAAACATGGCGTTGACCGCCACGCCCACGAGGATAATCCGCAGGGGTGAAAGCCCGCCCTTCCAGGAAAGGGAGTATACCAGCAGGAACGCCACCATACCGCCGAGAAACGCGAACAGAGGCGTGAAAAAGTAGAGAGTCGGCACAAAGGCGGTAATGAGCACCGCCGTCAGGCTGGCTCCCGAGCTGACGCCGATGATGCCGGGGTCGGCCAGCGGATTTTTCATCACGGCCTGCAAAAGCACGCCGGATACGGCGGTTGCCGCGCCGCCGAAGATGGCGATGAGGATGCGGGGAAACCGCAGGTCGTAAATGGTCGCCACGTTTTCGTTGTGTTCGATAAAGAGTCCTTTGAACAGTTCCAGGGGCATCACCTTCAGGCTGCCGGTATTAACGGCGACCAGGAACAGCGCCAGCAGCCCCAGGGCGGTGATGGCAAAGGAGAGGATTTTCTTTCGGCTGCTTACCATAAGCAAAATCTCCTTTTGGAAAAACGGCAGGGATTCTCCCGACAGGAAAAGCCCGGCCGTTTTGTGTTTTGTTTCAGGGTTATTCCTCGCCGTAGAGCATCGGTTGAAGCGCTTTCAGCGCCTCCTCATAGCTGAAATTGGCGCTCATATTAAAAAGGTTGGAATCCAGGTCGTACACCCGGCCCTCCTGCACCGCCTTGAAGTGCTGCCAGATGTCGTTGGTGGAAAATTCCTCCGCAAACATCTTTCTGGCTTCATCCGGAAGGCCGTGGGCCGCCCGGAGGATCACGTCCGGCTCCTTGGTTTTCATATCCTCGGTGTTGGCGAACAGGAATTCCTGCCCGTCCCCGTCGCCGTAGACGTTGGTGCCGCCCGCAAGCTTCACAAGGCTGCCCACATAACTGTTGTCGGTTGCAATAATGTAGGAACCGGGCAGGCCCATAAGTACCAGCACCTTGGGGGATTCCTTACCGGCGTTTTTCTCTGCAAATTCCGTCATAAAGGAATCGAATTCCTCCAGCATGACAGCCGCTTCTTCCTCCCGGCCGAATTTTTCTCCCAGTCCTTCAATGGAGGTGTACATTCCTTCTACGCTTTTCAGGTTCAGAAACAGAGAGCTGACCCCGATGGAGGCGTATTTGGGCTGTAAATCGTTTTGCAGGGTTGCCGGCGACAGGATATAGTCCGGGTCGAGGGATTTGATGATCTCCAGATCCGGGTTCATGGCCATACCCACGGTGGTAACCCCGCCGTACCGTTCCGGCAGGTCGCTGGTGGATTGGCAGATCCCGACCAAATCTAAATCTAACCGGTTGCAGATCTGCACCACTGCCGGGGAGATCGCCACCAGGCGAACCTCCCTGCTTTCATTTGTGCTGGTTGTTTCCTCCGGGTGCTGGTTGACGCAGCCGGTAACGCACAGCGCCATCACACCGGCTAAAACAAGGGATAGGATTTTTTTGAGTTTCATTGCCCGCACCTTCCCTTACTTTTTCAGAAAGGGGTTTTTACCCTTTCTGAAAAAGCAGAAATACCACACGCAGCCGCCCGCAATGGCTACGACGATAATGCCGCCGATGACCCACCAAACAACCGGATTGCCGGTGCTGCTGTCCTGCTCTGCTTCGTAAGACGTGCTGCTCACCTTGTTGCCAGAGGCGTCAAATTCTTCCAGGCCAAGGGCTTCGGAGGAACTGTCTTTGCTGGAAGAATCTTCGGAAGGCGCATCACTGCTGGATGGTTTCTCGCTGGCGGACGCTTCCGAAGAGGAAGGGATCGCAGAGTTTGGTACCTGGCTGGAAGAGGGCGCCTGTTCCGATGGGGTCTGGCTGGAGAGAGTCTGCGTCTGCTGGGTGGCTGCTGCCGGCTGCTCCGGTTCTGGTTCAGGCTCCTGTGCGGGCTGTTCTACCTTTACGCTGGTAACAAAATCCCCGGAGCCGGACTGAAGGTTTCCAGCCGTGATGTAGAACACCACGTCCCTCCCCATGGGAATGACATACATATTGCAGCGGATAATGGCGTTTTCGCTTGGAACCTTCATCCGGAAGTCGGCGGTGTTATTGGAATAGTCCTCCTGCATCACCGTGGCGGAAACAGCAGAAAAGCTGCCGTTTCGGCTGCCGTCCACCTGAAACTGGGGAGACTGAATATTGTCCATGAGGTTTAAGCGGATAGTAACCCAGGTAGCCCCGCTGGAATCCACTTCCACCAAGGCGCTTTTATTCAAAGCGCTGTCTGTCATCGATTGGCCCAGCACATAGGAGCCTTCGCCGCCGGAATCTTCAATGACCCCGGTGGTGGGGTGCTTATAGTGGGAGGTTGCGGTTGCGGTATAGATGCCGGGTGATGCTGCAAAAGCCTGTATAGAAGTAATGCCCGCCATGAGGGCGAGCATTACCACCATACTGCACAGCGCCCGCTTGAGCTTTGTTGCAGTATTTGTCATGTTTTTTCTCCTTTTAGGCTTTTTCGGATTTGCGCTTTCTGGTGACCAGGGTGACGCCCATCATGCCTGCGGCTGCCAGAGCCAGCAGCGCATATACCGCCACGTTGGAAGTATCGCCCGTCTGCGGGATGTTGGTATTGCCCTGATTCTGGTTTCCTGCGTTCTCGGTGTTTTCCGCATCCGTGATGGTGCTGCCTTTTTCCACCAGAGCGTAGGTTCCGGCGGTCTTGGTGATAACGGTGTAATAGCCGTTCTCCACTGTGCCTCTTACCAGCACCTTGCCGCCATCGGCCAAACGGTAAACCGCCAGATTTGCGGAAGCATAGCCTGCCGCAACCGGGAAGCTGATGCTCACCGTACCGTTGGGGGACACTTCATTGCCGTCCGCATCCAGGAATTTCACATCGTACAGCTTGAACTTCTTGCCCACGTCGCTGAGGGAAGAAACCGCGTTGTCATAGTCAGCGCCTTTGGTGATTTCGGAAACAACGATCTGCACGCCTTCGTCAAATACGCCCTTGTCCGCATTCACCTTTACGCCAGTGGCGGCGTCCGTGTAATCCACAGCAGGGGACTGCTCTACCGGCCCTCCCGGTTCAAAAGCAGGATCGTCTTCCGTGGTTTTCTTCAAGGTGGACCAGTCGAGCTTTAAGAGCACATCCTGATCGCCGGTACCTGCGGAAATATCTTCCATGACCGGTACGAATACGTGCAGCGGTACATAACCGTCTTCATCTGCCAAAGCGTCCGCCACCAGCGGGAACTTAATCTGGTCGGGGTACAGCTTGCCTTCATAGGAGCCGCCTGCCTGGTTGAATTCGTCGTACAGGTCGCTGCCGTCCGGGTTTTTCTGGGTGGAGAGGACGGTAGCGGGAATCAAAGTGCCTTCAACAGTGCCGTACTGGCCGTAGGCGTAGCCGTTGTCATAATAGGAGAGCTCAGCCAGGTAGCCGAATTTGTTGAGATAGGCCAGGCCGTGGAAATCCATGTTGATGTAATATTTGCCGTCCTCCACCGTCAGCTTGATATAGTGGTTAATGGCGTCGTTGCTCATAGATTTTTCCTGACGGTTGGTCTTGACCATCTCGCCGTAAATTGAGTACACGCCGTCTTCCAGGCTGTTTTTGTCCAGAGTCCCTTCTATAACCAGGCCGTTGATGGCATTCTGGAGATTTCCTTCCTGGCCGCTGATGTCATCTTGAGAAAGATTGGGGTTATCCAATGCCTCTTCCGCAGCGGCGATAGCTTTTTGCAGAGCGTCCCAGGATTCGTCTGTGTAGTTTCCTTGCTCGATTTCCTTAGCCTGGACGACCAAAGCGGTCAGCTTAGAGGTATCAACCCGGGGCGTTAGGGTCTTCATTGCCTCTTCGAGGGCTTGAGCGGCAGCATTTACCTGGGAAGTTCCAGCATCCTCATCTGCTTGAACAGCCTTGGCGTTTTTCAAGCTCTCCTGAAAGGCTGCCCAGCTATTGGGGGTATAATCAGCTTCTACCTTGCTCTCTGCTTCGGTGATGAGAGCGTTGAGATTGGTCTTATCGCCAATTTCCTCCAAGCCGTCAATGGCATCGTTGAGCTTTTGAACCATCGCGGCCTGTTCTTCGTCAGTAAATTCCTTCTGTTCGAGTATTGGCTGGGCGCTGAATCCGGTTCCGTTCATAGTAATTTGCTGATAGGGCCAGATATTTTCCAGCTGTGTCGTTACTTCATCTATCGCCGCCTGGAGGTTGGCATAGGAATCGCTGGTATAAGCGGCGCTGGAGATTTGCTTTGCACGCCACAGGCGGTACTGCAAATTTTCTTCCGGATTTTCAATTTTCTCCATGCTGGTCCAATCCACCTGCATTCTGGCGTATTGATCGCCGCTGGTCGGGCTGATGGAAAACATTACGGGAACAAAAACATGAACATATGCGGCATTGGTTACATCAAAATTCTCTGGTTTTTCGGGAATTGTCAGATTACCATCCGAATCAGCAGATGCTATCGGGGTGACATCCAACGCCAGAATATGCTGATAGGGCTGACCGGCAATATCAATCAATCTATCTTCATCATGGCCGTATCCCGCAGGGCGCGTCATGGTTACCGGATTGGAGCCGTCATACACCGAAGTAGAATCCGGATTATTATAAGGATCGTATACAACCTCTCCTTGCTGGGTACGGTGTTCTGCAATTACATCAGCAGGCGTATAGGTGCAGTAGTCATCATCTGGATACCCGTATTTTGTAAGCACTTCAGCATCCACCGATTCCAACTCCATCATGAATCCATATTGTCCAATATATCCCATCGGCATAAATTCCAAAAGAGCCGTTGCTTGACCGTCTTCCACTACGACAAGAGACTGATATTCCGTGTCATCCGGGTTTTTCTGCAAAAAGGAACTGCTGCCTCGCAGCGCTGCATTACCCATAGACGCAGTTCCCGTGCTGTTGGCATTCATCAATTCAATGGAAGCCGTATAGACGCCATCCTCTACCGGCGCCTCCAGCCGCCTGACTTCGCGTGAACCTTCCGGGTAACTCTCTGCTTTTGCTTTCACGCTGAAAGCATTTGCTGTAAAAGCGCTTGCCGCCATCGCAATCACCATTAAAACAGACAAACTTCTCTTGAACCACGACTGCTTTGCCGTTGTCATTTTTTGATTACCTCCATTTCGTTTTCTTCCTGTAATGGGAGAGTGCATCTCGAGGTTAGAAGTCGCTAACCTCCAATGAAAAATTTTTGCCGTTTTCACGGCGCATGGTCTTTGCGAATCGTATGAACCCTCCTTTATTTCTGTTTCTGGTCAGGGGAACGAGCTGCTCGCTCACACGCCCTGGTATATTGATTGTCACGGCAGACCACCCAATAAGTTAGTTAGCACTAACTGTTTCCTGAAAAATACCCCTTCCGGGGCTTTTCCGGGGTGACCTTCGGTATCTAATTTGGCAAGGCGTTTTTGGCGCCCTGCCGTGCAAACACATTCACGTTTTTTCCCGATGAATTCCGCAGCTTCCCTAAAGCAGTTTCAGTATAACCAGTTGACTTTTCCTTGTCAATCGATTTTCTGTACCAAATCCGGTTCAAACGGTCCTTTTTCGGCCTAAAAAAGTCCCGGAACCCGCATGACAAAAGAAAAACTGCACTTGTACCAAGCCTGGTTCAAAAAAATTTATTTTCCCCTTGGCAGCCCCGTTTCAGTGAATGAACATGGTGAAAATCGCCGTGCTTTCCGGCATGTGCATATCTCCTACGCTGCACTGCATTTTCAGGCATACGCTGCCGTGGAGCAGGGTGTCCCGGCCTTTCCCCATAGCGATGAAGCTCAGCGCCGTCACCGGAAAATACACATATCGCCCGTCGATCCCTCCATCCCGAAACTCGCCGTCGTACAGGTACTGTATTTTGTTGACCCGGCCCTCCATCTTTTTGCCGCTGGACATGGATTCGGCGGACACCGTTTTCACCGCCAGATAGATCAGTCCCTCGTGATCCTTCACGATCAGTTCGCAGGGGTTTTCAAAGCCACGGTTTGCCATGGAGAGGTTGTTGTGGTTCTTGATCTGTTCCCGGTAGATGATAAACGGGAAGTAATAGCTGCCGTCCTTGAGGTAGTTGCAGATATCCCCGCCGTGAAAGTCGCGGTGCCCGGCAAAAATCTCCTTGAGGCGCATTCGGCCCTCCTGCTCGGCAAGGCGCGCCATAAACTCATCGGAAAAGCCCGCCGACAGTGCCCTCAGGGCGTTCTCTTTAATCTGCGCGGGCGGGATATCCTGATACTGCATATACTGCTCCAGGATTTTCCGCTGGTGCAGCAGCTCCTGCGCGGTTCTTTTCCCCGCAGCGGTCAGCACCGATTTCCGTCCCTCCACACGCTCCATCAGCGCCAGCCCGTCTAAGCTGTCAAGGATATGCGTCAGGGAGGATTTCGGCTTATTCAAATATCGGGCGGCATCGGTCACCGTCCGCTTTTTCGGTTCCGCTTCCAGAAAATACAGCAAAAGTTGAATTTGAATACCATTCAGATTTTCAGACATAAAAAAATCCCCTTTCCTAACTTGCGTTCAGCAAAATAACCCCCATTCGCTGTATCTCCAGCAAACCGGAATTTGTCTTGCATATACACGTTCAGGCTTTAGGGAATTTAGTTAGTTATTACTAACTAAAATTAATATATCATTCCTCTGACGATTTGTCAAGTGAAAAATTTTTCGTAATTGACAAATCGGAAAATATGGAGTATATTTAGGTTAGCGATCGCTAACTATTATTGTTTGAAAGGGAGCGCTTGTATGGCAGAGAAAATACCGGAACGCCAGCCGGACGGGGCGAAAAAAGGCGATTTGAAGCATATCGAACAGATGGCGGCAGACCTGGGGCTTGGCTGCTGCGGGAAACACGCCGGGCATCCATGCTGCGGCAAGCATCACCACCATACGCCCCATCAGGCATCTGCTGAAGAAACCGCAGATTAAAAGGACAGCCTGCGGAAACCACAGGCAGCCGGCTGCGGGCTATGAAAAACAGAAGGATATTGCAAGGAGGCTTTACTGTGAAACAGCATCGGTTTTGGGCATGGGGCGCTGTGATCTGCATGGTTATGGTACTCATTACAGGCTATAGGCACAAGTAAAGAAAAGAAAAGAAAGGATGGATTCATATGCGTATTTATTCAAAACTGGCCTGCTTTATCGGCGGCGTGTTGTTCGGTTCCGTGGGGATCAAGCTGCTTTCCAGCAAGGATGCCAAAAAGGCGTATACCCATATAACTGCCGCAGGGCTGCGCATGAAAGATTCGGCGATGAAGACCGTCGCTACAGTGCAGGAAAACGCCGGGGATATCCTGGCCTCCGCCAAGGATATTAATGAAAAGCGGGCTGCAAAAGAAGCGGAGGAAAAAGCCGCGGCTGAGATCGCTGACGAAAACGATGAGGAAAACAAAGAGCCGGAAGAATGAATCATCCGCAGCAAAGGGAGCCGTGACTGCGGCTCCCTTTTTCATGGAGGTTTTTCAATGAATGCAGTAATCATACACGAGAGCCGAGGACGGATGCGGCTGCAATGCAGGCTGAAGCAGAAGGAAATGAGCCTGCGCCAGGCGGATCTGCTGGAAGCGTGGTTCCAAAAGCAGAGCTGGACCAGCCGGGTAACGGTACATGAACGCACCGGCTGCGTCATCCTGTACTATACCGGAGCAAGGGAGACGGTTTTGCAGGCTGTGCGGCAGTTTTCCTGGAAACAGGCGGAGCAGAGCGTATCCCTGCCGGCGCACAGCAGCCGTATGCTCAACCGCCAGTTCGAGGAAAAGCTGGTGGGCAAAGCGGCGCTGAAACTCGTAAGCACCCTGTTTCTGCCCACACCTTTGAGAATCGCCCGGGTGCTGTGGCACGCCGTCCCTTTTCTGCGCAAAGGCCTGCGCTGCTTGAGGCAGAATAAAATCAAGGTGGAACTGCTGGACGCCGTTTCCATCGGCCTGTCCATTATCCGCCGGGATTTTGCCACGGCCGGTTCGGTCATGTTCCTGCTGGAGCTGGGAGAGCTTCTGGAGGAATGGACCAGGAAAAAATCGGTGCAGGATCTGGCGCAGTGTATGTCCTTAAATGTGGACAGGGTATGGCTGAACACACCGGAAGGCGAAGTCCTGACGCCGGTATCCCAAATCCGGCCGGGTGACCGGATCGCAGTCCGCGTCGGCGGCGTTATCCCGGTGGACGGTATGGTGACAGACGGCGAAGCGATGGTCAATCAGGCTTCGTTGACAGGAGAATCCCTGCCGGTGGCCAAACGGCCGGGCAGCCTTGTCTACGCAGGAACCACCATCGCGGAAGGAGCCTGCACGATAGAAGTCCGGCAAACTTCCGGCCAGAGCCGCTACGACCAGATCGTGGCCATGATCGAGCGTTCGGAGCAGATGAAGTCGGCGACGGAAAGCAAGGCTGCCAATCTGGCGGACAAACTGGTGCCATACACCTTTGCGGGCAGTCTGCTCAGCCTTATCCTGACCCGGAACGTCACCCGCGCCTTATCGGTGCTGATGGTGGATTTCTCCTGTGCCTTAAAGCTTGCCATGCCGCTTGCCGTACTGTCTGCCATGCGCGAAGCCGGCCGGGAGCATATCACCGTGAAGGGCGGGAAGTTTCTGGAAACCATCGCCCGGGCGGATACCATTGTGTTTGATAAGACAGGCACCCTCACCCGTGCCTGTCCCAAGGTTGTGCGGATAATCCCTTTCAGCGGGCACAGGGAAACGGAGATGCTGCGGCTGGCGGCCTGCCTGGAGGAGCATTTTCCCCACTCCATGGCTAACGCCGTTGTGGAAGAGGCAAAGCGCCGGGATCTCAAGCACGAGGAACTCCACTCCAAGGTCAATTATCTGGTAGCGCATGGGATTTCCAGCTCTGTCGACGGGGAGCTGGTGCGCATCGGCAGCGCCCACTTCATTTTTGAGGACGAAGGCTGTACGGTTCCCGCCGGGGAACAGGAACAATTCGACGCCCTGCCTTTAGAATGCTCCCATCTGTACCTGGCAATCGACGGGCAGCTGGCAGCTGTCATCTGCATCGCTGATCCTCAGCGCGAGGAAGCGCAGGACGTTCTTGCCGCCCTGCGCAGGCTCGGGATACAAAAGGTCGTTATGCTGACCGGCGACAGCCGGCGCACAGCCGAAGCGGTTGCTTCTCGT
>ENA-OWPP01002781-OWPP01002781.1-human-gut-metagenome-genome-assembly--contig:-NODE-2781-length-11349-cov-2.391358_pt1 | contig 11349 bp, 10 predicted proteins | sample MGYA00248265_ERZ651848 | MGnify/ENA primary metagenome ERZ651848 (study PRJEB26924, sample SAMEA4378233) | human gut metagenome | biome: human gut; feature: human-associated habitat; material: faeces... | reverse complement strand
GATCCGCCGAAGCTGTAGAACAGGGCGAAGTTGGAGTTGAAACTATCGTCGAGGTACATCATCGAGTAGGAGGGCGTGAGTTGGAAATAGAGGCTGATTTTCAGTTCGTGAACCGGGTTGATCGTAATCGAAGGACCGACCTGCATGCCGTATTCCAGTTGATGATTGCCGATGTCGATCGTTTCATCCATAATGTCGCCGACGGAACCCGAACCCGGCTCTTCCGATTCGGAGATCGTGTATTTCGAATAGTTCAGATCGACCCAGCTCCAGTCCAGACCGAATTTCAACATTCCGAGCAACGGTTTTTTGTGCAGGTAATAGGTTTTACCCCAACTGATCGACACGCCGAAATCGTTTTTCAGCTTCTCGTCGCCGAAATCCTTGAATACGAGCGATTGTTTTACGAACTTGTCTAATACGTGCAGTGTTTTCTAATTGTCCTGTAGCTTGTTGGAATCTTAATCCAAAAAGCTCTTTTTTGTATTCTTCAACTTTAGCTAATAAAGCTTCAGTATCTAATTCTCTAATTTCTTGCGCTGTCATAACTATTCACCCTTTCCAATGATTTTACATTTAATAGGTAATTTATGAGATGCAAGTCTTAAAGCTTCTCTTAATGTAGCTTCATCTAAACCAGCAACTTCAAATAATACTCTACCAGTTTTAACTACTGCTACCCATTCTTCTGGAGAACCTTTACCTGATCCCATACGTACTTCTAATGGTTTTTTAGTTTTAGCTAAATGAGGGAAAATTCTAATCCATACTTTACCACCACGGTTCATATAACGGTTGATGGCAATACGTGCTGCTTCAATTTGACGAGAAGTAATCCAAGCACCTTCAGTTGCTACTAAACCAAATTCACCAAATGATACTTTGTCTCCACCTTTAGTTCTACCTTCGTAGCTAACACGGTGAGGTCTTCTGTATTTTGTTCTTTTAGGCATCAACATGATTATTTATCCTCTTTTTTTCAGGAAGGATTTCTCCCTTACAAATCCAAACTTTAACTCCTAATTTACCATAAGTTGTATCTGCTTCTGCAGTCGCATAATCGATATCAGCTCTTAAAGTATGAAGAGGGACATTCCCTTCAGAGTAACCTTCAGCACGAGCCATATCAGCTCCACCTAAACGTCCTGAAACATTAGTTTTAATTCCTTTAGCTCCAGCTCTCATTGCTCTTTGAATAGCACGTTTTTGAACAGTTCTAAAAGATGCACGATTTTCTAATTGTTCTGCAATATTGTTTGCTACTAATTGAGCAACAACATCTGGATTTTTAATTTCAACAATGTTAATGAAAACTTGTTTACTACTTACTAATTTAGATACTTCTTTTCTTAAAGCATCAACTGCTTCACCATCTTTACCGATAACTACACCAGGTCTAGATGTGTGAACAAAAATTGTTACACGATTTTTTGATCTTTCGATTTCAACTTTTGCTACTGAAGCTGTTTTAAGTTTTTTAAGAATATAATCACGAACTTTAATATCTTCATGTAATAAACCAGCGAAATCTTGATCATTTGCGTACCATCTTGAATCCCAATTACGGTTAACACCAACACGTAAACCTACTGGACTTACTTTTTGACCCATTCTAGTACCTCCTATCTTTCATCAACCACACAAGTAATGTGGCATGTTCTTTTTAAAATTCTTGTTTGTGGCAACCTGAATTTCATAGCCACTTGCACCTTTTACTTTGCTCCATTTAATGGTAAGAGATTTCTTCGTAGCCTTGACTTTCTTAACCTTTGTAGTAGCAGGCTTCTTTGAACTTGAAGCTTTTAAGCTTGTACTTGTAGTACTAGGTTTTGGCACAACCCCATTAGTTGCATTGTTACTAGTAGTTCCTCCGTTAATAGAATCTCCGTTAGTCGTAGTAACTACAGGAGTAACAGTTTCGCCAGTAGTTTCTATATTGTCAGTGGTCTTCACAGGAGTCGTAACTACTTCACCACTTGTTTCTCCATTTCCGGTTGTGGAAACTTCAGCAGTAGTAGCTATCGTAGTAGTAGTTACAGGAATTGTTGTTGCAGGAACCGTTGTCAACTTACTTGTTTCAACATCATCTGACACCTTAATTATCGTAATTTGTGGTTCCAGAGTGTTAATGTTTGAATTATCTGTTTTATCACAATTCTTGTGAATGCCAAAGAATTTGATAATATACTCCTCGCCGGCTTTAAAAATACATGGGGCAATATTTTCTGTATTGTAGTTTGTTGAAACAAGTTCGCCATTATGATAAACATTATAATATGTTGAAATTCGGCAATTATTATCGTGTGGTGTTGCGCTCATTTTAAAATTATAAGTGCCACTTGTTTCAGGTGTAAATCTATAAAATTTATAGTAGCTTTTAGCATCATCTCTATAAAAACGAACTGTATTTGTTTCGTTTAACCCAATTGTGTTAAGATTATATTCAAAACGCTCATTGTCATAAACAGTGAATGTTAGAGATTTGCTTTTGCCATCAATATTAAAATATACAGAATTATAACCTGATGACCAGTCGTTCGGATTCTCGATTGTAAGAGAATATACTGTATATTTGGCAGGAGCATCTGTTGTATATGAACCGGAAGCCTCATCGTATGTATATTTAACAACAGTTCCATCGGTGTAAGTTACATCAACGCTGTTAACATAATCCGGTAGTGAATATTTATAAGAACCTGAAATATTGTCAATGCCATCCACAAGCACAGGATCAAGTCCTGTTTGGTTCAAACTAAAAGAACTAATAATGGCAGGGTTCTTAAAATTAAAAGTCATATTAACAGTTTCATCAGATGCTTCACTGTCACTATGAATTAAATAACAGTCAAAAGTATATTTTGTACCCTTTTCAAGAGCCAGATTTCTATACTCATACAAAGTCTTGCCATTGGCAAGTTTTGTTGTTTGATCAGGAAAGTCACGGTTAAGGGAATGATCAGTAGTATTAAAAGCTATAGTATCATTACCGGAATCAGAGTGGCTATCCACAGTTACAAACAAAGTATATGGTCCGTCCTCAGGTGGAGTAAAACTTAAAGAACGTCTTAAAGGCACATTAGGCTTAAGCTTAAGGGTTGTATCTCCAAAAAACATAAAACGGTCAAGCTGATCATAAGTTTTAATAGTTACAGGAATTTTTTCTTCATAATAACCTGCCCGAATAAGGAAAGTATTGTCACTTCCAACGGCCCAGTGATTTGTATCCTGAGAGTCTACGGGGGTCAAATAATAACCGGTATAAGGACTGTAAGGATTCTTCTCAGTAGTAGGATAGGAGTTGGCAGGAAATTCCATATCTTTATTAGAGTAATGAATAGTATAAGATTTTATAAAACTCAAATAAGAATAGGCATACTTAAAATAAGAGTGACCAAACTCATTAGTAACCATCTCTCCGTTCTGATTTTCAATAAGATTAAATGGCTCATCAGGCTGATTTATATCAATACCACTAGAATTTTCCATTCTAATAAACTTAATTTTGGATTGGGCAGTTGAAGCATCCTTTGAAGAATAGCTTGTGCCATGGGAATAAAAATTAATAATACAAAGAGTGCTACTATTAGGGCGCATTGATGAAAGAATATTGTTCATATAAACATCAGGAACATTTAAGTAATCCAGTTCATCATTGTTTTCATTCTGAAAATATCTGACTCTGGCATTAAGTACATTATTACCATTGTCATCAGTATCCATAAGGCAGCCTAACTTATAGTAGTGATAATCTTTTGATGGATTATAATAATAAGAAACATCATATTCTCCGGTAAAGTTAAACTCATCATCTTTGCTTATTTCCCTAACAATATCGGCAATAATCAAGGCACTTGAATTAGCATGAAGCATAAACTTAATCGTGAAAACCTGTCCCTTTTTAAGCTGATAATAGTCTATTCGGGTTCTGTCTCCAATACGATAGTCTCTTGCGTAAGGTTCAATCTCATTGCCGTCAGGATCTTTGGCAATACTCAGATTATTAAAACCTTCTATAGTCTTGATTCTTACGGAATACAAGCCATCTTCAGTTGCAGTAAAGGTCATATCCTTATCATTAGCTGTATCACTTGCACTGAAAAAATCTTTTTCTCCAAAGACATAATCGTCTGTGTAATTCTCTGACGTAGTTTTAACCTTTGCAGGTGAAACTGTCACAGAAGTTATAATTAATAAAAAAGAGAGTATTAAACACAGAAATTTTTTCATAACATAAATCCTTTCTAATTTTGTCAGTTTAATACTATCATATAAACAATTGCATCGCAATTAAACATATGTAATTGCAAAAAACAAATCCTAAAATAAGAGTTTTAAGTACATCTAACTATTGCCAATTAACAATCTACAATTACTTCCCCCTTAAACTTGGCAAGTGCTTTTAAAAGCTTTTCCATATTAACAGGTTTGGACATATGCATATTCATGCCGGCATCAAGACAACGTTGAATATCGTCTTTTTCAAATTCAGTTTGATTAGCAGTCATGGAAAGCTTATGCTGTTGAATAAGAGTGTCCTTTTTATTGTTTTCACGAATGCTTCCCATATGGTGACCGATAACAGGGATAATAGCAATGAAATCACCACAATCTTTAATGTTAGGATTATCTATTCTTACAAATCCCATTAATCTTTTTCTGAAAATAATTGGAAATACAATAACAGCAGTAATGTTATTATTTCCAAAAAAAATTGTATTCTGTAGGCATAGAATCCTTAATAGATTCTATATCATCTAAAATAATGGATTCTCCCTGATACAGAATATTAAATATGCATGGAACTCCATCAGTTGGAAGAATTAAGTCGTGATTAGGACTTTCAGTATTATTAAATAATCTCCATTGATGTGTAAGCTCAAAAGCACTAGAGTCAACAAGTTCATAGATGCTGACATATAAGGCTTTGGTGTATAATCCAATCTCTTTAAGCATAGAATAGATGGCATTATTTCTGTTTGAATTTAAATGATTATTTTCAATTTTAGTTAAGGCATCAATAATATTACTTATTGAGCTTTTTTTATCTTCAATAATATTACTCATAAGCAAACTCCATTCTGTAATTTAAATATAAGCTAAACATTTACAAACTGATCTCTGTATGCTTTAGGACTCATGCCTGTATTTTTCTTAAATAATACGGAAAAATAAGCAGGGTCGTGAATTCCAACAGCTTCAGAAATCTCAAAAGTTTTTAAATTAGAAGTGGCAAGAAGTTCTTTAGCTTTGTTAATTCTAAGATTATTAATATAGCTAATGACAGAATTACCACATTCCTTCTTAAAAGTTCTACTAAAGTAGGATTCATTAATATGAATATGTTGGGCAATTTGTTCCAGAGACAAATCATCCTCTAAATGTTCTTTTATATAATTCAAAGACTCTTCAATAAAAGAGCTATATTTCTTAACTGATTGTGTTAACTGTATCTGCAAATCATTAATCATATCAGAAACTATGGATTTTAGTTGGAAAATATCAGAACTTTCAGTTAACATTTTCACATATTTCTCATCCATTGGCAGGTTATAAGTACTCATAACCAGTCTATAAGAAATCAAATAAATCTGAGTACAAATATTCTTAACAGAAGCCTCATCAGTAAAATTACTTTGTAAATTACTGAAAAGAGTAGAAATAACGTCTTTTGCAGCTTTAAAGTTCAATTGAAGAATAGCCGTTTCGTATTCGTGAAGACGCACGGAAATATCCACAGGAAAAATATTTCTTTTAGCAATATAATCTCTTGAAAAAGCAATTATATGTGATGCTGAATAGAAATTAAGTGACAAAGCAGTGATGGCTTCTGAAGCAGCCTTTGAAAAATGCTTTGCAGTAGAGTGATGGGCACTTATGCCGATATCAAGCTGTTTTCCGTACTGTTCCTGAAATAAGTATTCTATCTCCTTGCAATCCTCAACAATAGGTCCTATGTAGGAATTTTGATCGCAAAAATATGCAGTAAGAACCATGTTGTTATATCTAAAACAATGGCTTTCAATCTGCTGGTCTTTAATAATGTCTTTAAGTTTGCTAAATTCATTGAAATCTTTAGGCAACTGAAAAGCAGCTACATAAAAATGACTAAAATCCAAATTAAAAGAGTCAATCTTTTTTTGCTTTTCTTCATCTATAACATTGGAATCAGTTAATTGTTGGAATAACTGATCTTTAAGAAAAGCAAGCTCACTTTCTTTAATTCGGGTATTAGACTTAGATGTTACAATTTTTTCGCAAACTTCTTTAACAGCAGCAATAACCTGATCTTTAGATGCCGGTTTTAACAAATACTGTGAAACATGATATTGTATTGCAGAACGTGCATACTCAAATTCAGAATATCCCGATAAAATAATTACGGCAATATCAGGACGATTCTCGTGAATGTATTTTGCAAGACCAATTCCGTCTAAAAGTGGCATTTTAACATCAGTCAAAACAATGTTAATGTCATTTTCGTTTATTTTTGTGATTGCATCCTCACCGTTGTTGGCAGTGGCAACAACCTTACAATCATAATCTTCCCATTTAATATATTCAGATAAGCCCTTTCTGATAGGAGCTTCATCATCAACAATTAATAAATTAAAAATCATAAAAAAACATCCTTTCTTAAGTAACTCTTTGGTCAAATTCTTAAATTTGCAAAAAGAATTTATAATGGTATTTTAAAAGATATAGCTGTGCGAACTTCAGGAATGCTTTCTATGTGCAATACAGCATCTTCTCCATACATAAGGAAAAGTCGTCTGTTAAGGTTTTTAAGCCCAATGTGAGGACGTGAACCTACAGCCTCGGAAGTTGTTCCTTTGGAAGCAACGTTAATATCAAACTTTGGAATCTTTTCGAATCCAACTCCGTCGTCAATAATATTTATTAATAAAAATTTATTTTCGTTATCTTTCTTAATGCTAATAGTCAGATGTCCATTGGTATCCTTAGGTTCCAAGCCGTGAACATAAGCATTTTCTACAAGTGTTTGAACACAAAAACAAGGAATATTAATATCGTCCAAATCCTTATCAATATCAAAAGTTACACTAATCTTGTCCTCGAAACGCATCTGTTGTAAATAAATATAAAACTTAACAAATTTAAGCTCTTCAGCAATTGAAATATACTGTGAATTTCTGTAAGCAGTTGTAGCTTTGAAAATCTCACCGATAGCAATAGCCATCTGGGAAAGTTCACTGTTGTCAGACATTTCTGCTTTCCAGGCCAAAGTGTTCAAAACATTAAAAATAAAGTGTGGATTAAGCTGTGACTGTAAAGCTTTAATCTCAGCTGTTTTAAGAGAAATGTTCTGTTCTAACACGTTGTCGTGGTAGGCGTGAATCTGGTCAAGCATATCATTAATGGCAACCTGAAGAGCATAAAACTCCTCATATTCTTCAAGACCTGAAACCTTTTCAGAATAATTGCCATGAGAAATCTTATTAATATTATGTATCATAGTTCCAACAGGTTTTGTAATATATCGGCTTATGGCGAAAGATATTAAGAGTACTATGAAAATAATAATAAACATAACTATAATATAAGAATTTAAAACATTATTAACCTGTCTCTTAATCTGATTCTGAGGAGCCATAATAGTAGCAGATATATCTATTTTTTTAAGATTATTAGACAAGGTCAGATAATCTTTAGATTCAAATTTTACGTGATGCAGAGCTTTGTCATTGTAGTAATCCAGAGATTTCTTTAATGCTTCAATTCTATCCTTAGAGGTAACATCATAATTATAGTCAGAAATAGTTTCAAAACTGTTGTTATACATAAGAATGTGCCAGCCTTTTGAGATATTCTGTGTAAGCATATTAACCCAACTTTTTTGATTAAGTGTAACGATCATAGTTCCTAAAACATCGCCACTGCTTAAATTATAAATTGTACGAACAAAGTAAAGATCATCAGAACCGTCTAAAGCGTGTAAAGTAAGCGTAGGTGAAGGTTCCGTTAAATTTCTGTAAACAGCTGCATTTTCTTCTCTTTTTATCATATTATCGTTTTTGGACACATAAAATCGCTTATTATAATTAGTATAAACGTAAACAGACTCCAAATAACTCTTTTCCCAAAGATTATTGAGAATAAGAAGAGAAGTCATCTGTTTTTCGGCAGCAATATAATCAGAAGGCGTTCTAGATGAAGAAGCCATAAAACTATAAATATTATCGCTTGAAACCAAAAGTCTATATATAGAATCGATAGTGTCGATATTGTCAGATAAAACATTCATTGTAGTATTACTTTCCTGAAACATCTGCTCTCTATAATGAGTGGTCAACTCCTTATCAGTTTTATAGTAAAAAAGCAACGCGCTAATAACCAAAGCCACGGCAATGGTAAGTGTAATTAATATAGATGTTTGCGCAGTAATACTTCTTCTCTTATGTAAAAAATTTTTAAGCATTAGTATAATCCTCTCAAAATCCGCAGAATGACAGAAACTGTCTCTGTCTCTTCCTATTTATAAATAGAGTATAACATATTTGAGTAAAAAAAAGAAAAGTTATACTAAAATAATAGAAAAAAGTAAATTATTTCTAAAGTTTTGTAAAAATATTCTATTAAATGATAAAAACTAGTCAAGTATACTTGTATTAATTAACAATTATAAACAAAGGAAGGAGTATTTTTTATGAAAAATAAGAAATTATTAACAATGGTGCTTGCAGCAGCAATGGTTGTAGGAAGCATAACAGTGCCGGCACCAATGGCAACGGTTAAGGCAGATACAGTGACGACAAGTAGAACAAATATACTTAGGGAAGACGGAGTCGTAGTATCACAGCAGCACGGCTCAGCACGTTCACTGATAGATGGCGACATTACAACAGTTTGGGATACAAATGGATGGAATGGAAGCCAAGCAGGATTTCCAGGTTCGGGAAAACATAATTATTCTGTTTGGGCAGAATTTACATTAGCAGATTATTATAATGTATCAGACTTTAACGTTTGGTTTAAAGATGAAACTACTCAGAAGAATACAGCATGGCAGTACAAAATTGAAGCATCTATAGATAATAGCAATTGGGATTTGGTAGTAGATCAGACAGAAAATACAGTTACGGATAAGCATTTTGAAAACATTGTAGGAAAAGATTATAAAAATAAGATTTATAAGTATGTTAAAGTAACTATTGTTGGAGCTAAGACTGACATGAAGCCATGGCCGGCAATGACAGAATTTGCAGCATATGGTGAAAGAGCTACAGCGCTTACATCAGACCAGATAGCAAAAGGTACAGAATCTTCAGTTAGTATATATAATCCGGGAAATGTAGGAAGTAATGCAATTGACGGAGATGTGAATACATCATGGATTGCAAATGGCTGGAATGACAAAGAAGCTAGTTATGGAGACGTAACAAGTGAAGGAACAACAGCCAATTATGTTGTAGAATTAAAGAAAATGACAAAAGTAAATGCATTAGGAATCTTTTTCGCAGGAGATGCAAAAAGTTCAGCATGGAAGTATAAAGTAGAAGGTTCAGTAGATGGAACAGAATATACTACTATTTGGGATCAAAGTACTAATGAAGTTAATGCAGGCTCAAATGGTGAACAGTTCACAAATATTGAAGAGGGAACATACAAATATATAAGATTAAAATTTACAGAGCCGATTGAAAAGGCTTGGCCGGCTGTAGCTGAAATCTGTATATATGGAAATCAGTTAAGCAACTTATCATTAGGAAAAACTGCAAAAGGTTCAAGCGAGAATAGGCCTGCAACTAATGCCAATGATGGAAACAAAAGTTCACTTTGGGTAGCAGATGGAAACACTGAAAAACTTGGTTCTTGGTGGAAGGTAGATTTGGGAGGATTAAAGTCAATTGATAGTTTCGAAATAGCATTTGAATATGCTGTTAACGAAAAAAGAGATGATGCTGATGCAAACAATAATCCGCTTTATGGTTTACCTCATAAATATGAAGTGAGAGGCGGAGGAGAAGCCGCTGAAAACTGGAGTGACGAACAATGGGACAAGGCAGACTTATTGTGGTCAGGCAGTCAGATGACAAAAGAAGCTACAGGAAAAATTTCTGACAAATTTAAAAATAAAAACTATAGATATATCAGAGTTAAGTTGACAGGAATTCCTCATCATAAAGCTAATGCTGATACAGATGACAATCATGCATGGGCAGAAATTGCAGAATTTACAGTATATGGTGAAGCCACAGCAGAACACAAAGTTGTACTTAATGGTACAACTGAAACAACTGTAGCAGATGGAGCAACATATGAATTGGGAGATGCGAAATACGGTTATTATAGTGATGGAAAAGTATATGCACCAAATAGCGAAATAACAGTTAATGATGATATCTACCTCACAGCAATTAGTGATGTATCATTAAAACTTGCAAATGCAGCAGCTATTAGAATAGATGCTGGACAGGAAAAACCAGGTGGAATTAGATTTAAAACAGAAGTTTCAGCTACAACAGCAAGCAGAGCTAATGAACAGAAAGTTAAAAATGTAATTTGCGAAAACGCAGGAACATTAATTACTGTAAATGATGTTTTAAAGGGTGCTACATTAGATTTGGCAAAGAAGGATGATTTAGGAAAGAATTTCTGCGCTGACGTAGTTAATACAGGATGGTACAAGGAAACAAACGATACATACTGTGCATCATTAATTAATATTGTACCAGCTAACTATACTAGATTCTTTAATGCTAGAGCGTACGCAAATATTCCATATGAAAATGCGGATGCTACTACAGTTTATTCTGAAGATGGTGCAGGCGAAGGATATACAGGAACAGCATCAAAATCAATACAGGGAATTGCATCAATAATACAGAAAAAAGGATATCCAAATATTGACGAAGGGTTGCATGACTTGATTGATGAGTTTGCAAAAGAAAATCAGAATAATAATTAGGGAGGTTTACTATGAGAAAAGAATATAAAAGCCCAGAAATGGAATTAGTAGAAATGAATAATAATGATATCATTACAACAAGTGGTTTTGATAATAATAATTTAATGGATGAATATTTTGGCAATGATAAAGATGGATATAACTTCTCTGATTTCTATTAAAAACATTAATACATAAAATACTATATAACATTAAAACCCCGGATTCTTTTATCAGAAGATAATTGAGTCTGGGATTTTTTTTTAGATAATCTCTTTGATGAAAGTTAAGAGCCGTCTATCTTAGTATTTCATAAAATATAAAGACTATAAAAGACCTTTGTTTATATCTACCAGATATTAATTTACAGTGGTAATGCCTAACTTGAATTATGAAGTCCCTTGGAATGTCCCCTAGAATGTCCCTTAGATATTTCTCTGATG
>ENA-OWPP01002778-OWPP01002778.1-human-gut-metagenome-genome-assembly--contig:-NODE-2778-length-11360-cov-11.121628_pt1 | contig 11360 bp, 8 predicted proteins | sample MGYA00248265_ERZ651848 | MGnify/ENA primary metagenome ERZ651848 (study PRJEB26924, sample SAMEA4378233) | human gut metagenome | biome: human gut; feature: human-associated habitat; material: faeces... | reverse complement strand
GCGCCTTATATCCCCAGCCCTGCAAGGAACGGGGTTTTACGGCGCATTTTGATAACTGCTTTCATTTTAACGTATCGCGGGAAGGCTTGTCAACGCTTGCTGTCCAAAAAGCCCTGCAGGATGAAGACCGCCGCCATCTTGTCGATGACCTTCTTGCGCTTGCGGCGCGAGACGTCCGCCTCTATGAGCGAGCGCGTGGCCGCGACCGTCGAGAGGCGCTCGTCCCAGAAGAAGACCTCCACGTCGGGATACGCCTTCTTGACCTCCGCCATGAACTCCTTGACGATGGCGCAGCGGTCGCCCTCCGTGCCGTCCATGTTCTTCGGGAGCCCAGAGACGAGTGACTTCGTCTCGTACATCTCCATGAGCTCGCCAAGTCGCTTGAGGTCGTCCGCGAGCGACTTGCGCCGGATTGTCTCGACACCCTGCGCCGTCAGCCCCAGGAGGTCGCTGACCGCGATGCCGATCGTGCGGTCGCCGATATCGAGTGACATGTAACGCTTCATTTCTTGTTCCCTTTTTCCAGATACGAGCGCACGAGCTCCTCTAAGAGCTCATCGCGCTCGAGCGTGCGGATCTTGCTGCGCGCATCGTTGTGGCTCGTCACATAGGCCGGATCGCCCGAGAGCAGATAGCCGACGAGCTGGTTGATCGGGTTGTACCCCTTCTCCTCCATCGCCGCGCAGACCGAACGGATGATCTTCTCCGCCTTATTCTCATCGTTCCCAAAACGGAACATCATGGTCTCTTCATTGTTTGCCATAGTTCATTCCTCCAAAAGCACTCTTGCGGGCCCCGCCCGCTCTATTGCTTCTATCTTACCACATCTTGGCTTTGAGGACCATCATACGCCCTCTTCCTATAGTTTTCCTGAAAGAAGCTCACATTTCGATAATTCAGTAGCCCGGATTCTGTTCGGCAACTTTCTTGTCTTGCTGGCTCCAGTCAGACGAACCGCTGTATTTCACCCGCCGATCTTTGACGCGCGGCACAGAGTGGGGCTCTTCATAAGGATGTCCTTCCTTATTATAAGTCAGATTGAATACCATATTGGTCAGCCACTTTTTGAAGGACGGATTATCCTGAAACTGTTTGAATAACTCCATATTATCCGACATGATGGAGAAGATAACTTGCTGCAAGGCGCGCTCGCTTTCTGTCCGAGCTTCCTGTTCGTCGGAGTTACGCATAGCGTTCTGATATTTTTCATTACGCGAAACCATGGCAGGAATACGAAGAATCTGTTTTTGTACATTATCTGCATCATTCCACTGGATATTGCCAAAGATATCATTGAACTCAGAGATAATCTTCGATAACGGGTCCATCTCTGGCTCAACGATATGACCTACTTTACCCGGGGGGACTGGTGCAATCTCTCCATCCTCATCTTCGAGCTTGATTGCTACCGCTTTTTGTGCTTCATTACGGTAACTGTCAAGATCGATGGCGGATAGGATGCCCTCTGACAGATCATCTTCGCGCGGAGATGGAAGCTTTGGAATCAGGAGATTTAAGAAAATAGATAGTTTCTCCCATTCTACAGTTCCGTAAGGAAGGATGGAACCAAGGAATTCATAGGTGCGCACGAATGCTTTCGCCGCGCTCTTGAACTTGATCTGGTCCTCCACTTCAAGCTCATTATATGTGACAACGCATGGGTCAAGCAGCGGATCAAGGCGATCTCTATCAGCGCCATCAAGGAATAGGTTGACCACGTGCTCTACATCATCACCGTCGTATACCTGATAGTCTTCCATGACATTTATCAAATCATACAGCTTGTTTGGGTCGGTTTCGCCAGACAGAATCGTTGTCCTGTAGAACTTCGAGAACGCTTCCTCGATGTCCGACGTCTTGTTGGCAAAGTCCAAGACATAGGCTTCATCCTTACCCGGATAGGCTCTGTTCAATCTGGACAATGTCTGTACCGCCGTGACTCCATAGAGTGTCTTGTCCACATACATGGTCTGCAGTAGCGGTTCGTCGAAACCTGTCTGAAACATATTTGCAACGACAAGGAATCGGTATGGGTCCTTCTTGAATTCCTTCGGTATCTTCGCATCTGAGAACCCATTCATCTCAGCAGAAGTCAAAGCTGGCTCCTGTCCGTTATATTTGCATGCACCAGAGAACGCGATGATTGCTTTATATGGACTGTGACGTTCTGCCAAGTGCTTATTGATGGCGTAATATGTCTCTATACAGCGCGGGATACTCGCTGTCACAACCATGGCACGAGATTTCCCGTTCAGCTTCTTCTTGGCAATAATCTGCTCGTGGAAGTGATCTACCATCATAGCGGCCTTCTTCGCAATGACGTCCGGATTCCCTTCGACGAACGAGCGCAGTTTCTTTTGAGCTCGTTTCTTGTCAAACATCGGATCATCCTCGACCGTCTTGGCAATCTTGTACCAACTATCAATAGTCGTGTAGTTCTTCAGCACATCGAGGATAAAGCCCTCCTGAATGGCCTGCTTCATCGTGTAGACGTGAAACGGCCTGTGCTTGATGACGCCATCTTCCTCATACGGAGTACCAAAAACCTCCTCGGTCTTATTCTTCGGCGTTGCGGTGAAAGCGAAATAACTCGCGGTCTTTACGAGCTTCCGACCTTCGACAATAGCGTTAATCTTATCCTCGTTATCCATCTCGTTATCAGAGGCCATACCTGAGAGAGCCAGGTTCATGTTGGCGGAATTCCGCCCATTCTGCCCGGAATGGGCCTCATCGATGATGATGGCAAAATGATTGCCGCTGTGTTCCTGCCCAATCTCCTGAGAGATGTACGGGAACTTCTCAACCGTGGTGACGATGATTCGCTTGCCGTCCTGGATTGCCTTCTTCAGGTCTCCAGCGTGCTGCGCCCACTGGAAAGTACTCTTTACCTGCATGAACTGTTTGATGGTATCACGAATCTGCTTATCAAGAATACGACGATCGGTTACTACGATGACAGAATCGATCATCGGACGGCCATCCTGCATGAGCCCGATCAGCTGATGCGCAAGCCATGCGATGGAATTCGACTTTCCCGAACCCGCGCTGTGCTGAATAAGATACCGCTTGCCAATACCATTCTCCTTCACATCGGCAAGGAGCTTCTCTACACAGTCCAGCTGATGGTAGCGCGGCCAGATCTGCTTGACGGTTTTCTTTTTCGTATCTGGATCTTCGTCCACCACAATCTGAGCATAGTTCTCGATGATGCGGGAGAGCTTCTGCTTGGTCAGGATATCCTTCCACAGGTAGTCTGTCATGATGCCATCTGGATTTGGCGGATTGCCCGCGCCATCCTTATATCCCTTGTTGAACGGCAAAAACCAGCTGTCCGTTCCTGCGAGCTTTGTACAAAACATCACGGTCTGATCATCCACCGCAAAATGCACCATGCAGCGCTTGAACGAGAATAGTGTATCTCGCGGGCTACGGTCTTCCTTGTATTGCTCGACGGCATCTGCCGTCGTCTGTCCTGTAAAGTGGTTCTTGAGCTCGAGCGTGATGACTGGCAGGCCATTGATGAACAGACACAGGTCCAGCGCCAACTTCGTCATGTCCAGTGAATAATGCAGCTGGCGCGTCACGCTGAAGATGTTCTGCTCGAACAGCTTCTTCGACTGCTCGTTTTTCTCCGTCGGCGTGAAGTAGAACAGGATGAGTTTGGCCGGATACACCTTGATGCCGTTGCGCAGCACATGGATGACACCGCGCTTGGCGATTTCTCCCGACAGCCGATTCAGGAACTGGCGCTTCTTCGACTCACTGCGGTTGACACCGAGCTTCTCCATCTCATCGGGCTGCGTTGCGTTGAGAAAACGGAAGAGCCGCGTCTCATCGATGGCATACTCGTCGTTGTAATCGTCATTTGTGCCCTCTTCATAGCCGTTTTGCTCGACAAGCCATTTCACGATCAGGGTTTCAAAGCCCTTCTCGGTCTTATCTGTGAAAGCCATGGTCAGCCCTCCTCTTCACCTGCTTCGGCAGCTTCATCATCATTGTCGGTATCATCATCTACAACATCATCGACATGTTCATATTCAGGAATCGTTACATGGCGGACATCGATTTTGCCAGTGACAACATCGGATACTACGACAGACTTCATCTCAATCAATTCCTCTATATTCTTATGTGTATTAGCAATGAGCGAATCAATCTTTGAGCACACATTGTCGAGATAATCTACAATTTCCTGTTGCTCCTCCTTGGAAGGAACAAGCAAGAATGTATCCTTCAAAATTTGCTGAGTGATGCTATAGACCTTTACCGCATTTACTTTTTTCCAAATCTGATATCGCCATGTCGGGGACTTAAATAAATATGCAAAGTACTTATTATCCGTTCCCTCCTTCGTATGGGCAATTACTGAATGATACCCTGCAAAAATCTTCTCCTCTCTATCTATGTATGCGCAATTTCCGCTACCGCCGAGGTCTTCTGATGTATCAGCAAATATAAAATCTCCTTTTTGTACAAGAGCGGATGGGTCTGTAATTAAGTAGGAAGGATTGACGTATCTGAACAATTCATTATTCAAACCTACCATACTGTTCTTTTTAGAATGAACCTGCCCATAGCTAATCACCGGAATTCCTGTCGGTTCAAGATTGGCTTTAGTGATGGATAATCCCTTCCTAAAGGTAAACAAATTCCGAAGCCGCTCGATTTTCCAGTTCGAAGGATAATCTATCTCCCAGCGAATATCATCATTGTGGTTTTCAAAGTTACCATGTAGACCGTGAATCACAAATTTATCAATAATGCAAGATTTTAGCTCTTCCAATTTCTGTATTTCCTTCCGGCGAATTCCGATCAATTTGTTAATTTCAGAGACCTTCCAGTCCAAGAACCGCACAATCTGGTCCTGTTCGGTACGAGGAGGAATGGGAACATAAGTCCTTTTCAAACTAATCCAATGGATGTTTCTCTGAATTGACCCGACGCTTTTAGAGTTGATTACATACTGATCAACCATCGTATGCGAGCGTAGCATATAATTCATAAATTCACTATTATTACAATCATCCATTTCAAGAACAATGTATGCGGGACTTATGATGCCTGTGTATCGTGACACTCCTACAGACCCTCTCCATGCTTGCTGATTATTGAGGACAAAGTCACCTGGATCTACACGTTGATATTTTGATAAATCTACACTTGTGACATTAGTTCTTTTTTCAGCTTTATAAGAAAAAGGAATAACTCCGATATTTAAGTAAACAGATAGTAGCTCTAAGTCTGTGCAATCTGATATTTTCTTTTCTTTCGCCAGCCCATAAATCGGCGTTATTTTCCAATGTGAAGGGAATCTCTCATTAAAAATTTGAGGGCAATAACTATAGTTTTCATATTCAACCATCACTTCAGGCCCTCCATGATTTCATCCATCACGCCCTCCGATTCCCTTTCCAACTCCGCAAGTGTCGTAAGAATATCCTTCATATCGCGAAGCTTTACAGGCTTGTAGAAGTATCTCGTGAAGCTGATTTCATAGCCGATTTTTGTCTTTTTCTCGTCCACGTAGGCATCAGGCGCATAGGGCAGGACTTCTTTCTCGATGAAGGCATCGATGCCGCCTTCATAGTGAAATGGGATGTTCTCGGTGTCACGCAGCTCGGGGTCGGCCTCCCCTGCGACTTCCTTTGCTTCGGGGTCGGTCTTCGTGATAAATGGGCGGATTTTCTTGAGCTGGCCTTTCTTCAGCTTCGTCGCCTTGGCAAAGGCATCCCAATCATCGAGAGGCGCGGTCTCCATTGCCGCCTTCACTGCACTGCGCACCTCTGCCAGCTCGCTGCTCTTTCGGAAGAGCAGTTTGCCCTTCTCGTTTTCAGCAGGGACTTCCCTATCTAGCAGAATGCGCAGGCGCAGTGGCCTGTCCACCGTCACGTTCCAATAGCCGAACTCCCGATTGTCGAAGATCTTGCTGACCTCGCTTTCCTCCATCGTGAGGAAGATGCGGATAATCTCTTTGCGGATATCTGCTGTAAACTCACAGTTCTTCTTGCCCATGTTCTTGCGCAGAGGAGATTTCATCTTCGTCGCATCGATGAGCTGGAGCTTCCCCTTGCGACGCTCTTCCTTGCGGTTGGACAGCACCCAGATGAAGGTGCCGATACCGGTATTGTAGAACATGTTGTCCGGCAGGGCGATGATGGCCTCTACCAGATCGCGCTCAATCATGTAGCGACGGGCATTGCTCTCGCCGGTGCCTGCATCACCTGTGAACAGCGATGAGCCGTTGTGGACCTCGATGATGCGGCTGCCAAGCTCCGTATCCGTCTTCATCTTGGCGACATTGTTGAGCAGGAACAGGAGCTGTCCATCACTCGAGCGCGGTATCATCTTCAGTTCCTCACCGTCGTCCGTATAGGCATTGAAGCGCAAGTCAAGGATCTCATCTTTGCCGCCCAGCTTGTCGGCGTCTGTCTTCCAGCTCTTGCCATACGGAGGATTGGACAGCATGAAGTCAAACTGCCGTGAAGGATTGCCATCCAGTGACAACGTCGAGCCATACGTGATGTGCTCAGCTTCTTCACCGTCGCCCTTGAGCAGCATGTCGGCCTTACAGATGGCATATGTTTCTGGGTTGATCTCTTGCCCAAACAGATGAATGGAGACCTTTTTGCCCCGACTCTTTGCCAGGCGGAGCAGCCGGTCCTGCGCAACGGTGAGCATGCCACCCGTACCGCAGGCACCATCTCAACCTACGTCGTATTTGATACAATCGAACGATAACTGAAATTTTGAACACCCCCGTGTGCATAGACAGAGGTTCACTCTTTTCCTTACAAATCTGCGCCATCATGGTATACTGGAACAAAAGGAATCTACAACAAGGAGCTGATACCATGGGCTTATTTGACACTTTCAAGAAACTCTTCCATCAACCCATCGACAACACACCGCCAGCAGAGCAAACTCTTCCCCCGGGCAACGATAGTCCTGTGAAGATTACGTTTTCACGAGAACCCCCTGCGGACAGTCCATCGCCAGATATAGTCCCCCTCAGTCTACGTCTGAAAAAAGCGGTTCCCACAAAGAGAGGCTTGTATCCGCATGAAATTCTGATGCTTGATTATGCCCATACTTACTCTACAGATTTATCGCATCAGCATTTCCAGGGATTCTGGTATTATGAGTATTCCGTAGAACATCCCGGAGATGTATTGAAGTCACTGGAAAAAAGAGGTTTTATCCAGCCCGGCAACCTGCGTTCTGCCATCCAGAATCAGACAGTCCCGGTAATAAAAAATGAATTGAGGACAATCGGTCAAAAGGTAAGCGGCAAGAAGGCTGATCTGATTGACCGCCTATTGAGCAATGCTTCTCCCGAAGAGCTGGAAAAGAAATTTCCTGTACGCTTTTACGAACTGACTGAATCCGGAACGCAAGAGCTTACGGAGAACCAATATGTCCCCTATCTCCATCGCCACAAGTATATGTCCATATGGGAGATGAACGACCGGATGAACCATAAGAATCCGCATCACTTTGGCTACCGTGACCTTATCTGGCAGTTCTTCAATGAAGAATCCCTTAAGCATATTAATGAAGGCGAGATGGGACTTTACCGCTGTACCCGGCTCGATATGTATGAATTTCTCTTCGAAGAAAAGAAATACGAACAGGCATTCAACTTGTTATGTGAAGTAATCGCCTATGATCTGAGCGGCATGGATAACAGTGAGTTCAGTGATATTGATGAAAAGTTTCGCTTACAGCTCATGCTCAAATATGATTTTCCATACAGCAAATCAAATGCAAAGCTGCCGCCCGCCATAAAGCAATGGCTGGCCAATCTCCAAGGGCGATTGGAATTATCCGATGAAGCTTTACGTGAACGATTGTTGCAGCAGTTCGAATTCATCAATTTGTATCGGCGCATCTTCACCAATGCAGAATACGTCGATATCGTAATGGCAGAACTCAATGATGATGCCAATACTTTGGATACCATTTATCACAGAGCGGAAGCCAGACTGCGCGCCCGATTGAAATCAATCTGAACGCCTAGAAATTGTATTTAATTTTCTCCATTGTAACAACATTTTATTAAGTGCCGCACCTGTTTTCAACCGTTCCTGAACGACACGCTTTTCGGTACCTCGTAAATCCGATGTGTTATAAGCCTTTGTATCCACACCAATAAAGTTTTCGAGCTGATTTAAATGAGCAGATACATACTTTTTAAATTCATTTTGCTCAGCTTCAGAGTCAAATAACAATATTACCCGCATAAAATAATCATATGCCGTTTTTTGTTCTGGATTCTCTGAGCAATACATAAAATTTAGCAATGTATATCTAGGACTGTCAGCAAGATAGAATTTATATGAATAATGCCCATTACATCTTTCTTTTTTATCTATGTATCCCCATTCAGGAATAGGGATATGCAGCCTTCCTCCATCTAGATGAACAATTTGATATGTATCTAACACGGTATTATTAGCTATTATATCAATACAAGAATAAAATACACTCGTATTAACTTGAGTGTATGCATAAAACTCAGCAACCAAAGTATCTCGTTCATCGTCTTGATAACTGTGGATTCGATATTCTGGCTTATAAATATTGTAGAAATCACCATCATAGTCCGACCACTCCTCTCGATTTTGCAGTCGGTCTATTATATATTCATAAGGTGGCTTAGTGAGGCCCATCCTTTTTCTCCATAGATTTTCTATAATCTCCACACCAGCGTTTCCATTATTAGGAGTATTCCGATCCTGAACACGTGCATAGATGCATCCACGTTTCATATTCCCATAATCCCGGTTCAAATAAACTGGTGTACGTTCAACATTATCAATTACCAATACATCCAGTTCAACACCACTAATCATGACTGTTTCGACAGATATTTTAGGAGAAATATCCCCGGCAAACCACAAATTCGACAATGCATCAATAATATCAGCTTGCTTTCTTCTAGGCTCAGTCATTCCTACAATTTTCAAGTCATCTGCAACACCAAAAATGATGTAGCATTTCTTGTCATGTACCGTGTTGGCAAAGCAAATAATATCCTTTAGCAAATCTTGTATCTTCTGATGCCACTCCTGTTTAAAGTCCCAATATTCTCCCTCTTTGCCTTGTTGTAAACAATGCTGAACAATCTGTACTGTTGAATAATCTCTTAAACGCATACCAATCCCTCTCACTAATTCATACTCTGCCATCCATATCTAAAACTTACGTTCTTCCGCAGCCTTGAAATTATAGACTGGCTTCATCACATCAATAACGTCCACAGTATCACCGATGACATCCAAAATATCGTCAAGGGATTTATAGGCCATAGGAGCCTCGTCGATGGTGCCTTCGCTAACCGATGTGGTATATACGCCCGCCATTTCCTTCTGGTATTCCTCGAGGAAAAGTTCTTTGATGGCCTGGGTACGGGACATGATGCGACCCGCTCCGTGCGGGGCAGAGTAATTCCATTCGGCATTGCCTTTGCCGATGGCCAGGATGCTTCCGTCACGCATGTTGATGGGAATGAGAACCTTTTCACCTTTATGTGCAGCGATGGCTCCTTTTCTGAGGATCATCTCATCGACATCGATGTAGTTGTGGATGGTATGGAAAGCTTCACCTGGCTGCAGGCCCGCTCTTTCCAGCAGGGCTTTGGCAATCTGCTCCCGGTTCAGTCTGGCAAACTGCTGGCAAAGAGCTACATCATGCAGATACTGCTCCAGGTATTTGCCGGAAACAAAGCAAAGGTCTTCCGGTATCTTTTCCCTGCGCTGTTCTGACTTCTCCTGCTGGATGGCCTGCTGAATTTCTTTCTGCCGTCCTGACGCTTTATATTCCTCTATGATATGCTGAAGCCGTTCTTCCAACGTTTCATCATGGGCATTCAACTCAACGGCCATGCGCTGATAAATCTCTGCGACCTGTTTGCCCAGGTTCCGGCTGCCCGTATGGATGACGAGATAATGCCAGCCATCATGGGTTTCATCGACCTCGATGAAATGGTTCCCGCCGCCCAGGGTGCCGATGCTGCAGGCAATCCAGGACAGCTTCTTCAGCTTGTCATGGCAGTAGAGCTGCTGCAAATCGAAATCAGCCTGTTTCTCGGGCCAGACATTCATTCCGGAAGGCACGATGTGAGCCGCTTCGTCGAGCCTGGCAAAATCAATCGACTGCTTGCCAAGATTAATCGTATACATACCACAGCCAATGTCTACGCCGACGATATTCGGTACTGCCTTGTCGGTGATTGTCATCGTCGTGCCAATCGTACAGCCTTTTCCGGCATGGACATCCGGCATAATCCGCACCCGGCTCCCCTTCGTCAGCTCATAACTGCACATGCGGTGGATCTGTTCTCTTGCCTTCGCATCTATCGTCTTGGCATATGATATTGCCGTTGTAACTGTTCCTTCAATCCGTTCCATAGTAAATTCACCTGCCATCCCCGAGTTCCATAATTTTCTACTATTATATCACACCCTGATTTTCTTCATCAAAAATACGGCAGAGAATCCTTCCTTTTCTCTTAGATTCTCTGCCGTATGCCCTTTTCCCTGCTTATACTCTGATTTCCGTTCCGTCCTTGAAGGTCACCCGGATATCGTCTTTGCTGTACACTGTGATGAAGTCCACCAGGCTGCCCCACAGCCGGGCATCGAACGCCTTGATGAGTTCCTGCTCCCGAAGCTCCTTGATGAAGCTGTCCATCTGGCGGCTCCGGGCCTTGCGGTACTGGATGGCTTCACAGGTCTTGTCATACTGCTTCTTCGCCGCTTCATATCGGCTGACCAGCTTGCTGTAGTTCCGGTCGTAATCATCCTGGTTCTGTGCCACCCGCGCATTCTCGGCTATGAGTTGCTGTACCTTCTCGGCCAGCAGGTTCAAATCTGTGCTGAGCTTGTCCCGCTCCTCTTCCAGCTTTTCTGTATCGGTAAGCCGTTCCTTCAGCAGGGTGATGCAGTTAAGGACATCTGCTTTGTTTTCGATGAGCTGATTGGTAGCCCGGATGAAGACTTCCTTAATATCGTCCTCTGTCAGATGCGGTGTCTTGCAATGACTCTTGAACTTGTCGTTGCACCGATAGATGGTTCTGCGGTACTTATCGGTCGAATGCCAGACCTTGGCCCCGTACCAGCCGCCGCACTGGCCGCATTTTATTTTGCTGGAGAATATGGATACACCGCTGTAGCGGCTCCTGCCCTTACGCCGGCGCTTGATTTCTTCCTGCACCCAGTCGAAGACCTGCGGTCTGATGATAGCTTCGTGATTATTTTCCACATAGTACTGCGGCACTTCCCCTTCATTCGCCTTCGTTTCTTTGGTCAGGAAGTTGACGGTGAACCGCTTCTGCAGCAGGGCATCGCCCTTGTATTTCT
>ENA-OWPP01002777-OWPP01002777.1-human-gut-metagenome-genome-assembly--contig:-NODE-2777-length-11365-cov-3.369408_pt1 | contig 11365 bp, 9 predicted proteins | sample MGYA00248265_ERZ651848 | MGnify/ENA primary metagenome ERZ651848 (study PRJEB26924, sample SAMEA4378233) | human gut metagenome | biome: human gut; feature: human-associated habitat; material: faeces... | reverse complement strand
ATGGCTGGCCGTGGTACGGATATCATGCTGGGCGGTAATGCGGAGTTCCTGGCAAAGGCAGAAATGCGCAAGCGGGAATATCCGGAGGAGATCATCACTGAGGCAATCGGCTATGCAGATACCGATAACCAGGAGGTTTTGGATGCGAGAGCCGTATACCAGGAACTGTACAAGAAGTTCGGCGATGAGGTAAAGGAAAAGGCAAAGGATGTTAAGGCAGCCGGCGGTCTGTACATTCTGGGTACAGAGCGTCACGAATCCCGCCGTATCGACAACCAGCTCCGTGGTCGTTCCGGTCGTCAGGGTGACGAGGGCGAAAGCCGTTTCTTCCTGTCGGTAGAAGATGATCTGATGCGTATTTTCGCAGGCGACCGTCTGGAAAACATGATGCGGACACTGAACGTGGACGAAGATACCCCCATCGAAAGCAAGGCACTGACCAAGATCATCGAGTCCTCTCAGCGCAAGGTAGAGGGACGGAACTTCAACATCCGTAAGAATGTCCTGAACTACGACGATGTTATGAACACACAGCGTGAGATCATTTACAAGCAGCGTGCGCAGGTACTGGACGGCGAGGATATCCACGACAGCATCATCAAGATGTTCGAGGAACTGATCGCAGGTACGGTAAAGCAGTACATCAACGAGGAAGAAACCGATCACAACCAGTGGAATCTGGTTGGCCTGCGGGATCACTTCCTGGGCTGGATCACCGAAGAGGACGATCTGGAATATGATGAGGCAGATCTGGCAGGTTTGACCACTGCGGATATCACCGAGGCGCTGACCGAAAAGGCAAAGGCACTCTATGCTGCCAAGGAAGAAGAGTACGGCGCAGATATCATGCGTGAGCTGGAACGTGTTGTTCTGCTGAAGGTAGTCGATACCAAGTGGATGGCGCATATCGACGATATGGACGAACTGAAAAAGGGTATTGGTCTGCGTGCTTATGGTCAGCAGAACCCGGTTGTCGAATATCGTTATGAAGGCTTCGAGATGTTCGATGCAATGGTAGACTCCATCCGTGAGGATACTGTCCGGATGCTGCTGACAGTACGTCTCCAGAAGAACCAGGCTCCGGAACGGGAGCAGGTTTCCAAGCCGGACGCACCGAATGCAGGCGCAGGTGACGGCAGCTTTGGCGCACAGCGCCGCAGCGCAAAGAAGAAGTAAATATTCGTTCTGTGATTTGAATGATTCGAAAAACGGGGGACATGGCTTTCGCTGTGTACCCTTGTTTTTTACAGAGGAGGTGCAGCCATGCAGGAAACAGGCTATGAAACATTTTCGTTCTATTATGATGCACTGACAGAAAACGTGGATTATCCGGCGAGAGCAGCATATCTGGACGGACTGGTGCAGAAATACCTGCGCTCCGGCGGAAAGGTCATGCTGGATCTGGCGTGCGGTACGGGAACACTTACCGAGGAAATGGCGAAACGTGGATATGACATGATCGGCGTTGACTATTCCGAGGGAATGCTGGGACAGGCAATGGAGAAAAAGATCGAGCAGCAGCTGCCGATCCAATATGTCTGCCAGGATATGCGGGAACTGGAACTTTACAGTACCGTGGATGCAACCATTTGCACGCTGGACAGTCTGAACCATCTTCCCGGTTTCGAGGATGTGGAGACTGTGTTCCGGAAGGTCTGGGAATTCACAGAGCCGGGCGGTGTTTTTCTTTTCGATATGAATACGCTGTATAAACACCGGGAACTGCTGGGTAGCCAGGTGTATGTTTACGAAACGGACGAGGTCTACTGCGTCTGGGAAAATGCGCTCTGTGAGGATGACTGTACCGTCGAGATCACGTTAGATCTGTTCCAGCTGTGTTGTGAGGACGGCCGCTATCGCAGAACGCAGGAGCAGATCACAGAGCGTGCCTATGTGCCGGAGCAGGTGACGGCATCTCTGGAGAAAATCGGATTTCATGTGCTGGGTGTGTATCATGCGGACACCGAAGAGCCGCTGCGTCCGGACAGTGAACGTATGATCGTGATTGCAAGAAAGGAAGCGTAAACAATGGGAATTTTGAAACGTGCGATAGCAAAGGATGCTTCGGTTGTGGCAAGCGCTGTGGATGCCACCGATATTGTGGCTGAGATCGAGCGAATCCATAAAACATCGGCAGTTGTCACAGCGGCGCTGGGACGGTTGTCCATTGCTGCCTGCATGATGGGCTATGACTTGAAAAATGAAAAGGATACAGTGACGCTCCGCGTAAAAGGCGGCGGTCCTGCCGGAATGCTGGTCGCCGTGGCAGACAGTCACGGCAATGTAAAAGCGGACGTGGATCAGCCGGTTGTGGAACTTCCGCTGAATGCGAAAGGAAAGCTGGATGTCGGCGGCGCAGTGGGAACAGACGGTACACTTTCTGTTGTGAAAGATCTGGGCATGAAAGAACCCTATGTGGGCGTTGTTCCGCTGGTTTCCGGCGAGATTGCAGAGGACGTGGCGCAGTACTTCGCTACCAGTGAACAGACGCCGACAGTCTGCGGTCTGGGTGTGCTGGTGAATCCGGATCTGACAGTCAATGTTGCCGGCGGATTCCTCATTGAGGTGCTGCCATTCGCAAGTGATGCCTGCATCGATACCATTGAGAATAATCTGAAAAATCTGCCGCCGGTAACGACAATGATGTCTCAGGGCATGACACCGGATCAGATCGCACTGCGTCTGCTGGATGGTCTGGAACCGAATCTGCTGGACGAGGGCGAAGTGAAATATCAGTGCGACTGCAGCCGGGAGCGAACCGAGCGGGTACTGAAAGCGCTGGGAAATACGGAGCTTTCCAAGCTGGCAGAAGAGGGCGAACCGATCACGGTGAACTGCCATTTCTGTGGCAAGGAATACAAGTTCACGCCGGATGAGCTGCAAAAGCTTTGCAGCGAAGAGGAAGAATAACCGGACAGGAGGGGATTCGATACCATGCGAAATTGGAAAAAGATTGTGGGAATGCTGCTGATTATGGCGGTCTGGCTCGGTCTGATGTGGCGGCTTTCCACGGAAAATGGAACGGAGACCCTCAAAGACAGTATGCGCTTTGCCCGGAAATTTGGCGCCTGGATCTACGGTGAGCCGACTGCGGCACAGCTGGATCATCTGAATCTGGTTCTGCGCAAGATGGCGCACGTGTTCCTGTATGCCGTCTTTGGCGGAATGCTTGCGGTATTCTGGCAGCTTTTGCTGCGGCATAAGGTCTGGCGCATTCTGGGTGCCATCGGATGCAGCACAGCCATAGCATTTCTGGATGAACTGCAAAAGATTCCCATTGCCGGACGGCACTTTGACGCCTCGGAATCCATGCTTAATGCGGTCAGCGCCGCTGTGGTGATTCTGATTTATTTCGGTATTGTCCGGTGTGTTTCCCGTTGGAGACAAAATCGGCAGGCGGCAAAAATACAGTGAAATACAGCACACGCTTTTCTGGTATTCCGGAAAGTGTGTGCTTTTTTCTTGTGAAAATTTTCAAAATATACTTGATTTTCAACCGGCTATTTTGTATAATATAATGGAAAGAAAATGGGTATATTGTCGTTTTGCCAATGTGCTTTGAAGTGAAAGGAATGATGCAGAATGGAGACGCAGGAGGCAGGGCTGAAAACTGTAAATAATACTTATATGGAGTCGCATCGGATCTTGCGTACCCCTTCGGCTTTGGTAAGGGATGCGCTGCTTTACATCCAGGAAATCGGCGAAATGGTTTGCAAAGAGCCACGCCAGAACTGGCGGAATTCCCTGGACTCCTATTTGCTGATTCTGGTAAAAGAGGGCTGCGGTACGATCACAGTTGGGGAAGAGACGCTTGCCATGCAGGCTGGCGACGTGGCTTTTTTGGACTGTCACAATCCCTATTCCCACTGCTGTGATGCAAGAGACCCCTGGCATATTCTGTGGGTGCATTGTAACGGTGCTGCAATGCCGCATCTGTACGATATTTTCCGGCAGCGCAATGCGTCTTTTGTGATGAGCGGAGCGGCAGAGTGGATCGAACCGGTTTTGCAGAACCTGGAGCGAATTGCCATGGCAGAAGAGCCGGATTATGAACTGTATGAATCGGAGTGTCTGACGCAGCTGATAACATTGATTCTGACCAGAAAAGCAGAAAAGACAGGGCATATTTCCGGGGACACTTCGCAGAAATGGGAGCAGATTCATCAGTATCTGGAGGAACACTTTGCAGAGAAGATCACGCTGGAGGAATTGGGAAAGCGTTTCGGCATCAGCAAATACTATATGCTCCGTGGGTTCAAGAGAAAATACGGCGTGACAATTGTGCAGTTTCTCAATCAGTGCCGTATGAACTACGCCAAGAACGAGCTGCGGTTTACGGACAAGCAGATCGATACCATCGCAGAAGAATGCGGCATTCATGATTCCAGTTATTTTAACCGCATTTTCCGCACCACAGAGGGTATTTCCGCTGGTGCATACCGGCGGCAGTGGCGAAATTGAAGTAAGAACCTGTCTTCACAAGCATATACACGTGTTTTTTCGGCAAATTTTGTAAAAAATACTTGCCGGGCGACAGCCCGCCTGCGTATTTTTTTCTTGTCTGCAACAAAATTATGCTCGAAAATCCACATATATTTCTTGTGAAGACAGGTTCTAAGAGCAGACAGCCTGGAAAAATGATTCGGCTGTCTGTTTTTTTTGTTTATGACCAAAAGAAAAGGACTGCTCCGGTGTGGGAGCAGCCCTTTTCCTTTATAATAGGAGTGTAGAAAATATCAGAATGTCGTTTACTGCGGCGTTACCGGCAGAGAGCTGATGATGTGTACCAGGAACTGCAGCAGAGACAGCGCATCGTCACTGGACAATACATTGTCAGCCATGCAGTCTGCATTTGCTCTTGCCTGTGCAGAAAGCTCTACCTGTCCAGCCGCTGCCTTGTTCATCAGGACGGCATCGGTGATGTCCACTCTGCCGTCCAGGTTTGCGTCACCATACAGGGAAACCGTTGCCGGCTCAGTTTCTGTTGTTGCAGAAGATTCTGTTGTGACAATGCCCGGAGCCTCTGTGCCAGAGGATGCAGTTGTTGTCGTTGTTGCAGAGGTCTCTGTGCTGGTTTCACTGGAGTCTCCTGTCACAGTTGTGGTCACGGATTCTGTTGCAGAAGTTTCTGTAGCGGAAGAAATAGAAAAAGAAGCTATAGAAGCAAGTAATGGAAAGATAATAGTTGAAAAAAGTAAACCAGAGGTGTTTCTGTTTCGGAATCTGTGGTTTGAGAAGCATCGTCAGAAGTTGTTGTGCCTGTTGGCTCAGTGGTAGTTTCGCCGCTTTTTGGAAGATATGCTCCTGTCAGCTTGACGCTGGAGGTTTCCATTGCATCGCCGGCGCCGTCATTTGCCCACCAGATCTGTACCTGTGCATTCTTCTGCTTGATTGCCTCGTCAGAGATCTTCTTAATCATGTCAGCGTCGGTCACTTCGCTCTTGCCGTTGTTATAAGTGACATTAAACGGTTCATCCAGCTTTGCAGTGACTTCACCCTTGGAATCAACTTCCCACTTGTAGTTCAGCCAGTAGTCTACGCCGTCTACTGTAGCAGAAATGCCGATACAGCCGTTTGCATAATTGACATCGCCGTCAAAATCAAATGTCAGATCAACACGATTGCCGATAGCCTGCTTGAACGAAATGTTGTATACGCCGTTGTCAGCCACGATCTTAGCAGCCTCGCCCTTGCCTTCCGGTGTGGTGGTAGTGGTGGTTGCAGTGGTGGTGTGGCTCGGCTTTGTGCCGGTGCCCTGCTGTCCGTTTCCATACAGATCATCCGGAAGTTCATCCAGTGTAATGCAGTAGTCGCTGGTGTACATTTCCTTCAGATCTTCCTTGGTGTTGAACAGTTCGTTGGTCAGGAAGTTGGTGTCGTTGCTGCCGCCGTCATACCACGGGCAGAAATACAGCCAGCCAGCCTTTTCGGTTACCAGGTTGTTCAGTGTCGGGATGCTGTCATTTTCAGCCATAGCGACCATCTTCTTGCTGTTATACTTCTGCATGATGGAATAGAAGGTGCTGCTGATCGCACTGTCGTTGTGCTTCAGTACAGCGCTGCCGGTAGACCAGTCTGTGCAGTTGTACTTGTCGTATGCTACAATGTCTACATATTCATCGCCCGGATACCAGTTTGCAGAGGTATCATATGCGTAGCTGTTCCATTCCCAGATCAGATTGTGCAGACCGTATTCCTCGGTCAGTGTCTCATAGGTGAGGATCCACAGTTCCTTATAAACGGCAGAGCCTTCCTTGCCCCACCAGAACCAGGAACCGGTCTCACCGCCGCCGCCTTCTGCCTCATGGAGCGGACGGAAGATCAGCGGAACATCTGCATCCTGCAGTTTCTGCAGCTCAGCAGCCAGTCCCTTCAGGCAAAGCATATAATATTCCCGTTCCTTGGAGCCTTCTACCAGAATCTTGGACGGTTCGAAGTCAGTCTCCTTCGGAACATATGTTGCATTTGCCCAGTCTACCTTATCACCGATATTGTAGCTGGAGAAGTTCTTTGGTACAGTGATATGCCAGGATGCAGTTGCAATACCCTGGTTCTCGGAGTACGGATTGTCATTGACCCACTGGATGATACGATCTGTGGTGCCGTCCTCGCTGCCGTACAGCGGGTTGCAGTTCAGATAGTCGAAGCCGCGGATTGCCGGGTATTTGCCGGTGGTGTCGTGGATGTAGTTGAACTCATATTCAAAGTCATGAGGACCATACTTATAGATCTCCTGCTGTCCGGAGATGATGTGCTTGCCGTAAACGCTGGACAGATACTGCATCAGGCTGTCTGCCTGTGCGGTTGCTGCCGGGTCGCTGCACTTGGTGTCGCTGGCGGTGATGTCCGGGAGTGTTGCCTCTTCTACTGTGATGTAGTCGAAGTTGGTCCAGCCCCAGCTGCCCACGATGGAAATCTTGTTGTCGCCGGCATCCAGTTTTACAGAACCCAGATCCAGTTCCTTCCACTCGCCTTCCTTGGTGGGGGAGAAACTGCACTGACCCTGGTCTACGTCGTTGACGTACAGATTCTGGATCTTGTTGCCGTACGGTGCGGAATAGGCTACCTTAATGGTATACATTCCTGTCTTTTCTGTGGGAACGGTAACAGAAATCTCGTCGCCGCCGTTTTCCAGAAATACATACTTTCCGCCGGATGCGTTTGCATCATCGTCCTTGACGGAATTTTTCGCAGACTGCTTGCCATCCTCAAATTCATATTTGGTGGCTGCTGCACCTGCCTGCATCACACTCGCCAGTGCCATGCAGTTTACGGCCATAACGCCTGCTACAACAGCAGTCAATGTCCGCTTGAGATTCTTCTTCATAGTCTAATTCTCCATTCTTTTGCCTGCCGGACGATGCAACCGGAGTCGCCGCAGACAATGATTCAAAAATTCAAATGATAAAAAGAAGCACAATGCTGTCAGCTGCACACAGCATTCACGGTTATTTCTAAGTATACCACACTCCTTGTACAATGTCAATAGATTTTTCTGCACATTTGCAGAAAATTTGATAAAAGGCACATCTTTGGACGCATATGGAGTTCGCTTTGAAAAAAGTATGTGCAGCTGTGTAAAAAGCTGGTTAAAAATAAGGCACAGGAGAGAAAAAGGATTGCATTTTCGGCGATGCTGTGGTATACTAGTGACAGAAAGGCGAAGGTTTACCGGAATACACGGAAAGGCAGAGGTGAAACTGTTATGATGCGGCATAGGCTACAGCATTGGGAGCAGCAGACACTGCTCTGGTTTCAGGAACATTTGCGGCGCAGCTGGCTGACAGCGGCTATGAAGATCGCCACGTTTCTGGGAAACGGCGGCATTCTCTGGCTGACGGCTTGCGCCTGTCTGCTGGTTCGCCAGCAGACCAGACGAGCGGCGCTGACGGCACTTTTGTCGCTGGTGTTTTCTGCGCTGGTCTGCAATGCGCTGCTGAAAAATCTGGTGGAGCGTGCGAGACCTTTTGACAAAATTCCCGGCTTGCAGTTTCTGATTCGAAAGCCCCACGATTTTTCGTTTCCCTCCGGTCACACTTCCAGTTCTTTTGCGGTAGCGACCGTGTTCCTTGCCACGCTGCCGCTCTGGTTTGGGCTGACTGCGCTGGGAATCGCAGCGGTGATCGCTTTTTCCCGGATGTATCTGGGCGTGCATTACCCGTCGGATGTGCTTTGCGGTATGGTGCTTGGGATTCTGTTTGGATTGGCGGCGCTGATCGTGCTGCCGCTGCTGCTGGAAATTCCCTGGCTGCCCGAAACCGTTCGTGCCTGGGTCGGCACGGGAATGGTTTCTGCAAATCTGTAAAGACAGCATATAAAAAAGCCGATGTTCGTTTGAAACATCGGCTTTTGTGGTTTACTATGAAAATGAGCGTTACTCTGCGCTGAGATTTTCCAGGTCTTTCTGCCACAGCGTCACGCAGGCATCGCTGGGCATTCTCCAGTCGCCTCTGGGCGAGAGAGTCACGCTGCCCACCTTGGGACCGTCCGGGAGACAGCTGCGCTTGAACTGCTGGGAGAAAAAGCGCCAGTAAAACTTTTTCAGCCACTTCAAAATCGTGGCATCGTCATATGTTCCGGCAAACGCCAGCTTTGCCAGCCGATAAATTTTATGGGGCGCAAATCCCAGACGCAGCACGTAGTACAGGAAAAAGTCGTGGAGCGCATACGGACCTACCAGTTCTTCCGTTTTTTGTGCAATGGTGCCGTCCTGTTCCGGCGGCAGCAGTTCCGGGCTGACCGGTGTGTCCAATACATCCCGGAGGACAGCACTCAGTGCCGGCTCGGTCTGGGATGCCTCATGTGCCACCAGATAGCGCACCAGCGTTTTCGGGATAGAGGCGTTTACAGCATACATACTCATGTGATCGCCGTTATAGGTTGCCCAGCCCAACGCCAGTTCGGACAGGTCGCCTGTGCCGATGACAATGCCGCCGGTCTGGTTCGCCAGATCCATGAGAACCTGTGTCCGTTCCCGTGCCTGGCTGTTCTCATAGGTGACATCGTGAACGGATTCGTCATGCCCGATATCCCGGAAGTGCTGACGGACGCTGTCCTGGATGGGGATTTCCCGCAGGGTCGCACCATATGCCTTTGCCAGACGGCAGGCGTTCTGATAGGTGCGGTCTGTTGTGCCGAAACAGGGCATAGTGACTGCCAGCATCCCGGCAGGGTCAAGCTGACAAATGCGGAAAGCGTGTACCATAACGATAAGCGCCAGCGTGGAGTCCAGTCCGCCGGAGAGTCCGACCACAGCGGTTTTGCAGCCGATGTGCCGCAGACGGGTGGCGAGTCCCATTGCTTGGAGCGTCAGGATCTTTTCGCAGCGCTGTGTCCGCTCGGCGGTATTGCTCGGCACAAACGGCGCAGCATCCACAAAGCGGTCGAGCCGGGATTCTGTCAGTTCCATGGAGAAGGGGACAGCCGGACTTGCCGGTGCAATGGGCTGGAACGTATTTGAGCGCCGACGCTCTTCTGCCAGGCGCTGTACGTCGATATCGCCGTAGAGGATGCCCTGGGCAAACAGCTTGGATTCTGCCAGGATCGAGCCGTTTTCCAGAATGAGGTCGTGTCCTGCAAATACCATGTCCTGGGTGGATTCGCCGAATCCGGCATCGGCGTAGGCATAGGCGCAGAGCAGACTGCCGGATTTTGCCTTGAGGATGGTACGGCGGTAGTCCTCCTTGCCGATGATCTCATCGCTGCACGACAGATTTACGATCAGCGCCGCACCGGATCTTGCCATGGTGACAGACGGGGTGTCCGCTACCCACACATCCTCGCAGATCTCCACGCCGAAAGTGAAGTCCGGCATTTCCACACAGGAAAAGAGCAGCTTTGCGCCAAACGGAAACGCATATTCCGGATGGCTGCGGAGTGTGCGCATCTCTGTCGGCGTTCCGGCATCCGGTCCCGGCGTGAAATGGCGTGCCTCGTAAAATTCGCTGTAGTTGGGCAGATTCTGCTTGGGTACCATGCCCAGCATCTTTCCTTGACAGCAGACGGCGGCGCAGTTGTACAATGCGCCGTTGGATGCGTAGGGAAGTCCCACGATGACCAGTATGGACAGGTCAGCCGTTTCGTTCAGAATGCGAACCAGTTCTTCCTCTGCGCCCCGGAGCAGGGCCTCCTGGAGAAACAGGTCGCCGCAGGTGTACCCGGTCAGACAAAGTTCCGGGAAAGCGGCAAGCTTTGCGCCGGCTTGTGCCGCCTCTTTGGCTTTTGCGATGATCTGGTCGGCGTTGTATGTGCAGTCTGCCACACGCAGCGGCGGTGTGACGCAGGCAATTTTCAGAAATCCATCTTTCATGGTTTTTGTCTCCTTATCGGCTATAGTACTTTTATTATACCCCAATGTTGGAAAAATTGCAAGTGGGAGACTGCCGTTGTTTTTCAGAACAAAAAGCAGCATGACAAAAGTCTGTCATGCTGCTTTTTCTCAGATGGTAATGAATTCGCTGCTGGCATAGCCCACCATGCCCTGGTAGGATACCACATCCCAGCCGTTGGAACGGCTGTAGACCGTGAGCACGCTGCCGTTGGGGATTGTGCCGATGATCGCTCCCTGGGTAGAAGGAAACTGCCGTAGATTCAGATTGCTCCCGTCCGTGACAACCGTTCCCCGGAAAACAGGGCCAGCCTCGATCAGCGGAATGCCGAAGTAGTCACAAAGGGACTGGGTCAGATTGACGGCAATTGCGGTGAGGTTATTGCGGATCCAGTCTGCATCTTCCCGGTTGTCATGGTAGCCGATCTCACAGAGAATCGCCGGCGCACGTGTCTGCGTCACTTCGCCCAGGGTAGTTGTGGGTTTGGCAGAGCTTTTGTCCGGCAGGGGATAGATGCTCATGAAATTGTTTGCCGTAATCACCGCCAGCGTTTCGCTGTACTTGTCATAGGGGGAATAGTACACGTCAATGCCACGCAGCTTTCCGGCGAGAGATTCCGGCGCTGCGTTGCTGTGGAGCGCCAGATGCACGTCAAATTCGCCGGCGTTGGAGTCGGCAATCGCTCCGGTCACATTTCGGTCGGGGTCGTTTCGGACGTAGGTGATGCCGCTGGCACGCAGATACGGTTCCATCCGGTCGGCAATCAGATTCATGTACTGTTCTTCGTTGCCGCCGTCAACATAGGGGTTCCATTCCTGCGTGGATGGGCTGAGAAATACTTTAGGCATATGATTTCCTCTTTCCTTTCCAAAGTCTTAGGGCAATACCGCACAAAGCTTGTGCGTAAGATGCGTAGCTGGATTTTTCGGCAGATTGCATAGAAATTCCGCAGGCATACTGTCGTATGGCAAGGGATTTCTGGGCAATATGACGGAAAATCAGCAAGCAGATTGCGTGCAAAGCCGTCAGGCGGGCTT
>ENA-OWPP01002774-OWPP01002774.1-human-gut-metagenome-genome-assembly--contig:-NODE-2774-length-11376-cov-3.379648_pt1 | contig 11376 bp, 7 predicted proteins | sample MGYA00248265_ERZ651848 | MGnify/ENA primary metagenome ERZ651848 (study PRJEB26924, sample SAMEA4378233) | human gut metagenome | biome: human gut; feature: human-associated habitat; material: faeces... | reverse complement strand
GGAGTGCCCCAATGTCGTGAATCCGGTGGTCGGTCAGTCCGATCTCAACGTCCACAATCGCATAACACAACGGTCCATACCGAAAGGGCATGAGGCTACGGATTGGATTCGATGCCTCATTGGAATCCGTTTTGGACAGGCTGTTCGATATGGGGTTCTCCTGCATGGAATTAGGAGTAATTTACAGTTTATTTTACAAATATAGAATTTTTTTTGTTTATACATTGTGTATTACACTATCCTGTTTGATTGTATTCTTAATTAAGTTTGTAGTCAGATCTTATCTAACTTTAACATTATGGATGCAACCTTTTCATCGGCTCCATCCAAACAGAGGGAAAAACATCCTTGTAGACCTCGATACATTCCGTTCAGGGCGGGTTTATTTCGCCAGAATATACTATAAAATTGGAGGTGAATCCGCATATGTTTTGCGAGTCATTTTGTGGGTAGATTGGGACGGAATGATTGACTTATCAATCCGGTAACTTATATTTTTTTTTGCAGCCAAAAGAGAAAATGGCTGGAGCCATTTCATCATGGCGAAGCCATCTCTTTTCTTCCCTTATTTTGACTTTACTTTATTGAACGTATATGTGAATACGGAGATAAAGTAAAGTTCTTTTTCTTTTGGTGAGAAAAATAGGTCTTAAACATTGACGTTAAAATAAAAATATTCGCTATCTTTACAATGAATATTATCTTATTTGTTTGCTTGATATAAATGAATCTATGAATAATATATTGGCATTTGATGTCTTAAGTCCAAGCGAAGTAGCTTTGCAGATTGCAGCGAGAGTTAAAACTCGTAGACTGGAATTGAACCTAACTCAGGAAGGTATGGCTGCAAGAGCCGGTCTTAAGTTCGCTACTTACCGCCGTTTCGAACAGACAGGAGAAATCTCTTTGAAGGGGTTGCTGCAGATTGGATTTGCTTTGAATGTGTTATCTGAGTTTGATGTTCTCTTTGCACAAAAGCAATATCAATCGTTGGATGATGTATTGAATGAACAGAGTGTTACCCGCAAACGAGGGAAGAAAAATGAATAGTATCAAGCAGATAGAAGTAATATATAACAATCGGCTGGTCGGTCGTCTTGCTCTGACGCGAGAGGGGTTGTGTGCCTTCGAATATTCGGCAGAGTGGCTTAGCTCTGGTTTCTCTATTTCTCCATTTGAGTTGCCTTTGCGAAGCGGTGTCTTTATTGCTAAACCCCGTCCGTTTGAGGGGGGATTCGGTGTTTTCGATGATTGCCTGCCCGATGGATGGGGACTTCTTATTCTGGACCGATACCTGCAACAAAAGGGAATCAATCCTCGCACACTCACTCTACTGGATCGTCTTGCCTTGGTGGGATCGACAGGACGCGGAGCATTGGAGTTTCGTCCTGATAATAGCGTAGTGACGCGGCAGGATTTTGCTGATTTCGAGAAGCTTGCTTTGGAGGCCGAGAAGATACTGGCCAGCGACGATTATATGGGCGAAGGGATCGAGGAGTTTCAGGATCGAGGTGGTTCTCCGGGAGGCGCGAGGCCTAAAATCTTCGTTCGTTATAACGACAAAGAATGGCTGGTAAAGTTTCGAGCCAAGAGGGATTCGCAGAGTATCGGTGTGGATGAATACCGCTATTCGCTGCTAGCCAAAGAGTGCGGAATCGAAATGCCGGAGACTCGACTTTTCGAAGGCAAGTACTTTGGTGTGGAGCGTTTCGACCGAACACTGGGTGGCAAACTGCATGTCGTTAGCGTGGCCGGTCTTATTGGTGCCGATTATCGGTTACCCAGTATCGACTACAAGCATATTTTTCAGGTGTGCGCCATGCTGACGCATAGTGTAGCCGAGTTGTGGAAAGTTTATCGACTGATGATATTCAATTTTCTCATTGATAACAAGGACGACCACGCTAAGAACTTTGCCTTTATTCATCGGGATGGCGATTGGTATTTTGCTCCGGCCTATGACCTGTTACCCAGCGATGGCATTAATGGTTTTCGCACGACTTCAATCAATGACAGTATCGAACCGACGAAAGAAGATCTTTTGGCTGTAGTGGTAAAGGCTGGGTTGAATGAGAAGGAGGCGGATGCGATGTTTGATGGGGTGCAAGAAAGAATTAATGATTAGAGGTGACTACAAGATCTGAGCTATTAAACGAATCGTGAGTGTTATGGAATTACAGCCAAATAGGAATATCTCAGAATCCGTATTGCATGATCGGCGTTCGATAAATCTTCTGAAGAGTATCCTTCCTGATAATTGTGTAGACTGTTCTCAACTTCAAGAGGGAGGTACCTTACCAAATATTGATGGCTATCTTGAGATTCTTGATGAAAATGGAATAGCTCGAGAAAAAATAACAGTTCAAGTTAAGCACCTGACATATCCGGAGAAAAATGGGAAAGTGTTTTATGATATTCCCGAGTCGGTTTATGCATATGCGAAAATACATAAAGGAGAACTCGTCTTCTTTATAGCTTGTGATTATGCCTCTAGAAAATTCTATTGGCGGAACATTGATACGGCTGCCATCGAAGAGTTTAAAAATAAATCTGATCGTATCCGAACTAAGGCGAGATATTATTTTAAAGACAACGAAAAATGCGGTGAGAAGAATGTTGACGCGACCATCGATCATTGGCGTCAGTTGTATAAACAGAAGATGGAGTCCATCAAGGATGATAAGTATCTGGCAGACCAGTTTGCTTCGCGGCAAAAAATGTGCTTCAATGCCGTTTCTTCCGAGTTGCATGGGGTGAGAGACTCGCATATATCTCGACTCCAGGTTGATGAGATTGTGCAATGGATTAGCAAGGATCCTGTTCAGAACGAAGGGAATATCTGTCTTCTGGTGGGTGATGCAGGAGTCGGAAAATCCGCTGTGTTGAAAGATTTAATAGCCATACTGTCCGAGAAGGGTATCAAGTATTTGTGTGTTAAGTCCGACGCTATTGATGATAATGGCAACCCGGTCTCTTTGAGCGATATGCAGGATACATTGGCGTATTACAGCACGGAAGCAGATAAGGTGATTTTGATTGTTGACCAGATTGATGCGCTGTCTCAATCCCTCACGAATGATAGAACGCATCTGAATATGATGATGGCGGTACTATCTTCATTAAACGATTGGCCGAATGTCAGAGCCGTTGTCTCGTGCCGTAAATATGATCTGGAGTATGATTCTGTCCTGAACAGTTTAAAGGATAGATCTACAATTGTTGAGATTGGAGAGCTAACCGAGAAGGAGGTGACAATAGCTCTCAATAAACTGGAGAATGGTCTTGGTCAGGAAATAGATCGTGTGACGGCCACGATGCTCAGGACCGTTCAAATGCTGGATTCATTTTCTCTCTTGTTTCGGCGGAATAAGTCTAAAATCAACTTCAATAATCAGATTGAATTATACGATGCTCTTTGGGATGCTGTTATTTGTGACTCATCTCTACGGCATGATGTAGAAATGCGGGAGCATTTAATGTATAAGATTGTTGAAACAATACAAATTGCAGGGACTCTGAATCCTCAGTTTATTCCTGATTCCAGTCAGAAACGTGCATATGAGTATTTGGCAAGTAATGGTCTGATTCGGCGTGATGGATCTGCTGTCTCATTCTTTCATCAGTCTTTCTATGAATATACCCTTGCCCGTCATTATTCTGAGACCGGGGGTCTGTTCTCGGCTGATCTCAAAAAAGAGATTCAAGGCCTGGAGATACGATCGACGGTCAAGGCAGTCCTTGATTTCAAACGAGGTCATGATACTGCCAAATTCGTGGATGAAGCCCGCAGTATTCTTGAGGATCCCGATATTCGTCTTCACTTGAAGTTGTTGACATTGTCTGTGCTGGCTTTTGTGAATAATCCGGCCCGTGCAGAGAAGGTTCTTGTTGCTGATGTTTGTCAGAAGGATGGGCGGCTGTTGGTGTATTTCCTCCGCGGAGTAAATTCTCCGGATTGGTTCCAGACTATTCGGAAGATGCTGAACGGTATAATACCTGAGCTTAAGAAAGATGACGAACAATTCTTCCCTATAATATCATGCTTGTCTCGCTATGTCTTTGATAATCCAGAGGCGGTGTATGGAATGATAAATCAAATACAAGATCGAGAGTCGAGATTATACGCTGTCGCATATGTAGTGCGAGAGCATAACGACTATAGCCAACCCTGTGTTCTCAAGGCGTATGCTGAGGCAAAACCACAAAACGTTTTTTTTACCGTCCATCTCCTTCAGGATGCGATTAAAAGCAATAAAGAGTTTGCATTGAAAGAAACGCAGGAGTTGATTATGGAGTATCTTGTATCCGATAGTCCATATAACAGCCATGACGGTTATGAGTTGGCAGATGTGTTATGTAAGCAGTTCTGTGTAGAATATCCCAAAGAACTACTCGGAATACTGCATTGCTGTATTTGTGAGACAGTTCGAAAAACAGCGCAAAGTGGCTATTATGGGTTTTCAACAACTGAAAAGTTCTATCGGGTTGACACAGAAAATAATTATGTAGGAAAGATATTGAAAATGTATGAGGATCTAATGATTCGTTATGCATCTGATACTTTGGGGCGTTCATTTGTCCTTGAACTTCTGTCATTAAATAATGAGACAACGTTGTCTGTGGCTTTTGCAGCTATGGCTGAGGCTCCGAGACAGTATGATGACCAGATTCGGCTCCTGTTGGAGGATAATGCGACGATCGGAATATATCTTCGTGGAGATGTTGAGTTCTTCTTTCTGAAAATGCTCAGGGCATGGTATGAGACGTTGAATGAAAATGACGCTGAGAGGTATCAGCGGGCTTTATTATCGTATAAGTCTGAATTTGATTTTAAATACGATGCAGAAAGACGGTGGAGTCAGTTTTTGTGTCCCCATTTATGGCAAGACAAATGGGAATTGATATGCAATACATTGCCAGAGGATCATATGATTCCGGAGATGAGGAGATGCTACCAAGAACTTTTGCGCAGATTCGGACAGAAACATATGGTGGAGAGAAATTATCATTCCGTCGGTGTGGCACATATTTGCGGTGGCGTTGTAGGTGATGAAACATATGCAAGATGGCCAATTTCTAACTGGTTGAATTCATTTCTGAAACTTGGTGAGTATAAGTGGCGTGAGGGTCGAGGTCCTATTAGTTTGAGGGAGCATGCCGATGCATTTAAAAAGTGTGTATCCTCTAATCCGGACAGATTTTACGATTTCGTGCTTGAAATTAGTGATATGGCGGATATTCAAGATATGTACAAGATTGCAGGTTTAGAAGGGCTTTTAGCAGGTGGAGTCAATCCATATTCACTTTGGAATTTATCAAAACGATACATTTCAGAAGAGTTCGCTAAAGCAAATCCCTATACTTTTAGTCAGATTGTTGAGTACTATATCAAGGAAGAGAATGAGTGCATTGAGGAAATAATGGAGCTTTGTAAAACCTTGACCATCTCTCCTTTTTCTGAAGAAAGTAGTTTGTTTACGGCGGAAGATGGTAAGAGGGATATGAGTAGGCGAGCTACAGACATGCTTACAAAAGCAATTAATTCATACCAAGGTTGTGCCGCAGAATTGTTAGTACGCATGTGTGCGATTCCTTCGAGAAGACCGATAGTTTATACATTCTTTGCCGATAATAATATTCTTCTGCATGAGTATATCAAAACAGTACCACTCCATTATTTGAACATGGAAGATTATTATGATGAAGAGTTGTATTTCCCTCTGGTGAGATCTCTTTTGTCAGGTATGGGGCCAGAGTCCTTATATCTCCAGGTGAATGCGATCCAATGGTGCTTTTATTATAGGAATGATGTGGTCTGTAATTATATTGACCGTATTGAGCCCGATCCTTCAACTCATGAATTGCTTGTCCAGATATACTTTTACGGTATGAAAGGGACTCCTATTTCGGAAGAATGCGAAAGGCGGCTTGAGAAGATACTAGCCATTAACAATGAAGAGATTGTTGCCAAACTTGTTGAGACGGCAATGAAATCATATGAGCATGTAGAGTACCGAGATTTGAGTGTGAAAATTCTTGAACATTATGCATCTGACAGTCGGGAAAAAGTTGTTAATGCCTATTGTATGCATTGTGATTCTCTCCCGACGGAGGCTTTCAATTGGTATTGTAGCATTACCCCAGTATATTTAGGAAAAAAGTATCAGCAAGTTCATTTTGAGCTTGGTTATGTGAAGAAATGTATTTCGACTAGCCCAGTATTATGTTATAGATTCATATCGTCTCAGAGGTATTTTGATACTGAGGATGCATCTCTAGTCGATGATGAGGTTGTAAATGTTTTGCTTGAGATTTACAAGAAACTAAGTTTGCATGAAGATACAGATGCTATGAATGAGGTATTGGATCTGTTTGATGAATACATTTATCGGGACAATCGAGTTATGAAGGCTGCGGTTTCACTATTGACATAACTGATCATTTTGTAGTCTAGTCGAACGTGTGTTTGCAATGCCATTTATGTGTACATATTATCGGAAGCAGTCCATAGGACTGTTTTGCCAAAGGAACGTAGAAAAGATCTTATGAGTATACAGAAATAAACAAGAGGAAGATCATAGATAGAAGGTTTCTTGCCGATTTGGCGAAGGAGTTTGGTCTGAACGCTTTGCATTTGGAGGCGTTGGGCGAAAGCTGCCAATGGGAGATTGTCGTTGGTGGCGATATTCTGGAACGGCTGGTTGAAATTCAGTGTCAATTCAAACGACTGGCCGTGATGGGCGACGATGAGTACCGGGGATTCTATATCGAGGTGTCGCGGCCTACGCCAGAAGAGTGGGGCGATGCCGGGGAGTTGATTGCTTCGGGGGAATATGACGGCCGGGAGGCGTTCCTTGCGGATTGGCTTGCATTCAACCCACTGGAGACGCGGTGGTTCCATGTCGCTTCGACCTGGTACGGGGATTCTCGGTCGCTTCGTGTTACGGACCGGAAGCGTACCAGGTTCATCATCACGAACCGCTCCGCGTGTGTTGATGGGGAACCAGATGATGCGTGGTGCAGGAAGACCCTAACCCGCCTCTTCGACTATCTGCAACGGCTGATTGATGTCGTTGTTGCGAATCCAGACGGATTCAATGACTACGTGGCGCACAACCTACCGTATCAACAACGAATAGGCGTATTGCACAAAAGGAATTTAACCGCATAGTACCGAATTCCAAAATTGAGGTGGAAATCGGGAAACGGCCATCAATGCATTGGAGGACTCGGTGCACGGGCGTTCCGTGCCTCCTTTGGAGCGTATGACCATCCGGCTGTATTGCACTTATTACCGCATTGCCAAGAGGCGTTACTACCGAGAACAGGGCGCCAGCGGACGTGTTTATGAGGATTTGCAGGATGTTCCGGAAACGCTGCGTGATGTAGCCTATTATAAGCAGATGAAGTTCGTGGATGTGGAGACCCTGTACGGCATTGACAGTCCGGCGAATTTTATACGGTTTGCAACGGACCACTACGGTGAACTAGGACTTTCTCGCTTGAATATCTTTGCCTCAAACAAGCGTTAGCAAGGCTGGATGATTGTTACCTCCAACAGTTATTCGTCCAATGTCGGGCTGGCTATTGAGGTGGTTACTGCCCTGTATAAGGCTGGGGCGCTGCTGCTGATCTACGACGCAGAGAAGCTTCTGAGAATCCTGCGGGAAGGGGATTATGTGCGGCTGGTTCCCGATTCATATCACATATATGGGCTATCAAGAAGAAGGTGCTGTCTATGAATTGCCCTGGGAATATGAATGCTCGGATGATGAGGTTCGGATTTGACTCTAGAACAATACCAAGCAATTGTTTCCCTTGCAGAATGGCAGCAAGAGGAGCGGGTGAACTCCATCGTTTGACGGGACTGTGATAATTAGTAACTTGGCTTATCTCTATGCGGGTTTGTATAGGGGTAAGCTAAGTTTTTTATTGGCATCTTATTTTGTTTAGGAGATATGGTTGAGTTAAGTTGAGTTGTGTGTTAGGGATTGTGTCCCGTTTTTAGCTGAAAATGTAATGTAGATAGCGAGCGATTTACTATATTTATAAAATGAAGTAGCCGGATATATGAATCAAAACCTTAATCGGATTAAATTGGTACTCATCGAGAAAGATATTTCTCAAACGGAGTTGGCGGGAAAAATAGGCAAAAGTTTTAACACCGTGAATGCTTATTGTTGTAATCGTTAACAACCGACATTGGCGGTATTGGATGATATCGCAAAAGTTTTAGGGGTAACCATTAGAGAGTTGATAAAGGAAGAAAAATATGGCAAGAATATTTCGTATCTTTGTAAAAACATTTTTTGAGTGGAGCAGGAGCGGGAAATATTGGATCGGCTGGCGCAGGGGGATCGGGAGGCGTTCGATGCGCTCTATCTGCATTATGCTCCGAAAGTCGAGGAACTGGCGTTCTGGATGTTGAAGAACCGGACGGAGGCGGAGGATGTCATGCAGTCCATCATGCTGAAAGTCTGGGAACGCAAAGAGGAGATCGCGCAGATGACCCGTTTTTCCAATTACCTCTTTACGATGACGAAAAACGCTATTTTCGACATTTACAACCGTTCGCTGGTGCATGAGAAATACGAATCGGCCCAGTTGTCCTCCGTCCGCTATTTTCACGACGATACGCTCGACAGCCAGGTGGAGACGAACGATCTGGCGCTGCTGATCTCCATCGCCGTGGACAAGATGCCCGATCAGCGGCGGCGTATCTTCCGGATGAGCCGTTACGAGGGTCTTTCGAACCGGGAGATCGCCGAGCGGCTCCGGATCAGCGTCAAGACCGTGGAAAACCATATGACCGCCGCACTCGGCCAACTGCGGCGCCTGCTTGCCTCGATCACGCTTTTTTTCTGAAAATCGTTCTTTCCGGCTGGGGGTTCGCCGTTCTTTCGTCGTTCTATATTATGAGCAGCACCCCAAACGATGAAGACCGACAAAATCAACAGACTCGTCCGCGATTTTCTGCACGGCGATATGCCGGAGGAGATCCAACGCCGTTTCCGACGGTGGATGACCGCCCCGGCCGACCGGGAAACGAAGGACGCAGCGCTTTTTCAGGCCTGGAAGGAATTGCTCGCCCGGCCTGCGGAACGCGATTACCGCCATAAACTCCCCGACATACACCACCGGATCGACATGCTGGACCGGGCCGGAAAGAAGAGCCGGTTCATATCCTTGCGGCGTTTTGCGGCCGCTGCGGCCCTGCTGGCGCTCGTCGTCTGCGGGGAATACCTGTTCCTGCGTTCGCGGTATGAACGCGCCCCTTCGGTGTGCCTGGTCACGGCCCGAGGCAGCAAGAGCGAGTTCACGCTTCCCGACGGGACGCGGGTCTGGCTCAACGGCGACAGTCGTCTGAGCTATCCCGAAACATTCGATGCCGGAATCCGTCGGGTCCGGCTCGACGGCGAAGCCTTTTTTCAGGTCAGGCACGATGCCTCCCATCCCTTCGTCGTCGATATGGAGGTCATGCAGGTCGAGGTACTCGGTACGGAGTTCGACGCCCGTCACCGGGCCGGTACTCGCTATGCCGAAACGATCCTTCAATCGGGCAGCGTCCGTGTCCTGACCCCGGACCGTAAAAGTCCGATCCTGCTGCGGCCCGACGAACGGATCTTGTTCGATACGCAGACCGGCCGGATTGCGGTTTCCGAGGTTTCCGCCTGCGATTATTGCAGCTGGACGTCCCGCCGCCTGGTCTTCACCAACAAATCGCTCTCGGCCATACTGGTCAATCTGGAACGCTGGTACGGCGTACATTTCCATTCCGAAGGGAACATCGACCTTTCGGCAAAACTCTCTTTCCATATCGAATACGAATCGTTGGAGGAGGCGATGCGCCTGATCTCGCGGATCGCCCCGATACGCTACGACATCCGCGGCGGGACGGTTTTTCTCGCCCCGGAATGACGCAATCCCGAACTCGAATCCTGAAAACCATTTGCCTATGATGATCTGACAAGCTTAAAAAATTGGGACGGATGTTCCTACCATCCGCCCCATGACTTAAAATTAGACCTTATCGTAGATAATACTACGAATGATGAACTTTAAATCGTTACAAAACTATGAAATTTTTTGGACAATCCGATGGCAGCACCCCGCACAAGCGGTGTTTGCCTGTAAAAATCATGTCCTTATTCATTTTTCTGTTTATGTCCGTCGGGGGCGTTTCCGCCGCTAACCCGCCCGTGACGATCCATCTGAAAAATGTCACTGTCGCCGAACTGCTGCGGCAGATCGAGGCGCAGGGGAAGTACTCGTTCGCGTATAACAACGCCGACATCGACCTGACCCGTGTCGTTTCCGTCGCTGCGGAGGCCTGGCCCATCGAACGGATCGTGTTGAAATGTATTCCCGACGTTCTCGTAAACGTCGAGCGGAACAAGGTGATCCTGACGCCGCGCCGCGGTGCGCAAGTTTCCCCCCCCCGCAAAATTTCGGGCAAGGTCGCGGACGCTTCCGGTAATCCCGTCGTAGGTGCCACCATCCTGCTCAAAGACGGCGAAGCGGTCCGGGGCACCTCTTCCGGGGCGAGCGGTACCTTTGCTTTCGACTCGTTCAGCCTTTCGGACAAGGCCGCGCTCGAAGTGTCGTTCATCGGGTTCGACACCTACAAGACGACGGTCGGCGTCCGGACCTTTTTCGACGTGGTCCTGACTTCCGCCCAGCAGAGCATCGACGAAGTGGTGGTGGTCGGTTACGGCGTGCAGAAGAAAGCCAACCTGACCGGAGCCGTCGCCACGGTGTCGCAGAAAGAGCTGAAAGACCGTCCCGTGTCGAACGTAGGCCGCGCCTTGCAGGGCGTGATTCCCAACCTCAACGTAACTCTCTCTTCGGGGCAGCCCGGAGCCGGCGCGTCGTACAACATCCGCGGTACGACTTCGCCCAACGGAGGCAGTCCGCTGATTCTGATCGACGGTGTGGAAACCTATCCCGACCGTATCAACTCGAACGACATCGAGTCGATCACGGTGCTCAAAGACGCCTCCTCGGCCGCGATCTACGGTGCCCGCGGCGCGTTCGGCGTCATTCTGATTACGACCAAGAGCGGGCGGTACAACGAAAAGGCCGAGGTGTCGTACAACGGTTATTTCTCCATGTCCAGCCCCACGACCTCGACCGATTACGAAACCCGCGGCTACTACTCGGCCAAGATTGCCGACTTCTTCATGATGGCGACTCAGAACACGCCCTACACCTCCTACACCGAAGCCGATTACAAGGCGCTCTGGGAGCGGCGCAACGACAAGACCGAGAATCCGGCGCGTCCGTGGGTCATCACCGACAGGCGCAACGGCCGTCAGCAGTACGTCTATCTGGCCAACTTCGACTGGTACAACTACCTCTACGACGACAGCCGCCCGA
>ENA-OWPP01002769-OWPP01002769.1-human-gut-metagenome-genome-assembly--contig:-NODE-2769-length-11395-cov-3.110141_pt1 | contig 11395 bp, 9 predicted proteins | sample MGYA00248265_ERZ651848 | MGnify/ENA primary metagenome ERZ651848 (study PRJEB26924, sample SAMEA4378233) | human gut metagenome | biome: human gut; feature: human-associated habitat; material: faeces... | reverse complement strand
GCGGGCACCACCACCAGTTCGGCGTTGGCGGCTTCGCAATAAGTGCGCACCACCTGGATGGTGTCGGGCTGGGCCGTGGCGGAGATCAGCGTCTTTTGGCGCTTGCGCTCCCGGCACATGGCGGCCGCTTCCGCCGCCGCCTTCTCCACAGCGGCAGCCTTACTCATGTGGATCAGCTCATCCCGGATCCGGTTAACCGCCTTCAGGGCGGTATAGCCGCCGTAGCCGATGGCGGCGTACATCTCGTCCAGGCTCTGGAAGCCCACCCGCTTGAGGATGGCGGGCAGCACATCCGGCGGGGTGATCTGGCTCATATTCAGCCCCGCGTGCTTGAGCTCCGACTCAAAGGAGGAGCGGCCCTGGGCAATGTTCTCCTCCTTGCGCTCCTTTTTGAACCACTGGCGGATCTTGCTGCGGGCCTCGCTGCTCTTGGCGATCTTCACCCAGTCCCGGCTGGGGCCGTGGGCGGATTTGGAGGTGTTGATCTCCACAATATCGCCGTTGTGGAGCACATAGTCAAAGCCCACCATCCGGCCGTTGACCTTGGCTCCCACCATGGTGTTGCCGATGGCGGAGTGGATGGAGTAGGCAAAATCAATGGGGGTGGCGCCGGCGGGCAGGTTGATCACGTCCCCCCGAGGGGTGAACACAAACACCTCGTCGGCAAACATGTCGATCTTCAGGCTGTGGATAAAGTCCTCGGCGTCGGCGTCCTCCTGGTTCTCCAGCAGGCGGCGGATCCACTCATAGGTCTGCTCGCCGCCCTCCTTGTTGATGCCCTGCTTGTACTTCCAATGGGCCGCCACGCCGTACTCGGCGATGGCGTGCATATCGTAGGTGCGGATCTGCACCTCGAAGGGGATGCCCGCGTCGCCGATGACAGTGGTGTGGAGGCTCTGGTACATGTTGGGCTTGGGGGTGGCGATATAGTCCTTGAAGCGGCCCAGCACCGGCTTGAACATGTCGTGGATGCAGCCCAGCACGTTATAGCACTCCGGGATGTCGTCCACAATGACCCGGAAGGCATACAGATCGAAAATCTCGTCCAGGGTCTTGTTTTGGGCGAACATCTTGCGGTAGATGGAGTAGGTGTGTTTCACCCGGCCGTACACCTTACAGCGGATGCCCTCCTGCTCCAGCCGCTGCTGGATGCGCAGCTGGATGGAGGCAAGGAATTCCTCGTGGGCGGCCGAGCGCTTGGCCATCTCGTCCTCGATCTCCTTGTACCCCACCGGGTCCAGGTAGCGAAGGGACAGGTCCTCCAGCTCCCATTTGAGCTTCTGCATACCTAAGCGGTGGGCCAGGGGGGCGTAGATCTCCATGGTCTCCAGGCTCTTCTCCCGCTGCTTCTTGGGAGACTGGTACTCCATGGTGCGCATGTTGTGAAGCCGGTCGCAGATCTTGATGAGGATCACCCGGATGTCCTGGGCCATGGCCATGAACATCTTCCGCAGGTTCTCCATCTGCTCCTCTTCCTTGGAGGTGTACTGCACCCGGGTCAGCTTGGTGACCCCCTCCACCAGCTCCGCCACTGACTTGCCGAATTTTTTGGCGATCTCCTCATGGGTGGCGTCGGTGTCCTCGATGCAGTCGTGCATGAGGGCGGCCTCGATGGACTCTGAGTCGAGCCGCAGCTCCTCGGCGATGATCTGCGCGACGGCGAGCGGGTGCGTGATAAACGGCGAGCCGTCCTTTCTGAGCTGACCGTTGTGGTGCGTGTCGGCATAGCGGAAGGCCTTGTCGATCTGGGCAAAGTCTGCGCTCGGGTTGTACTGGTGGATCGTCTCGACAAGGTGGTCGTACATACCGAGCACGAGCGCCGCCTGCTCGCCGGTCTCCACGCAGGTGCCGGGCGCGACGATCTGGAGGGGAGCCGAAGCGGTATTCTCTTTTAATGCTTTATCCTGTGCTGTCATATCCGAATCGTCTCCTTTAATTACGAAAGAAAGCTGTGCAGGGCGGAAAGGTAGGGGCTCTTGTTAAGCTCAACCTTTTTTCCGTCCGCCGTCAGGCGGAGCGTGAGGGTCGTGTCCTTGCGCTCGATCGAAAGAAGCCCGCGCTCGGCGAAGACCTGCAAACACATCGCCGTGCGCAGAAACGTCTCCGCGCCGACCATTTCCGAGCTCAAATGCCGCAGCAGCGGCAGCATGGGCTCGCTGACGCCGTCAGGCCCGACCTCGCGCTCCAGAACGCGCCACGCGCGCACGAACTGGTCGCGCGAGGGGAGCGCCCGCGCCGCGTCGCGCGGGGAGAGCGTGCCGCCGCTGATCAGCTCGCGGCAGAGGGAAAGCGCCTCATTCTCGCGCCCGCTGGGGTCGAGCGAGGGGCGCAGGTCGATGAGCTGGAGCTGGATGGAGCGCTGGGAGCGGAACTCGTTCACCTGCAGATAGAACGCCGCGTCCACACGCATACCCGCGCACACGCCGCACTCGTCGGCGGTGACGGAGAAGAAAATGCCGTCGAAATTCACGCGGCTTTTCTGTAGTTTCAGCTTTAAGTGCCGGTTCTGGCCCACGCCCTGCACGCTCTCGAGCGTTGCGCCGCGCAGGCAGAAGACGGGGCGGTTGTTGCCCGCGCCGTAGGGCTCGAGGAGCGAAAGTGCCTCGACCTCCTCAAGCGTGATGAGCGAGGGGTGCTGCAAGTCGACGTCGACGTCGAGCATCGACACCGGCGGATGCTCGCCCGTGTGGGCGCGCACATACTGGTTCATCCGCGTGCGGAACGCGGGGATGTTGCGCTCTTCGATCGTAAAGCCCGCGGCGAGCTCGTGTCCGCCGAAGCTCACAAGAAGGTCGGAGCACGCTTCGAGCGCATTGAAGAGGTTAAAGCCGCCGTAGCTGCGGCACGAGCCCTTACCCGACCCGCCGGAGAGGTGGATCATAAAGCTCGGGCAGGAGAATTTTTCGGAAAGTCTCGACGCCACAATGCCCACGACGCCTTGATGCCAGTCCTCGCTGGACAACACGAGCGCACTGCGCTCGCTCTCGGGAAGGTCCTCCATCTGCTCGATGGCGCGGCGGAAAATGTCCTGCTCCACGCTCTGGCGCTCGCGGTTGAGCTCGCACAGCTCGCGCGCGAGCTTTTCCGCGCGGACGGGATCGTCGGTGAGCAACAATTCCGCGGCCAGCTCGGCGCGGCCCATGCGGCCCGCGGCGTTGATGCGCGGGGCGAGCACAAAGCCGATCTGGATCGACGAGATGGGGCGCGACGTGAGCCCCGCCTCGCGCAGCAGCGCGTGCAGCCCCGTAAAGTCGCTGCGGTCGATGCTCTCAAGCCCGCACTGCACGATGGTGCGGTTCTCGCCCTCCATGCGCATGACGTCGGCGATCGTGCCGATGGCGGCAAGCGTGCAGTAGCGCGCAAACAGCGCATCCTCGCGCCCCTCGCCAAGGGCCAAAACGAGCTTGAGCGCGACGCCCACACCCGCCAAGTGCTTGAAGGGATACGGGCAGTCGGGCCGGTGGGGGTCAACGACGGCCACGGCGGCGGGGAGCTGCTCCTTGCACTCGTGGTGGTCGGTGATGACAAGATCGACGCCGAGCGTCGCGGCGTAGGCCGTCTCGTCCACGCCCGTGATGCCGCAGTCGACCGTAACGATCAGCGTCACGCCGGACTCGGAGAGTGCGCGGATGGCGTCACAGCCGAGGCCGTAGCCCTCCTCGATGCGGCGGGGAATGTGCATCGTCACATCCGCCCCGCGCGAGCGGAGATAATCGGTCAGAAGGCAGGTCGAGGTGATACCGTCCACGTCGTAGTCGCCGAAGACCGCCAGCTTTTCGCCGTTTTCAAGCGCCTTCGAGATGCGCGCGACGGCCTTGTCCATGTCCTTCATCAAAAACGGGGAGTGGGCGAGCGTCTTCTCGCGCTCGAGCGCTTCGGCGGCCTGCTCGCTCGTGGTGACGCCGCGCGCGGCCAGCACCGACGAGACAAGATAGGGGTATCCCGCGTCCATCAGCGTCTTGATGGCATCCTCCGGCGCGGCGGGGATCTGCCAGTGCTCGTACTTCATGTTTCGGCTCACCTTCTTTCTTTTGAGAACTTTTGGACATACTATCTCAGGCAATACTGCCTCATCATACTAATACAATCTATTATTTTAACAAAGACCACCGCAAAGGTAAAGAGAAAATTTGACTATCCACGCGACTTTGTGCTACAATACGGCAGAAAGACCACCCAAAAGGGGGAAAATACCAATGAAACAGATCGCAACGCGCCTGACGGCGCTTCTTCTTGCGCTCGTGATGACCACGACGCTCGCGCTTGCCGCCAACAAATCCGGCTATTCCGACGTGCCGGACAAGAACTGGGCGAGCCAAAGCATCGTGCAGTGCAAGCAGTACAACTTATTGCAAGGCATCGGAAACGGCAAGTTCGGCCTCGGACAGAAGATGACGCGAGCGGCCTATGCCGCGGCGCTCTGCCGCCTGATGGGCTGGAAGACCGTAACGCCCGAAAAGGGCAGCTATACCGACAATCAGGATGCGAAAAAGTGGTATTATAGCGCCATTGAGACCGCGAGCGTGCACGGCGTGTTCTCCGGCCACAGCACGATCTGCCGACCGAACGACCCCATCACGCGTGAGGAGATGGCCGCGATGACCGTCCGCGCACTGGGGTACAGCACGCTTTCCGGCACGGTGCAGGATGAGTGCCCGTTCACCGATGTTTCGACGAATCCCGGCTATATCACGCTCGCCTGGCGCATGGGCCTTGTGGTGGGTATGAACTTAACGACGTTCGCGCCGAAAAACGACACGACGCGCGAGCAGGCCGCGGCGGTGCTGCTGCGCGCCTATAACGGCCTCAAGGCCAAAGTCAGCGTGACGAGCGTGAGCGCGGCGCCCTCCGGCGCGGTGCTGGCCGAGAGCCTGACGGGCACGAGCGGCGCGGTGCCGCTGTCCCCGCGCGCGGCGGTGGAGCAGGTCTACGACGCGGCGGTCAAGGCCGGCAAGGGCGGCAGCGTGGTCATCAACGCCGTCCCCGCGGCGCAGAACGTAAAAGGCGGCAAGGTCGGCGCGCTGCGCGAGCTGACGCAGGACGAGCTGAGCGCGTATTTGAACGACAGCGCCGTGCAGAAATCGCGCTCGAACCGCTTCGACAGCTCGTACCTTCTCTGTAAGGAAAAGGACGGCTCCACGATCGTCGTCTGGTACGAGAGCGAGGCGGACATCGCTGAAAAGACCGAGCTCTGCGCGCTGCTCGGCATCAAGAACGTCTACGTGCTGAAGTAAAACAAAAAATGACAGAGGGATATCTCATGCGAGATATCCCTCTTTTTTGCTGCGTTCAGAAGTTGTCGTTCCAGGAGTCGAAGTGCGGCGGCTCGTTTACCTGCGGCGCGGTGGCGAGCTGGTAGAAGCGGCAGGTCGAAAGGTTCAGATACGGCGTCAGGTAGACGTCCACGACCGCCGAGAGCACGCCGTAGATCAGAGCACCGAGCACCGCACCGGAGAGCGAGTCGGGCAGGTAGCTGATGATGACGTATTCGTAGAGCAGCGCGATAAGCACCGCGGCGATCTGATAGCCGATGAAGCTGAGCTGGAGCAGGAAAAGCTGCATCTTATAGCCATTTGTCTGCCGCTTGCTCAGGTTCAATGCCTCCATCACGCCGAGCTCGGGATTTTCGCACAAGTTGAGCATGGCGAACGAGTAGCGGTAGGCCGCGATGGTGCCGGGGATGACGAAAAGCATCGACCACAGGAAGATGAAAACGCCCTCGACGATGGAGAGCAGGATGACCTTCCCGGCAAAGGGGAACGCGTCAAAAAGGCTCTCATACGGCATTTCCTCACGGCGTAAGATGCCGAAGCAGTAGCAGTAATACCCCGCGTTCAGAACGAGCGCGACGAGGCCGACGAGGATGCTCACAAAGCTGAACGAGAGCACTGTGAAGCCGCCGGCAGAGTCGATCATATAGCTCACGCCCGAGTTGATCATATCGAGCACAAGGGTGATGAGAAGATAGAAAAGCGTCATCCGGAAGGGATTGACCTCACCGGTGCGCAGCAGTGAGCGCGATTCTGCCTTGATCGCGCCGGTATCGAGCTGCATGGGCATAAAAAAGCTCCTTTCTTGCCGGAACGGGGAAAAACGGACGGCAAAGTGCGGAAAATGCACGAAATTCATAAAAATAGTAATACATAACTATAGCATCGCGTCCGGGACACGTCAAGAAGCGGGAAAATGGGTTATTCCCTCCGCGGGCCGCCGAAAGGCAAATTGTTTGGCAAAATGCTGTTTTTGCGAGAAAATGACGGCGAAATCTGATAAATTATGTAGGAAAATGATGGTCATGAAGAATATTTTCTGGACAAGAGAAAAGAAAGGGGATATAATCTATCCGATTATGGAGCAGTGTTTCCGCTGCTCTGGCAGTATAAAGATGAGGTGAAGACTATGGCACAAGCTTTCTTTGGCGGCGTTCATCCCAATGATATGAAGGCTGCTACCAATGAAAAGGCCATCGAGCAGTTACAAGCCCCTGCTCAGGTGGTGATCCCCATGTCGATGCACTTCGGCGCACCCTGCACCCCGACGGTCTCCAAGGGCGACTATGTCAAGCTTGGACAGAAGATCGGCGAATTCAAAGGTCTCGGCGCTCCCATTCACGCAAGCGTATCCGGTACGGTCGCTGCGGTGGAGCCCCGTCCCTATTCCATGGGCGGCAAGGTCATGTCCGTTGTCATCGACAATGACTTCAAGGACGACTTGAGCGAGGAAGTCCATGCTCCGGCCGACCCCGACGCGCTGAGCGTGGAGGAAATGGTCGAAATGGTCAAGCAGGCCGGTATCGTCGGTATGGGCGGCGCAACGTTCCCCACGCACACGAAGATCTCCAGCGGCATCGGCAAGGTCGATACCGTCATCATCAACGGCGCGGAGTGCGAGCCCTACATCACCGGCGACCATCGCGCGATGCTTGAGCGCCCCGCTGAGATCATCGGCGGCTGCTGCTACCTCGCCAAGATGTTCGGCGTGAGCAAGGTCGTCATCGGCGTGGAGGACAACAAGAAAAACGGCATCGAGGCCCTCAACAAGGTCATCGCCGAGCAGAAGGCTCCCGTCGTGGTCGAATCGCTGCGCTGCCGCTACCCGCAGGGCGGCGAAAAGCAGCTCTGCCAGGCGATCACCGGCAAGCAGGTGCCCCCCGGCGGTCTTCCCGCGAACATCGGCTGCGCCGTGTTCAACATCAACACCACCATCGCCATCTACCATGCCATCAAGGACGGCATGCCCGTGGTGCGCAAGGTCGTCACCGTGTCCGGCAGCGGCGTTGTGGAGCCGAAGAACCTCGAGTGCCCGATCGGCACGCCCGTTTCGCTCCTGTTCGACGCCTGCGGCGGCTTGAAGGACGAGACGTTCAAGCTCATCGCCGGCGGCCCGATGATGGGTATGGCGCAGGCCTCCGCCGACTTCCCCGTGGCCAAGGGCACGGGCGCGGTGCTGGCGTTCGCCGCGAATGAGAACAAGGTCTCCGAGGACCCGACCTGCATCCGCTGCGGCCGCTGCGTTGAGGCGTGCCCCATGCACCTCGAGCCTCTGTACCTCTATTTATATGTGCAGAAGAACCGCATCGAGGATCTCGAGGCGGCCCACGTCATGGACTGCATCGAGTGCGGCGCGTGCTCTTACATCTGCCCGGGCCGCCTGCACCTGACGCATTCGTTCAAGGTCGGCAAGCAGAAGGTCAAGGAAGCCGCCGCCAAGGCCAAGGCCGCGGCTGAGGCTGCCAAGGCTGCTGAAGAAGCAAAGAAGGAGGCTTAAGAGATGCTGAATGATTATAAGGGCCTGAAGCTCATCGCTTCCTCCAACCCCCATATCCGCAACAATGAAGACACGCGCTCGATCATGCTCGACGTGATCATTGCGCTGTGCCCCGCGCTCATCATGAGCGTCATCCGTTTCGGCTTCCGCGCGCTGATCTCCGTGCTCATGAGCGTGGTTTCCGCGATGTTTTTCGAGTGGCTCTACCGTAAGCTGATGCACAAGACGCAGACGCTCGGCGACCTGTCCGCCGCCGTCACCGGTGTCCTGCTCGCGTTCGTCTGCCCCGTGACGCTTCCCTACTGGATGCTGATCGTCGGCAACTTCTTCGCAATTTTTGTTGTCAAGCAGCTCTACGGCGGCCTTGGCAAGAACTTCCTGAACCCCGCGCTGGCCGGCCGTGCCGCGCTCGTCGCGTGCTACACGAGCCAGATGACCTCCTGGATCGACCCGGCCTCCGGCAAGGCACCGCTCTTCGGCGGCGCTGACGTCGTGACCGCGGCCACTCCGCTTGCGATGATGAAGGGCGGCGAGTTTGCCGAGGTGACGGCACAGTACAGCCTGTCCGATATGTTCATCGGCAACATCGGCGGCTCTCTCGGTGAGATCTCCGCGATGATGCTGCTCATCGGCGGATTGTACTTAATTTTCCGCAAGGTCATCTCCTGGCAGATCCCCGTTGCCTACATCGGCACGGTGGCAGTCCTCACGTTCCTCTTCCCCCAGGGCAACGATGCGATGAGCTGGATGCTCTACAACGTGCTCGGCGGCGGCCTGTTCCTCGGCGCGTTCTTCATGGCCACTGACTATGTCACCTCGCCCGTCACGAAGAAGGGCCAGCTGATCTTCGGCATCGGCTGCGGTCTCATCACGGTGTTCATCCGCTACTTTGGCTCCTATCCCGAGGGCGTTTGCTACTCCATCCTTGTGATGAACTGCTGCACCTGGATCATTGACAAGTACACCAAGCCCACTCGCTTCGGCGTAGATAAGAAAGCAGCGAAGGAGGCGGCAAAGAAATGAAGATCGAAGGTAAATTCATTTTCAAGGTAGCCGGTACGCTGACGGCGATCTCGCTGGTCGTCGCGCTGTTGCTGGGCCTGACCAACATGCTGACCGCGGACAAGATCGCGGCCATCAACAAGCAGAAGACCGAAGAGGCGCTCGCCAAGGTCGTCTCCGCGGCCGACTGCGAATTCCCCCCGATGGAGGAGATCCCGCAGGCCATGATCGACGCTGCCAACGAACAGGGCGGCAAGCTGAGCGAGGTCTATGAGGTGCAGTCCGGCGGCGACACCATCGGCTATGCCTTCAAGGTCACCGCGAGCGGCTCTCAGGGCAACATCGTGATGATCGTCGGCGTCGACACCGACCTCACTGTCACGGGCGTTTCCATCGTCAACAACTCCGAGACCAAGGGCATCGGCTCCAAGGTCATCGACAATGAAGCGACCTCCGCAGGCACCGGCGCACTCGATCAGTTCGTCGGCAAGTCCGGCGCGGGCACGCTCGTCGTCAAGCAGAACATCGACGCCGTCACCGGCGCGACGGTCTCCACCAAGGGCGTGACCAAGGGCGTCAACGCCGCTCTGGCTGCCGCCGAGGCCATGAACTGAGAAAGGGGAAACGATCTATGAATTTTAACAAACAGCTCAAAGACGGTCTGATCTACCAAAACCCCGTTCTGGTGCAAGTGCTCGGTATGTGCTCCACCATGGCCATCACCACGAGTGTGTCGAACGGCCTTGGTATGGGCCTCTCCGTTCTCGTCATTCTGACGCTTTCCAACATCTTTATTTCCCTTCTGCGCAAGATCATCCCCAACGAAGTGCGTATCGCGTGCTACATCGTCGTCATCGCGGGCTTCGTCACGATCGTTGACCTATGCTTACAGGCGTTTGTTCCCGCCATCGCCAATAGCCTTGGCGTGTTCATCCCGCTGATCGTCGTCAACTGCATCATCCTCGGCCGCGCCGAGGCCTTTGCCAGCAAGAACTCCGTCGCCGCCTCCGCGGTGGACGGCATCTGCCAGGGCATCGGCTACACGGTGGTGCTGCTGATCCTGAGCGCGTTCCGCGAGCTGCTCGGCGCGGGCACGCTGCTCGGCGTGCAGATCATGCCTTCTTCCTATGTTCCCGCCGGTATGCTCACGCTGCCCGTCGGCGGCTTCCTCTGCCTCGGCACGCTGATCGCCATCATGCAGTGGGCGCTTGCCAGAAGCGAGAAGAAGAACGCGGAAAAGAAAGAAACGGAGGGTAAATAAAAATGAGTGTGACTAAGTTACTTGCTATTTCCCTCGGCGCGATCCTGACGAATAACTTCATCTTCTCGCAGTTCTTGGGTATCTGCCCGTTCCTCGGCGTGTCGAAAAAGAGCGACACTGCCATCGGTATGGGCCTTGCCGTTACTTTCGTCATGGGCCTTGCCTCGGCGTTCTGCTACGGCGTGAACATCATCCTCGTCAAGCTCGGCCTTGACTACATGCAGACCGTCGCCTTCATTCTCGTGGTGGCGAGCCTCGTGCAGTTTATCGAGATGTTCCTCAAAAAGTCCATGCCGACGCTCTACACGGCCCTCGGCGTGTACCTGCCGCTGATCACCACCAACTGCGCCGTTCTCGGCGTGGTGCTGCTCAACGTGCAGAACGACTACAACTTCATCGAATCCGTGGTGTACGGCATCACCGGCGGCCTTGGCTTCCTGCTGGCGATCTACCTGTTCTCCACGGTGCGCGAGCGCCTGGAATTTGCCGACTATCCCAAGGCATTTGAAGGCTTCCCCATCGCGCTGATCACCGCAGGCCTGATCGCCCTTGCATTCATGGGCTTCTCCGGCCTGCAGGTGTGGCCCATGTAAGGAGGGGACGAAATTATGATTACAAACGTTATTTACGCTGTCCTCGTGCTGGGCGTGATCGCCGTCGTGTTCGGCCTGATCCTGTCCGTTGCGGCCAAGGCCTTTGAGGTCAAGGTCGATGAGCGCCTGCCCAAGATTCAGGCCTGCCTCGCCGGCGCAAACTGCGGCGGCTGCGGCTACCCCGGCTGCGCGGGCTGCGCCGAGGCAATTCTTGCCGGTAAGGCTCCCGTCACCGCCTGCGCGCCCGCTGGCGCAGAAGGCGCTGCCAAGATTGCTGAGATCATGGGCATGGAAGCCCCCAGCGGCGAAAAGCAGGTCGCGCACGTGCTGTGCAACGGCGGCGAGGCTTCTGTGAAGAATTTCGAGTATGTCGGTCTTCACGACTGCGTCGCCGCGACGAAGGTCGCCGGCGGCCCGACCGCATGCTCCTTTGGCTGCATGGGCTTTGGCACCTGCGTTGCCGCCTGCCAGTTCGACGCCATCCATATCAATGAGCAGGGCGTCGCCGAGGTCGACAAGGAGAAGTGCACCAACTGCGGCGCCTGCCGCGAGGCCTGCCCGCGCAAGCTGATCGTCGAGGTGCCCTACAAGCAGAAGGTCTTCGTCAACTGCTCGAACAAGGAGAAGGGCCCCGCCGTTACGAAGGTGTGCGCCAACTCCTGCATCGCCTGCGGTATGTGCGAGCGCACCTGTAAGTTCGACGCCATCCACGTCGTCAACAACGTGGCCGTCATCGACTACACCAAGTGCAAGGGCTGCACCATGTGCGCCA
>ENA-OWPP01002766-OWPP01002766.1-human-gut-metagenome-genome-assembly--contig:-NODE-2766-length-11408-cov-8.946622_pt1 | contig 11408 bp, 6 predicted proteins | sample MGYA00248265_ERZ651848 | MGnify/ENA primary metagenome ERZ651848 (study PRJEB26924, sample SAMEA4378233) | human gut metagenome | biome: human gut; feature: human-associated habitat; material: faeces... | reverse complement strand
CCTGTTTGACACGAAGGGAGAGTGGTTCATTGAAGATGCCCGAAAAGCCGACCCCTGCACCATGCCGAACTTCCAGCTGCTCTGCGGCGGATTTCCTTGCCAGACTTTCAGCATTGCAGGATCCCGAAAAGGATTCGGAGATCCACGCGGCACTCTCTTCTTTGAACTGGCCCGCCTGGCTGAAGCCCGGAAGCCTTCGTATCTGCTGTTTGAAAATGTACCCGGCCTGCTTAACCATGACGGTGGGCGGACATTTGCGACAATCCTCAACACGCTGGACCGACTGGGGTATGGTGTGGAATGGCAATGTCTTAACAGCAAAGATTTCGGCGTCCCCCAGTCAAGAAACCGCGTGTACATTGTCGGATATCTTGATGAACGATGTAGAGGAAAAGTATTTCCTTTCACCGAAACAACAGGAGGTTCTCTTATACAAACCCACGGCGGGCATCAAGGAGAACGAGTCTACTCCCCCGAAGGATTAAGTTGTACGCTGGCTGCCAATCCGGGCGGGTTCGGCGGCAAGACCGGGCTGTACGAGGTGGGAGTGCCGATCAAGTGCGCCACCAAGACCGGCTACCAGATGGCACAGGTTGGTGACAGCATCGACCTGAGCTACGCCACAGTCAACAGTCGGCGCGGGCGTGTGGGCAAGCAAATTGCCCATACCCTCACAACCGGCTGCCAACAAGGCACTGTTGAAGTTTGCCCGGTCAAAAATCCCGTCAAATCAGACCCCGCGAGAAACGCAGCCCGGACAGGCAAGCCAGGCGCACCCATGCACACTCTTACCACGAAAGACCGGCACGGTGTTCTGTGTGAGGGGCGCATCCGCCGCCTGACACCGCGCGAATGTCTGCGGCTGCAGGGCTGGGCAGATGACCGCATCGACACGGTGCTTGCCATCCAAAGCGATAACCAAGCCTACAAGCAGGCAGGCAATGGTGTAACAGTCAACGTGGTAGAGGCCATCGGGCGGAGAATTGCAGCCATGGACGCAGAACTGCGGGGTGAGGCGCTTGCCCCTTGATTTCCGTGACCAGTATTTTGGCTGTGAAATTGAACTGACCGGGATAAACCGCGCCACGGCAGCCCAAACGCTGGCCGACTTATTTGGCACCCGCGCCGAGCATTCCGGTGGTGGCTACGATGCCTACAGGGTCAAAGATTTGGACGGTAAAGAGTGGAAAATCGTCCGGGACGGCAGCATCCATCCCGAATGCCGCAGGCGGTCTGTTCTTATCGGAGAAACCTACAAGGTTGAACTGAACTCCCCCAAACTCGAATACGGCGAGATGGAAAAGCTGCAGGAGGTTGTTCGTTCCTTACGCCGCGCAGGGGGCATCGTAAACGACAGCTGCGGAATGCACGTCCATGTGGATGCAAGCAAGCACACGCCGCAAAGTCTGAAAAATGTACTTTCTATCATGTATTCTAAAGAGGATATTTTGTTTGCAGCACTCAAAGTCAACCCTGCTCGCATCGACAGCTACTGTCAGGCGGTGGATGAGCCGATACTGGAAGAAATCCGCAAGCTGCCCAGCGACGCGAGTATGGATCAACTGAAGGACCGCTGGTATCGCGGGCGGGACGGCAGTGACTATCACTACCACCAGAGCCGGTATCATGCCTTGAACCTGCATTCTGTGTTCTACCATGGCACAGTCGAGTGGCGGCTGTTCAACTCCACGCTCCACGCGGGCGAGGTCAAAGCCAATATTGTTCTGTCTATGGCGATCTCGGCGCAGGGCATCAACCAGAAGTACACGCAGTTCCGGAAAACGCCCATCGGGGATAATCCGGCGTTCACCTTCCGCACCTTTCTGCTGCGGCTGGGACTCATCGGTCCGGAGTACAAAAATGTGCGGATGCACCTGCTGAAGAACCTGCCCGGTGACAAGGCGTGGCGGCACGACAAGTCGCTGTATCCCAGCAATCAACCACGGCCCCGCACGGACGAGGCCAGATAGGAGAAGAAATGTCGAAAAAAGAATACTTTGCCTATGGCTCCAATCTGAATTTTGAGCAGATGGCCTACCGCTGCCCGGAAGCAACGGTGGTAGGCACTGCCAAGCTGGACGGCTATGAGCTGGCGTTCCGGCGCGGCTACCTGACGATTTTGCCAAAAGAGGGAGCAAGCGTCGAAGGACTGATCTGGTCTGTCACTGACCATGACGAATCACAGCTTGACTGTTACGAGGGTTACCCGACATTCTATGACAAGGAAACCATGACGGTCACGGATGCCGACGGCGCACCGCATGGAATTATGGTTTACACGATGAACGCACCGTACCGCGACCAGTTGCTCCCGGTCAGCAGCCGCTACAATGCGGTTGTCATGCAGGGGTGTCTGGATGCCGGTATCTCTCCGCAGCAGTTCTATGATGCTGACGAAAAATACAGAAAAGCCTACAAGGCCAGAGCCGCGCCCTGTCCCAAGAAACACGCTCCCGAACGCTAACCAAGCCCGCTGCACCCCGCAGTGGGCTTTTTATTTTGCAACAAAAGGAGAAATTCGTATGAAGAACAAACACAGAATAAAGCAGTGCTTGTCGCTGCTGCTGGCGGTAGGGATTGCGCTCACAAATCCGGGCGCAGCACTGTCCGCTTTTGCAGAGGATGCCCCCGCCACGCCGGAGAATGCCGAAGCGGTCACCCCCGAAACTGCCGAAGCGGACACCACGGCACCAAACCTTGTGCAGATTACCGAGAATCTTTACAACGATCTGCCGGACGCGCCTACCGGCAGCTACCTTGGCAGCATGGGTCTGCCCGTGGCAACCGGCGAGACAAAAATCGGTATTTCCGCGTGGGTTTCTGACCTGTATGACGGCGTAGATGCCCATATGGATGCCGATGCGCTGAACGCAGATGAGAACACGGTCACAATCGGCAAAACTCCCGGTACAGACTATGCCATTGTTCCGCTGTTGGCGCAGGTCGAATACCCGGCAGACGGTGCAGTATCCGAAATCATACTGCCGGATGATGTAGAGCTTTTAAGCTATCTCTCCACCGATTATGAGCCTATCCCGGCAGACGATCGGGAACAGGCTGAAATCCTGCACCAGACATACTCGGAGCAATCGGCGGCAGCCACCGGCCTGTATGTAAAAGCTTCTGCCGATTTTACGGCGCAGCTGGTCTATACGGATTCGGACGGCAGTTCGCAGTCAAAATCTATCCATGTACAGATCAGCGAGGATGCTGCACCCACACAGATGTATGCCGACACCGGCGATGACGGCATTGCCGCCTATGCTGCAGGACCGACTCCGCCGTATGCCACCGGCAAAATCACCAGTATTGCCAAGGAGGGCGGCACATGGCTGATTTGGTTCAACGGTCAGGAAGCCTACTGCTGCAGCCACGGCCTGAACGGCCAGCCCAAGGGCTGCCCCACCTACAGCTTCTCTCATGTGTCCCGCCTTGAACCCGGCCAGTATACGCCGGGCAACCACTATGCAAACCAGGTCAACATCTGGGGCGGTCTTGGCCAGCTGAGTCTGGATATGCTGGATGATCGTCCTGTTGTGGCAAGCCTTGAAGATGATCCTGAAGGCTGTGAAGAACAGCCGGACATCCTTGGCAGCCTTTACGATGAAACCCAGCAGTGGATCATGGAAAACTATCCCGACAGCTACGCGGCGCAGACCTATATTGCTGCTGCAGAAGAACTGGTAAACGGTACAGACGCGCAGTCCGGGGAAAACGGCTACTACACCTACATCTATAACCCGCCCGCAGGGTATGCGTGGCAGGTTGTGGCGCTGGTCGGTGAAGAAATTGCGGGCGGCACTGAGATCCCGGATGTGCCGAGTGTTCCGGAACCGAAGTACTATTCCGCTGCGTGGACAGCTCCTGCGCAAAGCGCCAGCGGCAGCTTTGATCTGACATTCACCGTCAACACCGACAAGGTCCAGTTGAACACGCCGGAAAAGGTGGACGGGGCGGTCATTACCGTCACGCCCAGCCGGACAAGCGGCAATGTGGACGGCGGCAGCTGGCAGATGACCCCTGCCGGGGCACAAACCATTACCACAAGCGGTCACACACAGGACGATACCTACCACCTGAACGGCGGCGATGGTTCTGCCACATGGACGGTGCATTACGAGGTATCCAAGACCAGCACCAGTACGCTTTCCGGACAGGAAGGTCCGTTCACCAGCCAAGCCGAAGCGGATGCCGCTGCCGAAGCTGCCAAGAATGCGGCTATCGGGCAGCTGCAGAAAGAAGCGCAGAGCATGGTGGATGCCGCCATCGCCGCAACGCGGGCGCAGCTTGCCAATATTACATTCAGCTACGATGAGATCACTATCCCGCATGGCTTTGATTCCACGCCCGGCGCGTTGGGCAGCCACCAGACCATTACCGTTCCTGCCAACAGCTCGAACGATTACCAGATGAAAAACGACGAATGGTCGGTAAAGGTCAGCATTGACAAAATCGACAGCGAAACCAAGCAGCGCATCAAGGGCGATGCCGAGTTTAAGATTTTTGCGTGGGACACCGTTCGGCAGTGCTATATCCCGTTTGGCGGATACAACCGGTACAAAGTCGAGCGCCAAGCAGATGGCACCTACAAGGTCATCAACCACAGCAATTATGCCAATGGTTCTGACAATATCTATTACACCCAGCGCAATGAGGGCAAGTTTGTCATCGTGGAGAGCCGCGCACCCAGTGGGTACTATGGTGACTGGTCGGATGTAAACGCTCCCGGCACAGCTGGTTCCGTGCTGGGCAAGCGGGCGTATGCCATCGAAATCACCAAAGCATTGGACGGTCAGACGATTCGGCTGGGAAACGCGGATTATAACGCCGACATTACCACGGCCAACAGCGGCGGCACCCTCATCGACACCGGCGAGGGCATCGTCACTATCACCTTTGGCATCCGCAATGCAGATAAGACCTACGCCACAGACCCCACGGGCATTGCCAATAACGAAGATTCCTACACCATGCACGCCAATGCCGACAAGATGCAGAATGACCGCGTTCTCGGCAATATTCTGCTGACAAAAGTGGACTTGGACGCCGCGCGGTATCTGGCTGCGGGCAGCAACGGCGATACCACGCTTGAGGGGGCTGTGTACGATCTGTACGCCGCAGACACCATTGAACATCCGGACGGTGTTTCGGGTGTGGTGGATTACTCCAAAATCACCGATGCCAACGGCACGCCCCTTTGGCGTACTACGGTTCTCACCAACGGCGGCTGGGACACCGATTACCTGCCCATTTTGCAGAAAGACCGGCTGGTAGCCTCTTCGAAAATCACTGACGGTAAACTGGCTTTTGCCAACCTGTACATGGGCAGATATTACCTTGTCGAACGTGCCACAGGGCTAGTTCTGCCGATTGACGGAAACGGCAAGCTGTATGTTACCGGGAAGTATCCACAGCTAAATAAGAAGCTGGAACGCACCGGAAAATACAGCAACCTCGCCACCAAGGGCGGCGAGTACACCGACTACATCTACAAAAACCAGTATTCCGCCGTAGCCGAGAGCCGCAAGCTGAACGGCAGCAAGGCGTGGGATGGCTATTATCTGTCTTATGCCAAGGGTTATCTTTGTGACGAGGTCAACCACTACAAAACGCTGACCTATGCAGATGAGTCCGCCTACCACATCCATGCCGAACAGGAGAGTCAAGACGAAGTCCTCAAATCTGGCTTTAGTTTGCAAAAACTTGTTTCCACCACTGGACAGCCAAGCCCGGCACTGAAATTGGAAGGCGCGGGCTTTACCGTTTATCGTATTTCCAAATTGAGCAAGGCGGCGCAGTTCAAGCAGAACCCGGACGGAAGCTACGATGCCGCCAGCATCCTGTCTGCCTATCGCAAAGACAATTACGATAACGCCACACTAAAATACGATTTCACCGCCGAAGGACAAGCCATCGCCAATATGTTCGAGAGCAGCACCGATACGGTCAACGCCTATAACGCGACCTTGACCGCAGACGGCGACTACGCCAACGGCAAGGGCAACGGCTGGATGCCCACGGATCAGCCCGCTGAGTATAGGCTGGGAGAGATGTTCACGAACGATGAGGGAGTTTTCCGCGTTGAAGGCTTGCCATATGGGCAGTACCTTATCGTAGAAACCACTATCCCGAAAGATGTGTTCCAGTGCGACCCGTTCATCGTCACGGTGGACACCAACAGCCCGCAAAGCCGATTTACAGTTCCTGCGGGCAGCGTCACCACCGCAAGCAATGACTATCTGACTTTTAATGTGCTGGATGAGGAATTGGAGGGGTACTTGCAGCTCATCAAGGTCGACAACGAAACCGGCAAGGCGGTCAAAATCGCCAACACCTCTTTTGCCTTGTACAAATTAGATGACAAGGGTAATAAGACCCGCATTTCCATGATTGACCCCGCCAGCGGCAGCGCCACCAAGAAAACGGATGTGTTCTACACCGATGCAGACGGCCTTATGAAAACACCCGAAAAACTGCCGCTGGGCAGATATTTGATTGAGGAACTGCAAGGTCCGGAAGGCTATTTCAATGATTCCGCCTACTCGGTGGAGTTTGAAATCAAGTCCGACCGCGTCTGGCAGGTCGTGGGCAATGCCGCCAACGACATGGACGAGTATATCGTCACGGAGAAATACTGCAATCACGAAACACTTGGTCAGCTTACCATCCGAAAACAGGGCAATGTCTTGACCGACTACCAAGATGGACAGTTCATCTACACGCAGGACAACCTTGCAGGCGCGGTGTACGAAATTCACGCTGCAGCCGACATTGCCACACCAGACCGCCAAGGCACTTACTGGTACAAATCCGGCGATTTGGTGGCAACTGTTACCACCGGCACGGAGGGACAAGTGGATGAAGTAAAATTCAGCCCCACCCGCACGCAGGCAACCTATGATTTCCTGACAGTCAGCCACGATGGCACCAAAGGTGAAGCAACCGTGACCCTGCCGCTGGGCAAGTACACTGTTACCGAGATTAAAGCGCCGTATGGTTTTGTGCTGACCCAGCAGAGCTACACTGTGGAATTCAGCTGGGACAGCCAGAAAAACGACATTGTGCTGGCGAAAACCATTGTCAGCCACGAGCGGGACGGCGACAAGAAATGTTCGTACAGCATTGTGAATGTCAAGGACGCTTCGGATGCCCACAAAATCGGACAAACACTCGTGTTTGAAAATGCGCGGGTGCTGCCCACGCCCGAAAAGCCCGGCGATAAAGTCAGCAAAATCGGTGTAGGCATTTACAAGCAGGACCGTGAGGCGCTGACCTATCTGGCAGGAGCCGTATATGAACTCTACACCGTGGATGACATTTTCTCCGCAGACGGTACAAAGCTGCTGGACGCCGGTACAAAGCTGGCCACCAGTAGCACAACCAACGCCAGCGGCTTTACTTGGTTTGATGTGGACGTGCCGATTCGCGGCGAATATTACATTGACCCTGCAGGTCCGCGAAGCACCAGCCGCGAGAACAGCGGCAGATACCGCATTGTGGAAATCACCGCCCCTGCGGGTTACCTGCTGGACAGCACCCCTATGGAAGTTACCTTCACCTATGAAGGTCAGCAAATCGCGTGGCAGGTCGTGGACGCTACGAACACCAACCTGCGCACCGGTGTGGACATATCCAAGCAGGACATCACTAACGGCAAGGAACTGCCCGGTGCAAAGTTGGAAATCCGTGATGCAGACGGCAATTTGGTGGAGGGCTGGACTTCCACAAAAACGTCGCACACCGTGCGAGGTCTGGAACTGGAAAAAGCGTACACCCTGACCGAAACTCGTGCCCCGGACGGCTATGCCGAAGCCGAAAGCATCGTGTTCAAGCTGGTGCAGAACGGTACAGAGCAGGTCAATGAGGTTTATGTGAAATCCGACGATGGCTGGAAAAAACGCGACGATGCCACCGTCATTATGCAGGACGCGCCGGTACTGGATATCGACAAGACCGACATTGCGGGTAATCTGCTGCCGGGGGCTACGCTGACGATCCGTGATGCAAATGATGAAATCATTGACACTTGGGTGACAGATTACAAAACGCATCGTGTTCCCATTTCAAATGATTTCCTCAAGCTGTCAGGCGAAGCCAAAGAGTACATCTACACCCTGACCGAGGATGCCGCCCCGGCCGGCTTTGAAATTGCCGAATCAGTGCAGTTCAAGGTACAGCAGGCAGACGAAAATGTTTGCCTGTTCGTCCGCGAAAATGCCGATGCCGAATGGGTGCGTGCCGACAAACGCCTGATCCAGATGATTGACGAAGCTACGCCCCGCGAGGACACGCCCACACCGACCCCGGCACCCACACCGCAGCCGACGCCCGCTACAACCCCTGCGCCTACACCTGCGCCTACACCTGCGCCTACGCCGCATAAGGTGCAGACCCTCCCGCAGACGGGAGATGGTTTCCCACTGCTGGCTATTGTGGTCGTGTCTCTTGCGTCTGCGACAGGTATCGTGCTGCTGACCGTTAGGCAGAAAAATGCGCTGAAAGAAACTTCTGATGAGGAGGATGCCGATGAAAGTGCTGATCGTTGAACCCGGAAAATACCCCCGCGAAGCCGACATTGAACACACCCTTGAAGCCGAGCAGGCAGTTGTCGGCGGCACCATCGAGGTCGTGTATCCTTGGCGGGACCGTGTTTGCATTGTCTGCAACGATAACGGTATTGCAGAAAACCTGCCGCTGAACCGTATGCTGGGCGACTATGACATTATCCATGGTACATTTTTCATCTGCGGTCTGACACGCGATGATTTTACCGACCTCACACCCAAGCAGATGAAACACTACGAGGAAATGTACCATGACCCGCAGCTGTTTTTCCTGTTGGGCAAGACCCTGTGTGTGGAACACACCACGCCGGAAGGTTACGCTCAATTCATGCAGGCAACAAGGCAGCCCCCGCGCCAAGAACAGGAGCGCTGATATGAATACGATCCTCTTCGCCCGCAGCCCGCCTGCGGGCTTTTTTCTTTGTCCGAAATCATCCAACAAGCAAGGAGAAGAACTAATGAACGACATTTTTGAAAATACCGAAACTATGCAGGAAAACGAACATCCTCGCTTTTACACCGCAGAATCCGTTATGCGCGGGCATCCCGACAAGCTGTGCGACCTCATTGCCGACAGCGTGCTGGACGCCTGTCTGCAGCATGATCCCGCCAGCCGCGTGGCTTGTGAGGTCATGGCAACCCACGGTCACATCATTGTGGCGGGCGAAATCACGACCAGCGCTAAGCCGGATGTGTTCAACATCGTCCGCGACACCCTGCGGGATGTCGGCTATGACCCGAAGGCGTACCAAATCGACTGCTACATCCACGACCAGAGTCCCGACATTGCGGGCGCTGTCGAGCCGGAATTGGCTGAGGGAGAGGACGAGGACACCCTCGGCGCGGGCGATCAGGGCGTTATGGTCGGCTACGCCTGCAACGAAACGCCCGAATATCTTCCGATGCCGGTGGTTGCCGCCCAGCGCCTTGTAACGCTGTTGGAAATCTCCCGCATGACCGGCGTTATCCCCGACATCGGTCCGGACGGCAAGGTGCAGGTCACGATGGAATACAACGGCGACACGCCTGTGCGCATCACCACAGTGGTCGTCTCTGTGCAGCACAAGGAGGACACCGACATCAATAAGCTGGCGGATTTGCTGGACGAATATGTGTTCCCGCTGGCCTTTGACGGTATGCCCGCCGATGACGCGGAAATCATCCTGAATCCCAGCGGCAAGTTTGTGCAGGGCGGTCCGGATGCCGATACCGGCTTGACCGGGCGCAAGCTCATGGTGGACAGCTACGGCACATTTGCGCCCCACGGCGGCGGTGCGTTCAGCGGCAAGGATGCCACCAAGGTAGACCGCAGCGGCGCATATATGGCGCGGTACATTGCCAAAAACATGGTCGCCGCCCATCTTGCTGATCGTTGTCAGGTCACGCTGGCGTATGCCATTGGGGAAAAAGACCCTGTCATGGTGGATGTGAATACCTTCGGCACCGGCATCTGCGAGGATGACTGTTTGGCTGCCGCGGTGCGCAAGGCGTATGACCTGACCCCTGCGGGCATCATCAAGCAGCTCGACCTGCTGAACCCCATGTACAGCCGCACGGCGGCGGGCGGTCACTTCGGGCGCGAGGATTTTCCGTGGGAAAATGTTGAACATATGAGTGACCTCGCCGCTTACATTGTGTAATTGCCGCGCGTCAGCAAAGAGCAGATCCATGCCGCTAATCAGATGACGGCAATCGAGTTCCTGCGGAGGTACCGCCCCAATTCGCTGGTGAAAAGCAGTGCGCGGGGTGAGTACCAGCTTGCGGAGCATGACAGCTTCAAGATAAACGGCGAATCCAGTGTGTGGCATTGGAAAAGCCGCGACATTGGCGGCAAGTCGGCGCTGAAATATTTGATTTATGTGGAAGGTGTACCGTTTGTGGAGACGGTGCAGCTGTTATGTGAGGAAAGTCCGACGTACATCCCAGTGCAGCATGAAGCGGTGGAGCGCGAGCGTCCGCTGTTCCGTCTGCCGAACCCTGCACCGAATAATGACCGTGTGACGCGGTATTTGCTAGGACGCGGCATCTCACTGCCCACGATTCGCTACTGCATTGAGAGAAAAATTCTGTACGAAAGTGAAGAATACCACAACTGTGTTTTCTTGGGAAAAGACCCACAGGGCGTGCCGAAATATGCGGCGCTGCGCGGTATTTATGACTACGGAAAGCCGTTCAAGCGCGAGGCCCCCGGCAGTCAGAAACAGTACGGTTTCTGTATCCCGCCGATGCAGCCCGGCACCACCGTGGCGGTGTTTGAAGCCGCTATAGATGCCATGGCAGAGATGACGCTCTGCGGGGATGCTGCGGACAAATACCGTCTGTCGCTGGGCGGGGTCTCGTCCTCCGGCAAAGAACCGCTGGCCTTGCAGGAATTTCTGCGCCAGCACCCGGAAATCACCACGATAGAACTGCGGCTGGACAACGATGCCAAAGGGCGCATGGCGAGTGTCGGCATTCAGAACCTTTACCGAGAAAAGTATCAGGTTTGCGACCTGCCGCCCGACATCGAGAATGGAGATTACGCTGATATGGCAAAAAACAACCTGATGGCAAGAACTGCCGCCCACCGCGCAGTTTGCCGATAGAGAGAGATCAACATGAAAGTCAGAAATCGTTCGCCCACTTATAGGGCATAAACAGGAGGTAAATCGTTATGGCTGTGTTCCGTGTACAAAAGACGCAAAATTATACCATTATGTCCAACCATCATCTGCGCAACAAGGCTCTTTCGCTCAAGGCGAAGGGGCTTTTATCTTTAATGCTGTCCCTGCCCGAAGATTGGGATTATACCACGCGAGGGCTGGCATCCATCTGCAAAGAGGGTGTGGATAGTGTCTGCGCCAC
>ENA-OWPP01002762-OWPP01002762.1-human-gut-metagenome-genome-assembly--contig:-NODE-2762-length-11433-cov-17.012041_pt1 | contig 11433 bp, 7 predicted proteins | sample MGYA00248265_ERZ651848 | MGnify/ENA primary metagenome ERZ651848 (study PRJEB26924, sample SAMEA4378233) | human gut metagenome | biome: human gut; feature: human-associated habitat; material: faeces... | reverse complement strand
GCACCGGCGGCAAGCACTGTCTTGCCCCCACCACCTGCTCCCACATGATCGTGGACCACAGCGACTACCTGAAGATTCTGCGCCGGGTGCGGGAGCTGCCGGGCGTGAAAAAGGTGTTCATCCGCAGCGGTATCCGGTTCGACTACCTGATGGCCGACCCGGACGACACCTTCTTCAAGGAACTGGTAGAGTACCATGTGTCCGGCCAACTGAAGGTGGCTCCGGAGCACTGTGCTCCCAACACGCTGGCCTACATGGGCAAGCCGCCCATCGAGACCTTCAACAAGTTCAAGGATAAATTCTATGAGCTGAGCAAAAAGGCCGGCAAAAAGCAGTATCTGGTGCCCTATCTGATGTCCAGTCACCCGGGCAGCACTCTCAAGGATGCGGTCTATCTGGCAGAATATCTTTATAAAAACCACATGCGCCCGGAACAGGTGCAGGATTTTTACCCCACCCCCGGCACTGTGAGCACCTGCATGTTCTACACCGGCCTTGACCCCTACACCCTGAAGCCGGTGTTTGTGGAAAAGACCCCCGAGGGCAAGGCGCTGCAGCGGGCGCTGCTGCAATACTACGAGCCTCGCAACGCCGAGAAGGTAGTCAAGGCGCTGAAGATGACCCACCGGGAGGACCTGATCCCCCTGCTGGTGCCCGCCGCAGGCCGCCGCGCCGTGCAGCGCTCTGCCCGCCGGGCCGAAGCCGCCGATGTGACGATCCACAATGACGGCACCTATACGGTGCGCCCGAACCAGAAGGGCCATAACGGCAAGCCTGCCCACGGCCAGAACCGTGCCGCTGCACCGACAGGCCGTGCACCCAGCCCCGGCGCACGCTTTGCGCCCAATTCGGCACCCGCGCGCAAGCCAAAAAACGATCAACAGAAAGAGAACACAACGTGGAAAACTGGAAAGAAGAAAAAGTAAACGCGCCTAAGAAAGGCCTGTGGCAGCGCCTTGCTGCGCTGGCCGCTGCCGCCGCACTGGTGCTGAGCCTTGCGGGCTGCAGCGGGCTGCCGTCCGTCCCGGGCGGAAGCGCCGATGTAGTGCCGAACCCGTCCGCTTCTGCTGCGGCGGCTGTGGATACAGTGGACGCACCCTTGGAGGTGCATTTCATCGATGTGGGTCAGGCGCTGAGTGTGCTGGTGGAATGCGACGGACAGTTCATGCTCTACGACGGCGGCAATGTGGACGACGGCAGTCTCATTGTCTCTTACCTGCAGAGTCAGGGGGTGGAACAGCTGGAATATGTGTTCTGCTCCCACGCGCACGAGGATCATGTAGGCGGCTTGGCTGCCGCACTGGCCTACTTCCCGGCGTACCATGTGTACAGCCCGGTGACCGATGCCTCCACCAAGTGCTTTCAGGATTTTGTTAAATACACCCAACAGCAGGGCCTGCAGGTAGAGGTGCCCGCCGTGGGCACGATGTGGCCGCTGGGCGGCGCTACCGTGACCATGCTTGGCCCGGTGGCACAGTACAGCGACACCAACGATACCTCCATTGTGCTGCGCATCGACTACGGCTCCACCAGCTTCCTGCTGACCGGCGACATGGAAAAGACTGCGGAGACCGACCTTGTGAACAGCGGCGCGAACCTCAGGGCCGATGTGCTGCAGGTGGGCCACCACGGTTCCAGCACCTCCACCAGCTACCTCTTCCTGAACGCGGTGCTGCCGGAAATGGGCATCATCTCCTGCGGCGTGAACAACAAGTACGGCCACCCGCACGAGGAAACGCTGAGCATCCTGCGGGATGCCGGGGTGGATGTGTACCGCACCGACCTGCAGGGCACCATCACCATTGGCAGTGACGGCCAGAACTACACCGTGGGCACCGAGCACTTTGCGGCAGATTCCGCGCTGAACCCCACCGACCCGGCGGCATCCAGCACGGCCCAGCAGGCGTACATCGGCAATGTGAACAGCAAAAAGTTCCATCTGCCTACCTGCCCGAACCTGCCGGCAGAGAAGAACCAGGTCCTGTTCTCCAGCTACGAGGAAGCCGTGGAAGCAGGCTATACGCCCTGTTCCAGCTGCATCAAATAAAGAACGAACTCCCCCAGTCTGCTTCACAGACAGCCCCCTCTGGGATGGGGCCTTTGGCAAAACCGAAAAGCTTACCTTTTCGACAGAGGCTCCCTCCTTGAGGAAGCTGGCACGGCGTGAGCTGTGACTGAGGGAGTTTTCTTTTATCCGCCGCTCTGCGGGATTGATAAAATCCCACAGGTGAGGTATACTTAAAACCACTTTATTTCAAAAAAGCAAGGAGGTGCGGCGGATGATCGGTGCACCGCAGCCGCTGGTGCTGGCAAAACCGGCGGCGATCGATACAGCACAGGCAGCGCGGTATTTCGGGGCCAGAGGGGAACCGGACGACCGCACCATGACCCTGTTGGAAACATGCGCCATGCCGCTGCTGGCGGCGGCAACGCCCCGGGCGGTCTGGCTGGAAGCGGACACGGCTGCCCTTGCTGAAGCAGGCATCCTGCGGGGTGAGGATGTGATGAAGCATCTGGAAAACTGCCCGCAGGCGGTGCTGCTGGCTGTGACCCTTGGCCCCGGCGTGGATGCACAGATCCGCCGTGCCGGTGTGGGAGATATCGCGGCGGGCGTTGCGTCCGACGCACTGGGCAGTGCGCTGGCCGAGCAGGCCGCAGACGCAGCCGAAGCAGAGCTGCGCCAGTGGGCCGCAAAAGAGGGAAAGTATTTGACCGGGCGGTTTTCGCCCGGCTACGGTGACTGGGATATTGCAGTACAGCCGCTGGTGGCAAACGCGCTGGATACGGTGCGCCGGGCGGGCCTGTGTGTGACCGATACCAACCTGATGACCCCGCGCAAGAGCGTGACGGCCATTCTGGGGGTCAGCGGCCACCCGGTAAAGGGAAAACTGGCCGGGTGCGGCCACTGCGTGCTGCGCACCCGGTGTGAGTATAGAAAGAGGGGAAAGACCTGTGCAAGCGAGTGAACTTTTCAAACAGAGCAATACCGTCCTGCTGGACGGCGGCATGGGCACCATGCTGCAGGCTTCGGGCCTGAAGCTGGGTGCAAAGCCGGAGGAGCTGAACATCACCAATCCGGAGCTGATCGAGAGCATCCATGCCAAGTATGCCGCTGCGGGCAGCCGCATCGTCAACGCCAATACCTTTGGCGCATCGGCCCACAAGCTGGCGGGCAGCGCCTACAGTCTGGAAGAGATCATTGCGGCGGGCATCGCCAACTGCAAGCGCGCCTGTGCGCCCTACGGTGCCCTGACCGCGCTGGATGTCGGCCCGCTGGGAGAACTGCTGGAACCCAGCGGAACGCTGGCCTTTGAGGATGCGGTGAGCGAGTATGCGCGCATCGTCCGGGCAGGCGCTGCCGCCGGGACCGACCTCATTTTCTTTGAGACCTTTACCGATCTGTACGAGCTGAAAGCCGCTCTGCTGGCAGCAAAGGAAAACAGCGGCCTGCCTATCTTAGCCAGCATGAGCTTTGAAGCCGGCGGGCGCACCTTTACCGGTTGCACGGTGGAAAGCTTCGGCGTGACCGCCCGTGGCCTGGGTGCCAACGCGGTGGGCATCAACTGCTCACTGGGCCCCAAGGAGATCTTCCCCATGGCAAAGCGTCTGGCAGAGGCTGTGCCCGGCGACTTTCCGGTGTTCGTCAAGCCCAATGCGGGCCTGCCCCGGGCCGACGGCAGCGGCTACGATATCACTCCGCAGCTCTTCGCCATGGAAATGAAGCCCTACCGGGACCTGCACCTGTTTGCGGCGGGCGGTTGCTGCGGCACTACGCCGGAGTTCATCAAGCTGCTGAACAGCGTTTTTGCAGGCTGCGTACCCGGCCGTTCGGCCCACAAAATGCCCTCGGTGCTCTGCACGCCGGTGGATTTCGTCAACGTGGACGGCATCACGGTGGTGGGTGAGCGCATCAACCCCACGGGCAAAAAGCGCTTCCAGCAGGCACTGCGGGAAGAGGATATGAACTATGTTCTGGAACAGGCGGTCAGTCAGGTGGAAGCCGGTGCTCAGGTGCTGGACGTGAACGTGGGCGCACCCGGCGTGGACGAGCCTGCCCTGATGCCCAAGGTGGTCAAGGCCCTGCAGAGCGTCACCAGCCTGCCGCTGCAGCTGGATTCCTCCAATGTGCAGGCACTGGAAAACGGCCTGCGCGTTTATAACGGCAAGCCCATCGTCAACTCTACCAACGGCGAGCAGGAAAAGCTGGACGCGATCCTGCCCCTGTGCAAAAAGTACGGTGCGGCCATCGTGGGCCTTGCCATCGATGAGCGGGGCATCCTGCCCGCCGCCGAGGACCGGGTGGCCATTGCCCGCCGCATCACGGAGGCGGCCCTTGCCGTCGGCATCCCGCGGGAGGACATCTACATCGACTGCCTGACCCTGACCGCCAGCGCCCAGCAGAAGGACGTTCTGGCCACCGTGCAGGCGTTGGAAGCCTGCAAAAAAGAGCTGGGGGTGCGCACCATTCTGGGCGTGTCCAACATCAGCTTTGGCCTGCCCTGCCGCCCGTACCTGAACACCACCTTCCTCACCATGGCGATGTATGCGGGCCTTGACCTCGCCATTATGAACCCTTCCAGCGAGGAGATGATGGCGGCGGTGTATGCTTACAACGTGCTGACCAACCGCGACCAGCAGAGCACCAAGTACATTGAGCGGTATGCCGACCATGTGCCTGCATCCGCAGCCATCCGGCAGGCCGCGCAGGTGGTGCCTGCGGCTTCGGCATCCGCATCCGGTGAGAGTGCAGAGCTTACCGGCCCTTACGCTCCACTGATGAAGGCGGTGGAAAAGGGCCTGAAGGGTGATGCTGCTGCCCAGACCAAGGCACTGCTGGCCGAAAAGCAGCCGCTGGAAGTGGTGGACGAAGCACTGATCCCGGCGCTGGACATCGTGGGCGCCAAGTACGAGAAGGGAACGCTGTTCCTGCCGCAGCTGCTGCAGGCCGCAAGTGCTGCCCAGAGCGCCTTTGAGGAGATCAAGAACGTCATTGCCCAGAAGGGCGAGGGCAGCGCCAGCAAGGGCCGCATCGTGCTGGCCACCGTCAAGGGCGACGTGCACGACATCGGCAAGAACATCGTCAAGGTGATTCTGGAGAACTACGGCTTTGAGGTGATCGACCTGGGCCGTGATGTGCCGGTGGAGACGGTGGTGAACACTGTGCGGGAAAAGAATGTGCATCTGGTGGGCCTTTCCGCCCTGATGACCACTACCCTCAAGAGCATGGAGGAAACCATTGCCGCCCTGCACGAAGCGGGCTTGGACTGCAAGATCATGGTGGGCGGTGCGGTGCTCACGCCGGAATATGCCGAGAAGATCGGCGCGGACTGGTACGCCAAGGATGCCAAGCGCAGCGCGGACATCGCCAAGGAATTTTTCGGGGCGCAGTAAAAGCAGGAATGCAGGCCAGTAGGAAGCTTTCTCCGCGAACAGCCCGGGACTCCAGTCCCACCCCAACGCTTATGCGCGGGGCCTCCTTTGAAAACACCTGAAAATCTATTTGCAAATTGTTCAAAAACTCCACAAAAAAATGCCACGATTGTCTGGTAACATAAGGGTGCAGTCAGGGAGATGCAAAGACGTCTCCCCAAAGCCGACAAGGGCTTTCACCTGCGGGGGCTGGTGCATCTGACACAGCCCAGCAGGTACTTATTAAAACACTGTCCCCCGCCTATGCCAGGCAATCGCCAACGACGGCGGACAGACTACCAAATCCCTCCTGATCCGCCGCAAAGTTCGGGAGTTCTCATACCGCAGCCAGCACCGCTTTATCCTCCTTTCCACGGTGCTGGCTGCTTTTGTTTTTACCTGAATGCAAGAGAACGATTGGGAATAGCCGCCGCGTGCGCTTTGGCTGTTTTAGCGGAAATTCTATTATAATTCGTTGAGCCTCGGAAAAATCTGAGGATTTTTCCGAGGCTCTTTTTCACGAATAGAATCGAAGCGATATACTTCATCTGAATGTAAAAAGCAAAGCAAGAACGAGTGCGAGACGAAATTGGTTTATACAGTTCGTTTTACTTCACTGCGTTTCGCCCATTTGTTGCTGATCTTATCTGCCAGCAGGGAGCCGCAGACCCCCAATGCAAGGCCCAGTGCCACGCCGCCCAGAATGTCGGTGGGGAAATGCACATACAGGTACATCCGCGTGAAGCCGATGAACCCGGCCAGCGCAAGAGCCGGGACGCCGAGCCTGCGGTTCTGCAGCCAGAGCGCAAAGGCAGCGGCAAAGGCGGAGGATGTGTGTCCGGAAGGGAAGGACCAGCCATGGGGCCGGGCCACCAGCGTGAGCATCTCCGGACGGAGGTCGCAGGGGCGCGGGCGTGCGAACAGCGGCTTTAAGGCGCAGTGGCCCGCCAGCATGTAAAGGCCCAGCGCCAGCGCCATGGCCAGTCCGGCCCGGCGGGTGCGCCGGAACGCCAGCAGCACCGCCGTGAAGGCGATCCAGATCTCGCCGTGGGCACCGGCCTGATCGAAAAACACCGCCAGTGCATCCAGCACCGGACAGCGCAGAGCCTGTAAGGCATCCAGAAGGGTAAATTCAAAGGACATGGATAAAGCCTCCCTGCTTGTTGTTCTTGCCCTTATGGTAACATGGAACCGGGCAGAGAATAAGAACAAGGCTTGTACAAAGGATAAACAAATCTTAAACCGGCAGAAAAGATGTCGGGAACAGAACAAAACTGGAATATAGCGGCGCAATACTACAAATTGTAAATAGAAAAGAAGCCCTGCGGTTTTGTGACGTAGGGCATATTGTATGTTTTACTGCATCTGGTCAAGGGTGGGGTAGCTGTCGATGGCACCATTCGTCTGCACGCTGATGCCGCAGAACTGATTGGAAAACGCAAGGTATTCGTTCAGCTTTGTTTTGCTGAGCTTTGCCAGTTTTTCCAGTGTCACGCCGTCACGTTTCAGCTGCCACAAAAACGAGCCGATGAAGCCGTCGCCTGCGCCGGTGGTGTCCACAGCCCGGACTTTCCGGCAGGGGGTAAAGCCGTGGGCGGTGCGGGTATAGGCGTGGGCACCGCTGCTGCCGCAGGTGTACAGCACCAGCTGCACATCGCCCACAAGCAGCTGCGGCAGGGCGGATTCGATGTCCGCAGTGCCGGTGAGAAATTCTAGCTCTTCGTCCGAAATTTTGAGGATATTGGAAAGCGGCAGGAACTGCAGCACGGTCCCGCGCAGCATGTCGCGGTCCGGCCAGAGGGGGAAGCGCAGGTTCGGGTCAAAGCTGACGATAGCACCAGCTTCGCGTGCGGCGGCAATGGCCGCAAGATGAGCATAGCGCATGGGGCTGTCCACCAGCGAGACACTGCAGAAGTGCAGGGCAAAGGCATCGGCGAACCATGCAGGGTCGATCTGCTCCGGAGAATAGAGCAGGTCCGCCGAGGGTTTGCGGTAGAAGCTGAAGGTGCGGCTGCCGTCCTCTTCCAGACTGACGAAGGCAAGGGCTGTGCTGGCCTTGTCGGTAAAGGCCAGATGGGAGAGGTCGATGCCGCAGGCTTCCAGCTCCCGGGCGATCTTGTGGCCGAAGGGGTCGTCGCCCAGCTGGCTCAGAAAAGCACTTTTGCCGCCCAGCCGGGCAAAGGCCGCGCACACGTTGGCCGGTGCGCCGCCAGTGCGCGGGCTGAACGAGGGAACCTCGTCAAAAGAACAGCCCACCCTGGACGGGATCATATCGATGAGTGCTTCGCCAATGGAAAACAGTGTGCTGCCGGACATAGAGAACCTCCCAAATTAAGATGCTGGTAATAAAAGACTTCCCCCGGCGAGGGGGATGATTTTGTGACCGCTCCCAGTGTAAGGGCCAGAGCCCGGGCTGTCAATGCTTTTTTGCGCGGTACAGGGCGCTTTTGTGTTGACTTGCATTTTGGGGTGTGCTAAAATATGCCGGTATGCGTAAAAAATGCCATGAAAGGGAACTTGGATGAACCTGACAAAACAGTTCTTTAAATATGTATCACAGAATATCTTCGGCCTGCTGGGCACCTCGTGCTACATTCTGGCCGATACCTATTTCATCTCGCAGGCGGCGGGCACCGACGGCGTGACCCTGCTCAACCTCTGCCTGCCGGTCTACAACTTCATCTTTGCCGTCGGCTCCATGGTCGGCCTTGGCGCGGCCACCCGCTACGCCATCCTCAAGGCGCAGGGAGACGAGCGCTGCCAGCGCTATTTTTCCAATGCCATCTTCTGCGCCTGTGTGCTCAGCGTGCCGTTCCTGCTGGTAGGCATTTTTGCGCCCGGCGGCCTTCTGCGGCTGATGGGCGGTGACGCGGGGATCATGGCGCTGGGCATCCCGTATGCCCGTATCTTCCTTATGTTCACGCCCTTCTTCATGTGCAACTATATCGTGTCGGCCTTTGTGCGCAACGACGGCGACCCCTCCCTTGCCATGGTGGCTACCCTGAGCAGCAGCCTGTTCAATGTGGTGTTCGACTATATTTTCATGTTTCCCATGGGTCTGGGGCTGGCCGGTGCGGCGCTGGCCACCGCCGTGTCTCCCATCATCAGCATTTCCATCTGCAGCCGCCACTTCTTTAAAAAGGAGAACAGCGTGCAGTTCGTGCGCCAGCGCCCCTCGGCAAGGCTGCTGGGCCAGAGCTGCCAGCTTGGCATCTCCGGCTTTGTGGGTGAGATGTCCTCCGGCGTTACCACCACCGTATTCAACTTCCTGCTGCTGGGTCTGGCGGGCAATGTGGCGGTGGCGGCCTATGGCGTGGTGGCGAACTTTGCGCTGGTGGCAACGGCCATCTTCAATGGTGTAGCACAGGGCGCACAGCCGCTGGTGAGCGAGTGCTACGGCAAAAGCGACAAGGCCGGTGCCAGAAAGCTGCTCATCCTGGGCAGCTGCACCGCACTGGTGCTGGCAGCGGTGCTGTACGGCATCATCTTTGGTGCTACCGATGCACTGGTGGGCATATTCAACAGCGAAAGCTCCGCCCAGATGGCGCAGTTTGCCCACATGGGCATGCGGCTGTACTTTGTGGGCTACTTCTTTGCCGGGTTCAACATCGTGGCAGCGGGCTATCTGAGTGCGACCAACCGCCCGGTGGAAGCCTCCGTAACCTCCATCTGCCGCGGCATGGTGGCCATCGTGGCCTGCTCGCTGGTGCTGAGCCGCCTATTTGGCATGAACGGCGTATGGGCGGCGTTCCCGGCATCGGAACTGCTCACCGCAGTGCTGACCCTGTTTTTGCTGCTGCGCGGTAAAAAGCAGACCGCATAGCCCTTAAATATAAAGCTCCTGTTCGCGCAGAGATTCCTCGGGCGAAAGCCCACTCTGCGCGGCGTGACCGGCCATTGCCCGCCACTGTGCGGGGGATTGGCCGGTTTCTTTTTTGAACACCCGGCACAGGTAGTTGGCACCGGAAAAGCCGCACAGGCTGGCTACCACGTCCAGTGTGTACTCCCGGTGGAGCAGCAGCCGCTGGGCTGCTTCAACGCGCACAGTGGTGAGGTATTTGCCCGGCGACACGCCAATGGCTGCGGTAAAGGTGCGCACTAGATGGCTCTTGGACACGCCCAGCCGCTCGCTCAGCTCCTCCACGCCGTAAAGGCCCGCGTAGTTTGCGCGGATGTCCTCAATGGCGGCCTGCACCAGCGGCGGCAGGGCGGACGCGGCACTGTCGGCATCGGCCAGCTCACACAACAGTGCGTAGGCCAACTGGCTGCGGGCACGGCTGTGGGCGGCCTTTTCCTCAGCAAGGCGGTCCATCAGTTCGGCAGCGGCCGGGCAGGAACCGCCCTTGGCAAGGAAGGGCAGTTCGTGCAGCCCGGCCAGAAACTGGGAAGCCGCCTGCCCGGTAAGCTGGACGCAGAGCAGATGGCAGATGCTTTCCGGCACAAGGGCCAGCGGGGCACGGCTCAGGATCAGGTGCCCGGCAGGCACGGACTGCGGCGGCAAAATGAGCGCTGCACCCAGCGGCAGCGGCCCGGCAGCAGGTACGGATGCAGAGCACTGGCCGCTGGACACAAGGCACACCCACAGTCCTTCGCCGGAGAGGGTGAGGGGGGCAGACAGCTGCAGATCCTGCACGGAAGCGGGAAAAGCGATGGTGTTCCAGTCAAAAAGCAATATCTGACACCTCTAATCAATAAAATGCTATTTTATATCACAAAATTATCTGCTATTATAGTACCAACGAATGAACACGCCGTCAAGAGCGTGAGAACCTTAAAAATTATGGAGGCAAACGACTATGGCTTCGATCAGCTGCCAGCACATCTATAAGATCTATCCGGGTGCTACCGCTCCCGCTGTTACCGACTTTAACCTGGAGATCCAGGATAAGGAATTCATCATCTTCGTCGGCCCCTCTGGCTGCGGCAAGTCCACCACCCTGCGCATGATCGCCGGTCTGGAGGAGATCTCCAAGGGCGAAATGTACATCGGTGGCCGTCTGATCAACGACGTTCCCCCGAAAGATCGTGATATCGCAATGGTGTTCCAAAGCTACGCTCTGTACCCCCACATGACCGTTTACAAGAACATCGCTTTCGGTCTGGAACTGCGCAAGACCCCGAAGGACGAGATCGACCGCCGCGTTCACGAGGCTGCCAAGATCCTGGAGATCGAGCACCTGCTGGACCGCAAGCCCAAGGCTCTGTCCGGCGGCCAGCGCCAGCGCGTGGCCATCGGCCGCGCCATCGTCAGAAGCCCCAAGGTTCTGCTGATGGACGAGCCGCTCTCGAACCTCGACGCGAAGCTGCGCAACCAGATGCGCGCGGAGATCATCAAGCTGCGCGAGAAGATCGACACCACCTTCATTTACGTCACGCACGATCAGGTCGAAGCCATGACCCTCGGCGACCGCATCGTCATCATGCGCGACGGCTACATCCAGCAGATCGGCACGCCGCAGGAGGTCTTCAACCATCCGGCGAACCTGTTCGTCGCGGGCTTCATCGGCTCGCCGCAGATGAATTTCTTTGAAAACTGCCAGCTCACGAAGACTGCCGGCGGCTATACGCTCACCGTCATGGGCGAGACTATCACGCTCACCGCGGAGCAGAGCGCAAAGCTCGCCGCCGCAGGCGTCGAGAGCCGCAGTGTCACCGCGGGCGTGCGCCCCGTGCATATCTCGCTCGGCGAGAGCGGCATCCCTGCTGAGGTCGACGTCAGCGAGCTGATGGGAAGCGAGCTGCATCTGCACCTTGCCGCGAATGGGCAGGATGTTGTGGCAGTCATTCCCACCGCGAATATTGATCCGATGGCGTATGCGCGGCATACGGCGGTGAAGTTTGGGTTTGATGCCAAACTGGTGCATTTGTTTGATGCTGATTCTGAAAAGAATCTCATTTGATTTTTGGAAAATTTCCCTTTTAAGGGAAGAATATTGCAGCCCAAGGGCTGCGTGAATAAAGGGGGCCATTCTCTCACGTGAGAGAATGGCCCCCTTTGACCCCCAAGAGAACGCAAGGGGCGCT
>ENA-OWPP01002760-OWPP01002760.1-human-gut-metagenome-genome-assembly--contig:-NODE-2760-length-11435-cov-2.817487_pt1 | contig 11435 bp, 6 predicted proteins | sample MGYA00248265_ERZ651848 | MGnify/ENA primary metagenome ERZ651848 (study PRJEB26924, sample SAMEA4378233) | human gut metagenome | biome: human gut; feature: human-associated habitat; material: faeces... | reverse complement strand
TGTTTTTATACATTTCCTCCCGGTAGATATTGACTGCCGCATATTTCACCGGTTGTCCGTCCCGGGTAATATTCAACACTAAGTTCTTCGGATATTTGGGTTCTTCCAGCGGAATGAATCCTTCTTGTCCCCGCACCAGATTTTTATTCCGGTTGATCAGTAATTGTGCATATTCGCTCCAGGAATCTCCCCCCCAGCAAATATTCATCATACAGGTCACCGGGCTGAACAAGGTCCCGCTGATCGGGTTCGTTTTCACTTCCATCGCATAGATATCGGGAACTCCGCGGGCATGCCCTAATTCATGGGCCAGGCATTCGGAAGTTTTGTAAGGGGATAAAATATCGTAGGTAGTGGCCCCGCCGTCAGGTGCTCCTTTATTGTTATCGGAAATGCAAACGACCTCGATCCCCCAGCCGGTCCAATCGCTATGTACCCGTTCATCGGAAAAATCACCGACTTTACCGTCGAACATCACAAGATAAGGATAATCGCCCCGATAGGTCACAGCATGATCCAGGACTTCCTGAGAAGAACAATCGTATACACAAGTTTCGTCGAAGAAAGGGACAAATTCTATATCGGCATCGAAATAGGTGATTCCTTTTTTCCCATGGTAAAGCTCTCTTACTTCTTTAAAACGCTGTTTCAATTTATTGTTTACAACGTTTGCGGAAGAACCGTAAGATTTAAAAGTCGCCCGGTCGAGCATTACTTTTACATCGAAACTCCATACTTCCCGGCCGGTCTGTTCCCCTCCTCCTTCCTCTCCCGGTTCATCTTTAGGCGTAACCTCGTCTTCTCCGTCACTACTACATCCTGCCACCGCCAGACATAATAATAAACTCAGCCAATAAAAAATTTGTTTACCTTTCATAAAATGTATTTGTTAGATTACACAAAAAACGTTCGATTCTTTTGGCGAAAATCCGCCAGAAGAAAAATGGACAAACGATAACCGACAATTGACAGATATTGGAAGCTTCGCTTCCGTTAAAGAATGAAAAATAAAAGAAAAATGAGAGCAAGAATAAAGAAGATAATCATTGATTATCAAATAAATAAAAAACAAACCATAGGTTTAAAGATACATTATCAATTGTCAAATGACAATTGTCAATTAACAAAGTACCCGCAGAGTCCAGGGAATTTATGAACTTTATAAACTTTCGACTGATTTAATCGAACGTTTTTTAAGTTAACAGATGCCATACATTAAATAAATCTCTATAATTTTAATAACTATTCACACTTTCAGATACGACTTATGCTTTTTGCTGTAGAAACTACTTCAAAAAGCACCAGTCGTTAAAAATGTATTAAAATGTCGTTTGTTCCGTACGACAAATGATCTCGTTCTGCAAATCTTCGCCCAGGTCGTTGAAATAATCACTATATCCGGCAACCCGGACAATCAGATCCCTGTAGTCTTCGGGATGTTTCTGAGCTTCCCGGAGCGTATCGGCATCGACCACATTAAACTGGATATGATGCCCGTCCATCCGGAAATAAGCCCGGATCAGATGTACCAGATTATTACATCCTTCTTCGGTTGAAAGAAGCGAAGGAGTAAATTTCTGATTCAGTAACGTCCCGCCGGTTTTGATATGATCGATTTTGGCGGCAGAACGGATGACTGCCGTCGGTCCGTTCGTATCGGCCCCCTGGACCGGAGAGATGCCTTCCGACAGCACTTTCCAGGCATTCCGTCCATCCGGAGTAGCTCCGGTCACTTTACCGAAATAAACATGACAGGTAGTAGGCAACATATTTACCCGATAGTCCGCCCCCCGGGGAGATTTATGTCCCGACAAAACATCATAGTACATGTCGAACACCTGTACCTCCTGCTCGTCGGCATAATCATCATCGTTACCGTATTTCGGAGTATGATACACCAACTGATACTGCAACTCTTCGAACCCTTTGAAATCGTTCGCCAAAGCTTTCTCCATAGTCTCCATCGCGATGGTCTTTTTATCATACACATGATAGCGTAAAGCGGTCAGCATATCCGTAATGCTACCCAGGCCCACCCCTTGCACATAGCTACTGTTGTAACGGGCGCCACCACACATATAATCTTTTCCGTTCCGGATACAATCTTCGATCAGTACAGACAAGAAAGGTACCGGCATATATTTCATAAATATGCGTTCGATGATATTGTTACCGGTCAGTTTGATCCGCATAAAATGTTGTACCTGTGCTTTATAGGCTGCAAACAATTCCTCATAGGTCCGATAATCTGTAGCTGTCCCGGTTTTCAGACCGATCTGTTTGCCGGTCCGCTTATCGAATCCGTCGTTCAGGGTCAATTCCAGAATTTTCGGCAGATTAAAATAGCCGGTAAGGATATAAGCTTCGGTACCGAAAGCCCCGGTTTCCACACATCCCGAGCACCCGCCGTTCCGGGCATCGCGGACATCTTTTCCCGCCCGCAACATTTCCTGTACCAAAGCATCCGTATTGAACACCGACGGTTGACCGAAGCCGGTTTTGATGATTTCGACAGCAGCCCGGATAAAACGGTCCGGATTTTTCTTACTGACCTGAATCATCGAACTGGGTTGCAGTAAACGCATCTCCCGGATTACATCCAGCAGGATATACGACATCTCGTTCACCCCGTCGCTACCGTCTTCCTTCACCCCTCCGACATTGATCAGACAAAAATCGGTATAAGTATTACTTTCTTCAGCCGTAACCCCCACTTTGGGCGGAGAAGGATGATTGTTGAATTTCACCCAGAAAGACTGCAACATTTCGTATACTTCTTCCTGAGTGACCGTCCCCTCTTCCAGCTGTTTTTTATACAGCGGATACAGGCTCTGATCCAAACGTCCGGGATTGAAAGAGTCCCAGGGATTCAATTCGGTAACCACACCCAAATGGATAAACCAATAATGTTGTAATGCCTCATGAACGGTTGTCGGAGCATGAGCCGGTACCCGACGACAAATCGCAGCCATTTTCTCCAGCTCTTTCTTTCTCACCGGGTCTTTTTCTTCAGCCGCCAGCTCTTCCAGGCGTTCGGCATACCGTTCGGCATAGCGGATCATTGCATCACAAACGATATCCATCGCCCTCAGCTCGTCGCGTTTATCCACGCCTTCCGGATCGTTTACCAGGTCGGTCTTAGCCAGACTTTCGGCTATTTCTTCTTTCAAATCCAACAACCCGGTACGAAACATCTTTATCCCTAAAGCCGTATGTCCCGGCGCCCTTTGTTCCTGAAATTCCGTAAATACACCGGCAGTATAAGCCTCTTTCCACTCCTGTGGCAAATTCTGAAATATCCGGTCGCGATTACTTTTCCCTTTCCAGTAGGGAATAATGATATCCCGGTAAGCAGCCCGGGTAGTTTCATCGGATTTAAAGGATACTTTCGGGCGATCGTTCAATATCTCGAGATCTTGTAACGAGTGGATACAGATTTCGGGATAAGTCGGAGTAGCCTTCGGGGCCGGTCCCCGCTCGCCGACAATCAATTCACCCTCATTCACACAAATATACTTATGTTCCAGGATATATTTAAACGCTAAAGCCCGTTGAACCGGTACCGGTTCGGCATCGGCCATCCCCGATTGATAAAATTCAGTAATCAGTAAAGCTCTTTCCGCCGAGATCCGATTCTCAGCATTCAGACTCTGCTCACGCAGTTTTCTGATTCGTTCGGTCATTTTCATAATAAGTATGGTTTTGATTTATAGTTTTTTAACAGGTTATATCCGAAAGCCTTGTTCCCTGAACATTTCCCGGATATCTTTCAGGTCTTCCTCTTTCAGGCCCGGAAGATCTCCCATTTCCCAATCCATACCGAGCCGTTTGTATTTATCTGCCCCCGTACGGTGGAAAGGGAGCAGATTCACCTCTTTCAAAACAGGCATCGTCTGTAAAAAACGAATCGTCTCCTGCACACTCTTCTTATCGTCGTTAAAACCGGGAATAACAGGTATCCGGACAATCACTCCGGCACCCTGTCCGGCAATTTTCCTCAGATGTTCACACGCCTCCCGGAATCCTTTACCGATGTACGCTTCGAACTTTTGAGGATCGGCAGTTTTTACGTCGTAAAGAAACAAATCCGTATACCGGCATATTTCTTCTAAATATGCTCCGGAAGCCACTCCGGCCGTATCGATACAGGTATGGATACGACGGGCCTTACAAGCTTTGAGACATTCCAACAGAAAAACCGGTTGCAACAAAGGTTCTCCTCCTGAAAAAGTAACGCCTCCTCCCGATTCTTCGAAAAACACCGCATCTTTAGCTATCTCTTCGACTAATTCATCGACCGAAATCCCGTAGCCCACCTTCCGGATTTCTTCGAATTCACGGTCTCCTAATTTCCGGACTTGTTTCATCGACACAGTTCCCACAGCCTGACTTTCGGGGTTATGACACCAACGACAATGCAAACGACACCCTTTCAAGAAAACAGTCGTCCGTATTCCCGGCCCGTCATGAATCGCATAACGCTTGATATCGAATATATTTCCACGCATGACGAAATAAATTTAGAATAATAAAATTTATCTCACTCTCAAGATAAAAAAAACACAGAGAAAAATTGTCCTTCGGATTCAGGACAAAGAAAAGAATCCGCTAATATAACCAGCATTCAAAAAGTCCTTTGTAGGAACGGTTCTGCAATATGCGAATTTCATTTAGCATAATCATCGAATAAACATCTCAAAGATAAAAACATTTTTTTATAAAACAAAAATATAAGTATCGAAAATACACTTCAAATGATAATTTTTTTAAATTTGAAGCAAAAAAAGGAAACCGCCAGAGGGGCATGTGCTACATCACTATTAACCAAATGATTATGAAAACGTTTGTCTTTATCTTATTCTTTTTATCGTTCGCTTCATTCTCCCCGGCCTTCGGCATTCCTTCCCAATTTCGCCATTATACGGTTGAAAACGGCTTATCGAGTAATGCTGTACAATGTTTGTTGCAAGACCGGACAGGATATATCTGGTGTGGCACTTCAGACGGTCTGAATCGCTTCGATTCGCGCCATTTCAAAACTTTCCGGCATATTCCCGGCGACACGGCTTCTTTAGGCAATAATGTCATTCATTCTTTATTCGAGGATTCGAAAGGTAATCTTTGGATCGGTACTGAGAACGGTGTTTTCCGCTACCGGGTATCCGAAGAAAAATTTTCGACCTTTCATCTACCGGATATCCCGGACCGGCTTTCTCAAAAAATCATCTACTCGATCAAGGAAGACCAATTGGGAAAAATCTGGATATCGGTTTATGGAAGCGGTGTTTTCCGCTACAATCCTTCGGACGGCAAGATCAAACATTACAGTCACGACATCAACGATGAAAAGAGTCTTATTTCCAATCTGACCACCAAAATTCTGATCGACCACACCGGAGAAGTATGGATAGCCACTCATGATCAGGGAGTATGTAAATACGATCCCTTCACCGACTCTTTTTTCCGGATCGATGCCACAGACAAACAAAGAGGATATACAGCCCGTTACATTTACGCCTTATGTGAAGATTCTTTCGGAAATATCTGGTTGTGTGACAACGGACTTTTCAAATACGATAAAACAACCCGCAACTGTACGGCCTGCCTCCCTCCTGCTGACGAACCGATAACCTATATCCATTTTATTACCGAAATACAACCGGGTATATTGCTCATCGGTTCCAATAGCGGACTGACACAATATAATCTGGCAGAGAACACTTTTTCTACGATCGGATACAATGTTCTTTTTCCGCAAGGATTAAATGACGGGATTGTCTATTCGATTCTGAAAGACCGGGAAGGAGGTATCTGGGTGGGAACGAACGCCGGAGGTATAAATTATCTACGCCGGGTACCAATTGGTTCAATACGTTCTGCTATACACCGGGCAAAACAAGTGCCCCGGGGAAAGTCATCAATTCTTTTTGTGAAAACACCGACGGGACGATATGGATCGGAACAGATAATAAAGGGCTTTGGAACTACAACCCACACGACCAATCTTTCACTCCGGTATACTTAGACGCCAAAAATCCGGACCTCAGCGTGCACGCCTTATATTGCGACCACCATGAATTATGGGTCGGGACTTATGCTCACGGTGTGTACCGGTTAAATTCAGCTACCGGTAAAGTGACCAACTATTCGGATAAAAATATCAAGGGCTTGAATCCGGGCAGTGTATACGCTATATACAAAGACAGCTCAGGCAGGCTCTGGTTCGGTACCCAAACCGGCATCCTATATTACGATATCTTCAGCAATTCGTTCGTTACTATCGCCGATCTGGGATACAACAGCTACATCACCGACATCACCGAAGACGCCAACCACACGATCTGGTTTGCTTCGCAAGGCAAAGGATTGATCAGCTATGACCTGAAAACCAGTACCCTCAAATTTCATTCCAACGATCAGACCGGTTTACCACAATCTATCGTGTGCCTGTGCAGCGATCAGGGCAAGTTAAGGATCGGTACGGGCGGATACGGACTTTATCCCTACAATCCGGCCGATCATAGCTTTACCCGTCATCCCGATCCGTTATTTCGTACCCATACCACCATACAGACGATCATCTCCAGTTATAATGAATTGTGGATCACGACCAATGCCGGTTTACTCCGGTTCAATACTTCAGACGGAACCATCAGTTATTACAATCAGGAAGACGGACTCGTCTGCCTTCCGTTTACCAACCAGGCCGGCCTGCAAACTTCCGGTGGACAGATTTATATCGGCGGCAGCAATGGGTTCAATGTCTTCCATCCGCAAAGTATCCGCAAGAATGAAGTGATTCCCCATATTGTTTTTACGGCCTTCCGGCTTTTCAATCAGGATATAACAATCGGCGAACATTCGGTTCTGCAAGCTCAGATCGACCGTCAGCGCTCGGTCATTCTCCCTCACAACGAAGCCGTTTTCTCTATCGAATTTGTAACGACCAGCTATTGTGCCCCGAGTAAAAACAAATACAAATACATGTTGAAAGGTTTCGATAAAACCTGGAACAACACGGACAATCAAAACAACATAGCCACCTACACCAACCTATCCCCGGGGAATTATACCTTCCAGGTGATGGCCTGTAATAACGACGAGGTATGGAATCCCGAAAAAGCAGAAATCCGGATTACAATTCTTCCACCCTGGTGGTTGTCGAACGGTATGTTAGTCGTTTACGGTATCCTGATCGTTTTAGCGATCGCTTTAGGGTATGCACTTTTATTACAACGGACCAACCGACGCCACCGTAATAAGATCGCAGCCTTGCATCACGAGAACGAACGCAAACTATTCGATGCTAAAATCGGATTCTTCACCCATATTACCCATGAAATCCGTACTCCGGTAACGCTGATCCTGGCCCCCGTAGAAGAGATCATGCGTCAAAAAAATATCCCGGAGGAAATCAGGGACGACCTGGAAGTCGTCAAACGCAACAGCGAACGGTTACTGGACCTGGTAAATCAGATCCTGGATTTTACGAAAGCCGAACAAGAAGCTTTTTCCTCCCAAAACACCTGGTTCGACATCGATGATCTGGTGGAAAAAACTGTACAGCGTTTTACGCCTGCAGCTCAGCAAAAGGGGATACAGCTCACCCACGATACTCCACAACCGATCCGGATTTGCACCGACCGGGAAGCACTGACCAAAGTGTTGAGTAACCTGCTGACCAATGCCATGAAATTTACCAAAGACCGTATTCTGGTCTCCCTCACTGAAAATCCTGAAGCACATACGGTAACGATCTCAGTCGAAGACAACGGTACGGGAATCAAACCTACGGAGAAAGAAAAAATATTCAACCTCTTTTACCAATCGGCCAATAAACCACAACTCCCGAACAAAGGTTTCGGTATCGGGCTAGCCATCGTCAGCCTGTTGGTGAAACGAATGATGGGAAAGATAGAAGTGGAAAGCGAAGAAAACCGGTTTACCCGTTTCCGGATCACGCTTCCCCAGGACGAACAAAACGACCTTTCTATTTCTGTGACCTCTCCGGATAAAACAGCAGAACTCCAGGAAGTAAAAGCTGAAGATCCGATCGAACCTGCCGGAACAGAGAAGACCGACAAAGATGGGAAAAAGGCCGGAACCGTACTGATTGTCGAAGATAACGAAGAGTTTATTTCTTATCTCACCCGTGTCATCGGACAACGATATCATATCCACACGGCCGGAAATGGCGAAGAAGCATTGAAATCACTGGAAAATCTGAAACCGGACATTGTCATCAGCGACGTCATGATGCCGGTAATGGATGGAATAGAATTATGCAAACGAATAAAAAGCGACATCAATCTAAGTCATATCCCGGTAATCCTGCTCACAGCACGCACGGATACAGCAAGTAAAATCGCCGGTCTGGAAAACGGAGCGGATGTCTATATCGAGAAACCGGTATCTGTGAGCTATCTGTATGCACAGATGGTCAGTCTGCTGGAAAACCGGAACAAACTGCGTTGTCTTTTTTCAGAGAAACCTTTCACCCCGATCAATACCCTGACCGAAACACAGGCCGACGAAAAATGGTTTAACCGTTTGAACGAGATCATCCAGGAGAATATCTCGAATACAGAATTTTCCGTCGACCAACTCACCCGAAGTGTCAATATGAGCCGTACCCTTCTGTATGCCAAAGTAAAGGCAGTAACCGGTTTGACCCCGAATGAATTTATCCGGTTGGTACGCCTGCGTAAAGCAGCGGAATATCTGGCCGGAAACGAATATAAGATCAACGAGATCTGTTATATGGTCGGCTTTAACAGTCCCTCCTACTTTGCCAAATGTTTCCAAAATCAATTCGGCGTATTACCCAAAGATTTTATCAATAACACCAACTGACCAAACCCAATATCTACTTATAAAACCATACGATTATGTTCAACAAAGAAACTTACATTCAGAGACGTAACAGACTGAAGAAAGAAATCGGTAAAGGGATTTTACTATTTCTCGGCAACAATGAAAGCGGTATGAATTATGCCGACAACACGTATCATTTCCGTCAGGATTCGACTTTTTTATATTTTTTCGGTTCGGATTATGCCGGTCTTTCGGCTCTGATCGATATCGATGAAGACCGGGAAATTATTTTCGGGGATGAACTGACCATCGACGATATCGTCTGGATGGGCACCCAACCCACGATACGGGAAAAGAGTGCTTCAGTAGGCATCACTGCAACCGCTCCGACCGCCCAGCTGAGCGATTATTTAAATAAAGCGGTACAGCAGGGACGTCGTATCCATTATCTGCCTCCTTACCGGGGTGAACATCAGGTCACCCTACTCCGTTTACTGGGGATTGCCCCTGAAGCGCAAGTTGCCGGAGCCTCTACCGAACTGATCCGGGCTGTAGTCGGCCAACGAAACTACAAATCGGCCGAGGAGATCAGGGAGATAGAAGAAGCAGTAAATATCTCCGCCGATATGCACATCCGGGCGATGCAACTTGTCCGGCCGGGGATGAAAGAATGTGAAATAGCAGCAACAGTGACAGAAGTCGCTTTACAAAATGGCGGACAATTGTCTTTCCCGGTGATTGCCACCATTAACGGGCAAACCCTCCATAATCATTATCACGGTAATATCCTCCACGAAGGGCAGTTGTTATTGTTGGATGCAGGAGCGGAAAACGGCATGCACTATTCCGGCGACCTCTCGTCGACCATTCCGGTAAGTAAACATTTTACAGAACAGCAGAAAACCATCTATCAAATCGCTTTACAAGCCCATCAGGCCGCAGTTGCCGCCCTAAGACCGGGCATTCCGTTCAAAGAGGTCCATCTGATTGCCGCCCGTACGATTGCAGAAGGGATGAAATCGATCGGCCTGATGAAAGGAGATCCCGACGAAGCAGCCCGTTCGGGTGCTTATGCGTTGTTCTTTCCCTGCGGACTCGGCCACATGATGGGACTCGATGTTCAGGACATGGAGAATTTAGGTGAAATCTGGGTAGGATATAACGGACAACCCAAAAGTACACAGTTCGGTTTCAAATCGCTCCGTCTGGCCCGCCCCCTGGAACCCGGTTTTGTCTTTACCATAGAACCCGGCATCTATTTTATTCCTGAGCTCATCGACTATTGGAGAAGTGAAAAACGGTTCTGCGAATTTATCCAATACGACAAATTGGAACCCTGGAAAGGTTTCAGTGGCATCCGTAACGAAGAAGACTACCTGATCACTCCCGACGGAGCACGCCGGCTCGGCAAATATAAACCGATGACAATCGGGGAGGTGGAAGGAATGAAGTAGGATTGGCGCACTGCGCCAATCAATAAAGTCTGATCCACTCATACCCATTCCCTGTCTGATCCATATAACGGATAAAATCTTCCGTCTTTATAGCCAGAGAAGCCCGGTTATCATTCGGATGAAACGACAATTTCCGGGCTTGTTTCAAATTTTCATCAAGGAAAACATAGACATGGTGTTCCGTATCGTTCACTAATCCGAAAGGGCTGACAGATCCCGGCTTCAACCCCAGGTATTTCTCCATCCGTTTTTCCGAAGCAAAACTTAATTTCCCTTGTTTTAATAGTTGTTCCAGATCATGAATCGCCAGATTCCGATCACAATGAAAAATAACCAGGTAATGCCGGTTTCCCTTATGATTCCTGAAAAACAAATTCTTACAATGTGTACTGTCCAAATTTTTCCAATATTGGCGGGCAATCTCGATCGTAGGTGCCTCAGGATGTTCCAGATAATCGAATTCAATACCCAAAGCTTTCAATGTCTCATACACTTTCTCCTGTCCAATCATCATCTCATTTTATTTTATTTTTTTCATCTCTCTTCTTTTCCCCTCCTTCATTTTCCCCAAACCTTCAACTTTTAGCTTTTTACTTTTTACCTTTCCCCCTATACCACCTCCCCTGCCACTCTCCTCTCTCGCGCAATCTCTTCTCCAGTTTAGCCACAAACTCATAATTCTTTATCCCCCATTTCGGAGCGATCAGATATTCTTCGGGTGATTGATTGACAAAACGTTCCAGATAAACATCCGGCCGGATATGTCCGATCACGTCCACTACAAAATCGAGGTATTCTTCATAACTATACAACCTGAAAACCTCCGGATGCCGAAGATATTGTTCGGCCATCGCCGTTCCCCGGACAATCTGCAACTGATGTAGCTTCAATACCTGAATCGGCAGATCGCACAAACGGACCGCCCCCTCCAACATAGACTCCCGGCTCTCTCCGGGTAAGCCGAAAATCAAATGAGCTCCTATCCGGATACCTCTCTCAGCCGTTTTCCGTATCGCTTCCTCAGCTTCGGCAAAAGTATGTCCCCGGTTGACCGTTCGCAAAACTTCATCATTTGCAGATTCGACTCCATACTCTACACAAACATAACAACGCCGGGACAATCCGGCAATATAATCCAATACGTCATCGGTCACAGCATCCGGACGG
>ENA-OWPP01002757-OWPP01002757.1-human-gut-metagenome-genome-assembly--contig:-NODE-2757-length-11438-cov-25.509180_pt1 | contig 11438 bp, 7 predicted proteins | sample MGYA00248265_ERZ651848 | MGnify/ENA primary metagenome ERZ651848 (study PRJEB26924, sample SAMEA4378233) | human gut metagenome | biome: human gut; feature: human-associated habitat; material: faeces... | reverse complement strand
AGGAGAACCGCTATATCACCACTCGCATCCTGCGCATCCTCTTTGGCTTGACTCCATACATGGCTCAGAAGTGGCTCAACCATTTCTGCGAGAAGGGTATCATGGTGAAGGAAGGCACTCAGCATGCTCCTATCTATTTCTTGAAGTGAAGGGAGGAAGAAATTCTATATTTCAATTTAATCATCATTATTATGACAAAGGAAGAGCTGATAGACAGAATCAACGACATCGAATGGGAGGACTTCGAGGCTAAGGAGGCCAAGAGCGAACTCCCTAAGAATATATGGGAAACCGTAAGTGCATTCGCCAACACTTCCGGCGGATGGATAGTGCTTGGAGTAAAGCAGAATGGCAAGAAGTTTGAAATCTCCGGAGTTGACAATGCAGAGAAGTTGGAACAAGACTTCCTGGGCACCTTGCGTTCTCAGAAATTCAATGAGCCAGTCGATGCCAAGAGCATGCTCTATCATATAGATGGGCATAAGGTCTTGGCACTTCATATTGCCTCATCACCCCACAAGCCTATCTACTATAACAATCCACAGAATACATTCATCCGATTCGGCAGTGGAGACCAGCGAGCTACCAATGGCGAGATAACCGCCATGTTTCATAACCAATCATTCGGCATCAAGTCTGAACAAATACTCTTAGACTCCGACCTCTCCATGCTCAACGAGGACACCATTCGTGACTATCGCAATTACTTCAAGCTATACAGTCATCGTCCCAATCTGATAGGCAATGACATCGCCGACTTCTGCAAGCGCATCGGCATCGCCGATAATGAAGGGCATCTGAACTATGGTGGTTTGATGTGTTTTGGAAAAGAAGAATGGGTTCGCCGTTATGTCCCTACGTTTTGGATGGACTTGGTGGAGATTCCGGGCAGAAGCGTAAGAGAAGCACGAACTCGCTATACCTATCGCATCCCAGAGCAAGAGAACCTTTGGGAGTATTTTCAGATTATGATTAGGAGACTGCGCCTCATCGTGGATACTCCATTCATGATGAACGACGAGGGCTTCAATGTGGAAGACCGCTCGCAATTCAAGATTCTGAGAGAGGCATTGGTCAATATGCTCTCTCACTTCGACCCTTTCAGCACCATTCACTCCTGCATTCATATCTATACCGACAGAGTAGAGTTCTTCAATGCAGGTGGCTATCCTGTGCCTATATCCCAACTGGGCAACCATCTCTATTCCAATCCTCGCAACCCGATTATCGCCAAGATATTCAGACTGGTAAATCTATCAGAAACCATCGGTTATGGTTTTGACATGATGAACGAGTGGAAAGAAATCACAGGCAATGACGTAACTTTCGAGAGTGATATTTGTACCAGCACTGTCACTTTTTGGCTGGATAGTGACAGAGCTAGTGACAGAGCTAGTAACAGAGCTAGTAACAGAGCTAGTAACAGAGCTAGTAACAGAGCTGAAGAAGATACATACATAGATGCTACAGACAAAGTTGTATCCATTCTCAAATTTTGCAAAGACCCGAAATTCAGAAAAGATATATTCGAGCTACTCGGTGTTACATATCAATCAAAGAACTTCAAGGCATTCATCGAGCCTCTGTTACTTCATGATTATCTGGAACTTACGGTACCAGACAAGCCGACAAGTCCTAAGCAGCAATACAGAACGACCAAAAAGGGTTTGTTGTTCTTGGAGACAATATAAACAATACGACTCTGTCGCTTTTTTAGTACTGAACGACAGAGTCAACGATATAGTCAACGACAGAGTCAGACATTTCAAGCTCTGTTACTTTTCGTAAAATCGTAACAGAGCTAGTAACAGAGCTATAGTAACTATGTTAATAACCATGTCAAAACAAAAAAGGAAATTAGAATGAAATTAGGATTCATAAACTTCAGTTCCGAGGAACAACTGAAAATGCATCAAGTTATACAAGCCATCCAAGAGCATCAAGCAATTGACGAGCTTGGTCTGGGACGCATTCGCGATGCATTTTCAAACAAGCTGTTTCCAGGAATCTCCACATTACATAATAGAGCGAAATACTATGCCATACTCCCTTCCTTGTTTTTGGAAGCAGAGAAAGGCACATACAAAAGCGCAAATGAAGTCAGAGCCAAAGTGTTGAATCTGGAAATTATGCTAACACGCCAACTTTTACGAGGTACAGAACCAGCCAACAACTGGGGAATAACAGGAAGTAGCGTAATCGATACAGCAGAAACCGAGAATAGTAAATACGTAAAGTACGACCCAGTTTACATCTATTATGGCGCACTTGTCTCTTATGGGATGATATTGACAAACAGCAACATCTATAGTCTTATTTACGAAAGAAGCAAGACTATCCACAAACAACCCAAGAAATACATTTCCCAAGATGAAGAAAAAGAAATGGGAGACGCTAATCAGTTATCGGGCAATTATCAACTATTTGATGGCGGTGGATTATCATATACATTTGATGGCTACACTCCAATCAATATAGACTTGACATTTGACGAAGCCAAGTTTATCAAAGACAAGATAATAGCCTCACAAATAGCCAAAGATTCATTTTTGGCTACTATCCTTCGTGACGACTACCCTATTGGACTTGCCCAGAAGTCATATTTCGACCTTGGAGACCAATGGAAAAAATACATGACCGATGAGCATTTTATGATTTATACGCTATCCGCAAGAATTTCGAAGTTTCAGTATCTTCTTCGGTTAGTCTATAACTATGTGTTTTATACAAGAACAGATAGAACCGAAGAAGCTGAAAAAGAATTTGAACGTTACAAACAGTTGAAAGAAGAATGGAAATCAGACATTAGCGAAGAAAACATCTTCCAAGCATTAGATTTCGTTGGCTATACCCTGCAAGACAATGGATCCATCAAATTTTGCAAAGAAGCTTGTTCATTGATTAACAACCCTTCATATGAAAACTTCAGCCGATTGCAAGAAATCATTGTTAATCGGGAAAAACAAACAAAAGGTTCATCGAGAAGTAAATTGGCGAATCCAAACAAATATAAGGGAATCGACAGAATAGAAGCCTATTTCTTCGATTATCGTTGGGGAACAGTATATAACATCATCACAGAAATAAAGAAAGGACTATCAAATGGCAAAAGAACAACTCAATAATTATACTTATGGCGAGATGCTGGTCTCACCAGGCTATGATGTGGACTTCGCCATAGGTACAACCTATAGCGTTAATCCACAAGCATTGCTTATCATCCCAATGGCATTAGGTTTGCTAAGTAGCAACAACGAATCAGCTGTTCAATCCCCCATTTGCCTATTAGAGGGAATCAGAAGAAGCACAGACAACTTTGTGTTGTTTTGCAACAAAGGAGGAATACACCTTCCTTTAAACAACCAACCTTATCTATCCCTCATGGATAATTGCATGTATGAAGTGCAAAACCCTCAAAAGCCTCTCTCCAACTTTCATCCAAAGGTATGGATCATCAAAGAGACCAACAGAAGCAACAAGAACGAACAGCAAATCAAAGTTATCGTCATGAGCAGAAACCTTACTCTTGACAATAACCTTGACATGACTGTCTGTCTCACAGGTAAGATTGGAAAACAAACTATAGACAATAAGAAACATGAACCTCTTATCGACTTTCTGACTTCATTAAACACCTTAATGGGACATGGCTCTTCCTACAACCAGCACATCATCAAAGACAAGAAGAAAAAGATAAAAATGGTCATTGAGTCCATAAGGAAAGTCAACCATTTTGAGATAGACACTGATTTATTTGAAAAGGATGGATATGAATTTATCCCGATGCTCTTTGGACAAAACCTGAACAAAGACATTAGGTACCCCGAATCATGGCAAGGAACAGAGCAAATGACCATCTCTCCATTTATAGGCATAAATACTCTACAAGAGTTAGACAAGAATGTAAAAAACAGACACATTCTCGTTACTACATCTGGATATGTATCTAAAGACATATATGACCTGTTCAATAGAGAAAACCATAAAATCTACGTGATGAAGGATGGGATGACACATAACGACATCATGCCAACTGACCTTCATGCAAAGACATATCTAGTATGCAACCCTAAAGGTGAATACGGCAATTTCCTATTCATCGGATCAGCCAATGCGACACCCGCAGCATTCCATGTAAACTCTGAATTCATCATCCGACTGCAATACAAATATGGCAAGCATCTTGTGTTTGACACTTTCAGAAAAGAGTTTCTACAAATGGATGCAAGAGACGAAGAAAGTAAAATATTCGAGACCGTCAACTTTCCTCCAGAATCAGAAGAAGCTCATGAGATATCAGAGCTAGAAGCCTTTGTACGAAAATATATCACCGAAGATTTCTCAGCACAATGCCACGCCAATGTCAATGGCAACTACGATGTTATCATCAAGACTGAACATCACGACAACAAGTATCGAATACAGATTGCCCCAATGCAAGCAGCAGGCTACAAAGTGGATTTCGAAAATGAAGCCATACTCTCCAACTTAACATTGGCTCAGTTGTCAGACTTCTATATTATCTCAATACAAGACACCAATGGACAGAATATGGACAAAGTCATCAAGATTCCGACAGAAGGCATCCCATACGAAGAAAGAGACATTGCCATATATAAATCGATTGTGGATAGCAAGGAGAAGTTTCTCCGTTACTTGTCATTTATACTGACCGATGACATAGACGAATATCTGTTTGATACAGAACAAAACATGAAGCTGATTGCTCAGCACGGCAATAATAAAGATTCCATGCCTCTCTCACTCAACATTTATGAGCAACTGCTGAAAGCTGCTAGTAGCAATCCCCAAAAGTTCATAGAGATAGAGGAAGGCATCAGAAAAATCGGCAAAGAAGAATACACCCAAGAATTTCTTGAGGTCTTCAAAACTTTTAAGGAAGCCATAAAACAGAAATAATGATGGAAAAGAAATTAAAGGATTTTCAAAAGGCAACAGTAGAACATATCGTTAACATTTTCAAAAGCAAGAAGCAACGCCGAGTTCTGCTTTCTGACGAAGTTGGACTGGGTAAGACTATCGTGTCCAAAGGTGTTATCCAGGCCGTTGGAGAACTGAGCGACGAATATGGTATATGGGATGACAATACCTATCGTGTAGTATATATCTGCTCCAACGCCAACATTGTCAAACAAAACACAGAAAACTTGGGAATAGAAGATGTCATGAACATAGACGAAAGCAGACTGTCTATGCAGCATTTCATAGTAGCTAAAAAGGTAAAAGAACTTCAAAAATCCAAGAAGAGCAAACCAAGAATATTGATTCCTCTCACCCCTGGCACATCTTTTAATCTCCAGACATCAGCTGGCAATATGAATGAACGTGCATTGATGTTTGCCATCTTGAGCCATCTTGATGACTTCAAAGATCATAAGACTGCTCTTAAAAACCGTCTGAATATTTACGGTGCGAATGGAGATAATTGGACAGATATTATCGACAAATATGAAAAAGATATCAAAGAAAATGTATGCACTGGATACAGAGAAAACATCTGCAAAGAGGTGGTGAATGATGATTGCTATCAAGAAGCGAAGGATTTACTTCTCAAAGCCATTGCGCTAAATGACTACAATACAACCAATAAAGCCATCACTTTATTCAGAATCATCTTCTGCAAAATTAGCATGAAAGAGCTTAATCCAGACTTGGTGATTATGGATGAGTTCCAACGTTTTAGTTCACTTCTTGACTTGGAAGGAAACAGTGAAGAGGCAATGTTGACACGTACATTCTTTGGAAAAGAGGATGGTCCATTCATTCTGTTGGTTTCTGCGACACCTTACAAGCCCTTCACCACATTAGAGGAACTGAACGAGAACAAGATTGATGAGCAATATCAAGACTTCAACAAGTTAGCAGACTTTTTGTTTGACGGCAGAGAGGATATTGTATTCCAACAGGTTTGGCATGATTACTCAAAAGAATTGTGTCACATCTTATCGGATAACTTAGACATACTCATTGCAAAAAAGAACATTGCAGAAGATACCATGTATGAAGCTATGAGCAGAACTGAGCGTTATCGCAATTCCTCCCAAGACGACACCTATCTGAAAATCAGTACAGGAGATATTGCGTCTTATTGCCAGATGCAAGAAGTTCTTGATGAATGCAACAAAATGAGCGAAGGAAGATTCGGCGTAAAGACCTTGCCGATGGAATACGCCAAGTCTTCTCCTTACTTATTATCCTTCATGGACAAATATAAACTTAAGGAGAAGCTAGCAAAAGCATACGCAGAGCACCCATGGAAAATTAAACATAAACAACAATATTTGATTAAAAAGAAGAATATCAATACATATGAAAGGATTCCTTCTTGCAATGCCAAATTGGATAAGCTGAGCAATATTCTATTTGGTGAGAAAGGAGAGAAACATGGAGAGCAATTATTTTGGATTCCAGCTTCTCATCCATACTATAAGATACCAGCCAGCAATGTGTTTGCCAAGAATCACGACTTTTCCAAGGTCTTGGTCTTTTCCGCATGGGAAATGGTACCACGTATGATTGCTTGCATGATTTCCTATGCCATAGAGCAAAAGAGCATCAGCCATGCTTTTCCCTCTGCAACATATACAAATACTAAAGAAAATTCAGAAAAAGATGCACTCGACAAACAAGAAAGGGAAAAAGCAGGAACTGGAAGATTACGTAGAGAAAGCTTGGAACTGGTAACTTGCTGTTCAGATTTCTTGAAAGATGCCTATAACCCAAAAGCCTACCTTGGAAACGACCTCAAAGAAATAAAAGCTGGCATAAAGGAGAACTTCAAGAATACAAGTAGATTCACCTTAGTGGAGCAACCTACCACAGCAAAGTTTCTTTTGGAAGCTATCAAACTCTTAGATTCCAATACAGAAGAGAAAATCCTAATATCAGAAGATGGTTTGGACACTTTGGTCAATATGGCTATAGGTTCACCTGGTATTTGCTTTTATCGTCTATTGGGAAACAAAGACTTAGCTCAAGAAGCAGCAACAAAAATCTGCAATAATATCTTCAACCGTAGATACAATGCAGCCGTCATAGACATACTCTACAACAAGAAGAGCGTTCAAACCTACTTCAAGCAAGTCATCGATTATTGCGTGATGGGCAATCTGCAAGCCGTATTGGATGAGTTCGCCTACATGATAGATGAAAGAAGTAATGGTGAGCGAAATGTAGAAAAGATTCAGAAAAGAATGATAGAATCGTTCATCTATCGAAACTATCAAGAGATTGATACTACCGAGTCATTTGGCAAAGAGAAGAAAAAGAAATGGAGAATCCGCACTCATTACGCTATGCCTTATGGCAACATTAGAATGACAGATCAAGCCACCAACAGGGCAAATGATGTTCGTTTGGCATTCAACTCTCCTTTTCGTCCATTCGTCTTAGCCTCAACAAGCGTAGGACAAGAAGGTCTTGACTTCCATTGGTATTGCCGTAAAATCATGCACTGGAACATCCCATCCAATCCACAAGACATGGAGCAGAGAGAAGGAAGAATAGATCGATACAAGAGTTTGTTTGTAAGACGAAACGTAGCCAAGTTCCACCCTGAGACATATACCTGGAATGAGATGTTTGATTTGGCAAGAACCGAAGCAAAAGATAAGGGCTTCTGCGAGCTAGTTCCCTATTGGTCGATTCCACAAGATATGCTAAAAAGCATAGCTGAACCTGACAGAGAGTATATCGAATCTATTGTACCACTCTATCCTCTGAGCATGGACTATGATAGATACAGACACATGAAGTCTGTATTACGCCTCTACCGTCTAACCATGGGACAGCCCAGACAAGAGGAACTTCTAGAGTTCTTCAAAGACATGTCAGCAGAAGACATAGATAAATTATTGTTTAACCTCTCTCCTATCAAGAGAAAAAAGTAACAGGAATATGAAACATTCACTTAACAGAGAAGAGCTTATTGAGCAGCTAAAGGAACTGGCTGCTCAAAAGCTGCCAACGTATCTGGCAAATCACATGGGAGCCATGTGCTATGAACCTTCGATGATAGATAGTTTTTCCACGATATGCCAACATTGCCATCGTCAATTGACCTATCAAGCTTTCCACTGCGATGAAGAAATGTTCAACTCCATCATCAAAGAGATAAAAGATTTGGGATATGATGCGTCTCTTGAAGTAATATGTGGTTCATGCGCCCTAGAAGCGAAGGAAGAAGCAGAGTTTTTCGATTTACCATTTACTTCCGAAGATGATATCTGTGAGGAAAATGCGTACCATCTTTTCTGCTTCAAGACAAAAAGCGACAAGGACTATCATCAAGCTATAACTGATATGGAATCACTTTATGACTATCAAGCCGTATTGGCATTCTTAAAAGGAGAGTCTTATTTTGAAGATAGTTATGACCGCTACCATAGCATCATGGATGAACAAGACCCTATCAAGAGAATGACGGGAATAAAAATAAATGAAAATGATAGCAATGAAGAATAGCATACCCATACTTCCGAAGTCTGTCGCTTTGGAACTGACATATAGGTGCAATCACCATTGCTTGTTTTGCTCATGCCCTTGGTATGCGCCTAACTCTTCATATCCATTAGGAAAGGAACTATCCACCACTCAATGGAAATGGGTAATAGAAAAACTATATGACTATGGGGTAAAGACTTTCTCTTTGTCTGGCGGAGAAGCATTGCTAAGAGATGATCTTCATGAAATCATCGGACACATCCGAATGATTGGCAACCAAAGGAAGATGAATTATCCAATCATACTCATCTCCAATGGAAAACTCATGAATGAAGAACATCTCAAATTCTTCAAGGAAATGAATGTTCATCTTAGCATGAGCCTTCCTGGCTACCAATCATTTGAAGAGCATACAGGAGTTGCTAATGCAGATTATGTGTTAGAATACTTTTCGAAAGCCAAAGAAATCGGCTTAGAATGCACAGCAAACATTACCGTTACAAAAAAGAACTATTATGAGCTGTTTGAGACCATATCGCTTGCCCTCATCAATGGAGCTACAGATATTCTTCTCAACCGTTTTCTGCCTGGTGGACGTGGTTTGAAATATATAAATGAACTTTGCCTTTCCACAGAGCAAATCAACGGAATGCTTGATACTGCAGAAGAAGTACTAACACTAGCTAATCGCTATGGAAATGTGGGTACAGAAATTCCGAAGTGCATCATAGCTTCAGCCGATTCGTACAAAAGAATGCATGTGGGGTATCTATGTGCTGCGGCAAAAGGTTTCTTCGTTATTGATCCAGCAGGACAGATAAGAACCTGCAATCATTCTCCTCACATCGTAGGAAATGTTTTCGAAGAACCTTGGATTAAGGATACTGATTATTGGAACAAATTTGCATTCCGCTCTTATCAGCCTACAGTCTGCAATGGATGTTCATCAGTTAAGGATTGTGATTGTGGATGCAGGGAAGTAACCAACATTCTAGGACTTGGCATCAATGGAATAGAGCCCAACTTAACTCTCAAGAAGCAATAGTTTCTCTATTAAAGTGCCGATAGTGGTGTCAAAAGTCGTTTTTTAAAGCACTTTTGGCACCACTGTCAGCACTTTTTCCATTGATTTCATCCAATCAATTGGACGGTTTTATGCTTATTTTATCCAATCAATTGGACAAAAAGAGAATCAACCTCTCTGATACTGACAATGGAATCATGAAATAAAAGGGGAAAGTGCCAAATCACTTTCCCTCTTTCTCCTCCATCCATTCTTCCAACACCTTGCAATATTCATCGTTTTGCTCGGCAAATGGCATGTGTCGGGCTCCTACGAAGAGATGCCACTTGGAATCTTGGATACCATCATAAAGTGTCTTTGCTACCAATGGAGTACAGAGGTCGTTGGTGCCACTCATCACCAAGCAAGGCACTTGGATTTCGCCCAGACTGTCGGTGTAATCATAATCACGGAGCGTACCAGTAGGAGTGTATTCATTTGGTCCCCAACCATGGAGATAAGCCTCAGCACCAGCACGCTTCTTCCGGCGAAGACACTCTGGACTATCCTCCGTCACCTCACCGGCACAATGCAGGAGCATGAAGTGTTCATTCGCCTTGGCATACGCCTCGCTCGAAAAGTCATTCTTCGCCTCAGCCTCAGCGATGGCACGCTGGTCTTCCTCCGACATAAACTTAATCATGCGATGTTGCTCACTTGCCCAAAGCTTGCTGCTCGAAAGAGTGCTGCTGAGGATGGCTGACTTCACGCCCTTTGCTTGCTTCTCTATCAGATAGATGATGGCGAGCATGCCACCCCACGACTGTCCCAAGAGATGAAAATGGTCGATGTGGAGATAGTCGATGAGCACACAGAGTTCGTTGAGCCAAGTCTCAGGAGTCCAGAGTTCGGGATGTCCCTCCACAAATGAGTTGCCACAGCCCAACTGGTCGTACATGATGACAGCTCTACCTGATTCCGCTACCCTATCCAATAGCTCGAAATAGTTGTGGGTACTGCCTGGTCCACCATGCAAGAGGATGATAGGGCTCTTGCCCTCCTCTGTTTTACCTACGATACGATAATATGTTTGATAGCCCATGAAGGGCATATATCCTTCCTTGATTTCCATTGTCTTCAAATGTTTTTATTGTTACCTAAACTGTATCATCTAATTTTGCTGCTCCTATACCTTATTATATAGTCCCTCATTTTCCTTACGCAAGAATTCCGTCATGCGCTCCTTGGAAGGCACGTTGAGTTGATATTTTGAGATAAACACGCTCTCGTCCAAATCGAGCAAGGAGTATTCTGCCATTTCTTGTCCTACTTCCGAGCAAAGGAGAATACCGATTGGCGGATTATCATCTGGCTGCATGATATTCTTGCGATAGTAAGCAAGATACATGTGAAGCTGAGCGGCATCGGCATAGTTCAGACGATTCGCTTTCAATTCGATGATGACATGACGTTTCAATATCCTATGATAGAAGACAAGGTCTGCCTTGAAATAGCGGTCGTCAATCAACATTTTCTTCTGACGCTCCTCAAAGCAGAAGCCCATACCAAGCTCCAAGATAAAGTCTTGAAGATGGGTGATGAGGGCTGTCTCCAAGTCAGACTCTTCCACTACATCCTTGGCTTGTAAACCCAAAAACTCAAAGGTAAATGGCGACTTGATGTCAAGGGCGAGCGTATCTGTCTCAGCCTTGCCTTCCACCAACTTCGCCAACGCCTCAGGCTTTTGACTCCATCCACTGCGGAAATAATAGTTGGAATCAATCTGGCGTTGCAATTCTCTGACACTCCAAGTACCACGAATTGCCATCGTCTCATAGAAAGCACGCTCCAAAGGGTCAGTAATAGGGAGAATGGATGCAAGATGAGTGAACGACAGTTTATCAAATAACTTTTGCGGGTCAACCCACACCTCATTACCTACCACATCAGAAGATTTGGCAATCACTGATTG
>ENA-OWPP01002754-OWPP01002754.1-human-gut-metagenome-genome-assembly--contig:-NODE-2754-length-11457-cov-2.840993_pt1 | contig 11457 bp, 10 predicted proteins | sample MGYA00248265_ERZ651848 | MGnify/ENA primary metagenome ERZ651848 (study PRJEB26924, sample SAMEA4378233) | human gut metagenome | biome: human gut; feature: human-associated habitat; material: faeces... | reverse complement strand
CATTGAAGTTATAAATCGCAGCGATGGAGGTAATATTAATGACGTGACCGCAGTCGCGCGCCACCATTCCCGGTACCAACAGACGACACAGGTGCAGCACGGCACGCAGGTTGACATCCACCTGGGTGTTGACCCAGTCGGCCTCGGCATCGAGAATCGATCCCGGATGAGAAACGCCGGCGTTGTTCACCAGAATATCGACCTGCAGACCCTGGCACAGTGCGGTCAGCGCCGATAGATCGCCGACGTCGACGGCGTGGGGAATGCAGCCAGTTCTGTCCGCCAGGGCGGCAAGCTGTTCATGGCGACGTGCTACCGCGTGAACCTCAATGCCTTCCTGACAAAGGCGTTCGACAATCGCTTCCCCCATCCCAGCGGAAGCGCCGGTCACCAGGGCCACTTTATAATCTGAAAATGGCATATGAGCCTCTCCTGTTGCGGCAGACCGATCTGCCTTTGACGTTGTTTTTCTGACTGTATGCAGTTATGTCCAACGGGGATAAGACATAAATAGTTTGGCCCGATAAGGGGTCCTTATAACTTCGCGGAAGCGGCATCCGTGGGCAGCAGCAGCGCGATCTCGCTGCCGTACTCCAGCCGGCTCCCCGCCGGCGCCACAAGGTTTTTGAGCGTCCCGGCCACCGGGCTGCGCACCGGCAAATAGAGCGGCCCGACCTGCACCAGCGCGAGGATATCGTTCGGCGCAACATGCTGCCCCTCGCTGACGAACGCCTCCCCATGGCTGGGATGGCTCAGCAACAGGCGTCCCGGCATCGGGGAACACACCGATAGCGGGCGGGTTTCGGCCCCCAGCGGCGGCAGAGGCGGCGGTTCGTCCATCGTTTTGCCACTGGGGTAGCGCAGGCGAACCGACCAGTCCGCGCCGCGCCACTCAAGCTCCCGCAGTCCGGCGTTATGCATCTTCTGCGCCAGCTGGCGCACGTCCTCAAAAGCTATCAGTTCTTTTTCCATCATGATTCCATCGCGCAAGGGTCAGAGCACGGCTATGCCGCGCGCCAGAGTAGTGACTCTAGCGCGGGGATCGGAAGGGTTGATAAGAGGGTTTCGCTTTGAGGCAATAAGGGGGACTTATTATCCCACCAGGGTTAGCGGCCGGTTGTCCTCAGTCCGCTGCGCCATCAGGGAGAGCAAAATCCCCTTCACCGCCTCCGCGGGCTGCGAAAGCGGCAGATGATCGGACATACAGAACGAGAGCGAGGTGAGTACATTGGGTTCGACAATTCTCGCCATCCAGGCATTGGCGGGCTGGAGCATGGTGCGCGCCGCGGACTCCGGCATGATGGTGCCGCCGAGATCCGCCGCCAGCGCGGCGTTAAGCGTGGTCAGCGATTCAATCTCGCACTTCACCCGGTAGCTCAGTCCGGCCAGTGTAAAGGCGTCGTCCGCGGCTTTACGCATAATGTTATAAATCCGCGGTAGAAACAGATCGTAGCGGGCGACCTCCGCCAGGGAGATTTCGCGCCGGGGCTCCCCCAGCGCGTGCGGACAGACGAAAAAAAGTTCTTCTTTCATCAGCGGTAGAAAACGCAATCCATGAATATCACGGTCACCGTAGATAACCGCCATATCCATCCGACCGCTCATAATTAATTCGCTGAGGGTGGTGCCAAAATTTTCATTGAAATAGAGCACAATCCCGGGATGCTGGCGCTGGACTTCAGTCAGCAGCGGGATCGCCAGCAGTTGGGCAGCTGTGCCCGGCGCCAGCCCGACAGAAACCTGACCGCTCAGGGCCTGGCCTGCACCGTCGATGGCGCTCTGCGCCTGCTCGCATTGGCGCAGAATCGCCTGAGCGTGGGTATAGAGAATTTTTCCGGCGTTGGTTGGTGTGACCCCTCGTTTGGTACGAATTAATAGCTGCTGATCGACTTCACCTTCCAGAGTCGCCAGCTGCTGGCTGAGCGCCGGCTGAGCGATATGCAGAATGTCAGCGGCCTGCGTCAGGCTCCCGACGTCGACGATTTTAATGAAATATTTCAGGCGGCGAAGATTCATAGTAGCAGTCCCACATCAATACGTATCTCTGATGGCAAGCAAGATCGGTGCCATAGCCTAAGAGCACCACAGGCAGCCAATAGCGCCGCCATTTTCAGACAACCCACACTTCAACGCCGCTGCCTTTGCACCGTCGGAGTGCAGCGGCATATACCTGTTTGTCAACGGAGTGCCAGGAGGACGATTTCCTTCGGTCATCGCATTGCGTTATGTCCCCACAACAAAGCGCTATTAGCTTGCCACCTTCGCCCCCCTCTATGCTGGCTGATGTGTATTAACCTCCTTCGCCGCACACGGTGGATTATTCTGCGCCGCGTGTGGGTTTGCTGACCTTAGAACCAGGAACCGCAGCCTCATGCCTGATATAGCCGATCGTCTCAAAAATGTTACCGTCTCCGCCTCCGTCGCCATGACGCAAAAAGCACGCGATCTCGCCGCGCAGGGAATCGATGTCGTTGGTCTGTCTACCGGCGAACCGGACTTTCCCACTCCTCCTCACGTGATCGATGCCGCCTATGCCGCAGCATGCGCCGGGGATACCCGCTACCCGCCGACGGACGGCACGCCAGCGTTGCGTGCGGCCATCCAGCGCAAGTTCCTGCGCGACAATGAGCTACGCTACGATATCAGCCAGATCCTGACCGCTGGTGGCGCCCGACAGATTATCTTCAACGCTATGATGGCGACCATTAACCCCGGCGATGAGGTACTCATCCCCATGCCATCCTGGATTAGCTATGCCGACATCGTTAAATTCGCTGGCGGCACACCGGTGCCAGTACCCTGTCATGAAGAGTACGGTTTTAAACCACTGCCGCAGGACGTCGAAGCAGCGATCACGCCGAAGACCAAATGGCTGCTGCTGAATTATCCCAGCAATCCGACTGGATCGGTCGCCACCCATGCCGAACTCCTGGCACTCGGTGAGACGCTGTTGCGTCATCCGCATATCTGGATCATGACCGACGATATTTATGAGCATCTGTTGTATGACGGCGTGAAATTCTGGACCCTGGCACAGGTGGAGCCCCGGCTGTACGATCGCGTATTGACAGTGAACGGCGTCTCGAAAGCCTATTCAATGACCGGCTGGCGGCTGGGTTTTTGCGGTGGCCCATTGACGCTGATTAAGGCGATGAGCAACGTCAATACGCAAAACAGCGGCGGCGTGACGACCCTGGCACAAGCGGGGTCCGTCGCCGCACTGGATGGCCCGCAGGGTCTGCTGGCAGAACGGGCGGAAATCTATCGCCAGCGCCGCGATTACGTGCTTGAGCGTCTTGCCGGAATTCCCGGTCTGCGATGCCATAAGCCGCAGGGGGCCTTCTATCTGTTCGTCAACATCGAGGCGTTTATCGGAAAAACCAGCGCCAGCGGCCATTTTATCGCCAGCGACGCCGATTTTGTGATGGCGCTGATTGAGGAGCAGCACGTGGTGACGGTACAGGGGGCAGCCTACGGCATGAGCCCCTACTTCCGCCTTTCTTACGCCACCAGTATGGAACGCCTGCAAACCGGTTGCGATCGCCTCGCGGCCTTCTGCGCGGGTTGCCGTTAAGCTGTAGCGCGCAAATTGTGCGCGCTAAGCAGAGTGAAATGCCTGCCTGGCGTCTGACCCGGCAGGCATTTTTTTATCGTTCCAGAGGGGCGCCGGGATGGATTCATACCTGGCGGGATGGCCAATGGGTTTTGACTGACCGTGGGTCCGAGAGCGCATAACGTAAAGGGAGAACAGGTAGTGGTCAGGGGCGCGATTTGCCCCCCTCGTGACGGGAAAAGGCTTTACTGCGCCAGCACCTCCGCCGCGGATGCTACCGTCGCACCGCAGGCTTCAATCTCACTACGAACCAGCGTCGCCAGCGCCAGCGAGCCCGGGGTATCGCTATGGACCAGGATCGAACGCGCACGTATCGACAGCGTATTGCCGCTAAAAGTGGTCACCGTTCCCTGCTGGAGAAACTGACGTACTCTGGCGCGCACCGCCGCTTCCTCTTTGATTAGCGAACCGGCAATACCGCGCGGGACAAGTTGTCCACGATCGTCGTAGGCCCGGTCAGCGAGAAACAGCGTCAGCACCGGCAATCCGGCAGCCTGTGCCGCCCGTTCAATGATAGTATCCGGCTGGCAGAAGATAATCAGTTGCGAATCGATCCGGGCGACGGCCTGCATCACCTGCAGCGCCAGCGCATCGTCACGGTTAATCATATTGCCCATTGCCGCGTGAAAACTCAGGTGAACTACCCGGGTACCCTCGGCGCGGGCAATGGCAGAGAGCGCGCCAAGCTGATATACCACCTGCTGGCAGATCTCATCGGCAGAGAACGCCATCTCTTTGCGCCCGAAGCCCTGGCGATCCGGCAGACCGGGGTGGGCCCCAATCCCCACGCCGCGCACTTTCGCCAGGCGTACCATCCGCGTCATGATCGCCGGATCCCCTGCGTGAAAACCGCAGGCGATGTTGGCGGAAGAGACCTTATCCATTAGCGCTGAATCATCACATAGCTGATAGACGCCAAAACCTTCTCCCATATCAGAGTTCACATCAATTTTCATGCTGAGTTCCTTATAAACCAACGACCTTGACCAGCGGCGCTATGCTGACGCGCAAACGCTGCAGCCAACGTTCAATTTCCTGCCGCACGGCGATGGCGGTAGACGTATCGGCCTGTACCAGTTGAATTGACTGCCCCGCCTGGAGCTGGCCCAGACGCCAGAGATCTTCTTCAATCACGCAGGCAATTTTGGGATAGCCTCCCGCGGTGTTGGCATCGCTTAACTGGATAATCGGTTCGCCGGCCGGCGGAACCTGTACGATGCCCGGTATCAGGCCATAGGAGCGCATTTCAACCGTTTCGGCTGGCAGGATAGGCTCTCCCGCCAGGCGATAGCCGGTTCGGTTGCTGTGCTGCGAAATTTTCCACGCCTGGCTCCAGAACCGCGATGCATCAGCGGCAAACAACGGATACTCGCCAGCGGGGATAGCTCGGATCTGGACATCGCCCTGTGCGTTGCGCGGGAAAAAGGCGTTTAAGGCCACTTCCGGCGGCTCAATGCCAATCCCGGAATCCGGGAGTGGCGCCCCCTGCCAGGGACCACAGGACAGCACGTCGCCGCGCTGTAGTTGCCGCCCCTCGAGTCCGCCGAAACCGCCACGCAGAGCGGTACTGCGCGAGCCCAGAACCAGAGGGACATCAATGCCCCCTGCCACGCATAAGTAGCCGCGTGCGCCGCGACGGGGAAAACGCAACTCAAGCACCTGTCCTTTACGTACCGCGCAGCCCCACCAGGCCGGTAGTTCATCGCCGTCGAGCCTTGCCCGGCAATCGGCGCCGGTGAGCGCGATCCAGGTGTCCGCCAGGAAACGCACGCGAAAGGGAAACATCTGAACTTCGATGGCCGCCGCATTCTCCTCGTTTCCCAGCAGGGCGTTACCGGCGCGCAGTGCCAGCGGATCCATCACCCCGCTCACTGAGACGCCAAGATGACGCCACGCCGGACGGCCTAAATCCTGAATCGTATTTAGCGATCCGCTTTGTTCAATCTCAATCACAGTTCGACTCTCTCAGGCAGAAAACGGATGATATCGCCTGGCGCCATCAATGCAGGAATGGCGGCGTGGGGGTTGAATACCTCAATTTCCGCGTAGCCGATTGCATTCCAGCCGTTCGGTCCGGTCAACACCGACACCCCCGCCTGTGGCCCGCCAATAGTGACCGTCCCTTTGAGCATATTCAGCGAAGGCACCTTTTTACGCGGCGTCGCCAGACGCGGATCCAGACCATGGAGATAGCCAAACCCCGGCGCACTGCCAAGCGCGACCACGGTATAGACCCCCAGCGAATGCCGACGAATAACTTCCCGGGCGGAAAAACCAGTATGCCGACATACCGCCTCGAGATCGGTGGCGTGTTCGCCACCGTAGCACACCGGGATATCAATCTGCCGCCCTTCGAGGTTGAGCGCCTGCGCGGACAGCCAGTACTCGTGTAACCGGCGCTCCACTGCCGTCGGTTCCTCCGGCGTGTCATGGAGCAATACCAGTAAATTGGTCACGCCGGGGATCAGGGATTCCACCGCCGGCCACTGTTGCAGGTTCTGCGCCATAGACCAGATACGGCGCTGTGCCGGAAGGTCAAAGGCACCCGGCGCTTCGATAAGCCAGGCCCGGCTGCCCATCATGGAAATCCGCGCCGGAGCGCTGGCATGAATTTCAACGCGGCGCTCGGGTAACAACGTTTTCGATGTCGGCGTCATACTTATTCCAACGGTTCGAACGTAAGGCTGGACAACGGTTGTACCCGTTCTTCGCGGACCATTTTGTATTCGGTATTCGGTCCAATCCAGGTATTCCAGATCTTGTCGATCGTCCCGTCGTCATCCATCACCTTCAGGCTTTCATTGACGCTGGCCAGCAGTTGCGGTTCGCCCTGCTTCATCCCCACGCCTATAGGCTCTAGCGCCATCGGCTCTTTAATCATCGCCAGATTAATGCCGTCCTTTTTTGCCTGACCGATCATTTTGATACCGGTCATAGTGTTGGTGACGAAACCCAGCACCTTATTCTGTTCAAGGGCAAGGAACGCCGACGCCGCGTCCTGGAAGGTAACCGGTTTGCCGCCCTTCAGCACGATGGATTGTTCAGAGGTAGTGCCCTTGGTGGCGCTGATACGCTTGCCTTTAAAATCGGCAAGGGTTTTATCGGCATTCGCCTCTTTTACCAACAGCATCTCTTTCGCGACGTAGTAAGGGTCACTGAACTGAATCTGGCGGCCACGTGTTTTGGTATAGGCAAGGTTGGCGATCAGCACGTCGGCTCGCCCGGTGGCGATAATAGCAATACGCGCTTCCACGGAAGTAGGAACCAGCTGCGCCTTGACTCCCATCTGTTTTGCCAGCGCATGACAGAGTTCAACGTCCATCCCGACCAACTGGCGGGTTTTTGGATCCGGGGCAGAAAATGGCGGCACATCGGAATAGACCGCGCACTTCAGCTCACCGCGCGCATGAATATCCGCCAGCATGTCGGCGCGCGCGGCCCCGGACACTGCTACCAGCGTCAGAACCAGCGCTAAACCCGCATTTCGCTTCAGTTTCATTATTGTTTTCCTCGGTCTGGATAAAAGAGTACCGACACCCGGTAAAAGGTTTCCCGTTTCGCCGGTATGGCTAACCACTTATCGCGACTATATCGACATTGTTTCGGTGATGGGTAAGAGGGAAACGCTGTTGCGAGATAGGTGATTTATATGACGGCGCCGGCGCCGGGAGATAAGCAAAAGTTATCCTCACAGAACAAAATTATCTTATCTGCCTGCCCCGAGCGCCCTCTACTGTTACGCCATGCGCGACACCCACGCCGCGTCCCTCCGCGACCGTTAACCAAAGGTAGTCACATGAATGCCCGACTTGGGATTTATCTAAAAATACTCTCCGCGCTATGCGCTACATTAATGCTGGCCTGCGTCAAAGGATTGCAGGGGGCGATTCCCACCGGCGAGGTGATCTTCTTTCGCTCTTTTATTGCTATGTTTCCCCTGCTTATCTGGTTAAAAATTCAGGGCAACGTGCTGGCCAGTATCAAGACCAAAAATATTTTCGGCCATCTGATTCGCGGCTTTTCCGGTACCGGTGGGATGTACTTCAACTATCTGGCGCTGGTATCGATTTCTCTCGCCGACGCCACCGCACTGAGCTACGCTGCTCCGCTCTTCACCGTCATCATGGCGGCCCTGCTGCTGAAAGAGCGGGTACGTTTTTCCCGTTGGCTGGGGGTTATCGTCGGTTTTTCCGGCATTCTGTTTATGCTCTCCGCCAGTTTAACCGCCAGCGGTTCTCTGTTCGCTGGCGGCCATCTGCAGTCCGGGATGGCTCTCGGCGTCGCGTTCGCCCTGCTTGCCGCTCTTTGCACCGCCACCTCCAACATTCAGATCCGTTTTCTCAACGGCATTGAAAAACCTGGCGCCATCGTCTTTTACTTCTCGCTGATGACCACCCTGATTGGTCTGGCAACCAGCCTGTTCGGCTGGGTACGTCCTACGCCGAGTCAGTTGCTGTTGCTGGTGGGCTGCGGCTTCTTCGGCGGCATGGCACAGATTCTGGTCACGCTGAGCCTGCGGTTTACCGACGCTTCGCTACTGGCGCCGTTTGACTACACCACGCTGGTCTGGTCGATGGTCATCGGTTATCTGTTCTTAAACAGCCTGCCCGGTTCTTCAACGCTGATCGGCGCAGGGATCGTAGCGCTGGCGGGGATATTCACCCTGTGGTGTGACCAGCGGCAACGGCGGGCGCATATCGCGCGCGCCTCTTCCTGACGCTTTCTGACTCTACCTATGGCCCCGCGCCGACAACGCAGGGCTTTTCATCGCCACGCCTCAGGAATACAGCCCGCGGTCTTTACTTGCCTGTAGGATCCGTTCGCAGGCTAGGGCCCAGGCGGCGGTACGCAGGGGGATTGCCAGCGCCTGCGCTTTTTGCCAGACGCTTTCGATAGCGTGGCGCATAATGGTATCCAGCCGAGCGTCGATCTCCTCTTCGCTCCAGAAAAGGCTGGAGAGATCCTGCACCCACTCGAAATAGCTGACCGTTACCCCGCCGGCGTTGGCAATAACGTCTGGAACCAGCACGATCCCCCGCTCAGCCAGCACGTCGTCAGCCTCCGGCAGCGTAGGACCATTGGCACCCTCCAGAATGAGGCGGCAGCGCAGCCCAGCCGCGAGTTCCGCGCTAATTTGCCCCTCCAGGGCTGCCGGAATCAGTATCTCGTACTCGAGACGCCAGAAAGCCTCTTCCGTCACGTTATCGGCACCGGGGAAACCAGCTATTGTGCCGTGCTCCTGTTGCCACGCCTGCAGTGCCGGGATATCGAGCCCGTTATGCTGATACAACGTCGCACGATGATCCTGTACAGCCACCACCCGCGCGCCAGCAGCATGAAACAGCCCGGCGCTAACGCTACCCACATTGCCAAAACCCTGCACCGCAACCCGGCTTTGCGCCACGGGGAGTCCCATTTTTTCCGCAATGTGACAGCCGGTGATAAACACGCCGCACCCGGTCGCCTGTACCCGCCCCAGCGATCCGCCGAGGTGGACCGGTTTCCCCGTCACCACGCCGGTCGCGGCTGTTCCGGCGTTGCATGACCAGGTATCCATCATCCAGGCCATGACCTGGGCGTTAGTGCCGACGTCCGGCGCCGGAATATCCTGCCGAGGGCCGATTACTCTGCTGATTTCACAAGTGTAGCGCCGGGTCAAACGCTCCAGCTCTCTGTCGGATAGCGTCGACGGGTCGACGCGCACACCGCCTTTCGCCCCGCCGAACGGCAGATTGAGCGCCGCGCATTTCACGGTCATCCACGCCGCCAGCGCCATCACCTCCTGCAGGCTGACGTCGGGGTGATAGCGCACGCCCCCTTTGCCGGGTCCGCGAGAGAGATTATGCTGAACCCGAAAGCCTTCAAAATGGCGAATCGTCCCGTCATCCATTTCCAGAGGAACATCGACAATCAGCGCCCTTTCCGGGTGGCGCAGAGTATTGGCCCAGCGATTGAGATCGCCGGGCAGCGGCAGAACGCGTTCCACCTGGGAGAGATATATAGCCCAGGCACAATGGCTCTCACCCGTCACATAAGAGAGTGCAGACACAACTTACCTCCGGTTTTCCTGTAGTGATATTGATAGCGATAAATGAAGAAAGCCGCCCGGAGGCGGCTTTGGGGCTAAGTTCAGCGATTGAGCTCCAGTTTCTTTTCCAGATAATGGATGTTGCAGCCGCCAGCGCGAAAATGGTCATCCGCCATGATCCGCCGCTGTAGTTCAGCGTTGGTTTTGATGCCATCGATCACCAGTTCGCTCAGGGCATGTTCCATTCTCGCAATGGCCTCATTCCGGCTGTCGCCGATGACGATCAATTTGCCAATCATTGAGTCGTAGTACGGTGGGACGCAGTAACCTGCGTAGATATGAGATTCCCAGCGTACGCCGAAGCCACCTGGCGCATGAAAACGGGTAATTTTGCCGGGGCTGGGCATGAAGGTATGTGGGTCTTCGGCGTTAATACGGCATTCAATTGCATGACCGCGTAGGCTCACCTGCTGCTGGCTGATGGAGAGAGGCAATCCGGAGGCAATCCTCAACTGCTCTTTAATCAGGTCAATGCCGGTGATCATTTCCGTCACCGGATGCTCCACCTGAATGCGGGTATTCATTTCGATAAAATAAAACTCACCCTGCTGATAGAGAAATTCAAAGGTACCGGCACCGCGATAGCCGATGTCCAGACAGGCTTTGGCACAGCGCTCGCCGATAGCCTGGCGGATTTCCGCGGTGATCCCCGGCGCAGGGGCCTCCTCCACCACCTTCTGGTGGCGACGCTGCATTGAGCAATCGCGTTCGGCAAGATATATCGCCTGCCCTTGCCCATCGGCCAGAATCTGGATTTCGATATGGCGTGGATTCTCCAGATACTTTTCCATGTAGACCATATCATTGTTGAACGCTGCCTTTGCCTCGGCGCGCGTCATGTCAATGGCCTGCGCCAGCTCTACCGTTTCGGCAAAAGTCCCGCCGTCTTCGACCAGGTCGAGCATCGACAGTCGGTAGATAATAATGAAGTCGTTGCCGACGCGTTCGCGCACCGCACGCACTACTTCTACGGCAAATCGCATCCGGTTGCGGTAATCGCCGCCCCACTGGTCACTACGCTGATTGGTGCGCAGCGTCAGAAATTCGTTGATCAAATACCCTTCGGAACCCATCACCTCTACACCGTCGTATCCTGCCTCCCGCGCCAGTTGCGCGCAGCGGGCGAAATTGTCGATCAGTTGCAGGATCTCTTCATGGCTTAACTCATGGGGCACGAAACGGTTGATGGGGGCCTGCAATGCGGACGGGGCGACCAGATGCGGTTGGTAGCTGTAGCGCCCGGTATGCAAAATTTGCAGGGCTATTTTGCCGCCTTCCTGATGTACCGCTTCGGTAATGGTGCGATGGTGTGGGATCTGGCTGGCGTCGTTGAGCATTGCGCCACCTTCCATGCCAACGCCTGTTAAATCTGGTGCAATGCCGCCGCTGACAATCAGCGCCACGCCGTGACGGGCGCGTTCGGCATAAAACGCTGCCAGCCGCTCGGCACCGTCCGGGTATTCCTCCAGCCCGGTGTGCATTGAGCCCATCAACACGCGGTTTTTTAACGTGGTAAAACCTAAATCCAGCGGGGCGAACAGCGACGGGTAGCTCATAAAATTGTCCAGTATGTAAAATAATTGTTATGTGGTCGGATGAGTTCTAATTTAGCCGTCGCCGGAGAAAAGGGAAAAGGGGAGTGCGGGGTTTGTGATGGGATTCAAAAAGAATACGCCCGGTGGTAACGCCGGATGCGACGCTTGCCGTGTTTTATCCGGCCTGGGGGATTGCACATGTAGGGCGGATAAGGCGTTCA
>ENA-OWPP01002749-OWPP01002749.1-human-gut-metagenome-genome-assembly--contig:-NODE-2749-length-11481-cov-4.586294_pt1 | contig 11481 bp, 18 predicted proteins | sample MGYA00248265_ERZ651848 | MGnify/ENA primary metagenome ERZ651848 (study PRJEB26924, sample SAMEA4378233) | human gut metagenome | biome: human gut; feature: human-associated habitat; material: faeces... | reverse complement strand
TATTCGGACAGCTTAATCCTGTTGGGACATATTGATTCTGGGATGGAGCTGCTTTCCGGTCAGAGCGGAGATTTCTCCGCTACGCTGGAAGTGGCAGAATGAGAAAAATTTATTAGAGGTAAGACCATGAAAAAATTTGCAGCACTTTTACTTACTTTTGTGATGGCTGTTTCCCTTGCGGCCTGTGCCGGAAACAGTGAACCGGCTGAAACAAGTACCCCGGATGCGGAGAGCAGCATTTCTGCGGAATCAACTACGCCGGAAAGCAGTGAGGCCGTATCGGAACCGGAAAGCGAACTCGCCACGGACAGTCAGACGGAGGAAACGGAATCCCCGGCTGATACAGATACCGAGTCAATAGGAACGAATGTACTGGTAGCCTATTTTTCCGCCACCGGAACCACAGAGGGCGTTGCGGAGAATATTGCCGGCGGTTTGGATGCCGACCTTTATGAGATTGTTCTGGAGGAGCCTTATACAGATGCTGACTTGGATTATCATGACGACAACAGCCGCAGCACTATTGAAATGAATGATCCTTCTTCCCGTCCGGCGATTTCCGGCTCCGTGGAGAACATGGAACAGTATTCCATCGTATTCATCGGTTATCCTAAACTGTAGTACCCTTTTAGGGAGTATATACAGTGTATTCAGTAAGAAAGAAGGAGTAAATAGAAACACAAAACACAGAAAGAGGACAGAAATGTGTATAGCGTAAAGAGGAAGCAGGTCATGAGAAGTGGCCGTTTTTTTATTTCTGTTGTAAGGAGGCGATTAAGACTAAGAGGGCTTAATTGCCATATTGCCACACAGTAAGAACCGTTTTATATGTCAAGTGCGTATAGATTTTGAACTACTCCGTGCCCTTGATATATGAAACGGTTTTTGCTATTTAGAGAGGAATGAACATGAGGAAATAAACCGACTTAAATCAAGTGAAGGACTTGGCAAAAACCTTTTTGATGTTGGATATAGCAGAAACCAGAATGTCTCCCCTTATTGTCAGACATCCTTTTACGGATACCGGAATAGTTGCTTTCAGAAAAGAGGACGGCGGTATCGGCCGGGCAAATCTGCTGGAAGATAAGAGAGAACTGCAAAAATGGCGCAGGCAAATGACAGAACAAATTGACCGCTCAGAGTCTGCATTCCATATTCACCTAATGGTAACGAAACCATATCGTCTCGCCTTTTTAAAATACGCACAGCCGTATCTATCCCAAAAGGATTTTTCAGAAATACTGAATGACGCATGAGTGCGCTCTGAAAGTCCTAACAACGATCCGAATGTCAGCCAAAAGGAACTGCTTGCTATGTTCCGAGCCGCAGAACCCACTGATCTCATGGATGAGGACGAATACCTGCAGTTCAAACAGCTTGACGATACTGTTACCGTTTACCGTAGTGTGACCTCATATAACGCAGAGAAAGTCAAAGCGTTATCGTGGTCGCTCAATTTCGACAAAGCAAAATGGTTTGCTCATCGATTTGGTGAGGACGGCAAAGTATATGAGGCGCAGATTGACAAGGAACATATCCTCGCCTATTTCAACAGCAGAAACGAACAGGAAGTCATCGTTGATCCAAAGCACCTGATAGACATATCAGAAGCCGAAGGTATGGACGATGGCTTTCTTTTATCCCAATAAATCAGGAGGAAGAACATGAACATTTATCAGCAGGAACTGCTTCGAAAGGTACAAACACTCGGTTGTACTGGAGATTATGATGAAACCAGCGAAAAAATGAATGTACGGTATGAAGGCATTCTTCTTTGCAAACAGGATAAAGACGGATATCTCACCTACGACGCCCGTTCCTTCACACCCACTATGTGCGATAAGCTCGAAGAAATTAAGGAACAGGCCGCAGCAATCCGTGAGTATGCAGGCATGTATGAAAACGCCCCGCCTATGAAAATTGACAGCCTGAAAGGATACCGAAAATTTGCAGAATACGGAGATACTGTTCTCGCAGGAATGTATAGTGAACAGTATGGCTTCATGTTCACCACATGGCGTCAGAGTGCTGACAAGTCCTCTGTTGCGCACGGAGACTATTCTCCGAACTTTGATTATGCAAAGGAGTCCTTCATCACGCGCTCCGGTCTGCTTGACCGAAACCGGCTGTTCACTGAGGATGAAGCGGCAAACCTGTATCGCTGCATCACATATACACAGGACAACTATGACAGCCTGACCTATAAACAGGAACGGGAACTGAAATCCCTTGAAGAAAAGCTTCAATCCGGGTATCCCAAGCTCGAAGATGAACCGCCGTCCTTTGAACAGGCAGATGTCCCACAACTGAATATGTAAACGATATTCCCCCAAGCCCTTGGATTTTGTTTTCCTGTATTCAAAATCCGAGGGCTTTTTTTATTCCCACAGAAAGGAACATTCCCAATGTATTTTATGGATGATTACCCGTACAGAGAACTGGAACGCCTTATGCGGCGCATCCCTAATTTTGAGCCGAGAGGACACGGCGTCATGATTTTGAGCAAGCATGAATATACCGCCAAAGACTGCGACTGCTCGATGTGCCCCTATCACAAAGGAAGAAAAGACAGCCTGCAGTGTAAACTGCCTAAATGTGTTTGCTTAGAGGAGCGTATCACAGCAGGCTGTGCCTCTGTGAGAGAAACATTGACAGAAGCTATGTCGGCAATCCGGTATCCGCCGTTTTGGAAACGACTGAATCAATATATTTCAGAAAGCGAGGTGAATCCCATGAACTACCGAAATCAAAAGCATGAGCAAGCATTTCAAACTGCCATCGAAAAACAAAACCGTAAAAGCTACGCTTTAATGGCGGCGCTGTATCTGCTGACAGCGGAGATGCCGCTGTGGAACGCCGTCAAATATCAGGCGGCGGACAGAGTGATTGATTTTGAGAAACTGAAGCCGGCAGACTGTACAACAGACGGATATACCTTGTTCTATGCTGCTAAAGACCTGTATCTCGGCACAAACAATCTGACTATCAGCGACCTGTCCGATGTTAAAATCGTACCGCCTAGAATTTTTGCCTTAATCTGTAATGCGATGGCGATACGTCGTTTTGGACTCGGAGCGATCAACCAGCGGAAAGGAGAAGAAAAATGATAAATGCAATCATACAGAGCAAGGACGGAAAAACGGCGGTGATTGACCTGTCCGCCCATACCCATGAAATGTATGAGGCACTATCGAAACCGATAAGGGAGATTTGTATGTTTCTTTTTGGAATTCAGGCAGTGACTACTTCCTTGATACCGAATCCGAAATGGAAGAACGCATGGGCGGTTCCATGCAGATGGGAGGACTGTAAGATATATGGCTGCGTATGATGAATTTCTTGAAAAAGCTTATGAGAGATACAAAGAGGAATGGTGTGCCGCAAGAGGATACGATCCGGCGCTTGTAGAAAAAGCGGCGATGGAAGATATGGAGTACAACGGAGAAATGTACGCCTCGATGGGGGAATTCGAAGATTGTGAGTTTGTTGATGGAGAATATATGCGCTGGCTGATTGGAAGCGACTATGACGACGCTATGAAAAAAATCGCCGCAGAGGAAAAATATCCGCTGTTGATTGGCCACTCGCTTGCGGGCAGGACACGGCTTCAGGACATTCAAGAGGTAGCAAACTTTATCTGCACACACGGACAATACAGCGATCTTTTAATCACTGAACACGACGGTACTTTTTTTCTCAACACCTTTGGAATTTACATCGACAAAATTGCCGATATGGACTACCGTGAGGCGTTGCTGAAGGTGCTGATCCCGATGCAGAAAACTATAGACGGCACGGACGAAGCCGACTGTGAGGAATCCGAAGATTTTAATATGGAGATGAAATGATATGAACGAATATGAACGCACCACCGCCAAGCCTATCCGCCAGGTACAAGGGTTGTGCTGCAGGAGATGAACGATCCCTACGCACCCGTACCGCCAGGTACCAGAGGAACAGTTACGCTGATCGACGATGCGGGGCAAATCCATATGAGGTGGGATAATGGCAGAACGCTTCCTCTTAACAGTGATGAAGATTCTTTTCGAAAGCTGACCACTGAAGAATTGGCGGAGGAACAAATGGCAAAGCTTCCCCGCATTAATGGCGAAATGGTGGCGCTGACTCCAGACGATGAAGGAGTCTTCATGGGTTATGTTACTGATCGGAAATGGAATGGATGGGAATGCCCGCTGTTCCCCAAATCTTCCGCGGATAAAATTATGGAGTATATCAACAATAGTGTCGGCGGTATAAGCTATGATGCTAAGGATGATAGCTATACTATGAAATACTTGGAGGATGATGTGGTGGAATGTTTCGAGGGGGAAGACTATCTGGTAAACGGCAATATTGAGCATCTCTATCCTATCGGAAGTCATTCGTGGCTATGGTATCATGCACTGGAACAAAATGATGCTTTGAATGAAGATAACGCTCCCGTCATGGGAATGTAGGAGGTGTGATTTTGGAGTATGAAGTATCTATTCCCGAACCGCTTGCAGAACTGTTGCTGATACAGGCGGCACTGCGGGAAGTTTCGGCAGAAGAAATCGTAACCGAAGCGATTCAAAACTTTTTAGAGAGGAATGAGAACATTGGCTGACGAGAAAAAAGGAATCACCGTCAAAATTGACGCTGAACTCCATGCCCAGGTAAAGGAATATATTGAACAGCATGGCATAACGATGGCGGAATTTGTGACAATGGCGCTCGATGACGAGCTGCACCCTAAATTCGAGCAAAAGGAGAAAAATAACATGGGAAATATGAGAACAGTTGCGTTTCAGGTGCCGGAGGAACTGTTTCAGCGCCTTAAGGACTACCTGCACCGCAACGATATCAGTCAAAAGGATTTTGTGCTTGGCCTGATTGAGGACGAATTGGATCGGGAGCAGACAGAACGTGAAAATGCCTCTAAAAATGAGCAGTTTCATGAAGACGATGAGGATGAAATCCTTTCGGAAGATGGGACCGCCGAAGATTTTGAAACGGATGATATCAGCGAAGCTGCAGACATCACGGATATTGACGAGGACGAAGAAGGTGACGAATACGAGCTGGAAGATAACGATGAATATGAGGCCGAAACAGAAAAAGATGAATCCGAGGATGAGTCCGAAGAAGATGCTGAAGATGAAAGTGAGTCAGAGAATGAAACTGCAGGATTTTCAATGGGAATGTGAGGTGTAGATTAGAAAATAGCAGGAACGGCCGGATGCCCTATGGCAATCCGATTTTTTGATATGTTCGCTGGGATTGGAGGCTTCCGTTCGGGGCTGATAAGCGTTGGCGGCTTTGAATGTATCGGTCACTGCGAAATCGATAAGTACGCGAATCAGGCGTACAACGCCATCTATGAACCGAAAGGAGAACTCTACTTTGAAGACGCGAGAACCATCGCCCCAAACGACCTGCCCGAACTCGACCTCATCTGTGCTGGATTTCCATGCCAAAGTTATGCCGAGGAAATAGTAATCCCGAAGTTTGAGCTGCAACCCAATAAATAAAGGGATTGCGGGCAAAAACTTCGGGATAATAAAATGTCCATTCATCAAATTAGGCCGGATAACTTAAGAATCATTTCCTCATCATCAATCCAGATTGATGGAGGCTGAGGTGCCCCATTACGGACAATATCGGCCTTGTCAATTGCTGCACGTTTCATTTCGGTATCTGCATAAGCGTAAACTTTAGTTGTTTCTTCACTGGCGTGGCCAAGGTATTCAGAAAGAAGCATCATCGGCATCCCTTGATGGTATAGGTGCATTGCTCTCGTATGGCGGAGCATGTGCGCATGGATATGAGCAGGAACTTCAGGACAGGAATTGTGAGCCATTTTACCATACTTCTTAAGAAACAACGCAACCGTATCCGCAGACATTTGCTGTTGTATTCCGTGAATAATGGTATAAAACAAAGGCTTTTCACTGCCCGCCGGTTCATTCGGATGGAATGTGCGCAAATATCGCTCACAATGCTCAACTGTTCTTGCAAGTAATGGAACGGTACGAGTTTTGTTGCCTTTCCCGTGTAAATAGGCGACTGGATATTGAACTTTAAGGCGAAGATCACGAACCTTCATGCTGAGAAGTTCTCCGCACCGCGCTGCTGTATCGTACATCAGCACCATGAAAAACAGATTACGCAGTTCGGTTCTTTTAACCGGATTAGGCTGCTTTAATAAACTCTCAAGTGCATGTTCTGAAAGATATTCCACCACCTTACCCTGCGCTGCTTTAAGCGGAACATTCTGGACGGCCACGCTCAACGCAATCTGTGAACAGTCAAGCATTCCAACGTAATCGAAAAAGGAACGCAACACCATAAGCCTTTGATTGCGAGTACTCGTGCCACAATGCCGATCGGTTTCAAGCCAATCAAGGAAATTCAGAATCATCTCCCGATTTAAGGTGTCAAACCGTATCTGTTTAATGGTTAGTTTTTGCTCAGTCCGCAAATATAGAATGAACAGATTTAATGCCTGACGGTATGATCTCACTGTGTTTTCGCTAAAACACCTTTGATTCGGCAAATATTCTAATAGAAAGTTTCTGACAGCATGAAAGAAATCATTCATCGTACTCCACCTCCGGCAAGAGATAGTCTGACGCTGAATAATCAAATCCTGCCATTTTTTCAAACAAACCCGGTACCAGATGGATATAATAATACGTATCACTAAGCTGCGCATGCCCCATATAGGCACTGAGGTACGGCAGCATGGCGGTTACATCTTTCCCCTCGTGCATCCATTGGTACAAACGGTGCGTCGCAAATGTGTGCCTGAAGTCATAAAGTCTGGGAGAATGCTCGCCGGATATTTCGATGCCTGCTTTGACTTTCACAATGCGAAAAGTTTTTTCAATTCCCACTTTTCCGTAAATATTTCCTTCTGAATTTGGGAAAAACAGTTCGCGTCCTGGCATAATTTTAGAAACGGTTTCGTCATACCGGCGGCACATTTCTGTAACATCATCTGCCATCATTACAATGCGACTTTTGTGGCCTTTGCTCTCCATAATGTCCAAACGACCCTTTTTCAAATCAACATCGGCAACGCGGAGTTTCCGGGCCTCACAGGGACGCAGACCACAGCAGTACAGTAACCGGACAAGAGTTGGAATTACAAAATGGCGTATAGGATACCTTTTTCGCGGCTTGAGTTGATCCAAAGCCTCCCACAGCGCTACAATTTCTTCTTCACTGTAAATGTGTGGAATATGCCGTGGCCCTTTCTTGGCAAAATTGGGGTGAAGTACAAACGTCGGCTCACCACAGCGGTTAAGGTATCGGGCAAACTCCCTGACCGGCATTAAACGATTACGAAACGTGTTGTTTCCTTCGGTATCTCTCCGAATTGCCCATGCCAAGCAAATCTCCTTGGTTAAAGTTTCTTCGTTTGGAAATTGCTCAAGGCAGAATCGATCAAACTCGGATAACAAACGGGTTGATTCAGCATAAGGAAACCCGACAGCATTTTTTTGCTGTATAAATTCGTACAGGCGCTGGGCAAAAAGGCTCTCAAAAGTATAGTTCATGCTTGAACACCTGCCTTTGTACGGGTAACAAGACCCAAAGCACAATTTTTCAAGCCTAATTCATCCACGGAGAGATATGGCTTAGCTGAATCAATCTTGGAATGCCCTAAAAGCTGTTGAAGTAATTTAAGCGGTATTTCATTTTGTAGCAAGCGGGTTCCGAACGACCGGCGAAAGCTGTGAAATCCTCGGCGGGGTATGGTTGAAACAATTTCCGCACGATGCAGATATTTAGTAACGATGGCACTGGCGCTACGATTGTCAAGGGGACGCAGAACCCCGACATGGCATAGAAAAATATATGGCAAATCGCTTTTAGGGCGAGCATTTAGCAAATAATCTGCGATGGCATTCCCACTTTCGGGTTCAAGGGGCAGGCTCAGTGGTTTTCCGGTTTTTTGCTGAACAATGCGAATCTCCCGTGCCCGCCAGTCGATATCCTCTCGCTTGAGATTAACAATATCGCAGGCGCGGAGACCTGTCTGAGCTGCCAAAAGCATAATGGCATAATCGCGCTTACCAATAGGCGTTCCCACATCAGGTGCGTCGAGTAGTCGTTCAATTTCCACGGCGGAAAACCCTTCGCGGAATACTGTTCTGCGCGCAACCATTTCAGGAATCGCAAGGCTTAAATTTTCCGGCGTGAAATGGTTCTCATACAAATGCTGCAGGAATACTCGTACAGAAAAGATTGCCGAATGCAGACCTCCCTTGTACCTCATTGCCATGCGGGTTATGGTACTGCTGATCTCCGCCAAAGTAATTCCGTCAAAGGATTGCCAACCGCGTGCTTCCAGCTCAAAGAAAAAGGTACGTATGGCGCTTCTGGCTGTTTTTACTGTGCTGCCCGCAAGTATACCGGTACGATTAGCGTTTTCGCAAAAACCCTCTAACAAACCTGCAAATTCCGGGACAGGTTCTCGGTGTCCCCAATCTGGAATTTTACCAAGTGTAATTTCGCCGGTTCGGTGCATTTCTGAAAGAAGAAAGCTCGCTTTTCTCAGGTTCTGATATGAACTTCGTGAAGTCAGCCCTTGCTCATATTTTCTTCGTACTTCTGCCACCGCATCGAACACCAGCGATTCAGAATAGTGTTCTAACCCTTGATGTGTGTGCCTGCGCAAAATGACCGATAATCCTTCGGTCGTATAGTGTCGGACAGCGTTTTTCGTAAGTCCCGTTTTCAAGAGAGCTTGTTTGACGCGCCAGACCAGTGCGAAAATATCATTGGAATCGGCTAACTGCGTAGATGTGGGTTCGTCCAGTTCCAAACTCTGATGAGGTTTCCTTAAAACAGGTTCCCAAGGTCTGAGAGCTGACAAATCCACCATCCCAGTTTGAACAAAATGTTTAATCAGCTCACTTCCACGGCGAACCAGCCGCCATTTCCATTCGGAGAATTCACCCCGTTCAAAACATTCGCGCTGCTCTAATATGAATGCATCGAGCATCCCAATGTTCACGTCAACGATGCCTTGACGGGTGAAGTGGCGGATGATGGCACCAAAACCAGTGGTTTGATACTCCTTGACTGCCTTCACGCCGACTCCACTCTGCCCCAATAGCCTTAAAGACTGATCTGCGGCTTCCTTTAGATTAAATGTGTCCATTCCTTTTACCTCATATTTTCAAATAGTCAGGTTGTCCCTGCCTCTTCAATTATACAAGTAAAGAATGGACATTTTATTATCCCGAAGTTTTTGCCCGCAATCCCTTTATTTATTGGGTTGCAGCTCAAACTTCGGGATTACTATTTCCTCGGCATAAGCCTGGCAGGGAAATCCTCCGCAGAGAAGTTCAACGTCCGGCAGTTCTTCGGGGTCTGCTTTTCGGATATCGTCACAAAACCACTCTCCTTCAGTATCAAACAGCGCCCGGTAGCTGCGGTCGGCGTGCTGATCGATCTCGCAGTGTCCCGCGCAGGTGAATCCTCCGGCCTGGGTGAGTCCTTCACGGAATCCTCCGATTCCTGAGAACAGGTCTAAATACCGTATGGTTTTCTGTCTCACGCCCCTTTTTTAATTCTTTTCATTTGCTTTTTTAATCCGCCAATGGGCATTCCCCCTTTCGCTGATTCTCGGTAATATCTATGAAAAAAGCCCCGCAGGGCGCTGTGGTCCCTGCGGGGTGATTGGCTTTGTGTCGTGGTTATATGTAGATTTCTTCTGTATCGGATAATCCGTCGGATTCATCGGTGTTGTCAGTCCCGGCTTCCTCATCCTGATCCTCTATGTCTGTTTCCTGGGTTTCGTCCTCATCTTCTCCATCTTCGGTTTCATCCCAGTTGTTCTCCACAATGTAATCTTCTTCTTCCTCTCCTACGGGTTCTTCCTGATCCCAGCTTTTCGCTCCATTCTGTTCGGCTGGGATTTCGCTTTCGTCCCATTCTTCTGGATCGCCGCTTTCCCCGCTCATATCCTCTGTTTCTTCCTCATCGGGTTCTTCTTCCTCGTTACCGCCTTCCGCTCCTTCCTGCTCGGCAGGGGCTTCGCTTTCCTGGGATTCTTTTTCCATCTCTGCTTCCATTTCTTCCAGCGCTTCCTCGATCAGGCCGATCACAAATTCCTTTTGGGTGAGGCGGCGGTGGTACGTTTTCTCATACCATGCCAGGTACTCCTTTACCTTTTGAAACAGTTTCTCGCTTACCTGAAACGCTAAGGTCCTTCCTTTTTCCATCATTTTCTTTTCCCCTTTCTCATAATGCTCTCGAATAATCATTTCGATGAATTGGCCCATGGTGCTTTCCATTTCCCGGATTTCCCCGCTGATTCGGTTGTGCAGTTCCAGCGGGATTCTGCAGGTGATGCCTTTCAGCTCCATTCTTTTCTCGCTCCTTTTTCATTGGTTTTCCCCTTTGGGCAACACAAGCATACTCCAAACCATCCTGGAAAGCTATCACCAACACCAATGAACATTCAGGGGAAAAAGCCTTCACAAACGTCACAACCAACAATGCCGGAAAACCGCTTGAAACGAAAAAAAGCCCCGCCTTGCAAAAGGCGGGGCCGTCCTACGTTCCTACTGTTATTTCTTGCTTGCCGGCAGGGTTGAATTGAGCAGATCTCCTGCCCGGACTTCCAATGCGTCCGCTATGTTATACAAAACTTCCACGGAAAAGGGGCGGACAATGTTCGGCGCTTCAATAGAGCTCAAATGAGAACGGCTGATCTTCGCCTTTTCCGCTAACTGTTCCTGGGACATTCCTTTCATTTTTCGGAGAGCCGCAATCGTCAGGCCCAGTTCAATAAACCGATCCCGATTGCTAAATTCTACTGTTTTGCTCACAGCCTTTTCTCTCCTTCCTGATGGTACTGCTATTATTATATCGAATGGTGCTTTTTATTTCTGTCTTTATTATTGAGCTATTGACTTTTATTTTGAGCATATATAATTGATTTATACTTATGCTTCTAAATTTACTCAAAGCGCAAAAAAGCCCCGCCTTGCAAAAGGCGGGGCTTGGTAGCTGCCAGGCGCTTTTTAGCTATTTGGGATCATCCGGTACATACTCGGCAATATCCTCTAGCCTGCAGTCTAAGGATTTGCACAGTTTATCCAGCGTATGTGTGGTAACCGAAAGATTAGACTGGAGTCTTTGCACTGTAGCATGGCTCATGCCGAAGATCACCCTTAAGGTATAAGTTGTTGCCTTTTTCTTTGCCATGGTTTTCCACAATGGATCATATCGAATCACAGTCCGCGCCCCCTTTACTAACTTCATTATGGCTAAATAATAGCCACAGTATATGGCCATTATTTAGCCACACCCAAACAATTCGGAATCATGAGAGGGAATCCAAAAAATGAAGCATTTCCTGGGGGATGGTATCTTCCTACCCGGCTTCCGTCTGGATAGGGGAGGCTCGAAGTTCTTCTCGCAAAACACGGCGCAGGGTATTTTCCAGAGTGTCCTGCCGGACGTTTTCCAGAATCGCCCGCG
>ENA-OWPP01002747-OWPP01002747.1-human-gut-metagenome-genome-assembly--contig:-NODE-2747-length-11485-cov-2.889239_pt1 | contig 11485 bp, 9 predicted proteins | sample MGYA00248265_ERZ651848 | MGnify/ENA primary metagenome ERZ651848 (study PRJEB26924, sample SAMEA4378233) | human gut metagenome | biome: human gut; feature: human-associated habitat; material: faeces... | reverse complement strand
ACGCCAGAAGGGAAAAGGCGCAAGCAGATGGCGCAGGTGAATCTGGAAATAGTATAAGGTGACATCGCCGCGTTGTGCGGTGTTGCCCTAATATAAACGATTTTCAAACGGCATTGCCATCTTCCCGCCAAGCAGAAAAAATGACATTCCGCAATTATGATGCACTGTCGTTTGGAAAATCATATCACATAAGCAGGGCGCTGTTCCGACCACCAAGCCGGACAGCGCCCCTTTATATTGTGTGCAATTAGCCGTGCTGACCTTCGCTCTGCAGCTGCATGTTCTCCACCACAATGTCGTGGATTTCACCCAGCGACGCGCAGTATTCCAGCACCTGCCACGGTTCGTTCGTGTGGAAGTGAATCTTAATCAATTCATCGTCCCCCACTGCCAGCAGACAGTCGCCCTTGAAATGCTCCGTGATGTAGTCGTTGATTTCGTCCTCGTCGAGGTCGTGCCCTTCAATGAGCAGCTGCGTGTCGAACTTGAATTCGAGAATCTCTGCCATGTGCTTCACTCCTTTTTTTAATTTTTTTCTGAACAGAGAGACTGACCTCTGTTCATTAGCAAACAATCAGGTATTCTACAATGCAGTCGCTTTTTCCTGCCTATTCGGGCAGAAAAAGAATTCACGCGCGATTATGTTGGTTTTTCTTCCATACGCCTTCCGTGCGTTTCTTCTTTTTTCTTACATGCGTTCGGGTGCTTCGATGCCAATCAGCCACAGCCCCGTCTTAATAACATCCTTCGTCGCCTTCGTCAGCGCCACGCGCGCGGCGGCCGTCGCCGGTTCACCATCCAGAATCCGATGCTCATAATAGAACTTATTATACGCCTGCGCAATATCCGTCACAGCGCGGGTAATCATTGACGGCTCATACTTCTCCGCCGCTTCCTTAATGACATCCGGGAAGCGCCCCAGCAGACGCAGGAGCGCCTGTGCCTCGTCGTCCGTCAGCGCGTTCATATCCGCTTCGGGCAGGGACATTTCCGCCGCCTTGCGCAGGACAGAGCAGCAGCGCGTGTGGGTATACTGCACATACGGGCCGCTTTCACCGTCGAAATTCAGCGCGCGATCCCAGCAGAAATCAACGTCCTTGATTCGGTTGTTGCTCAAATCGGTATAGACAACCGCGCCAATGCCGACCTGACGCGCAACATCCTCCTTGTTCGGCAGGTTCGGGGATTTTTCGTTGATGATGTCCAGCGCTTTCTTCTGCGCCTGCTCCAGCAAATCTTCCAGATAGACGACGTGCCCCTTGCGGGTGGAGAGCGCCTGCCCTTCGTAGGAAATCATGCCGAACGCGACATGCACGCAGTCCTTCGCCCATTCGTAGCCCATCTTTTCCAGCACACGGAAAATCTGGCGGAAGTGCAAATCCTGCTGATACGCCACGACGTACAGGCACTTATCGAAATGATAAGTATCATGGCGATAGATGGCCGCCGCAAGGTCGCGGGTGGCGTAAAGCGTCGCGCCGTCGGAGCGGAGGATGATGCAGGGGGACATGTTGTCCTCGCTCAAATCAACGATAGATGCACCCTCGGAGATGGTCAGCAGGTTCTTTTCCTTCAGTTCGTTGATAACACGATCCATCTTGTCGTTATAGAACGATTCGCCCGCATAGGAGTCAAACGTAACGCCCAGCAGCTTATAGACGCGCTCGGTATCGCGGAGGGTGAGTGCCTTGAACCAGTTGAAAATGCGCAGGGCTTCCTCGTCGCCATCCTCAATCTTCTTGAACCACGCGCGGCCCTGATCGTCCAGCGCGGGGTCTTTCTCGGCCTCCTCGTGGAACTTGACGTACAGGCGCACCAGTTCATTCACGCCGCCCTTTTCCACTTCTTCCTCATTGCCCCAGAGCTTATAGGCGCAAATCATCTTGCCAAACTGCGTTCCCCAGTCGCCCAAATGGTTGATGCCGACGGTCTTATATCCGAGGAAATCATAGATGCGGCGCAGGCTGTGACCAATCATCGTGGTGGACAAATGCCCGATATGAAAACGCTTGGCAATATTGATAGAGGAATAGTCAAGACAAATCGTCTTGCCGTTGCCCATGTCGGACGAGCCATAGTTTTCTCCCGCCTTGAGCACGCTTTCAAGCGTTTCCGCCGCGAAATTGACGCGGTTGAGGAAGAAGTTCACATAGCCGTTGACGGCTTCTGCACGCGCAACGTCCTCATGCGACCACTTTTCGACCACGGTCGTGGCGATTTTCGGCGGCGCCATCCGCAGTGCCTTCGCCAGACGGAACACCGGCAGCGCGTAGTCGCCCATTTTCGGGTCAGGCGGCACGGCAAGCAGACCGCGGATTTCCTCCGCCGTCGGCAGACCCTGCGCGTCCGGCCATGTGTCGGTCAAGCACTGCGCCATCAGTCCGGCGAGTTTCGTTTTCATATCCATAAAGTTCATAACTCCTTATACGCTATGCTTCGATTTCCAACGGCTATCATACCATATTTTCGCCCGCGGCGCAAGGGTTCATCTCAATCCTCGAACGGGACGTAGATACCCTTGCGGAACATGTCGCCCACCAGCGTCGAGCGCGCATGGGAACGCCAGCCATCCGCCGTGGAATGTGCGGCGGTTGTATTGATTTCTGTATTCGGCAGCTTTTCCTTGAGTTGGGCGATGACCTCCGCCGGAACGGGGTTAATCCGCGCGTACTTGCCGCTGTAATTCAGCCACAGTCGCTCCAGCCACGGCATATTCTCCAGCGGCGACCAGTCCGTGATGCTGTTATAGCACAGGTTGAGGTCGCGCAGGTGCGTCAGCCCTTCCAGCGGGGTCAGGTCGGAAATGTGGTTGAGGAACAATTCGAGATATTCCAGATTTTCCAGCTTTGCCAGCGGGGTAATATCCGTGATATTGTTCGCCGCGAGAATCAGCACCTTCAATTGCGGCAAATCCTCCAAGAAGGACAGATTGCTGACCTCGTTGTGCCCAATGTCCAGCGCAACCAGATTGTGGCAGTATTTGAGTACCGAGAATGTCTTGCTGGTGTGGAACTTGCTCTGATAGGTATGCTGGGTGGAGAACGCCGTCACATCCGTGCGGACGAGGTGGTCGCCAACGTACATCGTCCAGCCGAACTCCACCTGCGGATAGCGCTCCGAGAGCATTTCCATGTCTGCGCGCTTCATCTTCGTGCCGTACATATCGCACTTTTTCAGGTTCGGCAGCTCGTCCAAAAACGCCGTCAGCTTCTTGAAGTCCGACACGACGGTTTTACCCAAATCAATCGCTTCCGCGTCGCGGTCGAACGTCATGTTGGCATAGCGAACCGTCGGGGCGGGGGTGGCGGTAGGTTCCGGCGTGGCAGTCGGCACAGGTGTCGGCGTCGGCACAGCCGTCGGGGCAGGCGTTTCACCCGGCGCAAGCGTCGCGGGACTTTGCGCAAACGGGATGTATTCGCCGCTCTTGAACATCTTGTAGACAATCTGATAGCGGTCATGCTCACGCCAGCCGCCGCTGGTGGAGTACGACTTGGAATCAACATAAGTATTGGGCAGATGTTCCTTCAGCGAGCGCACAACTTTCTTGGGAATCGGGTCATTCTCCATGTAGTTATTGGAGTTGTAAACCCACAGGCGCTCCAGCTGCGTCAGGTTTTCCAGCGGTGTCCAGTCCTTGACGTAGTTGAAGCAGATATTGAGGTCAATCAGATTCGTCAGCCCGGAAAGGGGAGAAATATCGCGAATCTTGTTCTTGAAAACCTCCAGATACTCCAAATTCGTCAGGTTCGCCAAGGGGGAGATATCCTCCACCTTATTGCAGGCGATAATCAGCACGCGCAATTGGGGCATTTCCGCGAGGAAGGAAATATCCGCCGCCTGATTATGCCCGATGTCGAGCGCGAGCATCTCCGTGCAGTATTTGAGTACCGAAAGCTCCGCACTGGTGTGCGTTGCGCTCTTGTTGTTATGGAGCGTGGAAAACGCGGTGGCATCGGTGCGGACGAGGTGGTCGCCCACGCGCATCGTCCAGCCGAACTTCACCTGCGGATAGCGTGCCGCCAGCATTTCGATATCCTTGCGGCTGATTTTTGTGGCGAACATATCTACCTTGCGCACGTCCGGCAGTTCATCCAGGAAGCGGCACAGCGCGTCGTAATCCGTCACGACATTCTGCCCCAAATCAATCTCCTGCGCCGTCGTGGGAACAGTCAGCGTCATGAAGGACGCCGTTTCCTCCGCCAGCACCGCCGGAATCATCATCAGCAGCGCCAGCACTGCCGTCACGAGCCATTTTCCCATCTGCTTCATCGTTGTTTCCGCCTTTCCTGATTTGTCCAGCTTTCTTCCATTATAGCCGCGAAAGAGGGCGCTTGTCAATGCACGGGTGATACTTTTCCGGCGCGGCGCATACGCTTTTCGCGGAGGGATGCATATGCTGGAGCTGCTTGCGCTGCTGATGCAGCAATGTCTGTTTTTTCTGGGATACATCACCGGGCGATCGGAATTTCCGCCGGCGCTGAATCGGGCGGAGGAAGCCGAGCTGATTGGGAAATTGGATGCGGGCGACCACAACGCACGGCAGGAGCTGATTACGCACAACCTGCGTTTGGTGAGCCACATTGCGCGGAAGTACCAGATTCCCGGCTACGGCGCGGACGACCTGATTTCCATTGGCGTGATTGGACTGATTAAAGCGGTGGACAGCTTCAAATCCGCATCAGGAACGCCGCTGGGAACATACGCGGCACGTTGCATCGAGAACGAAATCCTGATGACGCTGCGCGCAAGCCGGAAGCGGCGCGGGGACGTGTCGCTTTCCGACCCGGTAGGCAGCGATGGCGAAGGCAACGACATCACCTATCAGGACATTCTCGGCACGGACGCGGACGAGTTGGAAAACACGGTCATCCGCCGCGTGACAGCGGAAAAAGTACAGCAGGTACTGCACCGTCTCCCCGCGCGTGAGCGTTTCGTTTTGGAATTGCGCTACGGGCTGACCGACGGCCGTCAGCATCCCCAGCACGAAATTGCGCGCCGCTTAGGCATTTCCCGAAGCTACGTTTCCCGTGTCGAAAAGAAAGCCGTCGCTTTATTACGGGACGAAATCGAAAGGTAGTAGGGGAGACCCAAGGGGCGCTGCCCCTTGACCCCGGCAGGGACGCTGTCCCTGCACCCTGCAAGGGAGAATGAAACGGGACGAAGTCCCCTCCCTTGACCCTTTCGCGCGATTGAGTTGGTGACACCTGCATACAGTTTTCGCGTGTTTATGCAGGGGTTCGTCTCTGCAGCAGTACTCCAGATGCTGATATATCCAAATCACTATCGAAAAAAGAGCATTTAGCCCTCGCAAACATCCACAAATTTGGAGGTTTTATTTCACCATGAGCGGTATCACCATGCGTGACATTGGGCGGCAGCTGGGGGTCAGCGCCGTCACCGTGTCAAAGGCGCTCGCGGGAAAATCCGGCGTGAGTGAGGAAATGCGGCAGAAAATCATCCGCCGCGCATCCGAACTCGGCTATGTCAACCCCAACGCGCCGCAAACCACGCCCACATCCGGCTTGGATGTCGGCATCCTCATTCCGGAGAATTTTTTCTCCGTCGTGTCCTTTTATGCAACTTTCTACAAGCAGCTCGTGCAGGCGCTGACCGATGCGGGGCATTTCGGCATCATGGAGCTGGTCACGCATGACATGCAGACCGCGCTGACCCTGCCGAATCTCCTGCGTTCGCGCCACGTCGATGCGCTCATCTGTCTGGGGCAGCTAACCTCCCCGTATATGCAGCTGCTGACGCGGCAGGAAATGCCCGTCATCTGTCTGGACTTCCACGACCCTTTTGTCACCACTGACGCCATTGTCAGCGACAACGCTTTCGGCGCGGCGCAATTGACCTACTGGCTGATTGAGCAGGGGCATCGGGACATCGGCTTCGTCGGGGATATCAAGGCAACGTCCTCCATCATGGAACGCTACCTCGGTTTCCTTTCCGCAATGCTGATGAAGGATTTGCCCGTGCGCCCCGAATGCGTTTTTTCCGACCGCGACCCGGAAGGAAGCATGTTCCACACCTTCCAGCTGCCGGAGAAAATGCCGACTGCGTTCGTCGTGAACTGCGATATGTCCGCGCAGGCGCTGATTACCGACCTGCAAAGCCGCGGCTACCGCGTGCCGGAGGACATTTCCGTCGTGGGCTTTGATGATTTCTGCCCGACCGCTGGAAACACGCCGCCGCTGACAACCTTCCGTGTCAATTGCCCCGCGATGTGCCGCATGGCGGTCAAGCTGATTGGCGAGCGCTGCGCGGGCGACCGCAAAACCGTCGGGCGCGTGGTGATTGGCGGCGAATGCGTCTTCCGCGATTCCGCCGCGCCGGTGTCTGTCATTCACTAATCCCGGAGAGCAACTGCTTTCCGTATAAACAAACAAGTAAGAAAGAGGTACGAGAACATGGCTGTCAAGATGCTCAACGTCCCCTCCCTTCCCAACATTCCGTGGCAGGAGAAGCCGGCTGACTACAAGCTTTCCTCCCCCGTCTGGCGTTACAGCGAGAACCCCGTCATGGGGCGCAATCCCACGCCGGAAATTGCCCGCATCTTCAACTCCGCCGTTGTGCCGTGGGAGGATGGCTACATTGCCGTTCTGCGCGGCGAGCAGGTCAACGGCATCCCGTATGTCTACCTCGGACATTCCAAGGACGGCATTCACTGGGACGTCGAGCGCGAAAAAGTGCCCTTTGTGGATGACAACGGCAACCCGAAAATGCCGCACTACGCCTATGACCCGCGTCTGGTGAAGGTGGATGACACCTACTACATCATTTGGTGCACCGACTTCTACGGTGCTGCCATCGGCATGGCGAAGACGAAGGACTTTAAGCATTTCACGCGCATGGAGAACCCGTTTATCCCCTATAACCGCAATGCCGTGCTGTTCCCGCGGAAAATCGGCGGCATGTACAAGATGCTGTCGCGCCCGTCGGACTCCGCGCATACGCCGTTCGGGGACATCTTCCTCTCCGAAAGCCCCGACCTGATTTACTGGGGACGCCACCGGCATGTGATGAGCCGCGGCCCGATGTGGTGGGAAGCGGTGAAAATCGGCGCGGGCGCGTGTCCGATTGAGACGACGGAAGGCTGGCTGATGTTCTTCCACGGCGTCGCCAGCACCTGCAACGGTTTTGTGTACTCCATGGGCGGCGCGATTCTTGACCGGGACGAGCCGTCGAAGGTGCTGTACCGGTGCGAGAATTATCTGCTGACGCCGGAAATGCCCTATGAAGTCAGCGGCTTCGTGCCGAATGTCGTCTTCCCCTGCGCGACGGTTCAGGATGCGGACACCGGGCGTATTGCCATCTATTACGGCTCGGCGGACACCTGCGTCGGGCTGGCGTTCGGGTATGTGGACGAGATTGTACAGTACATCAAGGACAACAGCGTCCTGAATCCCGACGACGGCGTGGCATTTGAGAAATTCTGATACCGCGGAGGAAGAACCTATGAATCCCTTTCGCCGCCCCAACGTGCTGCTGATTTATACTATTTCCAAATGAGAATGCGCCAAAATGCGAAGCGAATTTTTCATTCTGGCTAACGGGAGTGAAACGCAGCGTAGCAGCGCTACGCTAAGTGGAACGACCGGACGCCAGAATGGAAAAGGCGCGAGCAGATGGTGCAGGTGAATTCGGAAATAGTATTATACCGACCAGCAGCGCGGCGAACGGCTTCGGTCACTATCCCGGCGGGTCTATCAGCAATGAAAAAGGAGAATCAGTCATGAAGGACGCATGGTGGAAGGAAGCCGTCGTCTATCAAGTCTATCCGCGCAGCTTTATGGATGCAAACGGCGACGGCATCGGCGATTTGCAGGGTGTGACGTCGCGGCTGGACTACTTGCAGGAGCTGGGCATCGATGTGATTTGGCTGTCGCCTGTGTACCAGTCCCCGAACGTCGATAACGGCTATGACATCAGCGATTATCAGGCGATTCAGCCGGAATTCGGCACGATGGCGGATTTCGATGAGCTGCTTAAACAGGCGCATCGGCGCGGCATCCGCATCGTGATGGACTTGGTTGTCAACCACTCGTCCGACCAGCATCCGTGGTTCGTGGAGAGTCGGAAGAGCAAGGATAACCCTTATCGCGACTACTACATCTGGCGCGAACCGAAAGCGGACGGCCGTGCGCCGAACAACTGGGGTTCGTGCTTCGGCGGATCGGCGTGGCAGCTTGACCCGGAAACGAACATGTACTATCTGCACCTATTCGCGCCGCAGCAGCCCGATTTGAACTGGAAGAATCCGAAACTGCGCGACAACGTGTACCGCATGATGACATGGTGGTGCGACAAGGGCGTGGACGGCTTCCGCATGGATGTCATAAGCATGATTTCTAAACCCGATGAAATGCCGGATGACCCGAACGCCCCCGTCGGCGGTTATGGAAACTTTGGCGCATACTGCATTCACGGTCCGCATGTGCATGAGTATTTGAAGGAAATGAACGCGCGGGTGCTGTCCCGCTATGACCTGATGACCGTGGGCGAAACGGCGGGCGTGACCATCGAGGAGGCACAGAAGTACGCCGGAGAGGATTCGCATGAGCTGAGCATGGTCTTCCAGTTCGAGCATGTGGACGTCGCCGGAAAATACGGGGCGTGGCGCACGGAACAGATTCCGATGCTGTTCCTGAAAAAGGTACTGAGCAAATGGCAGACAGAGCTGCACGGCAAGGCGTGGAACAGCCTCTTCCTCGGCAACCACGACCAGCCGCGCACCGTGTCCGCGTTCGGCGATGACCGCCCGCAGTGGCGCGTCCGCAGCGCGAAAATGCTGGCAACCTGCCTGCACATGATGGAGGGCACACCTTATATCTATCAGGGCGAAGAGCTGGGCATGACGAACTGCCCGTTCCAGTCGCTGGACGAGTTCCGGGATATTGACAGCCTGAACGGGTATCGCCGCTGGGTGACGGACGGGCCGCTCACGCACGACGAGTTCTTCCCCTATCTGCTGTTCAAGAGCCGCGACAATGCCCGCACGCCCATGCAGTGGGACGACAGCACGAATGCCGGATTCACCTGCGGCACGCCGTGGATTCGCGTCAATCCGAACTACACGGAGGTCAACGCGGCGGCGGCGATGGCTGACCCGGATTCAACGTTCTACTACTTCCAGAAGCTCATCCGCCTGCGCAAGGCGCACCCCGTGATTGTGCATGGGCGCTATGCGCTGCTGGAAAAGGACGACCCGGCACTGTTCATTTATACGCGCACGCTGGATGATGCGCAACTGCTCGTGATGTGCAACTTCAAGGAGCAGACGCGAGAATGGACAATGCCGGCGGGCTTCGCGGGCGCGCAGGTGCTGATTTCCAACACCGGGCGGACACAGCAGACGGAGCAGACCATCACCTTGCAGCCTTATGAAGCATTGGTGCTTCTGAAATAACATTGACGGGATAGAAAGGAGAATTTCAGATGAAAATGGAACTGGGTGCGCAAACATTTACCGTGCGGGACTATATGCAGACGACGTGGGACTTCCGGGAGGCGATGAAGCGCATTGCGGAAATCGGCTATACCTGCGTGCAGCTGTCGGCGGTGGGCAATGTGCCGGTTCAGGCGCAACGGGACATCTGCGATGAATACGGACTGAAAATCGTCCTGACGCATACGAACCCGGATCGCATGATTGCCGACCCGGAAGGCGTCATCCGCGACCATGACATCCTTGGCTGCGACTACATCGGCATCGGCATGATGAACCCGAAGTACCAGCGCGCGGAGTGGATTGACCAGTTCGCGAAAGACTTCACGACGCCCGCGAAGAAGATGCGCGATGCGGGCAAACTGCTGATGTACCACAATCACAATCTGGAATGGACGCGCCTGCGCGACGGCCGCCGGATTATGGACGTGCTGCTGGAACAGATGCCGGCGGACTTGATGGGCGTGACGCTGGATACCTACTGGGTGCAGGCGGCAGGCGCGGATGTGCTGGAATGGATTGACATCCTGCAAGACCGCATCCCCTGCGTCCACCTGAAAGACATGTCCGTGAACGGCTTCGACCAGCGCAAGGCGGTCGTCGGCGAGGGCAATCTGAACTTCCCGAAGATTCTGGAAAAGCTGCAAACGCTGGGCAAGACGAAGTATATGCTCGTCGAACAGGATGACTGCTACGGCGAAAGCGCGTTTGACTGCTTGAAGCGCAGCTATGACAATGTGAGAAAGATGGGGTATTGAGCGATGGCAAAGGTGAAATTGGGTATTATCGGCGTCGGCAATATGGGCACGGGTCACAGCAAGAACTATCTGGACGGCTTGATGCCAGAAATCGAAATCACGGCGGTGGCTGACCGTAATCCGGCGCGCCGCGAGTGGGCGAAGGAGAATCTCCCCGGCGTGAAGGTTTTTGAGGAGGGCGTAGATCTCATCCATAGCGGCGCGTGCGAAGCCGTGCTGATTGCCACGCCGCACTATCAGCATCCGCCGCTGGCGATTGAAGCATTCAAAAACGGGCTGCACGTCATGGTGGAGAAGCCCGCCGGCGTTTACACCCTGCAAGTGCGCGAAATGAACGCCGAGGCGGACCGTCACCCGGAGCTGACTTTCGGCATGATGTTCAACCAGCGCACGAATTGCACCTACCGCAAGATGCACGAGCTGATTCACAGCGGCGCAATCGGTGACTTAAAGCGTGTCAATTGGATTATCACCGACTGGTACCGCACGCAGTTCTACTATAATTCCGGTGCATGGCGCGCGACGTGGGCGGGTGAAGGCGGCGGTGTGCTGCTGAACCAGTGCCCGCATCAGCTGGATTTGGTGCAGTGGCTGGTGGGACCGCCGTGCAAGGTGCAGGGTTTCTGTCACGAGGGCAAGTGGCACAACATCGAGGTCGAGGACGACGTGACCGCCTATTTCGAGTACCCGAACGGCGCAACGGGCGTTTTCATCACCACGACCGCCGACGCACCCGGCACGAACCGTTTGGAGATTACAGGCACGAAGGCGACGCTCATCTGTCAGGATGGCAAGCTCATCATGAAGAAGCTGGAAATGGACGAGCGTGAATGGTGTGCGACGTGTCAGGAAGGCTTCCGTGCGCCGTCCTACGAAACAATCGAGGTCGAGACGGACGGGCAGAACGGGCAGCACCCGGCGGTGCTGAACGCGTTTGCGGCGCATATCCTGCGCGGCGAACCGCTGGTCGCGGACGGACGTGAGGGCATCAATGGGCTGATGCTGTCCAATGCGATTCATCTGTCCTCGTGGCTGGGGCATCCAGTGACTTTGCCGATTGACGAGGCGCTGTTTTTGGAGAAGCTCAATGAACGTCGGGCAACGTCGCGGGTAAAGACAGGGGAAAGCGTTTTCAGTGATACAAATGGGACATATGGGTCAAAGTAAAGAGGAGCTCCAAACACGAGGTTAAACACGTGGGCAAAGCATGATAACGCGACCAACTCATACTAATTCGATTCTAAAACATGGCATCGAGCATAGCAGATTTTTCGTTCCG
>ENA-OWPP01002736-OWPP01002736.1-human-gut-metagenome-genome-assembly--contig:-NODE-2736-length-11525-cov-3.321099_pt1 | contig 11525 bp, 8 predicted proteins | sample MGYA00248265_ERZ651848 | MGnify/ENA primary metagenome ERZ651848 (study PRJEB26924, sample SAMEA4378233) | human gut metagenome | biome: human gut; feature: human-associated habitat; material: faeces... | reverse complement strand
TGCCTACAAAAATCGTGCGTTTGTGTTAAACAGGGCGAGAACCTCCGTTTCAAGGACTTCAACCGAGGCACTTCGGAAAAGCCTTGATGTGCTTGTTGAAACAGACGAAAAGCTGAAATCAGTTTCCGTTAATCAAAGATTTTTAATTGAACAGCTTATTTCCCGTTTGCTTTTGATTGCAAAGGAGGGCAGAATCTAATGCTCAAAATCCGTGAGGCTGTCATAGTTGAGGGCAGATATGACAAGATAAAGCTTTCATCAATTGTAGATGCTCCGATAATCGAAACCAACGGTTTCCGTGTTTTTTCCGACAAAGAAAAGCAGTCGCTTATCCGCAAAATTGCCGAAACAAGGGGAATACTTATAATGACCGACAGCGACGGTGCAGGCTTTGTAATAAGGAATTTCCTTAAAGGCTCGGTCGATAATTCAAAAATTAAAAATTGCTATATTCCTCAAATCAAAGGCAAGGAAAAACGCAAGGCAAAAGGCGGTAAAGAAGGACTTTTGGGCGTTGAAGGCGTAAGCGATGAGGTTATAATAAATGCAATCCGCAAAAGCGGTGCCGAGATAATCGGCGAAGAAAATAATATTCCCGAAAGGAAAATTACTAAAGCCGATCTATTTGTCCTCGGACTTACGGGAACTGAAAATTCAGAAATAAACCGCAAGAAGATTCTTAAAAAACTCGGTCTGCCGTCATATCTTTCAACAAACGCATTTTTGACCGCAATCAACTGTCTTTATTCTCTTAAAGAACTAAAAGAGATGCTCTGACAAAATAAAAAATTCATAGGTTAAATAAATCACCTGTTTCGGCAAAAACTAAAACAGGTGATTTCTTATGAAAAAAAGTTTACGGTTGCGTAACGATTGCATTCTCTTTTCAATAGGCGGAGCAGGCTACGCTCTGCTTGAAATTTTGTGGCGGAGAAAAACTCATTGGTCAATGGCGGTTACGGGCGGAACTGCGTTTGTGTCGCTTTTCAGATTTTACAAGCGCTTTTCAAAAATGAATATGCTGCAAAAATGCATATCGGGAAGTGCGATAATTACCGCACTTGAATACTGCTGCGGCTGTGTTGTCAATTTGAAATTCAGGCTTAATGTCTGGGATTATTCAAACTGCCGACTTAATTTAAAAGGGCAGATTTGTCCGTTTTACAGCACCTTGTGGGCATTTCTTTGTATCCCCGTCAGCGCATTATGCACTTCTCTCTGCAAAAAAATACAGTAAAAAAACAGGAGCGGTAAGGAAAATACTGCTCCTGTTATGCTTTATTTATTCAGACTTTTTGTTCTCGCTTTTTTCATCGGATTCGTTTTCTTCGGAAGTGTCGCTTTTCTTGACAACAACCCGTAAAATACGCTGATCCTTGACCTCCATAACAGTAAACTTAAAGCCGTCGGCCTCAATGTTGTCACGCTTGTGGGGAATTGTTCCTGCGTGTTCAAGAATATATCCGCCGACCGTTACGCTGTCACATTCAAGACTGTCCTCGTCCATATCGAACAGACCGAGCATATCTTCAAGCTCCATATCACCGTTTACAAGGAACTCGCCCTTGCCGATTTTGTAGTAGTTATGCTCAATTTCCTCGTCCTCGTCCCATATTTCACCGACAATTTCTTCAAGCAAATCCTCCATTGTAACAATACCGAGTGTTCCGCCGTATTCATCCGTAACAACCGCAAGATGAATTTTTGTGCGTTTGAATGCATTCAAAATTTTTGAAAGCTGTTGTGTTTTAAACACAAAGTAAGGCGGCTGCATAAGCTCCTTAACATCGGGCGCTTTACCGTCTGCAAGTCGTTCAAGATAATCTCTTGTATGGAGAATGCCGACAACATGGTCAACCGTGCCTTCGTACACGGGAATTCTTGAATAGCGGTTTTCAATGATGATATTCTTGATTTTTTCAGGCGAGTCATCAACGCTGATAAATGTGATGTCAACCCTCGGAGTGAGAATTTCCTCGGCAGTAGTTTCGTCAAAGTCAAGTGCGGAGCGAACCATCTCGCTTTCGCTCTCTTCAAGAACGCCTTCTTCCTCAATGCTCTCAACAATGTATTTAAGCTCATTTTCAGTAACTGACGGAGCGTCACCGCTGCTGCCTGCAATCTTTAAGGCAATCATTTTGAATCGTGTGAAAATCCACACAAGCGGTGTAAGAAGTGTCATAAGTCCTCTGAGCAATCCGGCTGTTTTGAGTGAAAAGGCATCGCAATGTTCCTTTGCAAGACATTTCGGCACAATCTCACCGAATGTCAGAACAAGAAAAGTTGTTGCACCCGTTGCAATTGCCGAGCCTGCGTCACCGAAAAGATTCATACACAGCACGGTCGCAATTGAAGAACAGCTCAGGTTTACAACATTGTTGCAGATGAGAATTGTTGTAAGGGCATTGTCGAAATGCTCGATTATGTAGAGCGCTGCTGCCGCTTTTTTGTTGCCGTCATCCTTGTAACGCTGAACACGCACCTTGTTTACAAACGAAAATGCAGTTTCAATCGCCGAAAAGAACGCCGAAAGCAAAATAAGAACTAAAATGACAACACCCATAATTATGTCAGATGTCAACTGAATATCACTCCATAACAACTTCCGACAGGTTCTGTCGGAATAATATTTCTTTAATACTACTATAATTCTTTTAAATAATTATTACTTATTAGAAATAAAGAAATAAAATTATTGAAATAATTTTGCTGTAATGGTATAATAAGCACTAAAGGCTTTTTACAATTGAACAGTGTGGCTTGTGCGTCTTATTTTTTGTATGCATACATTTTGCGTGCAATTTCGGTGAAACTATTCTCGGAGGTGCATACAATGCCACAAAAATCAAAATCTTCAAAAGTCTCATCAAAAAAAGGGAACTATGTTAAAAATCCTGCGCCGGATGACGATCCGCAAAAGCTTGCAAACGACAGCCCCATAAGTGAAGAACAAACAGACCGAATCGGCGAAACAGGTTCTGTTCTCACAACTCATAAGGATTGTGTGCTGCATTGCCTGACGATTATCGGTCAGATTGAAGGTCATTACATTCTTTCACAACAAAACAAAACCACAAAATACGAGCATGTCATCCCTCTGCTTGTTTCGGTTGAGGAGGACGAAAGAATTGACGGACTGCTTGTGCTGATTAATACAGTCGGAGGAGATGTTGAGGCAGGTCTTGCAATTGCCGAGGTGATTTCGGGAATGAAAAAGCCGACCGTTTCCATCGTACTTGGCGGAGGTCATTCAATAGGAATTCCGCTTGCTGTTGCGGCAAAGAAAAGCTTTATCGCAAAGAGTGCGTCAATGACGGTTCATCCCGTCAGAACAACAGGCCTCACACTCGGAGTTCCGCAGACCTTTGAATATTTTCAGCGTATGCAGGACAGAATCACAACCTTTGTTGCCGAAAATTCCAATATTACAAAAGACCGTTATAATCAGCTTGTGCTTAACACGGGTGAGCTTGTAATGGATATCGGAACTATTCTTGAGGGAGAAGAGGCTGTTGAAGAAGGCTTGATTGACGAGGTCGGAACAGTTTCCGACGCAATTGACGCTCTTTATGATTTGATTAAAGAAAACAAAGAGAGCAAGCCGAAGTCTGCAAAATCACGCTCAAAAAAGCAGGAAAAATAATTTCGGGCGTTTTGCCCGAATACATATATATTGTGACGCTTATGATTTGTGTGAAATCTTAATTATGCCAACCCATACGGCTTTTCAGCGTACAAATAACAGAGAAGATTTGAAAACTTATTTTTTGGAGGGAATACATAACCATGTCAATTTTAGATGCTATTATTCAGGGTGTTGTTCAGGGACTTACCGAATTTTTGCCCGTATCAAGCAGCGGCCACCTCGCAATCACACAGCACATTCTCGGTGCAGGCACAGGCGAAAGCAATCTTTTCTTTAATGTAATGCTCCATGTCGGTACACTTGTTGCCGTTGTTGCATTCTACCACAAACTTGTGTGGGATCTTATCAAAGAATTTTTCCTTATGCTCAAGGATATTTTCACAGGCAAGTTCAAATGGAGTAAAATGAATTACAACCGTAATCTCGTTGTAATGCTCATCATCGGTCTTATACCGCTGTTCTTGCTTTTTCTGCCGATCCCCGGAACAGATATGAAACTCAAGGACCTTGCAGACCGGCTTTCCGCAAGTCCTGTTCTCATAGTAACTGCCTGTTCGCTCATTCTCACAAGCGTACTTTTAACAATCGGTATTATCTGTAACCGCAAGAGTGTTGCCTCAACTCACAAACATCTTGCAACAAAGAGCAATGCCAAGGCAACAAGAGATAATTTTAATGTTGTTGACGCAATCCTTGTCGGTGTAACACAGGTTTGTGCCGCACTCCTTCCGGGACTTTCCCGTTCAGGCTCAACACTTTCGGTCGGTGAGATGAGAGGAATCTCAAAGCAGAAGGCACTTGACTACACATTCGTACTCGGTATCCCGTCAATCCTTGCGGCGGCACTTCTTGAGGGTGTGGATGCAATCAAGTCACCCGAAGGTTTAAGCAATATTGAATTTCTTCCGCTGATTATCGGAATGGCGGTTTCCGCAGTTGTAGGCTATCTTGCAATCGTAATTTTCAAGTGGTTCCTGAAATCCGACAAAATGGAAATTTTTGTAATCTACACAGCGGTTGTCGGTGTTGCATTTATTGTAATTTCAATCATCGAAATGAATACGGGCGTAAACCTTTTCACAGGTGCGCCAATTGCATAAATTTTAAATGGAGTGATTTTATTGGCAGCTAACAAAAATAAAGCTGACAAAACTAAAAATACTGCGTCGGGAAGAAAAAAGACTTCTTCAAAAACCTCATCAAAAGGTGCAAAAACTGCAAGCAGAACCAAAGCATCCGCTGTTCCGAAAAGGAGCAGCGGACTTTCGCCGCGTGTAAGGGCAATCCTCTATGCCGCCGTTGCGGCTGTTTTTGTCTGCATAATTTTCATAAAAGGTTCAAATGTCTGGACAATGTTACGCAGTTTCTTTTTCGGAGTTCTCGGATTCGGAATTTTTCTTGTTCCCGTAACGCTTTTTTATTTGTGTGTTATGACTGAAAAGGAGAAACAGGTTGCACGCTATAAGCTGAAGCTTTTCCTTTGTGTCGTCATAATTCTGTTTATCGGGGCGTTGATTTACGCAGGCAGCGGTGCAAAATATTCTGATATGAACTTTTTTGCTTGTCTTGGCAATCTGTTCAAGGATGCCTCCGATACCTCAAGGTATATGACTTTCGATTGCGGAATAATCGGCGGACTGCTCGGCTATCCGCTTGTTGTCCTGTTCGGCAGTACAGCCGCACTTTTTACAAGCTTTGTTGTAACAGCCGCACTTATCCTTATTGTTGCGAACATTTCTATTAAAGATATGACAGCGGCGGCGTCAAGAACAGCCGTACATATCCGTGAAGCAGGTGAGGAAAGGGCAAGAGTTCGCAGAGAACGCAGAGAAGAAAACCGTGAGAGAAAGCTTGCCGAAAGAGGCGATATCGACATTGCGCTTGAAGGCGAAAACAGAAAGTCCTCGGGAAGTTTTATTGACATTCCGCTTGATGACAAAAAGACAAAGGTCAAGAAAGCAAAGTTGTCAGTAAACGGAATTGACACGGATATTGCCGATTCAAAGGAAGAAAATGCCGCAGACAAGGATCTGTCACAGGATCTCATCAACATAATCAATCGTGCAAGCAAGCCTATGGGCAAAAGTGCCGACAATACGGTTTCTGCAATTGCAGAGGATATCTCAAACGAAAAGTCAGCTTCTAAGGCTGAACCGACAGAGGTCAAGCCTGATGCCGAAACTGAGAACATCGTCAAAAAAGCACTTCTCAAAAGCAAAAAAGACAACAGTGAGGAGGCCGGCGATGAAATTGCGGAACAGCTTGACAGAGCTGTTCGTTCCGATAATTCTCAAAAGGAAGAAAAAAAGTATCAGTTTCCACCGATTCAGTTGCTCAAACCAAAGCTAAATTCCGATGACAGCGATGCAATGGAAGAAATGCAGAATAATGCCAAAAAGCTTATTGATACCCTCACAAGCTTTGGTGTAAAGGCAAGCATTGTAAACATCTGCCGAGGTCCGTCTGTAACACGCTATGAGTTACAGCCTGCCCCCGGTGTTAAAATCAGCAAAATTACAAATCTCTCCGATGATATCGCACTCAGCCTTGCCGCAAACGGTGTTCGTATTGAAGCACCTATTCCGGGAAAGGCGGCAGTCGGAATTGAAGTTCCGAACAAGGTTGTAAGCATGGTAACAATGCGTGAATTGATTGATTCGGACAAGTTCAGAAACAGCAAGAGCAAGCTCACAACCGTTCTCGGCAGAGATATCTCCGGTGAAATTGTTGTTACCGACCTTGCCAAAATGCCGCACTTGCTCATTGCAGGTACAACCGGTTCGGGTAAATCCGTGTGCGTAAACTCAATTCTTATGAGTATTCTCTACAAGGCAACTCCCGATGAAGTAAAGCTTTTGCTTATCGATCCGAAAATGGTTGAATTTTCAAAATACAAAGGTATTCCGCATTTGCTCATTCCCGTAGTATCCGATGCCAAAAAGGCGGCGGGTGCACTTGCGTGGGCGGTAAACGAAATGCTCCAGAGATATAAAATTTTCTCCGAATACGATTGTAAGGATATTGATTCATATAATTCTCTTATCGAAAAAAATATGAATTATATGGAGAAAAATCCACCTGTTGTTAATGAAGAGGGAGAAGAGGTTCAGCCTGTTCTTGAAGTAAACGGACTTCCCGTTGCCAAAGAAAAAATGAGCCGTGTTGTAATTGCAATTGACGAGCTTGCCGATTTGATGATGGCGGCTCCGAGCGAAGTTGAGGACTCAATCTGCCGACTTGCTCAGATGGCTCGTGCCGCAGGTATGCACCTTATCCTTGCAACCCAAAGACCTACCGTTAATGTAATCACAGGTCTTATCAAGGCGAATGTACCGAGCCGTATTTCACTCAAGGTAAGTTCAAACACAGACTCCCGTACAATTCTTGATACAGGCGGCGGTGAAAAGCTCATCGGTCGAGGCGATATGCTGTTTTCGCCTGTAGGTGCTCCAAAGCCTATTCGTGTTCAGGGCTGCTATGCTTCCGATGAAGAAATCGAGGGTGTAACCCACTACATAAAGAAAGCATATTCGGCTCAGTATAATTCTGAAATCGAAGAAAAAATTAAAAGAATTGCTGCAGAAGAAATTGCTCAGGGCAAAAAATCGGGTGATTCAGATTCATCATCTGACGAAGGTCTTGATATTGACAGCAAAATGGAAGAGGCAATCAAGTGCGTAATTGAAGCAGGACAGGCATCAACCTCACTTTTACAGAGAAGACTCAAGGTCGGCTACGCAAGAGCAGGCAGAATGATTGACGATATGGAACAAATGGGAGTTGTAGGCCCTCATCAGGGTTCAAAACCGAGAGATGTTCTCATGACCTACAACGAATGGCTCGAACGCAGAAATGCACTTGAAAACAGAGCCGATTAATAAATAAAGGAGGGTTCAATATGGCTTTTTTACCGATGAACGCAAAAGAAATGCGTGATCGAGGCTGGAACGAAGTCGATTTTATATATGTTTGCGGTGACAGCTATGTTGACCATCCGTCATTCGGTGCGGCAATAATCACGAGAGTTCTTGAGGATTGCGGTTACAAAACAGCATTCCTTGCACAACCCAATTGGAAAAACGATGATGATTTTACACAGTTCGGAAAACCAAGGCTCGGTTTTATGGTGTCGGCAGGCAACATTGACAGTATGGTTGCCCACTACACGGTTGCAAAGCGTAAAAGACATGATGATGCCTATACGGCAGGCGGTAAAAACGGTAGGCGTCCCGACAGAGCAGTCACAGTTTACTGCAACATAATCAGAAAATTATATCCCGATTCTCCCATTATAATCGGAGGTCTTGAGGCATCGCTCAGAAGATTTGCTCATTATGATTATTGGAAAAACGAGGTAATGCCCTCAATTATTTTCGACAGCAAGGCAGATTTGCTTGTGTACGGAATGGGCGAGCTACAGACAATTGAAATTGCAAAAAGACTTTCCGAGGGCTATCCTGTTGAATCGCTTTACGACATCAGAGGTGTTTGCTATAAAATTCGTACAGACGATTATGTGCCAAAGTCGGTTGTCGAACTTCCAAGCTACGAGCGTGTAAAAGAGGATAAGCGTGACTATGCAATAGCATCACGCAGGGAGCTTGAGGAGGCTGATGCAGTAAGGGGCAAAACCCTCATTCAAAGGCACGGAAAGTATATTCTTGTGCAGAATCCTCCGATGCAGCCGCTTGACACAAAACAGCTTGATTATGTCTATTCTCTGCCGTATGAGCGTTGGTATCCAAAGTGTTATGAAAGTCTCGGCGGCGTACCCGGTATTAACGAGGTACTGTTTTCAATCACACACAACCGTGGTTGTTTCGGTGCTTGTAATTTCTGCTCACTTGCTTTTCATCAGGGCAGAGCGGTAACCGTCAGAAGTGAAAAGAGTATTATTGAGGAGGCTGAAAGTTTTCTTGATAATCCACGATTCAAGGGTTACATAAGCGATGTAGGAGGACCTACCGCAAACTTCAGACTTCCGTCATGTGAAAAGCAGAAAAAGCTCGGACTTTGTAAAAACAGAAGATGTCTTGCACCGACACCTTGCCCGAATATGCAGGTGTCACACACGGAATACCTTGATATTCTGCGAAAGTTGAGAAATCTCAAGGGAATTAAAAAGGTGTTTATCCGCAGCGGAATCCGTTTTGATTACCTTATTGAAGATGAAAATGACGAGTTTTTCCGTGAACTCGTAAAGTATCACATCAGCGGTCAGCTGAGAGTTGCCCCCGAGCATTGTTCGGCGGCAGTTCTTGACAAAATGGGCAAGCCGCATATTGAAAGCTACAAGCGTTTTTGTAAGATGTTCTACGATTTTACAGGCAAGGAAAATAAAGACCAGTATGTCGTGCCGTATCTGATGAGCTCACACCCAGGGTCAACACTTTCGGATGCCGTAGAACTTGCGCTTTTCTGCAAGCATGAAAACATTCACCCAAAACAGGTTCAGGACTTCTATCCGACTCCGGGTACAATTTCAACGAGTATGTTCTATACGGAGCTTGATCCATACACTCTCAAAGAGGTTTATGTTCCGAAGTCTGAAAATGAAAAGGCAATGCAAAGGGCGTTGCTGCAGTATTTCATTCCCGAAAACAAACCGCTTGTAATCAAAGCACTCATCAAAGCCGGCAGACGGGATTTAATCGGTAACGATAAAAAATGTCTTGTAACTCCGATGGCGGGACAAACACAGGGCGGTTATTCAAAACAGAACAACAACCGCAATTCGCAGAATCAGAAGGGAAGAGGCAAAAACGGCAAAGATAAGTTCGCAAAGTACAGACGAAAAAACAAAAAGAAATAAAATCTTTTTCATACTGAAAATATCGGTATGCGTACTTTTCATTGCTTGTGTACTGCTTGTTTCATTCGGAAAACCTCTCGGAATTCCCGATTGGAACGATGTCTATACATTTTTCGGAATTTCAGCCGATATGGAGTCCGATTTTTCTGTTTCGTTTATCAATGTCGGTTTGGCTGATTGTACGCTGATTAAATGCGGAGATAAAAGCGTGCTGATTGACGGAGGAACAAATCTTGTGACCGATAAAATTACTGCCTATCTCAAACGCAGTTCGGTAACTCATCTTGATGCCGTAATCGTGTCACACCCCGACAGCGACCACATCGGTTCGTTGCCCGATATCATAGATAAATTCGGTGCTGATGTTGTTTATTTCGGGAAACATTCCGACAGCCACAAAACACCCGAATACGAAAAGCTTGTTAATTCTATAAAAGAAAATAATATTAAAACGGCAATTCCCGATTCAGACAAACCTGTTGAAATCGGAAATATGACCTTTAAATTTTATCAACCTGAAAAGGACTTCGGCAACACAAATGATAATTCTCTTGTAACAATGCTTGAATATGACGAAAAGCGATTCTTTTTTACAGGCGATATCTCGTCCAAAAGGGAAGAATCAATGGTTAATTCTGACAAAGAATTAAAATGCGATGTTCTCAAGGTTGCACACCACGGCAGTAAGTATTCTTCAAGTGAAGATTTTCTTGCAAAGGCAAGCCCCGAAACCGCCGTTATAAGCGTTTCGGCTGATGATACGGCACTTCCCGATTACTACATAACAGCCTTGCTTAACAGCGTGTGCAAAAATGTTTATCGGACAGACAGTGATAAAACCGTTATGATAACAGTCGAAAACGGTGAGATTTGCACCAAAACTCATGCCTGAAAGGTTGACTATAAATTAAATAATGTTATAATATTATTGTTTAACTGACAAAAATCGAAAGGAATTTTTAAATATGGGAGTATATGAAGAACTCGTAGCCAGAGGACTTATCGCTCAGGTTACGGACGAAGAAGAAATCAGAGAGCTTGTAAACAGCGGTAAAGCCACATTCTATATTGGCTTTGACCCGACAGCCGACAGTCTCCATGTAGGTCACTTTATGGCTCTTTGCCTTATGAAAAGACTTCAGATGGCAGGCAACAAGCCAATTGCACTCGTAGGTGGCGGCACAGGTATGATCGGTGATCCGTCAGGCAGAACAGATATGCGTCAGATGATGACAAAGGAAACAATTCAGCACAATGTTGATTGCTTCAAAAAGCAGATGAGCCGTTTTATCGACTTTTCTGAGGGTAAGGCTCTTCTTGTAAACAACGCAGACTGGCTTCTTGACCTTAACTATGTTGAACTTCTCCGTGATGTAGGCGCTTGTTTCAGCGTTAATAATATGCTTCGTGCAGAGTGCTACAAGCAGAGAATGGAAAAGGGACTCAGCTTCCTTGAATTTAACTATATGATTATGCAGTCATATGACTTCTATGCCCTCTATCAGAAGTACGGCTGTAATATGCAGTTCGGCGGCGATGACCAGTGGAGCAATATGCTCGGCGGTACAGAGCTTATCAGAAGAAAGCTCGGCAAAAACGCATATGCAATGACAATCAACCTTCTCCTCAACTCAGAGGGTAAGAAAATGGGTAAAACCCAGTCGGGTGCAGTATGGCTTTCAGCCGAAAAGACAAGCCCCTACGATTTCTACCAGTATTGGAGAAATGTTGATGACGGCGATGTAATCAAGTGCCTTAAAATGCTCACATTCCTTTCGCTTGAAGAAATTGATGAGCTTGCAAAGCTTGAGGGCAGTGAAATCAACAAAGCAAAAGAAATTCTTGCTCATGAGCTTACAGAGCTTGTTCACGGTAAAGAGGAGGCTGACAAGGCTCAGGAGGCCGCAAGAGCAATCTTCAGCAACAAGACAAATACTGATAATATGCCTTCAACAACTCTTACAGAGGCTGATTTTGCAGACGGTGAAATCGGGATTCTTGACCTCATGAAGAAATGCGGACTCATCCCTTCAAACGGTGAGGGCAGAAGACTTATTCAGCAGGGCG
>ENA-OWPP01002735-OWPP01002735.1-human-gut-metagenome-genome-assembly--contig:-NODE-2735-length-11526-cov-2.692965_pt1 | contig 11526 bp, 5 predicted proteins | sample MGYA00248265_ERZ651848 | MGnify/ENA primary metagenome ERZ651848 (study PRJEB26924, sample SAMEA4378233) | human gut metagenome | biome: human gut; feature: human-associated habitat; material: faeces... | reverse complement strand
TATTTAAAAGGCAATAAGGTTATCGGTACCGTTTCGGATGTAGACGGGAATTTCCAGTTGAGCGTATCTCCGGATTTGATCGGAAAAGAAACTCTGGTCGTATCGTTTGTGGGATTGAAAACGAAGGAAATGCCTTTGAAAAAAGAACCTTATCGCATCACCATGGAGGCGGAGGCCACCCAATTGAACGATGTGGTGGTAACAGGTTATCAGACTCTTTCCAAGGAGCGTGCTACCGGTTCGTTTGCCGTTTTAACGAATAAAGACTTCGAACATAAATTGCAGCCTGGTATTATTTCACGTATAGAAGGTATGGCTGCCGGTCTGACGAATTACAAAGGAGATCTGAGGATTCGTGGTAAGGCTACGATTTCCGGAGTTTCCACTCCTTTATATGTGGTCGACGGAGTGCCCTATGAAGGTTCCCTGGATGCGATCAATCCGTCTGAAATTGCCAATATTACTATTCTGAAAGATGCGACGGCCGCTTCCATCTACGGATCACGTTCGGCAAACGGGGTGATTGTGATTATGACCAAGAAAGGTGCCGGAAAGAGTACGATCGAATACAACGGTTCGGTTGTTATCACTCCTTTACGGGATGACAGGGATTATCTGAATCTCATGAATAGTGAGGAACTGGTAGATTGGCAGGTAGAAATGTTCAATACTTATCATTCTCCCTACAGTAGCTCTGACAAAAGATATTATCAGAATGAAGTACTCAATTTGTTGTACGAGAATGAAGCCGGGAATATCAGCGATGATGAAATGAACCGGCAGTTGAATATTTACCGGAACCGGAACAATTACAATGAACTGAAAGATAATTTCCTCCGGACTGCGATCACTCATCAACATAATCTGGCTTTACGCGGAAGTTCGGATAGATATCAATATTCCGCCAGCGTCAATTATATGCAGAATATTTTGCAAACGAAGGGGCAGGATAATGACCGGGTAGGTTTTAACCTGAGAAGTTCCTATAACTTTTTTGAATGGCTGAGGGCTGACCTGGGAGTTGTCGGTAGTTATACAAAGGCAGATTATGACAATGGTTTTACCCCTTCGACTTATCTGACCGGCGGACGTGCTTCCTATCAGACTTTATTCGATGAAGACGGTAATCCATTGAACTGGTATCAGACAAAATCCCAGTCGGAGATAGACCGCCTGGTCGGCTTGGGGCTCAACGACGAGTCTTTTTATCCATTGGAAGAAATGCACCGGAAAAGTTATTTCAGCAAGAGCAACTATTCCAATGTGAATGTGGCCCTGAATGTAAAGGTTATCGAAGGGCTGGATGTGGATTTGCGGTATCAGCTGGAAAAAAACAATTCGCTGGTACAGAATTATTATGCCCCCCAATCCTATACGCTCCGTAATCAGATCAACAATTCATCCATCGTGAATGCTGATGGAAGTATTAAACATCTGATACCGGAAGGGGGGTATATCGACGAGACCAGAAGCGATAAAAATTCCTATACTTTGCGTGCTCAGATCAATTTCAACCGCACGTTCGATGAAAAACACGAGGTCAGTGCGATCGCCGGTGGTGAGCGCCGTGCTGTACACAGTACCAGTACCTATGTAGAGAAATACGGTTATGACAAGGTCAGCCTGGCACATAAATACCTGGATGAAGCGACACTGAACCAGACCCAACAGGGTACGGAGGCGATCAATAATTCTTATACCCACGTTCCGAACGGTTATCCCGATACTTTCGGCGATAAAGAGGACCGTTACGTTTCGTTTTATGGAAATGCTTCCTATACTTATGACCGCCGGTATGCCATTACGGGGAGTATCCGTATGGACCAGTCCAATTTGTTCGGTACGAATCCCAAGTATCAGTACAAACCTTTGTGGTCGGTCGGTGTCAGCTGGCATATGGCACAGGAGAAATTTATGGGAAACATGGACTGGCTGGACCAGCTTTCCATCCGTTTTACCAAAGGAATCAACGGTAACATTGCAAAACAAAGCGGACCTTATATGATCGTATATTCTGCCGGAATCAATTCCTGGACCGGTGAATATTCCAGTTCCGTATCCAGTCCTCCAAACTCCGGTTTACGCTGGGAAAGAACCAACCAGACCAATCTGGGTATCGACTTCAGCTTCTTTAACAACCGTTTGGGAGGATCGTTCGACTATTATGCGAAAAATACTTCGGATTTGCTGGGGTCGATCGCTACAGACCCGACTTCCGGTTGGGGTTCTCTGACGATGAACTATGCCGAGATGTACAACCACGGTTATGAGATTGTATTGAACAGTGTGAATATACAGACAAGAGACTTCCGTTGGGCAACGAATATTAATTTCAGTTACAATAAAAACCGGATCACAAAACTGGAAAACAGTTCTAACTCCGTTTCCAGTTATATCAGCGGTACGAATACGAGAGAAGGGATGGCAATGGGAACTTTATTCAGTGTACGTTGGGCCGGATTGGACGAGAGTGGAAATCCTCAGGCTTATAAAAAGGACGGAACGATCGTGAAATCGCTTGCGGATCTGACGGTCGAGGATCTGGTACGCTCCGGAACAAGTATACCTCCCTATTCTGCATCTATGTCGAATATGCTGACTTATAAAGGTTTCGATCTTTCTTTTATGTTTCTGTATTACGGTGGACATGTGATGAGGGATGTCATGCCTCAATACTTCACGTCGACAACCGGAACAACGAATGTGGACAGGAGTATCCGGAATTACTGGAAATCTCCGGAAGATTCCAACGATCCCGATAAAGCTCCGGCCTTTATGAGAAATGCCAGTACCAACTATACCTATTTGTGGTATGCTGCCGATAAACACATCAAAAAAGCGAATTACATAAAGCTGAAGGAGGTAACCCTGTCCTATAATTTGCCGGAACGTTGGCTAAAAAAAGCTTTTATTTCAGGAATGAGTATCAATGCACAGATTCAGAATATCTGGTGGTGGGGTTCTCAGAAAAGACGTTTGAATCCGGAATCCTGGAACGGGACTTCTCTGACATCTATTTCGAGAAGCGCGCTCGACCCGACCATATATACGCTAGGTTTATCTTTAAAATTCTAAAAGGAGATGATTATGAAAAAAATATTTTTATGGATTGTTTGGGGCATGTTCCTTTGTCAGGGGTGTGACCGTTTTCTGGACATACAGCCGAAAGGATATACCATTCCTTCGAAATACGACGACTACCGTCAGTTGATGAATTACGCACAGATGGCTAAAGCGCTGGATCATTATCCGGTGTATATTACCGATGATGCTCAGCTGGGAAGCGGAGATGAAGAGAATAATTTTACCTCTATGGATGATGAAATTAAAAATCTCTATGCTTTCGAACACGGGGCTGTTTTCAATGACGGAGTTTCTGATCCGATCTGGAACTATGCTTACAACCGTATCTATGTGTGTAATACGGTAATCAATAATATCATGAGTGTGACGGATGCTTCGGAATCCGATAAGCTGAACTTAAAATCGGAAGCGATGGTTGCCCGGGCTTTCGAGTATCTTTGTATGATCGGGGTTTATGCTCCGGCCTATGACGCTGCAACGGCTTCGACCGATTACGGCTTGCCTCTGATCTCCAGCGAAGATGTGGCCGACCTGAATTATTCCCGTAGCACTGTAGAACAAGTGTATACGGCGATCAAGCAAGACCTGGACGATGCCCTGCCTGCTTTGTTGGATAAAACTCCGAACACATTCCGTCCGGCGAAGAATGTAGCCTATGGTTTTCTGGCCCGTATGTATCTGATGCGCGGAGAATATGATAAAGCTTTGGAAAATGCGAAGAAAGCATTGGAAGTCAGTGAAGAATTGGTAGACCTGACAGAATATACCGCCAAACCGAATGCTTATATCGGAAGGATTGTACGGAAAGACGATCCCAGCAGTCCTTATCCTGAAGGAATGGATAATCCGGAAAATATTTACGTACGTTATCCGCCCTCCGTCTTCGGGTTACAAATGGCTGTATATGCCAGTCAGGAGTTACTGGATATTTATGACAAGGACCTGGCTCCGGGAGCTGTGGATAAACGCCGGGAACTGTGGTTTGTAGACGATGAATACAGCGGTGTGGAATTCCGTGGGTATACAATTTTTATGCCTTATATCCGGGCGAATCTGGCTTTGAACAATATGGAGGTGATTCTGACGGCTGCCGAGTGTTATGCACGCGAAGGAGGTACGGAAAACCTGGCGGAAGCTGCGCGTCTGTATAATCTGTTACGGGATCATCGCATAGAAAACAATGTACATGTGACTTTTGCCAATGCGGACGTTGCAGAATTCACCGTACCGGAAGGGGCCAAAATAACCAAACACCTGATTAAAGACCTGGGGCTCCCCAAAGGCACCACCATCGGAGGAATGATCCGTAACGGAGAAGGTATCCTGGTGACAGGTGATACGCAAATCCGCCCCGGCGACCATGTAGTCGTATTCTGCCTAAGCATGATGATTAAAAAGATTGAGAAGTTCTTTCACTAAGTATCAACAAATACTTGTATATGATTAACTCGAAGATGATATTCCGGATTCTGGGTTTTCTGCTTCTGATAGAAACAGTTATGCTATTATGTTGTGGAGGTGTTTCTCTTTTTTATAAGGAGAATGACTTGCAGAGTTTTCTGGTTTCATCGGCTATTACCACTAGCATCGGTATTCTGTTGCTCGCCATCGGGAAAGACGCAGTGAAATCCCTGAATCGCCGTGATGGATATGTCATAGTCAGTGTAGCATGGGTCACCTTTTCCCTTTTCGGAATGTTACCTTATTATATAGGAGGGTATATCCCAAGTGTTACGGATGCATTTTTTGAAACGATGTCCGGGTTCAGCAGTACGGGTGCCACCATCTTGAATAATATAGAGTCAATGCCTCATGGAATACTTTTTTGGCGGGCTATGACACAATGGATAGGCGGTTTGGGTATTGTATTCTTCACCATTGCCGTTCTACCGATTTTCGGTGTGGGCGGGATTCAGGTGTTTGCAGCAGAAGCCAGCGGTCCTACTCATGACAAAGTGCATCCCCGTATTGGTATCACTGCCAAATGGATTTGGGGTATTTATGCCGGAATGACAGGGACATTGATTGTCTTATTAGTATTTGGAGGTATGAGTGTGTTTGACAGTATATGCCATGCTTTCACGACAACCAGCACTGGCGGATTTTCTACCAAACAAGCAAGTATCGAATATTATCACTCACCCTATATAGATTATGTAATCTCTATTTTCATGTTTCTTTCGGGCATCAACTTCACGCTATTACTGTTGATGTTCAATGGAAAAATAAAGAAGTTCATTCATGATGCAGAGCTAAAGTTCTATTTCTGGTGTGTCTCTTTCTTTACTATATTTATTGCAGTCTGGCTTCATCAGACTTCTTCTATGGAGATAGAAGAGGCGTTCCGTAAATCACTTTTCCAAGTGATTTCCTTGCAAACTTCTACGGGATTTGCCACAGCCGATTATATGCTTTGGCCTTCTATCCTTTGGGGATGCCTTGTAATAGTGATGATCATCGGAGCCTGTGCCGGCAGTACAACAGGAGGTATAAAATGTATTCGTATGGTTATCCTGTTTCAGGTTGTGAAAAACGAATTCAAACATATTCTTCACCCTAATGCCGTGCTCCCGGTGCGAGTTAACAAACAGGTTATTTCTCCTTCCATCCAGTCTACAGTATTGGCCTTTACTTTTTTATATGCAGTCATCGCTATCATCAGCATACTTATCATGATGGGGCTGGGAGTCGGTTTTCTGGAATCAATCGGAACGGTTATCTCAAGTATGGGTAATATGGGACCGGGACTCGGCACATGCGGTCCGGCCTTCTCATGGAGTGAATTGCCTGATGCCGCCAAATGGCTGCTTTCTTTTTTAATGCTCTTGGGACGTTTGGAATTGTTTACAGTATTACTACTTTTCACTTCCGATTTCTGGAAAAAGAATTAAGAATTCAATAAAGGTAGTCTCTTTAATGCAAAAGCTACAATAAGATATACATTATCAGGCTATTACAAAGAGTACTTATCTATTCATATATTCTCAACGATACTCACCGTAATGAGAAAAAATACTCATCGCAATGAGAAAAAGTTCTCATTACAGTGAGAATTCTTTCTCATTACGGTGAGTATTCTATCGTATTTCTACGTTGTTATCGCATCATATCTTTCTAAGTAAAATCTTTCTTACAACAGGCTTATTTATTTCATAAATCTTATTGATAAGAACATCCATTTCCTGTTGGCGAGCATCACGGACAGCTTCAAACATCATCTTTGAATACATATCACGACGTCCCTTCAACCAAACGTTTTTATCCAAGTTTTCATCCATCACCTCGATCGCTTTTCTGTCGTCAGCATACAACAATCCCTTTTGCTGAAAAAAGCCGAATTCACACCACGCATATTCTCTGAATGTTCTTTCAATTTCCCAACGATATTCATTCAGGTGCATCACCGTCAATGCTTGTTGGTATTGGGGAGTTTTGGATTCAGCAGCAAGATTAATGCCCTTTGCCAGTTCATCTCCACTCCAGGTTCCAATTTCTTCATCGTCTATCAACAACTTATAATTGCCTTTTAGTCCTGTTACTTTCAACGTTTCACGGTTCATCTCTTCCATAAAAGGAACAACTTTCAGCACTTCTGCCTGGCTCTTTTTCTGTCCCCAACCACGAGCAATAGTATCTAAAGGATAAGGAAGAGCTTCTGCCAAATAGTCAAAACTCAAATCTTTTCCATTCTTCTTTATATTTGAAACGGTACAATTTTCCGACTTAACGGCTTGTTTTTTTTTTGCATTAATCTCCATATCCGCTACTTCTTTACCTACAAATCCCTGGGCTTTCAGGAAAAGATAGGCCATCACCATGTGCCCGTCGTTATCGGGATGAATACGGTCACTGCCACAAAGGGTAAAGGTAGGATCTTTCTGCTGATATTGCTGATTAATAGCTGTCATAGGAGCATTTAAATCGGTAAATTCCCAATTATTCTTAGCTGCCGATTCTTTCTGATATTCAACAAGCCGTTTGATGGTTTCATTTTTTGTCTTGAACGGTGTATTCTCTTTGAGTTGTACGGTTTCATCATACGGAGAAGTTCCGACCATCACGATACGGGTATCAGGAAGATCTTTAAAACGTTTCTCCATCTGCTGGTAATTCTTTATACTTTCCTGATATTTCTGCTCACCGAATTCTTTGGGCTTATCACCGTTGTATTCAAAATATCCGGAATCATTCATACCAAAAGTAACCATCAACACGGAAGGTTTCATCGCAAAAATATCACCATCCAGACGTTTGTTCATATCATAGGCTGTATCTCCACCAATACCACCGTTGAAAACACGGATAGGCATATCCGGAAAACGGGTCATATAATATAACCAGATGTATGAATGGTAATGACCACCATCCGTTATACTATTTCCCAGGAACACTGCTCTCTCACCCTCCTTAAAAGGTTTCACAGTTTGTGCAAACGCAGCAGTACATGTCATACAAGCCGCTGCAATCAATACAAAAAGTTTTTTCATGTCTTAATTTCTATTTTATAAACTGTTATTTTCATTATGAACGTTCTCTTTATTTTTTGAGAGGATCATATACGGCAACTGCCACGCGTGAATCGGCACAGCCATAATATAAGAACCATTTCTGATTGTGGAATACAAGTCCTTCTATAAATACGGTTCCGGCTGGATATTGTCCGCTCTTTTCAAAGTCTGATTCGGGAATATAGAAAGGTTTATCCAAGCGATCGATTAGTTTAGTAGGATCTTTGGCATCAAATAAGGCTTGTCCGGCGCAATAAGAGTTGGCTGTATACAGTGTGTCTCCTTCTGCGCCCGATTTATTTTTGCCGTTATAAAATAAAAGGATTCCTTTGTCAGTCAGGATGGCAGGAGGACCACATTCGGTCAGGTCACTGTCGAACTTACCTGCGCGGGGAGTCATCACTTTCAGGAATTCTCCATTTTCATCCAACATCGGTTCCCAGTTGACAAGGTCTGTGGAAGTGGCTACATTCACAAACTTTTCTCCCCAGTACATCCAGTATTTGCCGTCAATCTTGGCAATCACTTGTTTGCCGTCGATTAATTGGGTTACGATAGAGGCAGATTTGGAAAATTCATCTATGAATCTTCCGTTGTATGCTTTTGCGAAAGCCGGTCCATGTTTTTCCCACGTTTGAAGATCGCGCGAGGTGGCCACTGCCAAACGCGCCTGTTTGCGGTTCCATTGTGTGTAATGCATTACGTAAAGCCCGTCTTCTGTTACAGCAACACGTGGGTCTTCGCAACCGCCGGGATTTTCCAGTTCTTTCTGACTGTCGTCTGCCGGATAAAATACAGGTACGGACATTCGTTTGAAGTGTAGTCCATCGTCAGAAGAGGCATATCCCAGACGGGAGGTACGTGATCCGATACCGGTTGCCGAGTTATCTTCAGCCCGGTAGAGGACTACTACTTTCCCATCATAAACAGTAGCAGCGGGATTAAACGTATCACTCGCTTCCCATGCTACTGACTCCTGTCGCATCGGACAATAGAAAAAGGTAGTAGTGTCAGGAGAAATAATCGGATTAATACCTTCCGGACGCTGGAAATCTGCCCACGCCCAATCCGGGAATTCTGCTGTTTGCTTCTTCTCGCCACAGGAAGTGATTAATGCGGCAGCCATCAGTAGATAAGCTATGTTTTGTAGTTTTCTTTTCATTTTTACGTTTGATATTATAAATAAGTGCTCTTACAAAATTATCTTATATCATAAATTCATATACCTCGTTGATTTGCTTTAAGGAAAAGAGGGAGGCGTCACTTTAGTTCCCCACTTCACGTCAGGCTTGGACGAGGTAGTGTATTCTATCGTAGCTCCATTATTCAGTTGATCCCAATCGATCCATGTACTGTCATACGGTTTACCGTTTAGCTTCATGGACTTGATATAAATATTCTTTTCCGAACCTCCTTTTATCACCATATCCCCTTTCTTCAAATGAACTTTCACGGATGAGAATATCGGAGTGTTCACCGTAAAGCCTCCCACTCCCGGTATTTCGGGATAAAGACCGATACAAGCGAACACATACCAGGCGCCCATCGTCCCTAAATCATCATTACCCGGCAGACCATCAATTTTACTTGAATATTGTTCATTCAATACACGGTTAATAATCTCCTGTGCTTTATAGGGAGTTCCTACCCAGTTGTATATCCAGGGAATGTGGAAGCTCGGTTCATTGCCGGAAGCGAACCAGGCATCATTATAACCGGCATCCAGACGAGTAAAGAATTCATCCAGGCGTTTTTCTGCCGCTGCTTTGCCTCCGATGATTTCTATCAGCCCGGCAATATCGTATGGCACCATCCAGAAATAATTCTTATAGGTCGATTCACGGAAATCTTCAGTCAGTGGTTTCCACGAACCATCCGGATTACGTGATTGCAACCATCCGGTTTCCGGGTTATACAGATTCTTCCATGAACGTGCAAAATGGAAATAACGCCAGCTTGCAAACTCATCTCCTACGGCATGTAAGGCAAATTGTGCGATTGCAAAATCAGCGGAAGTATATTCTAGTTGTATAGAAGCGTTGTAATATCCTTTATCCAAATACTGTTTCAGTCCCGGACGAGCCTCAACCTCCTGTGACATTGCTCCCGGTTCTTCCGCTCCTTTTCTCATGGTTTTGAAAATCGGTTTCGGGTCATAATTGCGGGCACCAAAAGCGTAAGCATTGGATATCAGGATGGGAGTCGGATCTCCTTGCATCACGCCGGTCTCTATATTAGCCATCACCCAACGCGGGAAAGCACCACCAGCCTCTTCGGCAAACAATTGGTGAGAAATAACAATATCAGAGGCTACTTCAGGATCAAGGATTGACAATAGTTGAATCTGTGTACGATAGGTATCCCAGTTGCTAAAAGAAGTATAGTGCTTGGAACGGGATTTATGCACTCTGAAGTCAGCTCCCATGTATTCTCCGTTCACATCGCTGCATACATTCGGGTGAATGAATGAACGATACAGATGAGTATAAAATTGAGTGGTACGATCCGGATTGGTTCCTTCTACTTCAATCTTACCCAAATAATGATTCCATTTGGATTCTGCCTGATTCTGAATCTGCAGGAAATCCCATCCGGAATTCTCCGTTTTCAGATTCTCGCGTGCATTCTCTACTGATACATAAGAAACCCCAATCTTATATTGGATATTTTTCTTCTTATTTACATCAAAAGTAAAATAGACTCCGGAGTATTCTCCTTCAGCAAAAGTCGTGTTCGGCTTCAGTTCATCTCTTTTCCATGTTCCCGATTCCAACGCATCCGTATCAAACTCTGCTACAAAATAGACTTTATACGGTGTACGGAGTCCACAGAAATTACCGCCTTCTGCATATCCTTCACACTTATTCGGTGCAGTAATAACGATGGCGGCCTGCTCTATCGGAGTTGCGGAAATGCCTCCACCGATAATTACCGTACCATATTGCTGATCTGCCGGATATTCATAACTCGCCATACCGGTCCTTTCAGTTACTGTCAGTTTTGCATGAATATCTTCCTGCACCTTTGCTTCATAATAACCGGCGTGTCCTTTTTCTTCAGAAATATTGATGCGGTAGTTGAGAATATTGTCCGGAGACATCTTCAGTTTACCTTTTACCGGAAAAGTGGGAAAGTTGCCCATGTGTTCGCAACCGCCACCACTCAACTGATTGATGACGAATCCGGAACGTTTGGAAAAATAAGAGGGGGTGAACTGCACCATTCCATAAGGATAGGTGGCTCCGGGATAAAGATATCCCGAAGTCAAACCCACGCCCTTCGTTCCTATTAGGGTATTTACCTGACGGGCATAATTACTCCCGACGTTCTGCGCCGAGAGACTCCCCCACCCTCCAATCAAAACCAATAATAAACCTGTTAAAATTTTATTTTTCATACTGTATTCTTCTTATATCTTTTTAGTTTCTTATTCTTTCGATAAAGAGAAGGGAGCGGCATACTTCGACGTACATCGTTCTTTATTCGGTTGACTTCCCATTTCAAAACGGATAATTCCTCCGTCTGCTATATCGTCGTATCTGATAAAATTCTTATCCAACACACGTCCATTTAAGGTAGCAGACTGGATATAGAGATTCTCTTTACTATTGTTGTTCGCTTCAATCACGAATTTATTGCCGTTTTCCATCGTTATAGTAGCTTTCTTAAATAATGGACTGCCAATTACATACTCATCCGTACCCGGACAAACGGCATAAATACCTAATGAACTCAAGATATACCATGATGACATACCACCTTGGTCTTCGTCTCCCGGATATCCTCTTTCTGTGGAATTATACAATCTTTCAACGATCTGGCGTACCCAATACTGTGTTTTCCATGGCTGGCCGGCATAGCTATACAAATAAGGCATGTGCTGAATCGGCTGATTGCCGTGTGCATATTGTCCCATACCCGCCAATTCCATTTC
>ENA-OWPP01002734-OWPP01002734.1-human-gut-metagenome-genome-assembly--contig:-NODE-2734-length-11526-cov-3.659663_pt1 | contig 11526 bp, 11 predicted proteins | sample MGYA00248265_ERZ651848 | MGnify/ENA primary metagenome ERZ651848 (study PRJEB26924, sample SAMEA4378233) | human gut metagenome | biome: human gut; feature: human-associated habitat; material: faeces... | reverse complement strand
CTAACAGACAAGGGTTGGAGGAAAATGAGTATTTTAAGCTGTTTGTAAAAATAATCACCATTGGTATTGCTGCCTTTGAACGATACAGGCAAGCAATTATCCGCTCAATTGACAAAAAGAATGCTCCTAAGCCATCTCCTACTACGCCCATGATTGATCAAATCCTTAGGGGACGAAATAAAGAAATCCATTTAACATCTAATGAGACTAAAGCATTGGCCCAAGAAATTTCTGTGGTGAAAGCAGAATCTAAGAGCTTTCAGGACGAGAAAGAATCCACCGAAAAGAAATACCGGTACGATGTCAGAATTTTAAATGTTTTGGCAACCACAGGGCTAAAAGCATCGTCTATTGCTCACGAGTTAAAAAATGACAGAAATAGTGTTAGTGTAAACTACCAATATATTGTAGATGCGTTAAAGGAATACGGTTTTTGGGAAGACCTGTGTTCGCAAGAATATACAGAATATAGTTATAAAAATGTGCCTCAACTTTTAAGCCGCAACAAGGCGATCAATCAAAAAATCGTTGCCTTTATGGACACAATGCTCGATGAAATTGAGAAGAAAAAGTTTTCACCTAGAAGCCTTTCTGTTAACAGTATTATGGAGAACATTAAGGCTAATTGGATGCGAGACTACGCCTCTTTGTTGATCAACCTAAATGTTGATGAATCGGTTTACTTTGAAACATCAGAGGACATTTTTACAGCGATTTTTGATAATTTGATTCTAAATTCATGGCAGCAGAATAAAGCTTCAAGTCAAATTGTAATTAATATATCTATCCATAAAGTCGGTAGCTTGTTAAAAATCGTCTATGAAGATTCTGGTGTTGGTTTGCCTCCAAAGTATATTAATGATCCAATGCGTATACTTGAAGTTCATGAATCTTCCAGAGAAAATGGTCACGGTCTCGGTATGTGGATTGTGCATAATACAATTCGCATGACCGGAGGGGATGTGATTAGCATCGATGGCCATAATGGTTTCCACTTCAACTTTGAGTTAGGAGAGAAATTATAAATGTCGGACAAAAAGATTAACATCGTATATATCGATGATAATAGTGATGAAATTTTGTCTCAATACATGACCAAGGAGTATTGCGCCACACCGTTTCAACAACCTGATATCACACAAATTGAAAAAGTCTATAAAGAGGTCCGTTTTTGTGGGGATGAAGGTTATGAAGCATTACTCCAAAATGTTACTGTTAAAGCTGCAAATGTGATTTTGATCGACAATCATTTATTTGAAGAACGCACTATTGGCACTGGTCGATTTTCTGGTAAGCAATTTAAAATTATTCTTAGAAAGATTTTGCCATATGTAGAAGTCATAATTATTACCCAAGATGAAACACTGGCTGGCGAAAATGTAATCCGCAAGTTTTCTGGCCGGCATGGAGAGGATGCCACTCAATACTATCAGGAAAATTTAGCTCCGTGTTTAGACAGGGCTATTAAAGAGGTTCTAGACTTTGAGGATTTGGCAGATGATCTGATTCAGAGCAAAGATGTGGAAAAGCTTCTTATTGATAAAGTGTTAAATTCGTTACAAGGCGATGATTCTTATGATGCTTTGTCGAAAAGTGATATTGATAATCTGATTTGCAGTTTTAGGGAGATTAAAGATGCTTACGGACACAAATAAAGATTATAGAAACACAACAAATTGTCCGGTTTTAGTTGATGTTGCGCTTAAAAAGTGTGCTTTAGAGCGCAAAATCCAGCAAGATCACAAGCGCGCAAAAATAATGTATAACTTTGTTCACGATAAACAAGATGTCTATTTTAAGCCATTTTCTGAAATATATAACTGCAAATGTGCTTATTGTGGTGCTTGGATTGGAATCTCTGATATACGGCTATTTGAAGTTGACCATTTTATTTGTGAAGATGCTTTTTCAAAAGATACAGCAGGTCGAAGTGAAGCCGGTAAAGTGAGCAACCTTGTACTCGCTTGTTATTCTTGCAACCGTGGCAAAGGGAAATTGATGATTGATGAAGATCACCAAGGGACTCTGAATCCCGATGATGGATCTATTGCACAGGTTTTTGATAGGAACGAAGATTACTACATATGTATCCGACCGGATTATGCTGAAGATCAAGTAGTCGTAGATTTTTACCAGAAACTTTTATTGGGCAGTGAATTTCGTCGCCTAGACTATTTGTTACTGGAAATAAAAAATTTTATTTCTACACAGCGCACAAGCAATCCCACTGTTGCAGAAAAACTGGAGCAATGCCTTGGTGCTCTAATAATGAAAAGGAATAAAACTTTAATATAACACCTTAAAGTCATCAGGAAAACTATGGATGAAAAATTGTCGGGGTCTTATTATACCCCCCAAAAAACTATTCACTTTATATACAATTACCTACAACAGCAACATAAGCCTATAAAATCAATTTTAGAGCCCAGCGCTGGAGATGGAAGGTTCATTCGACTTTTTTCCAAATCCAATTCTGTAGGCAATATTGTAGGTGTGGAGTTATACCAAGAGAAAGTACAGGCCATCAATGAACGAATTCTTTCTCCTAAAGTAACAATGATTGCCGCTGACTTTCTGGAATATTCTTCCACTTGTAAAGCGAAGTTTGACCTTGTTGTAGGAAACCCACCATACATCAACATAAAAAACATGGACAAGAAGTTCTTGGAGGCTGCTCGTTCTTTATGTCAAAGTTTAAACTTACCTGAGAGCTTAATTCAAAATGCTTGGGTTGCGTTTGTAATAGCGGCCACTCAACTTTTATCAAAAACCGGTACGGTATTTTTTGTGCTTCCCACAGAGTTTTTGCAAGTACAGTATGCCGAAAAGCTTAGAGGATTTCTTGAGAAGAAATTTAACACTATACATATTCTTTCTTTTGAAGAGCGTATGTTTCCTGAAATAGAGCAAGAGGCTTGCTTGGTATACCTCACTAATGAAAATCAAGGGCTTCCCTATATTTCGTATCGTCAATATGCAAAGTTAGATTCTAAAACACCAATTCTAGAATCTAGAATTGAACGAAATAAACCTTTGAAAAAATGGTCTAATGCAGTTCTTTCTGATGAAGAAATTGATTTATTAAATCGAATTACAAACCAATATACTACTATTGCAAAACTTTCAGATAGTGCTCCCGGGATTGTGACTGGCGCAAATAATAAATTTATTTTGACAAAAGAAGAAGTCGATCAATATGAATGTGCTCAGTATGTAAAACCCATTATATCTAAGGGGGTAATGGCAAAAAACAAATTTGAGGTAAATCATGCTCTCATTTCCGAATTAGCATCAGCGGGAAAAAAAGTATATCTTTTAGATCTGGTAGGAACAAAACCAGACGAGTTACCAGTTTCCTTAAAAAACTATTTGTCTATAGTTGCCTCCACAAAAAGAAACGGTGTGGAAATTCAGAAAAGTTACAAATGTTCTAAACGCGAACCTTGGTATGGGGTTCCAATCGTTAAAAGTGGCCGAGTAATATTCTTCAAAAGATATGATTTATGCCCGCGAATTTCTACTAATCCTGCCGAAATATATACCACAGACATTGCGTATAATCTTCGACTGCATGAGGGCATAGATCCCGAAAGTTTAGTGTTTTGCTTTTATAATTCACTAACACTTGCTCAATGCGAATTTGTTGGTAGATATTACGCAGGTGGAGTATCAGAACTTACCCCTAACGAATTTAGAACTATCTCAGTTCCATATCGTCAAATTAAACCTTGTGATATTGAACGCGCAAAACAGATGTTTAACGATAACGAAGATCTTAATCAGCTTGTTGCTTTCGTCAATTCCAAAACACTAGAAGTAGATTTATCTACCGACGAAATTACACGACTAAATGCTATCCGAACCAAATTAATTAAAAGAAGAAAATAAACCCCACCACCGGATGTCCTGAAGTGACCCCGAAAAGTTAGACAATATTTTGAAGTAAAAATTGTTCAAGCAGCCGAAAGGGCTTGTTGTCTGTGAATTGCAGGCGGCAAGCCCTTCAGTTTTGCCTTAATCCTGCGGTTGTTGTAGTAATCTAGATATGCAACGAGTTCCTGCTTGAAGTGTTCCATGGACTGAAATTCCTGCAAGTACAGCAGTTCGCTCTTGAGCAGCCCAAAGAAATTTTCTATCACAGCATTGTCCAGACAGTTCCCTTTCCGGCTCATGCTCTGCCGGATGCCTTTCTCTCGGAGCATCCGTTGATACTGTTTATGTTGGTACTGCCAGCCCTGATCAGAATGGAGAATGAGGTTTGTTCCGTCCGGAATTTTTGCAAATGCCTCGTTCAGCATGGTCGTCACCATGCTGAGCACAGGACGATCCGATATGGTGTAACTGACCAGATCGCTGCTGTGCAGATCGAGAATTGGGGACAGGTAGAGCTTTTCTCCGAACAGGCTGAACTCCGTCAAAGCACAGAAAATAGGGGCTTTTTATAGAACCCACTCACTCCAACCTTGTATTGTGCATATGAGTAATCACCAATTCCAAACATGGAATAATCGGGAGCATCCTTATAAATAGAACTTTTCCTTTTTGAAAAATACTCTTTATGCGATGTCAAATATGCCCATGTTTTAGGCGCGTCCCTCTCTATGTGAGCGGTATCCTCCCGAACTTTTTTCTGTGTGACAATTACATATTTTTTAAAATTGTCAACAACCGGAGCCTTGAACATACTGCTTTTTATAAGTGGAAACACATATTCTGATTCGATATCTACGGTCTCTTTTAAACCATTTACCAAATTATGTTTCCGCTTACTCCGGTCATCTCTTTTAACTGAGCATTGGTAATTTTCTTATCTATCATCATGTGGAATAGTCTGTCGTAACAAATGGCCATACCACACCTCCTGAGTCAAATTTGCATCTTTGTCACCAATTCATATATATATTATCACGAATCCGTGATTTTTTCAATTGTTTCAGCAAAACGAATTCCCCTCCTTCGCTTAATTCGAAGGGGAATATGGTTTGCTTTATCTTTCGTTAATCTTTGTAGATACTTTCTCCTTGTGCCGTAAAAAATACGACCACAAATTATTCCGAGAAATTACATCTTCATATTTCCGGATTTTACTACGAAGCTCACTATTTTCCTTTTCCAAGTCCGCTGTGCGAAGTTGACCACGAACAGACTTGTACTCTGCCAGCTCTGCGGTCAATGCAGCGACCTTTGCCTTCAACTCACTTATCATTTTCAACGCTGCATCCAAAGCTTTTTGCAGTTTGGATTCCTTGCGCTCCTGAACATAGAACTTCTTTGCCGCAGCTGCCAGGTTTTCATATTCAGAACGATCCAGCATAACTTTAGAGGAAAACGGAACTGCATGGGGTTCTATTTGCTCCACTTTCTGAACGGCAATCTGCTGTTTTTGAATATTCTCAATCTTCTTTTCCAGAGACGCTGCCTGCTGCTCTTTCTGCTGAGTTTGTGCTGTGAGTTGTTCCAATCGCTCCTGTTCCCGTTCCACCTTGAACTGTGTCACGGTCAAGTGTTCCTCGGAGCTGCCCCGTTCTCCACGCTCCACATCAGAATATCCGGCATTGCGCATGGCTTGGAAGAAATCATCCTGGAGGACACTATAAGACTTCCGCAGTACCGGCTTGCCATTCTTCTGGAGAATAGGTACACCCTGTTCATCCAATGCCGGTTTGGACAGCCATTTTTTGCTGCTGCTCACCTGCATAATGGTTTCCTTGATTGTTCCCACAAGAGACTTGTCTTTGCACCTCTTGGACCAGAGGATCTGCTTCTCCACAACTGGGACATAGACCACATGGAGATGATAGTGGAACACATCCTGCCCCAGTGCTTCGGACATAGCCCGGTTGCGCTCATCGGCGTGCATAACAGCGGGGAGAATATACTGTTCGCCGCCAATGATCTCTATGGCAGCCCTGTAAGCGTCCTCATAAAATCGCTTGGCAAACTCATATCCGCCATGGTTATAGAAGTAGGCGGAGTTTACATCAAAAATCAATTCCCCGTAAAGGTTGGCATCCGTTTTCAGGCCACGAGTGGAGATTACACCATCCTTTTCCATCTGTGCAAACATCTCTGCATATCCGGCGGTGGGCTTCTTAAAATGGATGTTCTGAGATGTACGTTCCGGTATAATATCTGGGTTGGTATAGGATTCTTTTTCTCGTTCGTTGTGCCGCTGGGCATTGCCTATTTTGGCAGCGGTCAGGTTTACGTTTCTTGCACTGGTACGGTCAATCCCGTCGTTTCTCGCCATAGAGCTCCTTTCACGTTTGTACGGCCTGCGGGCCGGGGCGCACTTCCTGCGGAAGTGTAATAACCCACTATGATACTTTCATCCTGCGGCTGCAAAGTATCGTGGGCTCTCCGAGGGGGATGCGGCTCCTGCGGGAGCCTCCCTGCCTTGCGTGTATGGCCCACACAGCAAGTCAGGTGTGTCCGGCATCCTTGCTTCTGTAAGCAATCCTGCTGCCCACGGTTCGGGAAAATCCACCGGATTCTCCCGAACCATCCATCTCCAAATCTGCGGATTTTTCGATGGGGACGGTGGTGCGATACCAGAGTGCAACTCTGTGCAGGAAATGCAATAAATGCAGAAAATTGCGGTTTCATGCGGCGGGGTTCACAATGATTTTCACATCGGCTGGTCTGCCCACCGACTGGCGTTCTGGTTCTTCCAACCGGATGTATCCATGTCCCTCCAACAGTTCCAGTGTCGGAAAAATCTCCTCCGTTTTCTTGAAGAACTTTCCCCGACACATCTGAAAAAGCTCAGAACGCTTGATCACCGATACGTTCTTCTTTTTCAGCTTTGCCAAGACAAATTTGGCTTTCTGGATGGTTAAGTCAGTGCCCATCATGGAATAGGCGTAGGTGGAATGAGCCAGAAAATATTTGCCGATCTGAATCGCCTTGCTCATCGTAGAAGCTGTCACTTCTGTTTTGTCATCTTCCATATCAGCACAGTGCAACAATCCCGCAATCCGGAGTACGGCACCGATATATTTGCTTGCCCAATCGGAAATTGCCTGTCCCTCGCCCACCAGAAACTTCTCATGTTCCTGAAAGTAATCGGCCATCAGGTCAAAGGCTTTTTCGGAAAGGTGTACCGTCTGGGCATCTCCAGCAATCGGCAGAGCCATCAGGCGAAAAATCAAGCTGCGATAAGCGGCGGTTATTTCGGGCGGAATCGGCTGGGTACGAAAGACCCGGCTGCCAATTCTGGATGGTGGGGACGCATACAGGAAGCGGGCAATTAAGCCCCGTCCGGTCATGGTGGTATTGGACATGATTTCATCCAGCACACTGGGCTGAATAGAGAGGATAGCCGACAGTGCCGGGTGCATGATGCACTCTGCTTCACGGGTCATTCGATCCACATAAATGGCATCTCCACAATGACCTTTCAGCCAGACATCAATGTTGGATTTGTTGGAATACCGTCCGGCCATGATGTCAAAGATACCGCCCTCGGTGGAGATCACGGAGAACACTCCGTTGTTGGCTGCCATTAAGCTGGTCAGAGCTTCACTGGAACAATCGTCCGCAAAAAAGCGAGCCGGCTTTAGTTCTGGAGTTTCTTCCAGCTGCTCCTGAAGCTGCCGTAACTCCAATTCCATTTCCTGACTTTCCTTGCGCTCCAGCTTCTTTTGCAGACCGGAGATCTGGCGCTCCAGAGATTCCCGCTGCAAATGGTTTTCCCGTATTTCCATGCTGTGCGCCTTGTTATATTCCTGCTCATACTCATAGAGGAATGTAGTCATATCCCGCATGACGCTGGACTTTCGCTCCCCCGGTGCGGCGATTACCACTGTGTACAAGCTCAAAGGCTCACAGTATCCCGGCGTTCCCTCTATCTTGTATTTCCCTTGTAAGCAGGTAGCCAGCACCCCCAGGCTGATTACCGCTGCCATGTCAGGGGCAGTCTGACTGTGTTCAGCTACCGCACTCACATAATTCCGAATCACATCCGGGAGAGCGTCTACCGGAAATGCAGGCAGGTCACTCCACTGTGGCGTCAGCGGAACAATAGGTTGAAAAACCGGTGGCGGTTCCGCTTTTGGAGTGTAAATCTCCCGGCAATGCTCGATTGCCTTCTGAATGGTGATTGCACCATACGTTGTGCCGGATTGCTGTCGATCCCATTTATCCCGCATCAATCCCGACTGCCGGAACATAGTGTCCATCTTGGCGGCATCCCGTCCTGTCCAAAAGGCGAGATGACTGCACAGCGCCAGATCTGCCTCTGATGGGGACGAATATCCCTCCAACGAACCGTTCCAAAGGGCTGTGAACGCTGCCCCATTCTTACTGCTTTTTGCCAGTTGCAGAAGCTGCTCCATGCTTAAATCAGAGTTTTTTGCATTTATTGCATTTTCTGCGCCTATCTCTGGCCTGCGCATGAACTTGTCCAGTAACACTTGCAGCTCCTGGGTCCGGTCACCATACTCATAATCCTCACAGCGGTTTCCGGTCACGGTGACATATTTGTTGGTTGCTCCTGCCACATACACCTCAATTCCAGTCCGATGGTTCATAATGTAGAATCGCTTGGTATCATACTGAAAGCCTTTTGCCGAAAAGAGGATGTGCAGACCGTTGCCGCTGGGACTGTACTCGGTATAGCTGTGCATTAAGGCCACAATTTCTGCGGCGGTCTGGGTGTAATAGCCGCTGTCCGAAACGCAGTTGTCCAGGTCAATCGCACAGATGCCGTTGAAAATGCCAATTCCGATGCCATCATATCCGCTGGCCTGCACTGCTGTTTTATAAGGTGCAAAGCTGGAAGGATCGTTGCTTTTCGCTCCCAGGCCTGTTTCTGGCTGGTATGGCACCTTCGTTTTCCTCCCATTCCGTTCCTCGTACTTCCAGCAGCAGAACAGACCATTTTGTATGATGCTGTCTGGTAAAGCTGTCAAATTCTGTTCCTCCTTAAATAATTGTTGAATTTGGCAGCTGTCGTGTTATAATATCCTTGCTGAGTGATAGTCACACGGCAGCTGCCGTTTGTACTGTCCGCCAAGAGTTCTCATCTGCCAGGATGAGGGCTCTTTTTTTATGCGGTTTCCGGCTGGAAGTATCCAATTTCCTCCCACACCTTTCTGTCGGGGCAGTAGTAGTTGTACTCGTTGGAGTTTTCCAGCTTGATCGCATAGCCGAATTTCAGGATTCCCTGCTGCAAACCAATGCGCACATACTGGGCATCCTTGTGCATGGCGGCTGCAATCTCGGTGATGGGGACATTGCGTCCGGTGAAGGGCGGGAGTTCGACATAAACTTTCTTCTCCATGTGAATGACCTCCTTATTGCCGATATGCGAATTATTAGTTCGTATTTTGATTATAAGCCATCCAAGACTGCTTGTCAACACTAAATACGAAAAAAATATTCGTATTGCGACCTTGTAATTCGCACGACTTCGTGTTACAATACAAACGAGGTGATGACAATGCACAGCAACCCAGCCGAAATTGGCGAGAGAATCAAGGCAGCCCGCAAGGCCGCTCACTTGAGCCAAACAGAGCTGGCACAGCGTCTGGACAAGACGATGCGCACAGTTCAAAAATACGAAAGCGGTGAAATTGAGCCATCCATAGCGATGATCAATGCCATCGCCAAAATCTTAAACATCTCTCCGGCAGACCTGATTGGCTATCAGAAACCCGAAATCCAGCTGGACAGCCTGGCTGATGTGATTGCGGTTCTTTACCAATTAAACAAGAAGGCCGGCATCCGGTTCGAGATTGACGTCCAGCGCCCGCCCCACAGCGAAGAATGGTCCTGTTCTCTGAAATTCAAGGGAAATGACCACTCCGCTGAGATGAATGATTCCCTGTGCCTGATTTTGGAAGAGTTCCGGGATGAGCGTGAAAAGCTGGAAACCTATTGGACTGATCAGGAATCCTTTGACCGCTGGATTGAAAAGGAACTGGCCTACTACGCAGATGCCAAATTGCAGGACAAGGAAGTGGAAGTCCTCACCGATTTGGAGCGCATTCAGCGGCGCAACGAACTGGATCGGCAGATACTGGAGAAAATGAAAAAGGCCGCCGAAGAAAACGGCGACCAATAACAGAGGGTGTTGCATACCCCTTATCAAATTGAATTCAAACACTGGGAGAAAGGAAGTTTGAGATTTTTTGAGATTACCCAACGGATATGGCAGCGTCAAGAAAATGTCCGGAAAGCGAAGAAGACCCTATGCGGTGAGGAAAACAGTAGGGTGGCACATCAACCCTGAAACAGGAAAGTCCGTTCAAGAGCAAATCACTATCGGCTATGCGGCAACCAGAGCAGAGGGGCTGCAAATGCTGGCAGAGTACAACAACAATCCCTTTGACATCAAGGCATCCAAGGCCACCTTCCAGGAGGTCTATGAACGCTGGTCAAAGGAGAAGTTTCCCACCATCTCCAAGTCAAATGTAAAAGGCTATGAGGCGTCCTATCGGGTGTGCGGAACACTTTACAACAAGGTGTTTCGAGATATGCGGCTGATGGACCTTCAATTTGTGGTGGACACTTGCGGGAAGAATTACCCCACCCTGAAAAAACTCAAGGGGCTGTTCAACCAGCTGTACGCCTACGCCATGAAAAACGACATCTGCAACAAGGATTATTCCGAGTTTGTGGATTTGAGCCGGTACAAGGATAAGAACCCCAACAAGCGTGACCGGAACAAGTTCACAAAAGAGCAGATCGCCCGCCTGTGGGAGCTTGCGGAGGACCCGTACTATCAGATCGTGCTGATGCTGATCTACAACGGTTGCCGCATCTCGGAGTTCCTGGACTTAAAGAAGGAAAACGTACATCTGGAAGAACAGTACTTTGATGTGATTGCCAGCAAAACCGAAAACGGCCTACGGAAAGTTCCTATTGCCGACAAGGTGCTGCCATTCTACAAAGCGTGGTACGAAGGTTCTCAGTGTGAATATCTGCTCCATACGCCAGATCAAAAGCACTTTGATTACAGGAACTACTACGACAGTTACTTCACACCCCTGATGGAGCAGCTTGGATATGACCAGACGCCACACTGTACCCGGCACACCTGCATCTCCATGCTGACAGAGGCCCATGTAGACCAAACCACGATCAAGAAGATTGTTGGACACTCCGGTGCCATGACGCTCACCGAACGTGTCTACACCCACCTGGATATTGAAACACTGGTGGAGGCAATCAACAAGATCTAAAAGGAAGAAGGAAAAGCCGTGCAGCACAAAAAAGCAGGAGATACGCTCCTTGCGGAACGATCTCCTGCTTCATAAGGCTTTTGTTTTCGCTTGCGATTCTTGTTCCTTGTGTGCTCCTTGCTTGCTCCTTACGAAGCAAAACGGAACACTTCTGAGGAACTCTCACAACTCCAAAACCATCCAATTTTCTGCAAAACAGCGTCCAAAGACGTACTGAGAAGCAGTGGAAATTATCTCTTGGAGAACTGGGGAGCGCGACGAGCGGCTTTGAGGCCGTACTTCTTGCGCTCCTTCATACGAGGATCGCGGGTCAGGAAGCCAGCCTTCTTCAGGGCAGGAC
>ENA-OWPP01002714-OWPP01002714.1-human-gut-metagenome-genome-assembly--contig:-NODE-2714-length-11639-cov-3.192421_pt1 | contig 11639 bp, 10 predicted proteins | sample MGYA00248265_ERZ651848 | MGnify/ENA primary metagenome ERZ651848 (study PRJEB26924, sample SAMEA4378233) | human gut metagenome | biome: human gut; feature: human-associated habitat; material: faeces... | reverse complement strand
CCCCGATGTGATTTTCTCCCTCCTAAAAATACACACACAACACAGCAAGAAGCCCTCGCCGATCCCGGCGGGGGCTTTTTGTTTCCCTAAACAGGGAAACGGGGAGGGTTCCGCGCGCTGCGCGGAGGGGAGGTGCAGCGCTTGGCGCTGCTGCCAGGGAAGGGGGATATTCTCTCACGTGAGAGAATATCCCCCTTACTGCGCACCCTGCGGCACGCAGGGAACAAAGTGCAGAGCACCGCGCTGCCAAAAATCCCGCCTTTCAGCAAAGAAAGAAGAACGCCTCTTCCGAGGCGTTCTTCTTATTTTTGCGAAAGTAAAATTTACAGATACTTCTGCATGCCGTCGGTGGCGAGGGCGGGGTCGCCGGAGACGGAGATGGTGAACTTGACGCCGGTGGCGTTGCTGAAGCGCTCGAGCTCGTTCAGGAAATCGTCGGCCGCCTGGTTGCACTCGCCCCCGGTGATCTTGAACAGGTTGTCGATGAAGATGTGGGAAATATCATAATTGCCCGCGTACAGGCCGAACAGGAAGCCGCGCAGGGCCTCGTAGTTGGACAGGTCGTACTCGTAGGCAGAGATCAGACGAACGTGATAGTGCAGGTCAAAGGTCATGGTAGACTTTGCTTCGACGCAGACGACGCTGCCGTTATCCTCCTGCGCAGTGGTATTGATCATTTCGATCAGCTTCTTGGTCTTACCGGTGCCCTTTTCACCCATGATGAGTCTGACCATAGAAATCACTCCTTTCAATAGCTCCCCGCCTCTTTTGCGGGGGATGGTCTTTCTGATGGCATCAGCATAGCATAAATGAAACAAATTTGCAATGCTGAATGGAAAGTTTCAGGTTTATTCAAAAAATTCAGCGCAGGCGCTTACGCAGCTCCTCGCCTATTTCCTCGTATCCGGGCTTGCCGAGCAGCGCGAACATGTTCTTTTTATAGGCCTCCACGCCCGGCTGGTCGAAGGGATTCACGCCGAGGAGGTATCCGCTCAGCCCGCAGGCGTATTCAAAGAAGTAAATGAGCTGGCCCATCGTGCGGGCGTTGTTCTCATCGAGGTTCAAAATGATGTTCGGCACGCCGCCCTCGACATGGGCGAGCAGCGTCCCGTCCATGGCCTGACGGTTGATGAAATCCATCGTCTTTCCCGCAAGGAAGTTGAGCCCGTCGCCATTCGCTTCGTCAAAGGGGACGATCATCTGCTGCTCCGCGGGCGCAAAGCGCACAACGGTCTCCATCAGCATACGCTCGCCCTGCTGGATGTACTGGCCCATCGAGTGGAGGTCGGCGGTGAAGTCGACGCTCGCGGGGAAGAGGCCCTTTTCCTCCTTGCCCTCGCTCTCGCCGTAGAGCTGCTTCCACCACTCGGCCATGAAGCGGAACGCGGGCTCGAAGCACGCGAGAAGCTCCACCTTCTTGCCCTGACGGTAGAGCTCGTGGCGCATGGCGGCGTACTGCCAGGCGGGATTGCTGTAATCGTTTTTCGCGCAGAGCGACATCATCTCCTGCGCACCGCCCATGAGTTCATCCAGATCAACGCCGGCGACGGCGATGGGGAGAAGACCAACGGCGGTGAGCACGCTGTAGCGTCCGCCGATGTTGTCGGGCACGACGAATTCCTCGTACCCCTCCTGATCGGCGAGGGACTTGAGCGCGCCTTTGTGCGCGTCGGTCGTGGCGTAGATGCGCTTCGCGGCTTCGGCCTTGCCGTATTTCTTTTCGAGCTTTTCGCGGAAGAAGCGGAACGCGACGGCGGGCTCGGTCGTCGTGCCGGACTTCGAGATGACGTTGACGGAGAAATCGTCGTCGCCGATGAGCTCCGTCACCTCGCGCAGCGCGTCGGAGGAGAGGCCGTTGCCGATAAAGTAGATGTTCGGCGTGGACTTCTTCTTTAAGTTATAGTTCGGGGAGCAGAGGCATTCGATGACGCCGCGCGCGCCGAGATAGCTGCCGCCGATGCCGATGACGACGAGCGCCTTGGAATCGCCCTGAATCTTCTTCGCCGCGGCGAGGATGCGGGCGTACTCATCCTTGTCATAGTCGCGCGGGAGCGTGACCCAGCCGATGAAATCAGAGCCCTTTCCGCCGCCGTTTTGCAGCCAGCCCGCCGCGCGCTCGAGACGCGGGCGCAGCGCCGCTTCATACGGCAACGAGAGAAACGATACGGCATGGGATACGTCGATAGACAGCATAAAAATGGCCTCCTGCGATCAAAAATTCATGCTTGCATTGTAGCACACGGCAAAAAAAGAAACAAGCGCAAAGCGGGGAAAAACGGGAGGCAAACACCGCGCTGCCGTCCAGAAACCGTGAAAACTGTGGAAAGCGGCAAAAAGATGGCTGCTTTATCGCTCCATCTTTGTAAAGTGCGTGTATTTACTGTCACACGTTATTGTGTTATCGTGTTACCACACTAAATCAAACGGCCGAGCGCCGGAACTTACAGGAGGAAGAAACGATGAAAAAATTCTTAGCCATGGCGCTTGCCGCCGTGATGGTACTGGCCCTTGCCGCCTGCGGCAGCAAGAACGACACCGCCGACGATACCGGTGATACGCAGGACGCGCAGGGCGGCGAGACGCAAAAGCTGATCGTCGGCTTTGATGCCGAGTTTCCGCCGTTCGGCTTCATCGCCGCCGACGGCACGTACGACGGCTTTGACCTTGCAATGGCCAAGGAGCTGTGCGCGCGCCTCGGCTGGGAGTACGAGGCCGTGGCCATCGACTGGAACAGCAAGGACGCCGAGCTTTCGAGCGGCACGATCAACTGCATCTGGAACGGCTTTACCTACACCGGCCGCGAAAATGACTACACGTTCTCCGACCCCTATGTGGATAACTCCATCGTGATGGTCGTGAAGGCGGACAGCGGCATCACCTCGCTCGCGGACCTCGCCGGTAAGAGCGTGATGGCGCAGGCCGCGTCCTCCGCGGTCGACGCGATCAACGAAAACGAGGACTTCAAGGCGTCGCTCAAGGAGGTCGTGGAGCTGGGCGACTACAACATGGGCTTTATGGACCTCGCCCAGGGCACGGTGGACGCCGTGGCCGCTGACCTCGGCGTTGCGCAGTATCAGATCGCGAACAACGACGGCGACTATGTCATCCTCGACGAGCCCCTCTCCACCGAGCAGTACGCCATCGGCTTCCTCAAGGGCAACACCGAGCTGCGCGACGCGGTGAACGCCGAGCTTCTCAAGATGGCCGAGGACGGCACCATGCTGGAGATCGCGCAGAAGTACGTCGATCAGGGCCTTGTGCTCGACAGCCTGTGCCTTATCAACAAGTAAAAACGTTTACCTCGGGCGACTGTAAAAACCAATTATAACTCATAGGCGCCCATCCTCTTCTCAGGGAGGGAGCGGGGGCGAAAGCCCCCGCTTTTTCCCGCTTATGACCGAATAAGGGAGAATCATTCCATGACTGTATCCACGATGCTTTCGCTATTATCCGAGGGCTTTGTCACATCGCTTTTGATCTTCGTGCTGACGCTGCTATTCTCGATGCCGCTGGGCCTTGCGGTGATGTTTGGCCGCCGCAGCAGATTGACGCCGCTGCGCGGCTTCATCAAGGCGTATATCTCCATCATGCGCGGAACGCCGCTGATGCTGCAGCTGATGGTCGTCTTCTACGGGCCGAAGCTCCTGCTTGGCGTCACGGTGCCGGGCAACTGGCGCTTCACGGCGGTCATCGTCGCGTTCGTCATCAACTACGCGGCGTATTTTGCCGAGATCTACCGCGGCGGCATCGAGTCCATCCCGCGCGGGCAGTATGAGGCCGCGCAGGTGCTCGGCTACACCAAGGCACAGACATTTTTCAAGATCATCCTGCCGCAGATGGTCAAGCGCGTCATCCCTGCGGTGACGAACGAGGTCATCACGCTGGTGAAGGACACGTCGCTCGCGTCCGTCATCGGCACGGTGGAGATGTTCACGCGCGCCAAGCAGATCGTTGCCTCGCCGAATACGCCGGGCATGCTGGCGCTGGTGGCGGCGGGTGTCTTCTACTATGTCTTCAACTATGTGGTCGCCTTCGCCATGGAAAAATGGGAGCAGGTGCTGCGCTATTACCGCTAAAGGGAGGGGAGAGCAATGGCAGTTTTTGAAATGCGGAACGCCAGAAAGGCGTTCGGCTTGCTCGAAGTCTTAAAGGGCGTGTCGCTCAAGGTGGAAAAGGGCGAGGTCGTGTCGATCATCGGTCCCTCGGGCGGCGGCAAGTCGACGATGCTGCGCTGCGCGACGCTGCTTGAAACGATGGATTCCGGCACGCTCGCGTATGGCGAAAACGTCGCCGCGCGCGAGGAAAACGGCAAAAGCGTCTACGCCGGAAAAGCCGCGCTCGCGCAGGTGCGGCGGCAGTTCGGGCTGGTGTTCCAGCAGTTTGACCTCTTCCCGCACTACACAGTGCTGAAAAACGTCTGCGACGCGCCGATCTCGGTGCAGAAGCGAGATAAAGCCGAGGTCGAGGCCGAGGCGATGGCGCTGCTCGACAAAATGGGACTAAAAGGCAAGGAAAACGCCTATCCCTATCAGCTCTCGGGCGGGCAGCAGCAGCGCGTGGCCATCGCCCGCGCGCTCGCGATGAAGCCGGAAATTCTCTTTTTCGACGAGCCGACCTCCGCGCTCGATCCGCTTTTGACCGGCGAGGTGCTGCGCGTCATCCGCTCTCTTGCCGATGAGCACATGACCATGGTCATCGTGACGCACGAGATGCCCTTTGCCCGCGCCGTGAGCGACCGCGTCGTGTTTTTAGACGGCGGCGTCATCGTGGAGCAGGGCAGCCCCGAGCAGGTCTTCGAAAACCCGCAGCAGGAGCGGACGAGAGAGTTCTTGAAATCGTACCGCGAGACGAGCGGCGTTCAGGCGTAGTAATTCACGAGCAGGTCGACGACCGCGCCGTAGCTCTGTGTGCCGAGTTCATCGCCGTAGGATTTGATCATTTTATCATTGAGCGACTGGGTGATGGTGGCCGTGAGGCCCTTGTACTGCGCCCAGTAGGCGCTGTTGTAGCGCAGATCGAGCACGATCTCGTCGGGTAAGCTATCGCGAATATGCTGCCACGCGTCGGGGTCGACGCGATACAGCGCATTGCCGAGATGAATATAGCCGAGCATCCAGCCTGCGTAGTTGTAATTTGCATTGTCACAGCGCGTGCAGGCGAGGACCGCAAGGAAGTTGCTCTGCTGCTCGGACGTGATCCCGCGCTGGTGCGAGAGCTCGTGCGCGCAGGTCGAGGCCAGCAGCATCGCGGGCGAGTCCATGTTGACGTTCGACTCGCCCGTAAACGGGAAGTAGAAGCCCGTGAAGTTCATCGCGCTCATGATCTTCGAAAAGAAAATGCCCTTGGGATTCTGGTCCGGCATGTCGAGGAATGGAAATTCGTCGTACAGGCAGTCATACACCGTGTCGGCGTAGTTAAGAATCTCCTGACGGTCGGCGGTGAAGAGGCCGTTTTCGTCGCGCATGATGTGCGTCGACGCCTCGGCAAGATGGTCCGCGAAATACTGCGTGACGCGGACCAGATCATCATACGCGACGGGCTCGGGCGAAAGGCCGCTTCTGTCGCAGAAATCGTCCGCGTAATAGTTCGCGCCCCAGAGAAGCGAGAACGCGGCGTAGACCGTGAGAAACAAATCGAGCACGAAGAGCGCGCAGCGGTACGCGGCGCGCCCTTTTTGGCGCGACTTTATAAGATAGCGCACCATCAGCACGAGCAGTACGACCGCCGTGACCGCCGCGAGCACGTACAGAAACTCCGCGACCGAAAACGGCAGCGCCGCGCACGCGCGGCCCAGAAACTGCTCGAAGGGCAGCGTGACCGAATAGACCCAGAAATTGACGGCCGCGCGGTTTCCGCGGAAAAGATAGAAAAGCACAAGGACTGCGCCGCAGGCGAAAAGCCAGCGGTGCAGTCCTTTGTTGTCACGGTACAGGGTTTTCATGGGGAGATCAGTCCTTTTTTTCATCCGGAGAGGCGAGCGGTGCGGGGGCGAACATCGCGTCGTCCGTCACGCCCTTTTTCGTGAGGCTGCGGTTCGTGAACCAGTTCACAAGCGAGCTGATGCACGCGAAGATCGGCACGCCGAGGAACATGCCGAGCACCCCGCCGAAGCCGCCGCCGACCACAATGGCCACGATGACCCAGAAGCTCGAAATGCCGGTGGATTTGCCGAGGATCTTCGGCCCCAGAATATTGCCGTCAAACTGCTGCAATGCGATGATGAAGAGAATGAAATAAAGGCACTGCTTGGGGCTGACGAGCAGGATGAGGAATGCGCTCGGAATGGCGCCGAGGAACGGGCCGAAGATCGGAATGATGTTCGTCACGCCCACAAACACCGAAATGATCGGCGTATACGGGAACTTGAAGATCGAGCAGCAGATGAAGCAGAGGATGCCGATGATGAGCGAGTCGAGCAGCTTTCCGCGCACGAAACCGCTGAAGATGCGGTCAGCCTCGGCCACGGCGCGCAGCGTGCGGCGATACGGCGTTTCGGGCAGAATGGCGTAGAGGATCTTCTTCGACTGCTTGGCAAAGCTCTCCTTGCGCGCGAGCAGATAGACCGAGATCATCATGCCGATGAGAATGTTCTTGAGGAAGATGACGACGCTCCAGATGCCGCCGGTCACGGCGACGATCGCGACCTGCGCCTGCGGGATGACCGTGTCGGTGACCCACTTGACGAGCTTATCGTAGTAGCCGTTGAGTGCGGAGAGCAGCTGGTCGGAGTAGATGTCGTCGGAGAAGATCGTCTGATTCTCCACAAGGCTGTTGACCCAGTTGTAGACGGTTTTATAATAGCTTTCAAAGTTGTCGGCCAGTGTCTTCGTGCTGTCGACCAGCTCGGGGATGAGGATGCTGAACATCAGGTAGATGAGGGCGATGACGCAGATCCACGTGACGAGGATGCTCAGCCCCCGGACGAGCGAGGACTTGACCTTCGGCAGCCCCTTTTGGACATACCGGTCGAAAAAGTCGACGATGGGGGCGAGAAGGTACGCGAACACAAGGCCGTAGATGACCGGCGAGAGCACGCTCATCAGCTTGTCGAAAAAGTCCAGCAGCACGCGGGACTGGAAAAACGTGTCGTAAAACATCAGCACCGCGCAGGCCGAGACGATCAGCGTTACGCCGAGGTGAAGATAGGTTTTGTTCTGCTTCATGGGCTCCCCCTTTTTTTGGGCAAAATGCGTTAAATGACTGCTAAAAAGATACCAAAAACAGCTTACTATTTTTTGCCGGGAATTGCAACCGCTCATTTCGTGTGTTATGATAATCTTTAATCTCTGTTAATGAAGATGAACAGAACTTGACTTTTTTGGCAGAGGGTGATTTTGACCGACAGGGCGCAGGGTGCTTTGCCGGTCTGATGTTGTGAAGAGCAAACGAGGAGGAACCCATGGACGACAAAAAGCTGCTCTTTATCGTCAATCCCCGCGCGGGAAAGACCAAATCCCTCGCGCCGCTGTTTGACGCCGCCGCGATCTACTCTGAGGCGGGATATCTCGTCTCCGTGCGCAAGACCACGCACCGCGGAGAAGCGACGGAGCTCGCCGAATCGCTCGGGCCGGAATTCGACGTCGTCGTCTGCCACGGCGGCGACGGCACGCTCAACGAAACGGTGAACGGTGTGATGCGCATTCCGCGAGAATACCGCCCGCTCGTGAGCTATCTGCCCGGCGGCAGCACGAACGACTTTGCCGCGAGCCTGAATATCTCGTCGAATCCCGCCGAGGCGGCGGCCTCCGCCATGCGTATGAAGCCGAGATCTCTCGATGTGGGCAAATTCGGCGAGCGGAACTTCGTCTATGTCGCGTCGTTCGGCGCGTTCACGAAAACGACCTACACCGTCCAGCAGGATATCAAGAATATGTTCGGGCACTTTGCGTACCTCCTTGAGGGCGTCAAGAATCTCGACACGCTCTGCCCGTACCGCATGAAGATCACGGCGGACGGCGAGGTCTTCGACGGGGAATACCTCTTCGGCGCGATCAGCAATTCGACGTCGATCGCGGGACTGATGAAGCTCTCGCCCGACGAGGTGTCATTCGACGACGGCAAGTTCGAGCTGCTGCTCGTGCCCGTGCCGAGAACGCCGGCTGCGATGCAGGCGCTCATTCTGGCGCTTATCAACAAGGACTATTACGACTCCGAGGGGCTCATCTTCCGCCACGTCAGGCACGTCACGGCGGAGACCGCCGAGGACATTCCCTGGACGCTCGACGGCGAGTACGACCCCGGCGCGCCGGTCGTGGAGATCGAGATCGAGGAGAATGGGGTCACGATGCTATTATGACTTCAAAAAAGAGAGGCTGGCCTATGGGCCAGCCTCTCTTTTTTGAGGGGGTTGCACTGCGCTTCGTGCCTTGACGCCCGTAGGGCGTCTGCGACACGCGCTCCGTGAGAAGTGTTTTTTCTGACGCACATGAAAATCGGCGAAGCGCCGCTAGTGGCGGATGAAGCGAGCCGGTTTCGAGGAAGTGGCACGATTGGCGCGCCCGAAAGGGCGTGGAAATCGTAATGCCACGACGGTGACGTCAGAAAAAACGATTGAAATTTATTTGCGCCGTGCGCGGCGCTTGGGCAGCCGTTAGCAGCTCTGCTGCTTTACGGATGCTGCATACCCCTTGCGGGTAAAAGTCTGCGACGCTGGCGCCTGTTTTCTGCCCATTCGGGCAGAAAATGCGGCGGGTGGTGAACGGGAGAGGGTGCGTGGATTTTTAGTGCGGAGGGCCTGTTCACTGCCGGAGGCAGCGAATGCGGCACGGGAGGGATTTTGCCTGTTTGCCGCCGGAGGCGGCAAATGCGGCAGGAAAAATTATAGTTAGTTGCCGTTCATTGCTTCTGTGGGGACAAAGTAGTTTTCTGAGGCGATGATCGTGCCGTCGTTCAGGGTGACCATCATACGGTCCATGTCTTTGTCGATGTCGATACTTTCCACATCGAGCGGTGAAAAGTTGCCCGCGTAGAAAAATGTGAGGATCGGATACTCGTTGTCCCCCCAGTTGATCTTGGCTTCGACGCCGTCTCTGCACGAGGGCTCGTAACTTTCCATGGCAAAGGTCCCCACGAAGCTGGTGGAAGACCACGTCTTTCTGAGCGTGCCGGAAATGGTGATGGAGGAGGGCGTGTAAGTCGTGCGGTTATCTTCGCAGACCCTTGTGGGGACTGCTTTGTCGATGGTTTTTCGCGTCCCGCGGATGCCGAGCAGGACGATCACGCAGAGGATGGCGAGCAGAAGAATGAGGGCCGTTTTTCTCTTTTTGCGGTTCATCGTGTGTGTCTCCTTGTCCTATTAAATTTTGATGTGAAATTGTACCTCAAAAAAGCGTGCAAACCCATGCGAGGGCGGCGGAGAAAGGGATATAGAGCAAAAAGTGCATGAAGTGCGCTTTTTTGTTGTACCCGAACAGCTGCGGGCCGACGATGCCCTTGACCTCGGGGTAAAAATGAGGAAAGAAGTTCGAATGGCACAGCAGCACCCAGTCGAAAAAGAGAATGTCGTAGACCTCCATGACATAGAGGATGACGAGGTAGCGCGCGAAAAACGCGCCGAAGGGGAAACTGTTTTTGATGTCGTCCTACGCGGCGAGGACTGCCGCACCGAGAAACAGCAGCATCGCCAAGATGCCGAGGTACCAGCCGAGGATATGCGCACCGCGGAAGCGCTCGGCTTTTCTCTCAGGAACGGCGGCGAAGACCTCACGCGGCGCGGAGGAGAAGAATTTCTTCTCCTGAATGAGCCCGACGCCGGCGTACAGTAGGAGAAAATACGCCGCCATGACGAGAAACGATGCAAGCAGGGTGATCTTCATTTCCGTTGATGCCTCTTTTGCTGTCGGTTTTTGCCGCTTTACAGGCGGTAGAGCTCCGGCCGCCGGTCGTGAAAAACGGGGACGGCTTTGCGGAGTGGCGCGATGGAGGAAAGGTCCAAGTCAGCGGTGACGATCTCCTCTTCCCCGCCGCCCTGGGCTAAGACCGCGCCCAGCGGGTCGAGGATGCGCGAAAAGCCGCCATACAGCGTGCCGTCGCGCTCGCCGCAGGCGTTGCACGAGACGACAAAGAGCTGGTTTTCGATCGCGCGGACGGCGGTGAGCGTTTCCCAGTGGTACTGCCGCGCGGCCGTCCACTGGGCGGGCAGGAAGACGACTTCCGCCCCGCGCAGCGCAAGCGTGCGCCAGAGCTCGGGGAAGCGCACCTCGTAGCAGATGAGAAGGCCGCAGCGCACGCCGTCGAGCGTGAAGGTGACGAGGTGATCGCCGGGAGTGTAGACCTCGTGCTCGCCCATCGGCGTGAAGGGGTGGGGCTTGTCGTATTCGGCAATGCACGCGCCCGCGCGGTCGAAGACGCAGGCGGTGTTGTAGATCTTGCCATTGCGGAGATTCGACACGCTTCCCGCGACGATGTTGACATTCAGCTCGCGCGCGAGCGGGGAAAAGCGCGCGCGGACGGCCTTTGCGTTTTCATCGCACGATGCGGCAAGGTCGCCCGCGGGCATGAAGCCCGTGTTCCACGTCTCGGGCAGGACGACAACGTCGGGGCCGTTTTCCCCGACAGCGCGGCGCACGAGCGCCTCCGCGCGGTCAAAGTTCGCTTTGCTCTCCAGCGAGCGCATATTCATCTGGATCACGCTGACCTTCATGGTGGTGTCCTCCAAAATCGTTTTGATACGGTCATTATACGAAAAGAAAGCCTGCATTGCAATGCACAACAAAAAGAGGACGGCAAATGCCGTCCTCTCGTTTGTAAAAGCGTCGCAGACTTTGCCGCCCGCAAAATAAGCGTCGCAGACTTTGCGCCGCGCACGGCGCAAATAAATTGAAATCGTTTTTGGAACGACATGTGCGTGCCAAAAAACACTTTGCACGGAGCGAACGTGCGCGCCTTTGGCGCGTGCGCTGAGCGCAGTGAAATTCTGCTCAAAAAACTGACTTTGTCAGTTTTTTGAAGTGCGCAGCGCTCTGATTGCATTGAGAACCGCTAAGACCATCACGCCGACGTCGGCGAAGATGCCCATCCACATGTTGGCGATACCGATGGCGACAAGCAGCAGGCACGTCAGCTTCACGCCGAGCGAGAAGACGATGTTCTCGTACACGATGCGGATGCACTTGCGCGAGATCTGGATGCCCTTGGCGATCTTCATCGGATCGTCGTCCATCAGCACGACGTCCGCTGCCTCAATGGCGGCGTCGGAGCCCATCGCGCCCATCGCGATGCCGATATCCGCGCGGGAGAGCACGGGCGCGTCGTTGATGCCGTCGCCGACGAAGGCGAGGCAGTCATCCTTGCCCTTTTCACCCAGCAGGCGCTCGAGGCGCGCGACCTTGTCGCCCGGGAGCAGCTCTGCGTGCACTTCGTCGACGCCGAGCTCCTGCGCCACGTGATCGGCGACCTTCTTGATGTCGCCCGTGAGCATGACGGTCTTCTGCACGCCCGCGCGCTTGAGGGCCGCGATGGCATCGCGCGCGTCGCTCTTTACCACGTCGGAGATCACGATGTGGCCGGCGTACTCGCCGTCGATCGCCATGTGGACGATCGTGCCGACGCTGTGGCAGTCCTGCCACTTGACGCCGAGCTCATCCATGAGCTTGCCGTTGCCCGCGGCCACGCTGTGGCCGTCCACGGCCGCGACCACG
>ENA-OWPP01002713-OWPP01002713.1-human-gut-metagenome-genome-assembly--contig:-NODE-2713-length-11639-cov-4.103246_pt1 | contig 11639 bp, 9 predicted proteins | sample MGYA00248265_ERZ651848 | MGnify/ENA primary metagenome ERZ651848 (study PRJEB26924, sample SAMEA4378233) | human gut metagenome | biome: human gut; feature: human-associated habitat; material: faeces... | reverse complement strand
GCACATAGTCGGCAATCCAGATTGGGATTTCCTTGCCATTGACAGGATTGATAGCATAAGCTCCTGTCCAGACACCGGTCTTCTCCTTAGCTAGATCAGTCCGAGCCAGGTCAGATTTGAGGCTGGCTGCATGTTTGTAGTCTGCTACTGCTTGGGCTTGTTCGGCACTGGTAATGGCATCAACGAGAGCATGCTCTGGAGCCAAAACAGCATAGGTTGCACCAAAAAGGGTGTCCGGACGAGTCGTAAAGACAGTAAAGTTCTTATCTGTATCCTTAATTTTGAAGGTTACATTAGCACCGGTTGATTTACCGATCCAGTTACGCTGCATGTCCTTGATAGACTCAGGCCAGTCCAGTTCCTCCAAGTCATTGAGCAAACGCTCTGCGTAGGCCGTGATTTTCAGCATCCACTGACGCATAGGTTTGCGCACAACTGGATAACCACCGCGCTCAGATGTGCCGTCTGGCAGGACTTCCTCATTGGCGATAGCCGTTCCTAGCTCTTCAACCCAGTTTACTGGCACTTCAGCTTCATAAGCCAAGCCTTTTTCGTAAAGCTTAGTGAAGATCCATTGCGTCCACTTGTAGTAGTTCGGATCTGTCGTATTGACTTCACGATCCCAGTCGTAAGAGAAGCCAAGCGCATTGATTTGGCGTTTGAAGTTAGCAATGTTTTCAGCTGTGAATTCCGCTGGGTCATTCCCTGTATCCATAGCATATTGCTCAGCAGGCAAACCAAAAGCATCCCATCCCATTGGGTGAAGGACATTGTAACCTTGGGCACGTTTGAAACGGCTAAGGATATCTGTTGCTGTGTAGCCTTCTGGGTGTCCTACGTGAAGACCCGCTCCAGATGGATAAGGGAACATGTCCAATGCATAAAACTTAGGTTTTGAGGCATCTGTTCCTGTCTTAAAGGTGTGATGGTCAGCCCAGTATTTTTGCCACTTAGGCTCGATTTCTTTATGATTGTAAAAACTCATGGTTTCTCTCCAATTTTCGTGATGCTCCTATTATACCATTTTTAGGCGATTTTTAAAGGTTCAGACAAAGAAAACAGGTCCCATACGGGACCTGTCTTTCCTGTTTTCTTCAAGAAAAGTCTATTTCACATGCTTTTCAAGTTCTTCTTGCGCTTTTTTATTGGATTTTTCTTTTTCTTTCTTCCATTGTTCACGCGCTTTGTCGTAGTCTTTAGCAGATACGACCTTGTCTTGAACTTCCAAATATTTATAGTTGAAGGATTGACCCTTGTGGCCTGTCCAAGCAAAGGCTGCAGAGTATGGTACAGTCTTACGAACACCTGGAGAAGCTCCATCTGAATGGATCGGAATCAAGAGGGCACTATCGGTCAACCAAGCTTGAGCGGCAGCATATTTTTCGTAACGCTTGTTCACATCTTTGGTTTCATTGTGCGCATCTTCGATCAATTGATCATATTCATCAAAACCAGCTGCTTTTGCGGCCGCATTATCCGTACCAGCATCGAATCCAAAGTAGGCATTGGCATTTTCGCCAGATTTACCACTAGTGATATCAATGTAAGAAGATGGGTCCGTATAGTCTGGTCCCCAACCCAAGTTATTGTTCAAATCCCAGTCTTGTTGCGAAGCATTTTCAGCAAAGTAGGTGACCCGTTGAAGATCATCATCTGAGATCATTTTCAGATCAATAACAATATTTTCTGCTCCTAAAGTTGACTCAATCGACTGTTTGAAGGATTGGGCTTGTTTGATTCCTTCTGTATAAGTTGAAGAAGTTGGAAGGTCCAAATGAATTGGGAATTCAACTCCTTGAGCCTGCAAATCTGCCTTGGCTTTGGCAAACTCTTCTTTGGCCTTGGTTGGATTGTAGAGGGTATCTTTTCCATCTGCGACAGAGACCCCTTTCCATTCATCCCCATAAGCTTCCAAGTCTTTTTCTACTGCATCCCCAAATTGTTTGCCATCGATTTGGACAAAGTTTGGTGGCGTAAAGGTATTACGGATGACCTTATTGGCAGCAGCTTCCCCGTTCGCCTGAGCTACATATGCCTTACGGTTGAAGGCAAACATAATGGCTTGACGGAAGTCCTTATTTAAAATTGCTTTCTTGGTCGAAGTCTTTTGAGCATCTGTGGTCTTAGCTGTAATTTCATAAGACTGACGGTCAATGTTGAAGGAAAGGTTGTAGGTAGATGAACCTTGGTCAGTATAGACGATATCGTCTTTGTGCTTCTTCTCTACACTCTTATAGTTAGAGCCACTTGGGAAGACACGGGCAACCGTATAGTCGCCTTTATCAAATCCACGGATCAAGGATTCTGAATCTTGTCCATCATAATAGGTCAACTTCACTTTACTGATCTTGACATTATCCGCATCCCAGTAGGTCGGGTTCTTTTCCAATGTCGCAGAAGATTTAGAAGTGATGGATTTAATCAAATAAGGACCGCAGTAGAGGATACTAGACGGAGAAGTTCCTTGACCATAGTCATCTCCTTTAGATTTCAGGAATTCTTCATTGACCGGCATCAAGATCCCCATCGTAGTCTTGGAATTCCAGAAACTTTCTGGTTGGCTCAAGGTATATTGAACGGTATAATCATCAATAGCCTTTACTCCAACAGTTGAGAAATCAGATGTTTTCCCTGATACATAATCATCCAAGCCTTTGACAGATTTTTGGACCAAGTAAATCGCTTGTGATTTCTTGTCTGCCGCGTGTTTTAGGCCTGTGACAAAGTCTTGGGCTTTGACTTCTCCATATTCTTCCCCTTCAGAAGTCATCCATTTGACCCCTTTACGGAGTTTATAAGTATAGGTCAAGCCATCCTTGGAAACAGTCCAGTCTTTAGCAAGCGATGGGATCAAGTTCCCGTACTTGTCCACTTCCAACAAGCCATCTATCGCATTTCCTGTAAACTCGGAAGTCGATTTTTTATTGGAAATCGAGTAGTCTAAGGTATCCGGATCCTGGGTATAGACATAGCTAAATGTCTGACCACCAGAGCTACTAGATTTCCCTCCTGAGCAGGCTGCCAGTACACCAGCTGATAAAAGCAGAGCGCTGGTAGCTAAGAGTACCTTCCCTTTGTTCATATAAATCACCTCATTGTAAAAAATGTTATACTCAATTTAAATTATAGCACTTTCTAGGGAAATGTAAACGCTTTTACTGCGAAATTATTCTATTTTTCCTTTATTTTTTCAATTTCTACTTTTTCTAAAATTTTTTCAAGTTGAATCCCTGGCCTGTATGATATAATGGAATCTATGAATTATGTGAGACATTTACACAAACGACTAAAACACAGCCTCTTGTCCCTCCTTGTAGGAGTCTTGACATTAGGCCCTATTTCCACTGCCTTTGCGGACGACATCTACCAGCAAGAAGATGTCATGAAAATCGCAGCTGATGCTGGACTGGTATTGGATGATTTTTACAAGCCTAAGGCTGACATCGTCATCGACGCCAATACTGGAGCTATATTGTACGGAGACAATATCGACACGGTCCGGGACTCAGGAAGCATGGCCAAACTCATGAGTGCCTATGTAGTCTTTCGGGCCCTCAAAGAAGGCAAGATCAAATATGATACCGTGGTTACAGCAACAGAGGCAGACCAAGCCATCTCGGAAAACAATCTGTTAAGTAACTCACCTATTGTAGCTGGTGTTGACTACAAAGTATCTGAATTGATCAAGATGCTCTTTGTTCCATCTTCCAGTGCGGCCGTGATCATGCTCGCCAACGCTGTCACTGACAATGATCCCGATAAGTTTTTGGACTTAATGAATCAGTACGCACAAGAAATGGGGATGAGCCATACCAAATGGCACAATCCAAATGGAGCGATGATCTCGGTCCTTCAGGGATACTACAATCCTCAGCGCCACGACGTCAATGCGAATAACGAAATTACAGCGCGAGACATGTCTATTCTGGCTTATCACATCGTAAACGACCTGCCAGAAATGTTGGAATACACTAAGCAAGCTCACACTACGATCATGGAAGGAACCCCCTACGAGCAAAGCTACGATAACTACAATACTTCCCTCGAAGGTGGAAAGTTCGCCCTCAAAGGAACAGATGGACTCAAAACTGGATCTAGCCCGACTGCTGACTACAACTACACCGCGACTACCAAGCGGGGGAAACAGCGGATTATCGAAGTCATTTTGGGGGTTGGGAACTATGATGTCGAGATCGCCGAAAGTTACCGCAATCAAATCGGGAATACCTTGGCTGAGAAAATGTTCGCAGACTACCAGTATAAAAAAATCCTTTCTGCAGGCGATCATACCATCGACGGGAAGACAATTCACTTGAAGCAAGACTTCTATGCGACCGTTAAGAAGGGGACGAAGCCAGCCCTTAAACTGGAAGACAACCGCCTAGTCGTCCAAAACGGCTTACAACAGGTATCTCCAAGCATTAAACCGGGAGTGGCCGTCAGTGAGTCTAAAACAACGACCTCTAGCAGTAAAAGCAAGGGACTCGATGTCATGTGGCTCTTCTGCTTCCTGCCTGCCGGAATTTTATACCTGATCTTTAAACAAACCGATCCAAAAAGAAAAAAATAGAAAAAGAACTCCCATTACCATAAGGTATGGGAGTTCTTGGTTTGTCTACATTCTCGGTGAATGATAGATGTTGATTTAGTCCAAACCTTGAACGTAGGCATCTACTGCTACGATAGCTTGGGCAATATCCGAAGCCTTCACCTCAAATGGCATTTGATGGATGGTTTCTCCTTCGATGGTGGCTTGTTGACCAACTTTGAGAAGATCTTCATAACTTGCAGTTTCAAGATGCATTTCTTTCAGAGTTGTTGGCATACCGATTTGTTGATAGAAACGAATGTATTTATTCAATTCTTCCTTAGGACGGTTTTCCAAGAACAATTGAACGAGCGTTCCGTAGGCTACTTTTTCACCGTGTGTCAAATGGTGGATGTCACCAGTAAGGGCTGTGAATCCATTATGGATGGCATGGGCAGCTGCTAACCCACCACTTTCAAACCCAATCCCGCTAAGAAGGGTATTGGCTTCAATGATGTTTTCAAGAGCAGGGGTTACAACTTTGGCTTCACAAGCAGCCATGGCTTGGAGACCATCAGCAAATAAGGTTTCTTCACAACGTTGTGCAATGGCGACACCCGCTAAGGTTTGTCGTTGACCCAACATGGTTTTTCCATTCGCTTGCATCACTGCACGCGCTTCTACCCAAGTTGCTAGGCCATCTGCGATACCAGAAGCGAGCAAGCGTTTTGGTGCTTGAGAGATCACTTTACTATCCACCAAGACCAATTCTGGGTTCTTAGAATAGAAGATATAGCGCTCAAAGGCACCCTCATCCGTATAGATAACCGACAAGGCGGAAACGGGAGCATCTGTAGAGGCGATGGTCGGAGCAATCACAACTGGTGATTTTAGAAGATCAGCAATAGCTTTTGCACTATCGATGGTTTTTCCTCCACCAAGTCCAATGACCAAATTACAGCCATTTTCTTCTGCCAGACTAACCACACGATTGATTTCGTTGTCAGAAGCTTCTCCATTAAAGAAGACTGGCAAGACTGTAAATCCATACCGAAGGAGATATTTTTCAAATCGTTCTCCTACGATTTCATAGACTACTGAGTCGCATAGTAATACAGGATGACTCCCCAGTTCTAAAATAGGTTTTGCATTTTCAAATAAGGCATTTTCCCCTTGAATGTAACGTGACGGACTTGCAAAATTTCTCATATACTCCTCCTTTATCAAATTATATTCTGATGATGAATAGCTGACCAATCATTTGCAAAATCATTCACCGCTTTTTCAATTGACGGCATTCCAAAAGCCGCTTCAAAGACATCAGCCCCAGCAGTGATGGCTTGTGCCCCTTCTTTGAATGCTCGATTGACTTGACCGACATTCTTAAAGGATGCTGCTAGAATTTTGCTTGATGATTGATTTTTTTCGATTGAATCTGCCAATTGTGCTATTACCTGTGCTGAATCAATATTCAAGTTCTCCATTCGATTATAATAGGGAGCAAGGTAATCTGCACCTGCTTCAATAGCCAAAAGACCTTGAAATACAGTATAAATTGCGGTTGCAGTAATTTTATAACCTTCTGATTTTAATGTTTTGATAGCTGCCAACCCCTCAGGAGTAACCGGAACTTTAATAAAAACATTTCCGCCACATTCTTGTCGAATTTTCGCAGCATCTTTTAAAATACCGTCATAATCTTTCGCAACAACTTGCACATGGATAGAAGGAGCTTCACCAATGATCTCCCGAACCTCATGAATCCTTTTTTGGCAATTGTTGGGTTAGAGGTTACCCCAGCAAGAGGTAACACTCGAGCCCATTTTTTTATTTCATTTATATTTAAAGTATCAAGCATAAATTCCATATACATACCTCTTTACTATAGAGTATGCTCTGTCCGTCCAATAATATCATCTTGTGTAGCTCTTGATAGTACATTGAAGAAAGCTGAGTAGCCTGCAACACGTACAATTAAGTCACGGTGTTTTTCCGGATGTTTTTGAGCATCTAATAACGTTTCTCTAGAAACCACATTATATTGAATATGGTATCCATGTAGACGATTAAAGAACGTACGGAGTAAAGCAATAAGTTTTAATTTATCTTCTTCTTTGGCTAAAGTTTGTGGGTTTACTTTTTGGTTCAGTAAAACACCACCAACTATTTCATCTGTTGGCAATTTAGAAACTGATTTTAGAACAGATGTTGGGCCATGTTGGTCCATATTGTGGGATGGAGAGCATCCTTCTGCTAGTGGAGTTCCAGCATTACGACCGTCCGGAGTAGCTAATGTTCCACGACCTTGTCCTACATTGGCTGAAATAGAAGATGTACCTGAGTAACGGATACCACCGATTGGCCCACGTCCATAGCGAGTATTTGGATATTTAGCAATTTCATCCACATAAATATCGTATGCTTCTCGAACTAAGCTGTCTGCATAGTCATCATCGTTTCCATACTTCGGTGCATCATGGATAAGCATCTCTTGGATTTCTTTTCCACGTTCGCCCTCGTAATCGGTTTCCAGAGCATGCCATAGTTCTTGTGGTGTTAAGCGCCCTTCTTCAAATACCAGTTTCTTGATCGCTGCAAGCGAATCGGATAAGTTTGCAATACCCACTTGTAAACCAGAAATATAATCGTAGACAGCCCCACCTTCTTTTAGGTGTTTTCCACGTCCAATACAGTCATCTGTCAAAGCTGAACAGAGGATATCTGGCACTTCTCTTTCAAGAGATAGGTCGATAGAGTTTTCTACGATCACACTCATGCGGGTTAAGTGGCGTAAGGTCTTGTCCCATGCTGTTTGCAATTCATCGAAGCTCTTCATGTCTTTAAAATGACCAAAGCTTGGTGCAAAGCGCTTGCCAGAAGCAGGATCGATTCCGTCATTCATCGTAATGAGCAAAACTTTAGGGAAGTTCATATAACTCATACCTGTACAGCGATATCCCCACTTACCTGGAACAGCTGTTTCTACACAACCAATTGCACTGTAATCATAAGCATCTTCTTCAAGCACGCCTTTTGAAATAAAGGATGGAATAATGATCTCATCATTATTGAAAGCAGGCATACCGAATCCGAGCTTCATAACTTCAATACATTCGTTCATGAAGCGGGCATCCAAACCAGCATGGTAACGAACAGTTAAGTTTGGTTGAGGAAGGTGAGTTTGAGCAACAGACTTCAACACTAAATAAGACAATGGGTTAACAGCGTCTTTCTTATCACGCGTTTGACCACCAATCGTAACATTTTGATAAAGCGGACTACCTGCAGATGAGAAGGTATGTGCTTGACTACGTACTTTGTTAATTGTAATAGTCTTAATCCAAAGGTTGGTCAAGCGTTCAACAATACTCTCTTCAGTTTCCCGTCCACTTTCCAAATCAGCTTTAACGTATGGATACATATATTGGTCAAAACGGCCATATGAAAGTGAGTGTCCATTTGATTCAATCTGAAGAATACATTGGATAAACCAAACAGACTGAACAGCCTCTGCAAATGTACTTGCAGGCTCGTATGGAACTTTTGAGCAAATCTCTGCAATTTCAAGCAATTCCTTCTTACGTTCAGGAGTTGCTGTCTCAGCAAGTTGTTTAGCAAGTTCAACAAATCGTTGAGCATAGGTCTTAACAGCATCAACTACGATAAAGATAGAATCGTAAAAATGGTACTTATCAATGCTAGCTGGATCCGTTAGATCTAGGGCTGCTTTAGCTTGGCGGGCTCTTTCTTCAAAACCTTTCAAGCCATATTGCAATAATTTTTGATAATTGACTGCTAAGTGGGCATCTCCTGAATTCATCTTCCCTTCCATACCGAAGAATCCTGTTTCCATATAGACAGATACTTCTTCAGGTAGAAGAGCTCCAGCTCTTGCACGTAAGTTATTATTTTCCCAGAACGGTGCGATACTACGGAGCTGCTCTTTCGTTTCTTCCGTAATATAGAAGACGTCACCATCCCGCTTTTCAAAAAGATCCAATTCCTTCAGAACGAACTCTAAAGTATATTCTGGGAAGATCGGAGCATCTTTATTAGAGGATGCTTGGTTTCCAGCAATCATGGATTCATCCTCAATATAGATTGTCATATTTTCAAGAATCTCTTTCAACATATAGGCACGTTTAAGAACATTTGGTTGTTCCTTATAACGATCATATGCCTTAGTTGCAAGAACGGCACGTTCAGCGTCGATATAAGGCTTCTTGTTTAAGACATCTTCACGATACTTATTCATGCGTTCAGTGAGGCTTCCAAAATATTCTGTTTTAATGCTTGTACTTGCTACTTCTACTTGTTTCATTTTTTCAAAACCTTTCTTTTGAAATTATTTTGTTTTCTTTCGTAACTATAGTAGCATTAAATTTTACGAATTTCAATGAATTATGGATAATACCTATAAATTCTATTCTAGTCGCACATCTGTGCACTCCTAATAAACGCACTATTTTTCAGCTTGTAATTCGTTGTTATAGGCAAGATTATCTTGGAATTTGAAGAATGGGAAATATACGACAGTCGAGGTTGCGAGAACCAGCACTTGAACGAAAGCACCTTGCCAACCTCCAACCATAAATCCAGAAATAATGGCTGGTGTACTCCAAGGAAGGGTCACACCTGAGAATGGATGCATGAACCCAATAGCAATTGAAGTATAAACAATTATCGCTGCTAAAATTGGAACGATAATAAATGGAAGGAACATCACTGGGTTCATTACAATTGGGAAGCCAAATACGACGGGTTCATTAACATTGAAGATTGCAGGAAAAGCTGCAACTTTCCCAAGTGCCTTATATTGTTTTGACTTAGCAGCAAATAACATAGCAACAACCAAACCAAAGGTTATACCTGATCCAGACAAAATAAGGAAACTATCTAGGAATTGTTGAGTTACAATGTGAGCACCATTTTCAACGGATAGCTTCCCAGCTGCCAACATTGATTTATTGGCATCCAGGTTAGAAAGTAGTAAGGCTGTTACTACACCATTGACAACTGATTGTCCGTGCACACCAAACCACCACAAGAACGAAATAAAGAAGGCAATTCCAATCGCTCCGTAAAGTGATCCTGTTAGACCTTGTAGAGGAACCTGAATGACATCATAGATCATTTCAATGAAAGTACCGCCACTTGTCACTACTTTTGATACGATATAGACAATCATTGATAGTAAGAAAATCACGAAAGCAGGAATCATCGCTTCAAATTGTTTGGCAATGGCTTGAGGTACTTGTTCTGGCATTTTAATAACAATGTGTCTTTGGATAAACACAGTATAAATCGCACCAACTACCAGACCTATAATAATAGCCCCGATAATCCCTTGACCACCAAACCATACTTTTGCAATGGCATCACCAATTGGTTCTCCCTTAGCTGGTACATAAGAAGATTTTAACAAGATAAAGTATGAAGATAGGGACAAAACTCCTGCTGGCAAGGGTTCTACTCCACTGTTTTTAGCATATGAATAACCAATGGAGAAGCACGAAATTAAGCCCATGATGGCGAATGTTCCTGAATAAACCTGCATAAATGGCTCTGTCCACGTATCGCCAAATACACTAGCAATAGCCTGATTAAGGCCTTCAAATGGTAATTGCCCAATAATCAGGAACAAACTACCAACTACCGTTAATGGAAGGATCGCTAACATCCCATCTTTAAGAGCAATAATTCCTTTCAAGTTTACAAACCGCATGATTGGAGCGATAATTTTCTGAGAATTAAAATTAGACATGGGAAGCCTCCTTATTTTTCTCCTAGCAATTCTAGAGCTAGATTTAGTACTTTCTTACCATCTAACATCCCATAATCTGCCATAGGGATGACAGCAATAGGAATATGGTTTGCCTCACAAATCGCTTTTGATTTATCCAAAGTATAAGCTACTTGAGGGCCCAACAAAGCGACATCGATTTCAGGAGCAAAATCTGCTAATTTCGCTTGAGAATAGGCATCGATTTCAGCATCAATCCCTAATTCCTTAGCCGCCACCTTCATATTATTTACCAACATTCCTGTTGAAAATCCTGCTGCACAAAACAATCCAATTTTCATCTTCTTTTCCTCCTTATTGTTTCGCTGAAAGTTCTTTACGTAAGTCAATCATTTCTTTGATCAAGTTAATCTCTGTGATTGAAGTCATTAAGTGATCTTGTGAGTGCACAAACAAAGCTGTAATCTCTGTCTTTGTCCCACCTGCTTCCTGGGCTAAAAATTGTGTTTGCAAGTTATGCGCTTCTAGCAATGCTGCATCTGCTTTCGCAATTTCGTCTTCAGAAGATGTAAAATCGCCCTCCTTAGCATATGATAAAGCTTGGTAAATATGCTGTTTAGCATCACCCGCATTTAAAATCAATCCCATAATAATTTGGTCTGCAACAATTATTTCCATGTGCACTACACTCCTTTATCAATCTACTGAAAGCGCTTTTTCTATTGTCAATATACCATTTATATTTTTGCCGGTCAATAAAAATCACAACATTTGATTATTGTTTTTGTTTTTTGCACATTTGTGCTATTCAACTCAAAAAAATAAGGACTGCATTCCTGCTGTCCTATTTTTTAGTAAATTGCTGATCACCATCTAATTCTAAGACTTTTAAGATCGTTGCTTCATCTGTGACTAAATGATTGATATAGTTGGCTTTCAAAACCGATAAAAGTGCTTTTGCTTTCTGATCACCGTAGGCCAAAGAGATGGTGTTTGGTACCTCTCTCAATTCCTCCAATGTGATAGATATTGTTCTTTCCTGTAATTCAGGATAAACGGGGATACCTTCTTGATCAAAGAAACGACAGCATACTTCTCCTACAGCATGTTCTGACTCCAATTTCTTAAAATCATTTGATGTCAGCATATCAAACCACTGAGGATTCTTGCTATCTGCATAGCCACCAATCCCTACAGCCGCAACATCCAAACAACGCCAACTAGCTTTCAAATCCTCAAAATACTTAGAAGATAAGATGCCTTCCGTCACCTCAGAATTTTCTTGAATGACACTCGCGTTTATAAAATGACATTCCCCATGAAATTTACTCGCCATACTGTAGATCAGCGTATTGACATGGTAGCGAG
>ENA-OWPP01002703-OWPP01002703.1-human-gut-metagenome-genome-assembly--contig:-NODE-2703-length-11672-cov-3.349057_pt1 | contig 11672 bp, 9 predicted proteins | sample MGYA00248265_ERZ651848 | MGnify/ENA primary metagenome ERZ651848 (study PRJEB26924, sample SAMEA4378233) | human gut metagenome | biome: human gut; feature: human-associated habitat; material: faeces... | reverse complement strand
CGGAAAATCCACGTTTCTGCGCTGCATCAACCTGTTGGAAGTGCCCACCAAGGGCGATATCCTCATCGACGGCGTGTCCGTCATGCACAATTTGCGGCAGCTGGATAAAATGCGGCAGAAGGTCGGCATGGTGTTCCAGCAGTTCAACCTCTTCAACAACCTGACGGTGCTTGAAAACATCACGATCTCGCTCACGAAGGTCAAAAAGCAGTCGGAAGAGGAGAGCAAGGAAAAGGCTCTCAAGCTTCTAAAGCGCGTGGGACTTGAGGACAAGGCGAACGCCTATCCCTCCCAGCTCTCCGGCGGGCAGAAACAGCGAATCGCCATCGTGCGGGCGCTGGCGATGGAGCCCGATGTGCTGCTCTTCGATGAGCCGACCTCCGCGCTCGACCCCGAGATGGTCGGCGAGGTGCTGCAGGTCATCTCCGACCTCGCCCACGACGGCATCACGGTGGTCGTCGTCACGCACGAGATGGGCTTTGCCCGAAAGGTCGGCACGCGCGTGCTCTTCATGGACGGCGGACAGATCGCCGAGCAGGGCACGCCCGAGGAGATCTTCGAGCACCCGCAGAACGCGCGAACCAAAGAGTTCTTATCCAAAGTCATCAACGTCATTTAACAAACAAAAAATAAAATTTACGATATTATTGGAGGAAACAAAAATGCTTCACACAATCAATCCCGAAATTCTGTTCCTTAAGCAGGAAGATGTCATCAAGGCCGGCCTTCTCGATATGAAACAGATCTTGGCCGTTACGGAAAAGACCTACGCGATGCTCGGTCAGGGCCTCATCAAGAACCCGCCCAAGACCAACACCAGCATCCCTGACAAGGAAAACTGGCAGTCGTTCTTCAACGCCATGCCTTGCTACATCGGCGGCGACGTCAACATTGGCGGCATCAAGTGGGCGGCGGAGTCCAAGAAGAACGCCGCGATCCCTGGCATCCCCTACGGCATCGACATTTCCATTCTGAGTGACCCCGAGACGGTGCTGCCGTTCTGCATTCTGGACGGCACGCTCATCACCGCGATGCGCACCTCCGCCGTCGGCGGCCTGATGGCCAAGTATGCCGCCCCCTCCAATGCGGACACCGCGTGCCTTGTCGGCGCGGGCGTTATCGGCCGCACGATGATCTCCGCCGTGCACGAGGCGTTGCCCCAGATCAAGACCATGTACCTCTGCGACATTGATGTCGCCAAGGCCGAGGGCATCACGAAGGAGTACGGCGACAGCCTCGGCGTTGAGATCATCCCGACGAGCGACAGCAAGGCCGCGGCGCTCAAGTCCCAGCTCATTGTCGGCGAGACCACCGCACCCAAGCCGTTCATGGACACCTCTTGGCTCACGCCCGGCTGCGGCCTCGTCTCCATGCACTCCAACGAGGTGATGGAGGACGTCTTCCTCAAGGCCGACGGCATCGTCGCCGACTACTGGACACAGCTCAAGCAGCACACGAACCCGCTGTCCAAGCTCACGAAGGAGGGCAAGCTCGATGAGAGCCAGATCATGGACCTGAGCGAGTTGGTGCTCGGCACGAAGAAGCTGCGCACCTCGGACGATCAGTTCGTCGCCGCCGCGTCCATGGGCCTCGGCGCGCTGGACATCATGATCGCCTATCAGCTCTACCTGAACGCGACGGAAATGGGCATCGGCACCAAGGTGAACCTTTGGGACAAGCCCCTGTGGGAATAAGACACGCAGGAGGGAACAAAGATGAACGCATTCAAGAAATTTGCGGCGCTGCTTTTAGCGCTTATGATGATCCTGTCTCTTGCCGCCTGCGGCAGCAAGAGCGACGACAGTGCGCAGGGCAGCTCGGACGGCGAGGCGTCGTCCGATGACACCGCCAAGTCCAAGATCGAGCAGATCAAGGAGGCGGGCGTGCTCGTGATGGGAACCTCTGCCGACTATCCCCCGAACGAATTCCACACGGAAGTGGACGGCAAGGACACCATCGTCGGTTTTGACGTTGCTATCGCGCAGTACATCGCCGATGACCTCGGCGTCGAACTCAAGGTCGTCGACATGTCGTTCGACAACCTGTGCATCAACCTCGCCAAGGGTGATTTTGACATTGTCATCGCCGGTATGGCTTCGACCGAGGAGCGCTTGAAGTCCGTCGATTTCTCCGACCCGTACTTTAAGCAGCAGGCCATTCTGATCCGCGCGGAGGATGACGCGCTCTACAACAAGCCCGAAGACCTGAGTGGTCACAAGGTCGGCGTGCAGAACGGTACCATTCAGGTGCCCATCGCCAACGAGCTGGTGGGCGAAGAGAACGTCGTCGGCCTCGTCAAGGCGCAGGATCTCATCATGGAGCTCAAGAGCGGCAAGCTCGATGTTGTGTACATCGACTACACCGCAGCTCTCGCATTCGCCGCGGTGAACGATGACCTGACGGTCAAGGACATCGGCATCGAAAGCGACAGCGAGGGCCAGTGCATCGGCGTGCAGAAGGGCAACGAGGACTTTGTCGCCTACCTGAACGAAAAGATCGCTGAAATGCAGGAGCAGGGCCTCATCGACCAGTACGTCGCCGAAGCCCAAACGCTGGCGGGCATCGAGTAAAGCCCGTCCCCCTTGCATGATATGAACAGCACCAGCATACCCTCTACCAAGAGAATTGGGGAGGATATGCTGATGCTGTTTCATTTTGACCGCAGGAAGAAGTCTGAAAAGGAGAAGAAGCCGCCGCACTTTCTGGTGCTCCGGCGCAAATGGCTGACGCTGGGCGCGGCGGTGTTGGCCGCCGCGGCGATCTTTGCCGCCGTCAATTATCCCGCCGCCGTCAGCGCGTCGGCCGCCACGCGCCAACTGCCAATCTACTGTGTCCAGCGCGACCAGAAGGTGTGCTCCATCTCGTTCGACGCGGCGTGGGGGGCGGACAACACACAGAAGATCCTCGACGTGCTCAAGGAGTACGGTGTCACCTGTACCTTTTTTGTCGTGGGCAACTGGGCGGATCAGTATCCCGAACAGGCCAAGGCCATCGTGGACAGCGGCAATGAGCTCATGAACCACTCCAACGCGCATGATCATTATAATTCCCTCACCGCCGACCAGATCATCGCAGACGTGAACACCTGCAACGATAAGATCGAGGCGTTGACCGGCGTCCGCCCGACGCTCATCCGCTGCCCGTTCGGCGAGTATGACGACCATGTCATCTCCACCATCCGCTCGATAGGCATGGAGCCGATCCAGTGGGACGTGGAAGCGCTGGCAGCAGTTGGAAGAAGGAGATCAATGAAAAAATGAGCGGTGTTGATGAAGGACATCAAGCCATCGGGCTCATTCCACACAACACACATATCATGAGAGATCAAGCTAAAAGGCACAGCACCGTCGTGGTGCTATGCCTTTCTGACAAATGATTTTCAGCAGAAGAACCGGGCTTCTCCAAAAAAGTCGGTCCATTTTGCTATAACTTCTGAACTTCTCGCTTCGATCACATCCATGATATTACGGAGAATGCGAGCAGGAATCCTTGAATTGTTATTACAGAGAATGCATCCGCCAGCCTTTGTAATCCATATCTTTGTAGCGTTCCCGTTGGGAGCGCCTTAGCATACATGGACATGAACCGGCTCTAAGGAATCATTTTCATTCGCCCAGAAAAAGATCCAATAGGAACCAACCTTAAAAACCTGCGGCATTTTCCAAGCCCCCTTCTGCGGCAAAGCGGATAATCAGGTGCGCAGTGGATTCAATAATCTTCTGATATTTCTGAATATCCGTGTCAGAGAATCCAAAGATATCTATCCACCGATATTCCGGCAGGAAGCAGGTCGCATGGTGGAACCCGTCTTTTTCATCGGGCTTTTCGATATAGACCTTTACATTCCCATCCTGCAAAGTCTGAGAATGAACGATTTCCGTACTGTCATCAAGGGTGAGGAATGGATACATCATTGTAGTTACCTCCTGTCGATGCAATCTACTTTATTATTGTATCAGCAATTTCGCTGTTATGCAATTAGTACCCACCAAGCTTTTTGGCATTACGCCGCCTGCGCAGTGATTGCTGCATCATATCAGCTGAGACCGAAAGACAGCTGTTACTGTTAGCAGAGATAACCTACATATACAAAAGAATTCAACACAAGATGCAAAGGTGTTCGAAAACTATTCTGTGATACGTTACAATACCCCTATCACGAGAGATAGGAGTATTTTTATTATGGAATACTATATGACCGACGAGAGAATTGCTGAGTATTTGAAAGCCCTCGAAAATGAAGAGCGCGCCGCGGCGACGGTTGAGAAGTACCGCCGTGCTTTACTGAGCTTTGCTGCATTCCTGAGCGGCGCGGCGGTTACACCGGAGATGATCCGCCTTTGGAAAGACGATCTGCGCGCAAGTAACTACGCACCGTCGACCATCAACGTTTGTTTGGCGGCACTGAACGGTTTTTTCTGCTTCTGTGGCTGGACAGACTGCCGCGCACGGTTTCTGAAAATCCAGCGCCGCCTGTTTCGCGACAGCAAACAGGAGTTAACACGCGCAGAATATAAACGGCTCGTTGCCGCAGCGGAAGCTGCGGGCGACCGCGCCCTCGCGCTCCTGATGGAGACCATCTGCTCCACCGGCATTCGCGTCAGCGAGGTGCAGTATATCACCGTCGAAGCGGCGAAAAACGGCAAGACCGAAGTTGCTTTGAAAGGTAAAATCCGTACCATTCTGCTGCCTGCCAAGCTTTGCCGCAAGCTGCTCAAGTTTGCCGCGCGGCAAAAAACCGCCTCCGGCGCAATCTTTCGCACCAAAAGCGGCAAAGCAATGTCAAGATATCAAATTTGGTCGAAGATGAAAAAACTGTGCGCCCGCGCGGGCGTCGACGCAGGGAAAGTTTTCCCGCACAATCTGCGCCACCTGTTCGCGACGGCATTTTATCGCGCATACAAGGACATCGTCAAGCTGGCGGATGTTCTCGGGCATTCGAGCATCGAAACGACGCGCATTTACCTTGTTACGAGCATGGCGGAGCATCGGCGTCAGCTCGAACAGCTAAAACTTGTATCATAAAAACGGAATCTATATTCTGTTGTGCAAAAATGCTAAAGCGAATACAGTTACCACTATATTCACAACTAAAGCGCATACAGAGATCGAGCTGTCTGCACCCGAGAACGCTCAAACGGGTGCAGAGGCACAAGCTTACAGTGCATTTTCCCCTGTAAACTCCATAATTTATATTTGGAATCATAATTTCCCTTGCCTTTGTCGGAAGATTGTGCTGTATTTTGCTACGAGTAAAGGAAGCGATAAGATCGTTTCGCTTCCTTTGCATATACGGAATATAGATTCCGTTCTCAAAATCTCATATTTTGGCAAAAACGCCGAAAGGCGGCGACGCAAAGCCAGATGGGCCTAGCGCCTCTCCGAATGGAGAATACGCTATGACAGCCGGTTGCACCCTTACTGATGTATTCGCTTGTCACTGCTCCGTCCGGCTTTGCTGGAACGGAGCTTTTTTCGTGAGGGGGTGGCTGACGATCCGACGAACATTTCGAGCGTTTTGCGCGGAACAGGGAAAGACTGCTTTGCTTGCCCAGTGGGATATTGAGCGAAATTTACCACTCACGCCGGATGATGTGACTTTCGGCAGTCACAAAAGAGTCTGGTGGACCTGCCCAAGCGGCCACTCATGGCAGGCCATGGTTTACACCCGCAGCGAGGGTGCAGGCTGCCCCTACTGCACGGGGCGCAGGGTTACGCCTAAACAGGGCGGCCTGGTGAATCAGTTTCCGCTGCTCGCGGCAGAGTGGGACGTCGAAAAGAACGCACCCTTGACACCGCAGGACGTCACGACCGGCAGCCACAAGCTCATCTGGTGGGGATGCCTGAAAGGGCATTCCTACCGTTCCGCCGTCAAGACGCGGGCGCAGGGCAGTGGGTGTCCGTACTGCGCGGGAAAGAACGTCCTGCCAGAGGAAACCTCCCTTGCGGCTGAGTATCCGTCGATCGCGAAAGAATGGGATGTGGCAAAAAACGTGCCTCTTTTGCCTACGCAGGTGATCTCCGGTACAAGGCGCAAAGTCTGGTGGCGCTGTCCGAAAGGCCATTCGTGGCGCGCGGCGGTGTATTCGAGGACGACCCTCGGCACGGGCTGTCCGGTCTGCACCGGACGGCAGGCGTTGGCCGGTGAAAACGATCTTGCGACGCTGTACCCGGACATTGCCGCGCAGTGGGACGAGGAGAAAAACGGCGTGCTCCATCCAAACAATGTCACCGCGGGCTCGAATCGCCGTGTGTGGTGGCGATGCGAAAAAGGCCACTCCTATCGTGCGATGATTGCGCAGCGCGTGCAGCGCGGCGACGGCTGTCCTTACTGCGCCAACCGAAAGGTGCTGCCGGGCTTCAATGACTTAGCGACCGCAGCGCCGCTCGTCGCGAAGCAATGGCACGAGACCCTCAACGGCGCACTGACACCAGAGATGGTCACAGCCGGCAGCCACAAAAAAGCGTGGTGGCAGTGCTCTTACGGCCATGTCTGGAAAGCCACCATCTACTCCCGCGCCGGTGTGCAGCAATGCGGATGTCCCGTCTGCGCCGGGAAAACCAAGCGCAAAACCAAGTAAACCCAGCCCGCGGAGGCGGGCAAAAGATAAAGAAAACTTTAGGAGGTAATGGAATGAAACGGCGATTATTGGCAAGTATATTAACGCTTGTCATGCTGCTGAGTCTTCTGCCTACGGCGGTTTTGGCATCAGATGAGCCACCTACGCAGGGGACTCCGACTGAGGTTTCTCAGGAAGCCCAGAACGGAGATCAACAGCAACAGGAGACGAAAGAAATTTCCTCTGTGGGCGGCGAGCTGACCACGGGCAGCTATGTTCTGAACGCGGATGTTGAGCTGCAGACTGACCTGACCGTCCCAGAAGGTGCTGTTGTCACGCTTGACCTGAACGGCCACACGCTGAAGGGTACCGGCAATGACAGTGTCATTGTGGTAAACGGTAACGGTGTACTGACTGTGAAGGACAGCAGCGGCAACAACAGCGGTAAGATCACCGGCGGTATCGGACATCCCAACGAAGAATACGGCAATGACGGTGGCGCCATCAGCATTGAAAGCGGCGGTAAATGTACGCTTGAAGGCGGCACTTTGACCGGGAACCACTGTGATGACTATAATTATAATGCCGGCGGCGTGTACGCCAAGGGAACCGCTGAGTTCTACATGACCGGCGGCGTAATTACCGGAAATACTGCAAACCGTCAGGGTGGCGGCGTTTTTGGCGGTGGTTCGTCGACGATCATGATCAGCGGCGGTGAGATCAGCAATAATACTGCCCAGTTTGGCGGCGGTGTGTGCTACAATGGCAAGATGACCATGACCGGCGGCACGATCAAAAACAACACTGCTCAATACAGTGGAGACTTCAATGGAGCATTTTGGCCGAACATTATGGGCGGCGGCATTAAGGTGAACTCTAAAACCCCCCTTGAATTCTTTGGCGGTGAGGTGTCTGGAAACAAGGCCATCAGTTCAAATGGTATTACCGCCCTCGGCGCAGGCATCTACGGCGGCAATATCAAAGTCAAGGGCGACGTGAAGGTATGCGATAACAAACGTGATGATGTTGCCGAGAACATTTATCTGGACGGTTCGGCTATGCTGGAAATTGTGGGGAACCTGGGCAACAGCGCACAACTTCCGGTGACCCGCGCTACCCAAACAGGACGCGTAACGAGCAGCAACGACTTTTCTTTTGATGGCATCATCACTGCGGATGATTCTGAGCTCACTTTAGAAACACGAAATGGTGACCTGTACTTCACCAAGACAGTTGATCCTGATAAAAGTGATCTGCACCATGCAGGTGGGAGGGGATACTCTGGGGTATGATTCCCTTTCCGCTGCGCTGGCAGACCTGCCCTCGGATAACAATGTGATCACTCTGCTGAAGAACATTGATCTCGGCGCGCAGGTGAGTGTTCCCGCAAACAGCGGGGCCGCTACAATTACAGCTGCTGAGAACGAAGATGGTACCCCGATTGAGATCACTTGGGAGAACGCCACGGCGAGCTTCTTTAATATTCCGTCCGGTGCAGCGTTGACTGTGAGTGGAAATATTATCATTCGCGGCACGGAGAGCACTGGACAGCGCGCCTTTGATGTGGCGGGCACGTTGAACTTTGGAGAAGCGAGTAGCGCGTCCCAGTATCCCATGGTCGAGCAATTTGATCTGTCTACTGAGAAGGGCATTGCTGCTGTTTATGTGAATGGCGGTGCTTTGAATCTTTATAGTGGCACGCTGAGCCAGAATAAGGGTTATTATGGCGGCGCGGTTTCCGTTAGATACAATGGTAACGCGAATCTGTTCGGTGGAACAATTTCTGGCAACACTGCACCCTCCGGCGGCGGTCTCTATGTTGCTAACAGTACGGTGACCCTTTCCGGAACAAAGATTTCTGAGAATAGCGCCCAAAAGGGCGGCGGCGTTTATAACCAGAACGGTACCGTCACGATAGAACAGGGTGAAATCTCCAGAAACTGGGTTGACGGAGAAATGATGCCTATAAGGATGAGGGCAAGAACTTTGCGTGGACGCACCGCTATGGCGGCAAGTTTGATGAGCCCATCGAATACACGGAGATGCTCGAAGCACTGAAGAACAAGACCCTCGAAGTTGATGCAGCCAATGAGCCCTGTGATGTCGAGATTAAGCTCTGCTTCCCCGGCAGCGAGGACAAGCTGTTCAACGAAGCAATTACGACCTACGGTCAGACCGGCGGCGGCTGGAATCCCGGCGTCAAGAACACTGCTTTCATCTGGGGCTATGCGACCACTTCCTACGAAGTGACCTTCGACTCGGATGGCGGCAGCGATGTTGAAAAGCAGATTGTTAAGTATGGAGAGACTCTTGAAGCATTTGATGCTCCTACCAAGAAGGGCTATAACTTCGTTGGCTGGGTCGATAAGAATGGTGATTCGTTTAACCTTGATACCGCTATCACCCACAAAACGGAACTGAAGGCTCAGTGGGAAAAGAAGAGTTACACCGTTGCTGCCAACATGAGCGTGAATGGTGCTGCTCCGTATCAGGACGGCAAGACCTACGCTTGGACTGTCCGTGTTACAGGCAAATATGGAGAGGCTATTCCCTACGATGATATCTACGCGGCAATCAAGGCGAAGGCTCTTGTGGCTGATGCAGCCAGTGAGCCCAACAGCACAAAGGTCGATGTTGTTCTGAAGTTTGCAGGATCTAACGATATCTTTGACGAGACAATCAAGACCTTTGGCCAGGATGGCGCGACTTGGCAGGAAAAGAACAACAACACCTGTTATGTCCGCGGTTTCGCCTACACCTATTACGATGTGACTTTCGTCACTCCGGAAGGCGCAACCACTGTCGATGCAGAACTCATCAAGAGAGGTGAAGAGGTCACTCAGCCCGATGATCCGACCAAGGCAGGCTGGAAGTTCCTGGGCTGGTATGCCGATGCTGATTTCAATACTGAGTTCAACTTCAGCGATCCTATTACCAAGAAGACTTCTGTCTATGCCAAGTTTGAACTGAATCAGACCCCTGCTGGCGATATTTATGTTCGCTATGATGTTCAGCATATCAAGCAATTGCCTGATGGTACCTACGATGAAGCCAACGCTGAAATTGAGCATCTGAGTGCCAAGGCAAAAACAACTCCATCCAAGCCAAACTATCCGTTCAGCTCATCTGTAATGAACTTCTTTGATCCGTTGTATACGATCAAATTTGAGATAGCAACACAGGAGAATAAATAGGAAATCAGCGGCACAGCACAGAGTCTTGCAAACTGAGAAACGGATTGTTGAGTGCACATCGGAAAGCAGAAATCGTTTATCGTTCTCTATTTGCCCCTGAATGGCATAGTGGCGAGAAGTTTCACACAAAACTTCTCGCCACTATTGTCTTATATGTGTCCTTACACGGTTAGATTCTATGATCATGCGGTACAAAACCGCTGCTCCTATTCCAGAGCTTATCAGACTTTACGAACAGCGCCTTTTGCAGTGCGAGCAGTCTCCGCAGCAGCCGCTACCTGATCTGGCCTTTTTTCGCCAGTGCAGGATAGCTGTGATAGCTGCAGCTGCGATGAGGACAAGAAGGGCCCAATCTAACAGATGCATCACAGGATCCCCACCAAGGTATAGACAGCAAGAGCCACGATCCATGCCACGCAGCACTGCATCATCACGACCCCAACTGTCTTCAGCGCTGAGCCGAATTCTCGTCGAATCGTGGTTACCGCCGCGATGCAGGGAGTATACAGCAGCGTGAACACCAGAAAGCTGATAACGGAACGACCGGTAAACATCGTAGAAAGTGCAGCCCCGCCTAACAGGATTTGCAGCGTACTGACCACAGATTCCTTTGCGATAAAACCGGAAATAAGGGAGGTTGCGCAGCGCCAATCCGCAAAGCCAAGGGGAGCAAATGCCGGAGCAATCCATCGCCCAATCAAAGCAAGAAGGCTGTCGGCACTGTCGGTCACAACGTTCAGTCGGGTATCAAAGCTCTGAAGGAACCAGATGATGATCGTCGCCAGAAAAATTACGGTAAACGCCCGCTGCAAAAAATCCCGTGCCTTTTCCCAAAGCAGCAGAGCAACACTCTTGAGACTCGGGAGGCGATAATTGGGCAGTTCCATGACAAAGGGAACTGGCTTACCGCGAAATACTGTCTGATCCATGATAAGAGCGGCAACAATGCCGATCGTGATACCCAGCAAATACAGTGACATCATCACCAAGGCCTGATACTTCTGGCAAAAAGCAGCGGTGAAGAAGGCATAAATGGATATTTTGGCAGAACAGCTCATATAGGGTGTCAACAGAATTGTCATTTTCCGGTCCCGGTCTGAGGAAACAGTTCGGGTAGCCATGATGGCTGGTACAGAGCAGCCGAAGCCGATCAGCATTGGCACAATGCTGCGGCCGGACAATCCAATTTTTCGTAAGGGCTTGTCCATCACAAAGGCAACACGAGCCATATAACCTGTATCCTCCAGAATTGACAGGAAGAAGAACAGCGTCACAATAATGGGCAGAAATACCAGTACGCTGCCGACGCCGGCAAAAATACCATCGATAATCAGGCTATGTACCACAGGATTAATACCATAAGCCGTTAAAGCATGATCTGCCACAGTAGTTAAGGCACTGACTCCAACCTCTAACCAATCGGATAGCCGCTGCCCAATAACATGAAAGGTGAGATAGAAGGTCACGAGCATGATTGCCAGAAAGGTTGGAATAGCGGTATACCGACCGGTAAGGATCCGGTCAATTTTCATAGAACGGGCGTGTTCCCGACTCTCGTGGCATTTTACAACGGATGCGTCTACTACTCCTTCAATAAAGCTATAACGCATATCCGCCAGAGCGGCATTGCGATCCAGACCCGTTTCGGCCTCCATCTGGACAATACAGTGCTCCAAAAGTTCCTTTTCGTTTTCATCCAATCCCAGTTGATCGGATAGATCGTCACCGCCCTCAATCAGCTTGGCGGCACAAAACCGTGCTGGGATGCCGATACGGTCGGCATGATCTGCAATCAGATGCACGACCGCATGAATGCAGCGGTGGACAGCGGAAGTTTCTGAGCAAAAATCTGTAACTTTAGGAAAAACTTTCCTGCGGGCCACAGTTATTGCCTGATCTACCAGTTCACTAACGCCCT
>ENA-OWPP01002696-OWPP01002696.1-human-gut-metagenome-genome-assembly--contig:-NODE-2696-length-11703-cov-13.456216_pt1 | contig 11703 bp, 15 predicted proteins | sample MGYA00248265_ERZ651848 | MGnify/ENA primary metagenome ERZ651848 (study PRJEB26924, sample SAMEA4378233) | human gut metagenome | biome: human gut; feature: human-associated habitat; material: faeces... | reverse complement strand
TATTTGCTGCTGTGGAGTCCCAGAGATAAGAAACTCTGGTATCTGGACATTGAGCCAACAGCATACAGTAGCACCAGGGGGTGCTGTGTATGCTATTAACGCTGCTGCAATTTTTCGCTACAAAATTTCTGGTGCTGGCGCTGCATCTGGAAGCGGGGAGTTTCCCAAAGCCGCTCAGTGCACGGGAGGAGATCGAAACCTTTGCGGCTCTGCGGGCGGGGGACAGGAGTGCGCGGGAAAAGATCATCCGGCACAACCTGCGGCTGGTGGCCCATGTGGCAAAGAAATACTACGCCCAGCCCGGCGACCAGGAGGACCTGATCTCAATTGGAACCATTGGGCTGATGAAGGCCGTGGATACCTTTGACACCACCCGCAAGGCGCGATTTGCGACCTATGCCAGCAGATGCATTGAGAATGCTATCCTCACCCGAGCGAACGCCGGACGGAGAATCGGAACCATCTCCACCGCCCTCGGGGTCGTTGTCGTCCTCTTCCGGGTCTACCGGGAAGGTGGTCCAGTCGATTTCATCCTCCGGTGAACCGAAGAGCACCACATGCGCCACCTTGCCGTCCCATACCACCTTGCGCACCACCGTGCGGATGGCAGCGCGCTTCTGAGTCACGGTCATGTCGTCGATGTTGTCGTGGAACACGGTCAGCAGTTGACGCATCAGGTCAAATTCCATCCCTGCCAGAACGCCTTCGTCCGTAAGGCTTTCCAGCTCCCGGATGCGGGAGCTCAGGGCGGCATCCTGACCGTTCAGCTCCTCAATGCGCTTTTTCAGGTGGACGGCGGCGGTACTGTCGCCGAAATCGGCAAGGGAGTCGATGAGAGCAGTGATCTTCCGCTGCGTCTCGGCCTGCTCCTTGCGCAGGGCAGAAAGCTTGGTCTCACACTCGGAGCGGTTGCCTGCGTGGGCGGACTTTGCCTTTTCCAACTGCTTCATAAAGTCGCTGGAATGGTCGGCAAGGTGCTTGACCTGTTCACAGATAGCGGCATCCAACAGATTGCCATTGGCGTTGGGGATGCTGCAAAGCTCCCGGCGGCTGCGCTCCTTTAACTTGCACATATAGGGAAAAACTACCCGCCCTTCTGCCGTTTTGCGCCCGGTGACCTTGGGGTACATCCGGCTGCCGCAGGAGCACCACAGCAGGCCGGTGAGCAGGGCTTCGTTGCCGCGGGACTTGTGGTAGGACTTGGATTTGTTCCGCTCCAGCGACTCCTGCACCCGAATCCACCGGTTCGAGGAGATGATGCCGGGGTGCTCGCCCACCGAAACGATCCATTCGCTGATGGGATTGTAGACGGTGGCACGGCCCTTTTCCTGATCGCTGCGGTTGTAGGCAAGCACGCCCCGCACACCGTCGAAATCGGACTCCGGGGAGAACAGTTCTGCCTCATTGTCCACAAAATACTGATAGGCGTCCTTGTCTGCAATCAGGTAGACAGGATTCTGCAAAATCGACTTGATGGAAAACCGGGTGAACGAACGCCCGGTTTTTGTTTTGATGCCCTGCCGTCCCAGTTCTTCAATCCGGCTGGAAAAGTCGCTGATGTTGCGGCTGATGCGGTCCAGACGGTAGACCACAATGGCCTTGAATTTCCGGTCCTTGGCCGCAGTCATCATCTTTTTGAAGTCCGGGCGGTTCAGGTTGCCGCCGGAAAAGCCCTCGTCCTCAAAGACAACGGCATGTTCCGCAGCGGCATCGCCGTAGTGAGTGCGGATATATTCGCGGCAGAGGTCGATCTGATTTCCGATACTTTCGCCCTTGCCGGTATAGCGGGACTTGCGGGAATAGATGGCAATGGTGTCAGCAGTTTTGGCCATGAGATACTCCTTTCCTGTTGTCCGGTGGCCGTAGATGCGGCTATTGTAACGCCAACCGCATAGGGCCTTTGGTTCGGCCTACTTTTTGGAGCTGGGCCTCTCGTGCCAGCAGCTCGAACAGAAGATCCCGGCCCTCTTCACCGACCCCGCGTGCGGCCATGTGCTGCGGGCGAAAGGCTTCGTACAGGACGAGAACGGCTGGGTGGAGCTGAACGCCACCGCCAACGGCCTGACGGCAAACGCTATCCCCAAGGGGCAGGAAGTGCTCATCGTGATCGGGGAGGGGCTGGAGAAAGAACGGATTGAGGTGAGATTAAAGGGGTAAGGCGGATCCCCCGTATATCGTTGTATCTTTCCATAAATAGTTTGTCTCCCGCCCAAAGTAGGCGTATAATAGGGGAAAAGAAACGCTAAAGGAGAATCCCCTATGAACGGCACCGCATTGCACAAACCGACTGCCCGGCGGGTGGTGGGCATGGTGGCGGGCATCGTCATCATCGCCCTTGGCATTGCGCTTTTCAAGCAGTCCCACCTCGGCAACGACTCCATCAGCGCCCTGAACATGCGGCTGGCGGAGCTGCTCGGCATCTCGCTGGGCACCCAGAACCTGTGCACGAACATCCTGTTTTTCCTGCTGGAATTCTGGTTCGGGCGCAAGTACATCGGCCTTGGCACCTTCGTCAACGGCATCTGCATCGGGTACATCGTCACGGCGTTCTATGACCCCATTCACGCCCACTTCGGCGACGCGCCGTCGCTGGCGGTGCAGTTGGCGTGGGTCATCGCGGCGGTGCTGGTCACGGCGCTGGGCGCTTCGCTCTACCAGACCGCCGACCTCGGCATCGCGCCCTACGATTACCTTTCCCTCGGTCTGCGGGACTACACACCCTGCCCGTACTTCGGGTGCCGCATCTTCACCGATGCGCTCAGCGCCCTGCTGTGCTGGCTGCTGGGTGGCCTTGTGGGCCTTGGCACCTTGATCTGTGCGTTCTGCCTTGGGCCCTTCATCCAGTTCTTCGATCGGACGTTCTCCCAGAAGGTGCTGCAATACAAACCGAACAATTGAGAAACCCCGCGGCGTCAAATCATACGCTGCGGGGGTCTTTTTTATTGCTGCCGTTAAGCAGAAAATGAAGGAGATTTATCTTTCAAAACCGCCTGTGGACTGCTGCGGCGATGGGGAGCCATAACAAACCCATCAGACAGGCTTTGGAAGAAGTAAATTTTTCGAATCTGCTTGTAGAAAACGGCGGTCTATGGTAGCATGAAATCAAAGAAAAACAGGAGGGCTTACACATGGTTTTACTGGTTGTGGATACACAGAAAGGTATCGTGGATGAACGCCTGTATGCGTTTGAAAAGTTTGTCAGCAACATCAGGAAACTAATCCGGACTGCCCGCGAACAGGGAATCGAGGTCGTCTATGTCCAGCATGACGATGGGCCCGGCACCGGTTTCTCCATCGGGGACGATGAATTTGAGGTCTATTCCGGGTTTGCACCGCTGCTGACTGAAAAACGGTTCGTCAAAACTGTATGCAGTGCGTTCAAAAAAGAAAGCGGTCTGCTGGAATATCTGACGGAAAAGGGCGAAAAAGATGTGATGGTCTGCGGCATCATGACCGACTTCTGCATCAATGCAACGGTGGAGGCAGGCTTTGAGCATGGTCTGCACATGATCGTTCCTGCCTATGCAAATTCCACGCAGGACAACGAGTATATGACAGGGGAGCAGAGCTACCACTATTACAATGAATTCCTCTGGCCGGACCGCTATGCCGATTGTGTGCCCATGGACAAGGCGCTGGAGCTGCTCAAAAAGTGAGGTGTTTACAATGATTTCTGAAAAAGTAAAAAATCAGATTCAAGTGGTGCAGGGTGATATTACCAAACTGGACTGTGACGGCATCGTGAATGCGGCCAATCGCAGTCTGCTGGGTGGCGGCGGTGTGGATGGTGCCATCCACCGGGCAGCAGGGCCGGAACTGCTGGCTGAGTGCCGCACGCTGCACGGCTGCTGCACCGGAGAAGCAAAAATCACTAAGGGCTACCGGTTGAAAGCAAAGTATATCATTCATACGGTAGGCCCGATATATTCCGGCACAGCAGAGGATGCCGCGCAGCTGGCGGACTGCTACCGCAATTCGCTGAACCTTGCCAAAGAGTATGAACTCCACAGCATTGCGTTCCCGGCAATTTCGACTGGCGTGTATGGTTACCCGCTGGAAGATGCCACGGAGATTGCAGTCAAAACAGTGGCACAGTGGCTGGAAGATCACGCGGATTACGCCATGCAGGTGATTTTCTGCTGCTTCGATGCCAGGACGGAGCGGGTGTATCAGGCAAGAGCTCTGCAACAGTGAAAGCGGCAGGATGGTCGTGGAACTGTATCTTGGTAAACTGGATGGGCATGGCTCCCGAATCCTGTACTGAAAATGGAGAAAAACGTTGAAATACAGAGAAATTGTGGACGGCATTTTTGTTGACCGTCCCAACCGCTTTATTGCCCATGTGGAAGTGAATGGAGCAGTGGAAACCGTCCATGTCAAGAACACCGGGCGGTGCAGGGAACTGCTGCTGCCCGGTACTGCGGTGCGGCTGGAAGTGTCGGACAACCCGAAACGCAAAACAAAATACGACCTTGTGGCGGTACACAAGCAGGGCCTCGGCTGGGTCAATATGGACAGTCAGGCACCCAATAAGGTGGTAGGGGAGTGGCTTGCAAAACAGGGCTACGACTATATCAAGCCGGAATTCACCTATGGCAAGTCCCGCATCGACTTTTACATGGAAAAGGGCGAACAGAAGTACCTGCTGGAAGTCAAAGGCTGCACACTGGAAGTGGACGGTATCGGCTATTTCCCGAATGCACCCACCGAGCGCGGTGTGAAGCACCTGCACGAACTGGCGCAGGCACAGCGGACAGGATATCAGTGCGCAGTGGCTTTCGTGATTCAGATGGAAGGCATCATTGAGGTGCGGCCAAATGTCAGCACACAGCCGGAGTTTGGCACGGCACTGGCCGAAGCAAAGGCCGCAGGTGTGCGGGTGCTGTTTCTGCTCTGCCGTGTGGGGCGTGACAGCTTGGAAATCGTGGAGCAGAGGGAAGGCTGAAAAATTTTTCAGAAAACCTCTTGACCCTGACGCAGCGTCATAGCGTATACTGTGGCTGTCACAAGGGAGGATAGCAAGATGATGACAGTGAACGAAGTGAGCAAGCGGACCGGAGTGAGCATCCGGACCCTGCAATATTACGATAAAATCGGTCTGCTGCGCGCGGCGGGCCGTACCGAAGCAGGCTATCGGCTGTATGACGATGCCGCGCTGGAACGTTTGCAGCAGATCTTATTGTTCCGGGAACTGGAATTTCCGCTGAAGGACATCCAGAAAATCGTGGAGAATCCTGCTTTTGACCGGCAGAAAGCACTGGAACAGCAGATCACACTTCTGACATTGAAAAAGCAGCATCTTGAAGATCTGATCGGCCTTGCGCAGAAAATTCGATCCACAGGAGGAATGGTTATGGACTTTACCGCATTTGATACGCAGAAGATCAAGAAGTATACCGAGCAGGCCAAAAAGGAATGGGGCGAAACGCCGGAATACAAAGAGTTTGAGGAAAAAACTGCCCATGAGACCGAGAAAGAGGTTAAGGACATGAGCAGACAACTGATGGACATCGTGGCGGCATTCGGCGGGATGCAGAGCAAAGACCCGGCGGACTCTGAAGTGCAGGCACAGGTGAAGAAGCTGCAGGAGTTTATCACAGAGCACTACTATAACTGTTCCAAGGTGATCCTGAATCAGCTGGGGCAGATGTATGGGGCAGGCGGAGCATTTACGGAAAACATCAATGCTGCCGGCGGTGCCGGTGCCGCAGAATTTGCGCAGAAAGCCATTGAGATTTATTGCAAGTGAGCCCAAAAACGCTTTGCGTGATTCAGTCACAGAAATCATAAATAGGAAATGTTATCATATAGATAAAAGAAACACACCGATAACATTCCAATGGAGGATTTCGATATGAAGGCAAAGTTTTACATCTGCAATCACTGCGGCAACCTCGTCACTACCATCCATAACGCAGGCGTTCCGCTGGTCTGCTGCGGGGAGAAAATGAAAGAACTGGTTCCCAACACGGTGGAAGCCAGCGGCGAGAAGCATCTGCCGGTGGCAGAGCTTTCCGGCAGTTGTCTTACGGTCACAGTGGGCGCGGTAGAGCACCCCATGGCGGATGTTCACTATATCCAGTGGATTTTTTTGGAGACTGAGAACGGCGGGCAGATCCGCTATCTGAATCCGGGGCAGGCTCCCAACGCGGTGTTTGAACTGGGAAGTGAAAAGCCGGTGGCCGTTTACGCATACTGCAATCTGCATGGGCTCTGGATGACGAAACTCTGATACAATCAATGCAAACGGGGAGTGATTTGATGTCACTCCCTGTTTTTTGATGAGAACTTTATGCGGTTCTTTTGGTTCGGAACTGTGTATAAATGGGATGGATAAAATGAGTAGGCACATTATATGCGTTTGTTAAACGCTGATAGCGTTTAATTTTTTGCGTGGAATCGTGAAAATGAGACCTGTGAAAAACGTAGAAAATTTGATATGGTTGCGCTGTAAACTAAGACATATTGATGTTTTTGAAACGAGTTTATAGTGAAATATGTGTAATTCGAGTGCAGATATTCATTCTTGTGAGTTTGTTGTGTGAATTTGTCACGTTCCGCCGCAAAAAGGACTTGACGGAAAAAATACTCTGTGGTAATTTATGAGCAAATTCGCTTTTGTGAAATAAAGTCAAATTTGAATCCGCGATTTGCGGAAAAAGAAGGGGATTACACAGGAACAGTTGAGTATAATGCTGAACGTTAGTGCGAACCATCTTGCAAAAGTTGAAACGGGAAACCGCTGCTGCTCGATTGAGTTGCTGCAGGATCTTTCGTCCTGCCTGAATGTCAGAACGGACTATCTGCTGAACGGAGATGCACCGCATAACAACCATCTGAGGGAAAGACTGACGTTTCTTGCACAGGAATTAGAAAAGATTACGGCGGACCTCCCGGTATGGGGATAGGAAAAGCAAAATCCTCTTTTTCAATGCCCAAAAGCGTGGTAGAATAGGTAAAAGATTCAGTATCTGAAAAACGGAGCGCGCAACAATGAAGATTCTGGTCAGCGCCTGTCTGCTGGGCGAAAACTGCAAATACAGCGGCGGAAACAATTACAATCAGGCGGTCTGTGATTTTGCGCGGGGGCATCAGGTGGTTCCGGTCTGCCCGGAGGTTTTGGGCGGCCTGCCCACACCGCGGTGCCCGGCGGAAATCGTGCAGGGCGTTGTCACGAACAAAGAGGGCATCAATGTGGACCGGGAGTTCCGAGCGGGCGCAGCCAAGGCCCTTGCCATCGCAAAAGAAAATGGGGTGGAGCTTGCCATCCTGCAATCCCGCAGCCCCAGCTGCGGCGTGAAGGAAATTTACGATGGAACGTTTTCCGGGACAAAGATTCCCGGACAGGGCGTTTTTGCCAAGATGCTGATGGACGAAGGCGTCCGTGTTCTGGATGCCGGGGAATTGCCTGAAATTATCTTGAAAAATGAGGACGGAAAATGTCAATCAAACTGATTTGCAGCGACATTGACGGTACGCTGCTGCAATACGGCAAAAAGGAACTGGAAGACGAGATCTTTGAGCAGATACGGGAGCTGCATCGGCGCGGCATTCTGTTTTGCCCGGCATCTGGTCGGCAGTATACCAGCCTGCGCAAGCTCTTTGCACCGGTGGCGGACTGCTGTGTGTTTCTCTGCGAAAACGGCGGCGTGATTTATAAGGACGAACAGTGCATCGCCAAGAATCCGATGCCGCGCGCGCTGGCCGAAGAAATCGCCAACGACCTGTGGACCCGCAGCGACGGGCAGGGCGAAGTGATGCTTTCCGGCCAGAATACTGCATACCTGATGGAGCGGGGTCTGGGAATGCTCAAGCGTATTCAGTTCATCGGGAACAATTATCAAATCATCCATGACCCTTCCGAGGTGCCGGAGAAGATCACAAAAGTATCGGTGTATCTGCACGAAGGCGTAGAATCTTACACGGAACGGTTTGTCCCACGATGGAAAGAGGCGAACTGCGCTGTGGCAGGGCCGTACTGGATCGACACCACCTTTGCCAACAAGGGTATTGGTGTGCGCAGCATCTGCAAGACTCTGGACATCGCCCTTGCCGATGTGATGGCTTTTGGCGACAATTATAACGATGTGTCGATGCTGGACATTGTGGGTGTGCCCTACATTATGGATGGTGCCGCCGCACCGCTGCGGGAAAAGTACCCGAACCATACACCCTGCCCAGAGGATGTGCTGCGGGAGTTCTTGAAGCAGAACTGAATTTTGCACGCATGTGTGCAAAATTCAAAATGATACGATATAAGGAAATATTTTGACATGACGAAAGTGCTTTTCATCTGCCACGGCAATATCTTTGAAAACACAAAATAATAACGATGATAAATTAAAATTTTGCGTTTTGCGTGGCTTGCTACACCACAATTACACCATTTTGTAAGAGCCTTGAATGACGAAAAATGGCACCCGCTTTTAGTAGCAGGTGCCATTTTTGCGTCTGGGAACATTGAAGAATCATGAACCCGCTGATGGTTTCTGAGAGACTCAGACTGTCAGCGGCTTTATTGTTGACGAAAAACAAAGGTAGGGATCCTGAAGGACGCCGGAAAAGTTGATATGTGCCGATTCGGCGGCATCGTTGAGCCGGCCGGGAATGGAAAGGGTTTTCTTTACGGGTCTGTACCGCTTTTCGTACTCTTCCATATGATGAAGCCGATTGAACAGTAAATTTCCAATTTGCAATTAGAAAAGCTGAAACATCTTGATTCTACGAGAAATTTCAGGCTTTTTCTTTTGATGGATTTCCAGCGAAAACTGCGCCATACGCCAATTTTACGCCAAACGATGCAGGTTTTTGTGCAGAGCAAAAAGAGCGTTGTTCGCGTTTGGCGCAAAGTTGGAGCGTATGGTGGATGGGTGTAGCCTTATAAAAGGCTGCATCAAAAAGCGGATGCATAGATCTGCAAACGGACAGCCGGAACTTTCCACCGCAGAAGGAGTAAATGTGAAAAACATGGAGGCTTTCTTATGAACAAACTGCTTTCCTGCCGCTACAACATGGATACCAACCGGGTGGAAGCCCGGTTTACGGACGGCTCTGCTGTTGCCATCGACTGCACCGCCATTGAGGATGAATATGGCAATACCCCGGCACAGCGGGCAGAACTGGACTGGCTGCTGTACAACAAACCTCTGGAATACACACAGCTTGTGCTGAGTGGGGAGATTGAGCACTATCTGTCACTGGGATGTGAGCATGGCAGACTGGAAGATTAAGCCCAACATAACAACAAATCCCGGCAGGTGTTCTACAAGGTAGGCACTTGCCGGGATTCGTTTTGTTTGATTTACTTTTCCCTTACTCCATCCACCAGATGAAAATAATCATAATAGGGTGTAGTATAAGTTTCATACCGTCCCACCACGGTAATGGTTGTGCCTTCTTCCGGGTAATCGCCATCGGTCAGCACGAACTCCACTCCCTGCTGGCAGCAGGCAAGCGCATCGTAGATGACGCAGGAATGGTACAGCTCACCAGTCTGCTCATCTGTGTACTCCTGATATTCGCCCGTCATACGAACAATTTTATCGGTGTAGTTCTCCGGGGTAACGAGCATATTGTAAACTTCTGCGTTCACAACCGTATCGCTGAGTAAGGTCAGGTCAATGTCTGCATCCATACCGGTGTGAATATCGCTTGCGCCAGCAGTGCTGCTTTCCGGGAGCTGCACAGAATGTTCCGGGGCGGGTGCAGTAACAGCACTAGAAGATGCAGACTCCGGCAAGACCGTCGCCACGGAAGATGCCTCTTCGGGCTTTGCACCGCAGGCGGTCAATGCAGCGGCGGCACAGAGCAGCAGAAAGCCCTTCAAAAGTCGTTTCATGATGCCCTCCCCAGCAGTTTTCCGGCCAGACAGCACAGGCCAAACGCCGCCATGTCAACCGCAACAATGGTCGAACCAACCGGCGTTCCGGCCAGAACGGAAGCCACGATGCCCACAAAGGCACAGCTCACGGACAATACCGCCGAGCAGATGGTGACAGCGCGGAAATTCTTGCACAGGCGCATCGCCGAAAGAGCCGGAAAAATCACCAGTGCAGAAATCAGCAGAGAGCCGACAAGGTTCATTGCCAGCACAATGATGACGGCAATGACAATGGCAATCAGCAGATTGTATCCGTTTGCATTGGTTCCGACGGCCTGTGCAAAGGTTTCGTCAAAGGTGACTGCAAAGATCTTGTTGTAGAACAGCATAAACACTGCGACCACGATGATGGAAAGCCCGATGCAGAGCCAAACTTCCGATTTTGTCAGGGTCAGGATCGAGGTAGAGCCGAACAGGGTGCTGCACACATCGCCAGACAGATTCGCCGAGGTCGAGAACAGATTCATCAGCAGATAGCCCATTGCAAGCGCGCCAACGGACACCATAGCAATGGCAGCGTCACCTTTGATTTGGGTGTTTTGTCCGGTATGCAGCAACAGGACTGCGCAGGCCACAGTCACGGCCAGCGTCAGCGGCATATGGTCGGACATTCCCAGCACGGTCGCAATGGCCATGCCGCCGAACGCCACATGAGAAAGGCCATCTCCGATAAAGGAAAACCGTTTCAGCACCAGCGTCACGCCCAGCAGCGAAGAACACAGGGCAATCAGAACGCCCACGATGAGCGCATAGCGGACAAAGGGATAGTTCCAGTAAAAGATCAGCTTTTCCAACACGTTCATACGGCACCGCCTTTCCCAGCCGCAAACAGCCGCCCCTGCGGGCTTTGCAGATACGCTTCCCGTGTGCCGAAAAAGATCGTTTCACCAACATGAAGAATGTGGCTTGCGTAGCAAACCGCAGCCTGAATATCGTGGGAGATCATCAGGACGGTAATGCCCTCCTGCTGGTTCAGTTTTTCAATCAGATGGTACATTTCCGTAGTCACTTTTGGGTCAAGACCGGAAACAGGCTCGTCCAGAAGCAGCATTTTCCGGGTAGCGCAGAGGGCGCGCGCCAGCAAGACGCGCTGCTGCTGACCGCCGGAAAGCTCCCGGTAACAGCATTTTGCCAGCGATCCGATCTGCATTTTGTGCATGGCATCCTGCGCAAGCTGCTTTTCCTCTCGACTGTAAAATGGGCGGAGTCCACAACGGCTCTGGCAACCAGACAGCACGATTTCCTGCACCGACGCTGGAAAATCCCTCTGCACGATGGTCTGCTGAGGCAGATAGCCGATCTCGTTCTTTTGCAGACCATCGCCAAACCGAATATTCCCGGAAAGAGGGCTTTGCAGCTGCATCAGGGTCTTTACAAGGGTGCTTTTTCCTGCACCGTTTTCGCCTACGATGCACAGATAATCTCCGGCGCAGACTTCAAAATTCAGCCCGGAAACAACGGTTTTGCCATCATAGCCGACAGCAAGATCCTTACAGAGGAGTTGCGGCATTTTTCGTATCCTCCTTTAGTTCAGAGCCTGTTTCAGCACATTGAGATTATTTATCATGACAGACAGATACGTCGTTCCATTTTCGACATCCTTCAAGGTGGTGCCCTGCATGGAGTCCAGCGTCAGGATACTCTGATTCTTTTCTGCCGTGTTCTGCACGATGGTCTCGGCGATCTTGTGCTGTGCGCCCTCAATGGTCAGTACACAGGGCAGTCTCAGTTCATCCACTTTGCCAGCAAGGAAAGAAATGGTCTCAAAGCTGGCTTCCGTTTCCGCAGAGCAGCCTGCAAACGCGGCATAATAGCTCAGACCG